>Ga0307375_10000179_pt1 | contig 86458 bp, 61 predicted proteins | sample TR1MG_FD_202531 | JGI IMG/M metagenome (GOLD analysis project Ga0307375, IMG submission 202531) | Soil microbial communities from Risofladan, Vaasa, Finland - TR-1 | ecosystem: Environmental > Terrestrial > Soil > Coastal area > Acid sulfate soil | place: Finland: Risofladan, Vaasa | collected... | reverse complement strand
CTTTCTGCGCTTCGGGTCAGCGTCATTATTATTAGCATTAGCGTAGTAATCGTAATCGCCATTACGGGCGGTGCGGGGACGTAGGCTTAGAACAAAGCAAGGTTCGAAAAGCCACCAACCGCACCGAGCGGAGGTGGCTTTTCTCTTTTGCGTCTGGTTTTACGGAAAGAAGCTTTGGAGAGAAAAGTCATGGACTCACGCGCACTTAAATTGAAGAGCTCACCGCTGACGGAAGGTGCTCACCGCGCACCTGCCCGCGCCATGTTCAAGGCCGTCGGCTTCACTGACGACGACCTGCGAAAACCTCTGGTTGCCATCGCCAACACCTGGACGGAAATCGGTCCGTGCAACTACCACCTTCGTGAACTGTCCGCTGCCGTCAAGGAAGGTGTTCGCGCCGCCGGTGGAACTCCCATGGAGTTCAACACCGTCACCATCTCCGACGGCATCACTATGGGCACCGAGGGGATGCGTGCATCGCTCGTCAGTCGCGAAGTCATCGCCGACTCCATCGAACTCGTCGTGCGCGCCAACATGTTTGACGCCGTCGTCGCACTTGCCGGTTGCGACAAGACTCTGCCCGGAACCGTCATGGCCCTTGCGCGCCTCGACATCCCCTCGCTCATGCTCTACGGCGGATCAATTGCGCCCGGTCAGTTCGAAGGCAAGTCCGTCACCATTCAGGATGTCTTCGAAGCCGTCGGCGCGCATGCATCCGGAGCCATGAGCGACGCGCGTCTCACCGCGCTTGAGGATCGCGCCTGTCCCGGCGCCGGCGCCTGTGGCGGACAATTCACCGCAAACACCATGGCGCTCGCCTGCGAATTCCTCGGCATCTCGCCTCTCGGCAGTGCAAGCGTTCCTGCCACCGTCGAGGACAAACTCGAAGTCTCACGCCGCATGGGTCACATGGTGATGGATCTGTTGAAGCGCAACATCACGCCCTCGGCCATCCTCACTCGCCAGGCGTTTCTCAATGCTGTCGCCAGTGTTTCCGCCTCCGGTGGCTCCACCAACGCTGTCCTTCACCTCATCGCAATGGCCCACGAAGCAGGCGTGCAACTTTCGCTAGACGATCTCGGCAATGTTTTTTCGAAGGTTCCGCTGCTTTGCGATCTCAAGCCGGGCGGCCGTTATGTAGCCACGGACTTCTATGCCGCCGGCGGTTCCCGTCTGCTTGCCCGGCGTCTCGCGGAGATGGGTCTGCTTGACACTTCTTGCGTGACAGCCAGTTCTCACACGCTCGGCGAAGAACTCGCTGACGCCAAAGAGACTCCCGGGCAGGATGTCATCCGTGCCGCCGATCAATGTCTTAAACCAACCGGTGGCATCGCCATCCTCAAGGGAAATCTTTCCCCGGAAGGTTGCGTCGTAAAACTTGTTGGTCACGAGCGCCTTGTGCATCGCGGTCCCGCGCGAGTCTTCGAATGTGAAGAGGACGCCTTCGAGGCCGTGCAGAACGGCGCGATTCGTCCCGGCGATGTCCTTGTCATTCGCAATGAAGGTCCGCGTGGTGGTCCCGGTATGCGCGAAATGCTTGCCGTCACCGCCGCCATCGCCGGTACACCGCTTGGCAAGACCGTCGCGCTTATTACGGATGGGCGTTTTTCCGGTGCAACGCACGGCTTCATGGTTGCGCACATCGCCCCGGAAGCTGCCGTCGGCGGTCCCATCGCTCTCGTTCGTGAAGGAGAGATCGTCGTCATCGATATCGCGAATCACGTTCTTTCCGTTGAAGTCTCTGACGAAGACCTGCGCAATCGCGCCCGCGAGTGGAAGCCACGCCCGCGGAGATACAACTCCGGTGTTTTCGCAAAGTATGCCGACACCGTTTCCTCTGCTTCGCTCGGTGCCGTTACAAACGCCGGTCGCAATGCGGAGCCTGCGCTCGCGAGGTAAGCCGTGAAAATGACAGGAGCTGAAATCATCTGGAAGAGTCTGGAGCATGAAGGCGTTACCACCGTCTTCGGATATCCCGGCGGCGCAATTCTTCCAACCTACGACGCGCTGAAGACTTCGTCCATTCACCATGTCCTCGTGCGCCATGAGCAGGGAGCCACGCATATGGCCGACGGCTATGCGCGCGCCAGTGGCAAGGTCGGGGTCGCCATCGCGACCTCCGGCCCGGGCGCCACCAACATGGTTACCGGAATCGCCACCGCCATGATGGACTCCTCGCCCATCGTCTGCATCACCGGACAGGTCGGCAGCAAACTCATCGGTTCCGATGCATTTCAGGAAACTGACATCACTGGTGTCACTCTCCCTGTCACCAAGCACAACTACCTCGTCACGCATCCGTCGGAAATTGCGCGCACCATTCGCGAGGCTTTCTACATCGCCAAGTCCGGCCGTCCCGGTCCCGTGCTCATCGACGTTACCAAGGATGCGCAACAGGGACTATGCGAATTCGACTGGGACGCTGCCCGGCCGCAACTGCCCGGGTATCGCCCCGATCTTTCGCCCAGCGTCGATGAGTTTGAAGATGCCCTGGAGTTAATCCACAGCGCGAAGCGTCCGCTCATTCTTGCCGGTCACGGCATCATGATCTCCGGCGCCATGCGCGAAGTACTCGAACTTGCCGAGCGCGGAAATATTCCCGTCGCCGTCACGCTGCTTGGCATTGGCAGTCTGCCCGCGTCGCATCCGCTCAATCTCGGCATGATGGGCATGCACGGCGAAGCCTGGGTCAACCATGCAATTCAGGAAGCCGATCTGCTCATCGCCCTTGGCATGCGCTTCGACGATCGTGTCACCGGCAACCTTGCTTCCTACGCGCAGAACGCAAAGAAGATCCACGTCGACATCGATCCCGCCGAGATCAACAAGATCGTCAAGGTCGATGTTGCGCTTGTGGGCGATCTCGCCTGTGTGCTGCGCGGCCTGTTGCCACGTGTCGAATTCCGGGCGCGTGAAGATTGGTTCGCGTTGATTCACGAGTACAAGGGTGACGCCGCTGTCCGTGATATTCAGAATCTGCCTGACAACGGCCACCTTTACGCCGCCCACGTCATCAACGACATCTGGCGCGAGACCCAGGGTCGTGCCGTCGTCGTCACCGATGTTGGTCAGCACCAGATGTGGGAGGCGCAGTACTACAGGCACGAGAGACCGCGTTCGCTCATCACTTCCGGCGGCCTCGGGACCATGGGTTTTGCATTGCCAGCAGCTATAGGTGCAAAAATGGCAAAGCCTGATGCGGAAGTCTGGGTCGTCGTCGGTGACGGCGGCTTCCAGATGACCATGCCCGAACTGGCGACCATGGTGCAGGAAAAACTCGACGTCAAGATCGCCATCATCAATAACGGATACCTTGGCATGGTCCGGCAGTGGCAGGAATTCTTCTACGACAAAAACTATCAGTCCACGCCGCTGCTCAGTCCCGATTTCTGCAAGATTGCCGAAGCCTATGGCGTGCTCAACCGGGTTGTCAGCCGGCGCGAAGACGTTGTCCCTGCCGTCAAGACGGCGCGTCACCACCCCGGTCCCGTTCTGCTCGACTTTCAGGTTGAGCAGGAGGATTCCGTCTATCCAATGGTTCCCGCTGGCGCGGATCTTCGCGGTATGATCCGCCGTCCCAGCTCAATCGTCGAAACGGCACAGGATGCATAACGTCATGCTCAATACATTTGTCGTGCACGTCGAAAACAAACCCGGTGTCCTGACCCGCGTCGCCTCGCTCTTCCGGCGTCGTGGTTTCAACATCGATTCGCTCACGGTCGGGCGCACGGAAAAACCAGATGTTTCGCGCATGACCATCGTCGTCGACACCGACAGCTTCGGCGCTAAGCGCATCGAGGCCAATCTCTACAAACTCGTCAACGTTTTGCGCGTCGAGAACATCAGCGGCATGCCATCCATCATGCGCGACCTCGCGATGGTCAAGGTCGCATGCACTCCAGAATCGCGTCCGCACATCCTTGCGCTCGCCAACGTTTTTCGCGGACGCGTCGTCGACGTTGCGCCCGATTCCATCACCGTGGAGATCACCGGGACCGAGGACAAGATCGACGGACTGCTTGAAGTCGTCCGTCCTTACGGCGTATTGGAAATGGTGCGCACCGGCGTTGTTGCCATGAAGCGTGGCATGCAGAGCGCTCAAACTGCGGCTCCGCCCGACTACCATCTCGCGGAAGAAACCGGAGTGTCGTACTCCGTCTAACGGTATTCAACACAGAAGGGAATTATTTATGGCGAAGGTATATCACGATGAATCCGCGGATCTCTCATTGATCCGCTCGAAAAAAGTTGCCGTGATCGGTTATGGCTCGCAGGGTCATGCTCACGCTCTCAACCTCCGCGACAGCGGCGTGGAAGTTCACGTTGGATTACCGCTCACCAGCGCCTCGCGCGAAAAGGCTCGTCAGGCTGGCCTTATTGTGACCTCCGTGCCGGAAGCCGCCGCCTGGGCCGATGTCGTCATGGTGCTCACGCCGGACACTTCGCAGCCTGAGATCTACGAGCGCGACATTGCTCCGTTCCTTCGTCCCGGCAACATGCTGATGTTCGCGCACGGCTTCAATATTCGTTACGGCACCATCACATCTCCTCAAGGTGTCGATGTCACCATGGTCGCTCCCAAGGCCCCTGGCCATCGCGTCCGTGAAGTCTTTGAGGAGGGCGGCGGAACGCCCGGCCTCATGGCTATTCATCAAGACACCACTGGGGACGCGAAAGAGTTGACGCTCTCCTACGCAAAGGGAATCGGTTGCACGCGCGCCGGTGTCCTCGAAACAACCTTCACCGAAGAGACCGAGACTGACCTCTTCGGCGAGCAGGCCGTGTTATGCGGAGGCGCCAGCGCGCTCGTCAAGGCCGGCTTCGAAACGCTCGTCGAGGCTGGATATCAGCCAGAGATTGCTTATTTCGAGTGTCTCCACGAACTCAAACTCATCGTCGATCTCATGTATCGCGGCGGTTTGAATTACATGCGCTACTCCGTCAGCGACACCGCCGAGCATGGCGATTACACCGCCGGGCCGCGCGTTGTCACCGAAGAAACTCGCGCCGCAATGCGCAAGTTGCTCGCAGAAATTCGTGATGGTTCTTTCGCCAAGGCATGGATCGACGAGAACAAGGCTGGGCGTCCGCGCTTCCTCGCAACTCGCGAGCGCGAGCAGAACCAGTTGATCGAGAAGGTTGGTGTCGAACTTCGTTCGATGATGTCGTTCCTCAATCCCGTCGACGTCACGCGTCGCAATCCCCAGGCCAACGAGCAGGTGGCGACCGCGGTTCATGCGGTTCCGGGGCCCGATGGCTACTCGTATTAGTTGCGCTGCACGCGAGCCCGCGCCGCTCGCAGGAGGTTGATGTGTCCTTGTCGGATTGCAAGTTCGTTTGGAAAAACGGCCAGGTCGTACCATGGGAGCAGGCCACCGTGCATGTCTCATCTCACGGTCTTCACTATGGAACCGGCGTCTTTGAAGGCATGCGTTGTTACAAGACGTCGAGCGGTCCTGCCGTCTTTCGACTCTCTGAGCATCTTGACCGCTGGCTGGCATCCGCTTCTGTCTATGGCATGAAGTTGCCGTACTCGCGCCAGCAGCTTGCCCAGGCCACGCTGCAAATCATCTCAGCCAATGGCTTTGAAGGCTGCTACATCCGTCCCATTGCCTTTTACGGGTCGGACGGGCTCAGCGTTCATCCTCGCAACTGTCCCGTTGAGGTCATGATTTTTGCCTGGCCCTGGGGCGCATACCTTGGTGGCGACGCTCTCGAACGCGGCATTCGCGCCACCGTGTCTCCCTGGAGGAAATTCCAGTCCGATGCGATTCCTGCCACTGCCAAGGCTTGCGGCCAGTACTTGAACTCTGTTCTCGCCGTGCAGGATGCAATAGCTCGTGGCTATGATGAAGCGATTCTCCTCGATAGCGCCGGTTGTGTTACCGAAGGCTCCGGAGAGAATCTCTTCATCGTCAAGGGTGGCCGTCTCTGCACGAATGACGAGCGCAGCTCGGTATTGATGGGTATCACGCGCGACGCGGTCCTGCGGCTGGCGCGCGAGATGGGTATCGCCGTCTCGATTCAGCAGCTTACTCTTGCGGATGTCCAACAGGCCGACGAGGCTTTCTTCACCGGCACTGCCGTGGAGGTCACGCCCGTCGCGTCCATTGATGATCATCCGATCGGGGCCGGCAAGCGAGGTCCGGTAACGGCGATGTTGCAACGCGCATTCTTCGACGTCACCGGCGGGACAAACCCGCAGTATGCAAACTGGCTTACTCCGGTCCCCACGGCAAAAAACGATGAGCGCCTCGTCTCGCAGGGAGCATCGCTATGACCGGCGACAGTGGCGCAGGCGATGTAACCTATTCCATGGTGCAATGCGCGCGTCAGCGTATTGCACCTTACATCCATCGCACCCCGCTTGTTCGCAGCTCCACTCTCAGCAATCTGCTCGATGCCAACGTGTATCTAAAGATGGAAGTCTTCCAGCGAACCGGCGCGTTCAAGGTTCGCGGAGCCTTCAACAAGATGCTTTCCCTTGGCCAGCGCGCCTCTCGCGGTGTGGTTGCCGTCAGTGCCGGCAATCATGCGCAGGCCGTGGCTTATGCAGCGCAGTGTTGTCACGTGCCGGCCGTCGTGCTTCTTCCCGGCGACACTCCACGGAACTATATCGATGCCACGCGCGGTTACGGTGCTGCCGTCGTGTTCGTCTCCGATCTCGCCGAAGGCTTCCGTGAGGTTGCCGCCTTCGAGCGCCGCGGTTACACCTTCATTCATCCCTTTGGAGATCCGCTCGTTGTCGCCGGGCAGGGAACGATCGGTCTTGAGATTCACGACGATCTTCCCGGTGTCACCGATGTCTTTGTCAGCATCGGTGGCGGCGGTTTAGCTTGTGGAACCGCCGTCGGGCTGAAGGGAAGAAATCCCTCCATCCGTGTCTGGGGCGTGGAAACTCGCGGTGCCGATTCCATGGCGCAGGCGCTCGATGCCGGCAAGATCGTCCACCTTCCCCGCATCACTTCGCGTGCCAAGACTCTTGGTGCGCAAAGCGTCTCTCCCTTGACGCTTCAACTCGCGCGCCAGTTACTCGAAGAGGTTGTTGTTGTCTCCGATGACGAGGCCACCCGGGACGCAATCTTCCTCTTAGAGCGCACCAAGGTCCTCACCGAGTTGGCCGCTTCATGTACGCTCAGTGCCTTGCATCTCCGTCGCAATCAACTCACTCCTTCCTCCAACGTCGTTCTGGTGCTTTGCGGCGGCAATGCTTGCCTGGCCGATCTTGTTGACGATTCCCGGGAACATGCGTTGCCATTGCCGGGAAGCCGAACACAGCGCGAGCAATTGCCCACTTCTTTCGCGTAAGCGTCTTCAGAGCCGCATCTTGTCGCTGCACAACTCTTCGTGTTGACGAGTGCGGCTCTCCGTCCGCTGCCGGTGCGTGAACATATCTTTAAGAAGTCTGGATTTTCCGGAATTGTCCTATGAAATCCGTGCGCGTCTGTTCCATAATCGTCATCGCACTTCGGATTATGTGAAGAAACCCTTTGAAATCAATGGCAATTCGGCCGTTACTGGTATGTAGTCTGCGGATTTCGATCCGCGCAAACATCCACGGAAGTGGGGTGTCCGTCGTCGGTTGAATGGCATTAATCCATTGATTGGTCGCAAGCTTCATCGCCAGGGGAGCGGCCGTGAGAAGATGTCTTTCTGGCCGTTGGATGCAACCGCGTGGGGCGGATGTTCAAATTGCTGCGGTATACGCTGGCGTAGCGGTGGAAGCTTTGTCTGCTCGCTGGCTCTGCAAGTCAACCGCAAATGAAACTACGGAATCAGTTCGGCAATATACAACGCACTGCTGTACTGCGGACGCGCCGTGCCGCGCCAGGGTGCAGGCCGTGCCATGCGATTCCATTGATTCTGCTTCTTGTCCTGTGTAATCAATCGCCGGCGCAAACGGCCACCGCCGCCCAGATCAAGGCGGCATATTTGATTAACTTCGCCAACTTCGTTTCCTGGCCTTCCGATGCTCTTGGCCCGAAGGGGGCGCCCTTCGTGATTTGTGTCGCCGGTTCCGAGCCTGTTGCGGACGCTCTCGACTTTGCGAGTAAAGGCAGGCGGATCGACGGGAGTCCGATTGTCATCAGGCGCGTGGTTCGCAAGCCGGATTTACAGGCGTGCCGCATTCTTTACCTTCATGGAGATAAGCAGGGAAAAAGTCTGTTACCTGCCGTCACGGGTGCTCCCACGCTTACCGTCGGCGAAGCTCCGAACTTCATCGGACAGGGCGGAATGATCGAGTTCACGCTCCAGGGTCAAAGAGTACGCTTCGATGTAAATCTTGCTGCGACTGCCGTTGCCAATCTTGCCATCAGCTCGAAGCTGCTTGCTGTCGCCCGCGTCGTCAAGGGAGGCAAGTAGTGGCGGAATACGTGCACTCCATTCGCCGGAAGCTCCTGCTGATCATCATGGCGGTGTCCAGTGCGTCCCTCCTCCTCATGGGAACTGCGACACTCGCAATTGCGCGCGTGGCGTTTATTCGTACCCTCTCTCGCCACATGCGGGTCTTGACCGAGGTTATCGGTATAAATTCGACCGCTGCGCTTTCCTTCGATGACCGTCCCGCGGCCAGGGAAGTGCTACAGGCGCTCCATTCCCAGCCCGGAATCGAGCAGGCATGCATCTATTCCGACGATGGCGGCCTCTTCGTCTCGTACGTGCGCCAGGGTTTGTCCGATAGACCGCCGGCCAATGCGCTCCAGGCAAAAAACTCCACCGGTTCGCATCTCTTCAAATTTCAGAGCATTCTGCTGCACGGCAAGGTCGTTGGCTACGTTTTCATCCAGTACGATCCCACGGGGATGGACGCGGCGCTGACGCGTGCAGTGAGCGCCGTCACCATCATCCTTATCGTTGCACTCTTTCTCAGCTATCTCCTTGCCAATCGCCTCCAGGCCGTAGTTTCCGGTCCGATTCTCGCCATGGCGAACCTTGCGCGGCGAATCTCTGTCGGGAAGGACTATGGCATTCGTGCCGAAGTTGCTTCCGACGACGAGGTCGGCTATCTCGCCAAGGGACTCAACCAGATGCTCGACGCCCTCTCCGAGCGTGACTCTCAGCTCGCCTCGCACCGCGACCGGCTTGAGGAAGAAGTGCGCCGGCGTACTGCCGATCTAGTGCAGGCCAACCTCGAGTTGGAGACCGCGCACAAGGCGTCCGAGGCGTCCAATCGTGCCAAGGGAGAATTCCTGGCCAACATGAGCCACGAAATTCGAACGCCTATTAACGGCATCGTGGGTATGACCGATCTTACCCTCGGTACGGAACTTACTCGCGAGCAGCGCGAATATTTGCTACTCGCGAAGTCCTCGGCCGATTCGCTGATGAGTGTAGTGAATGACATTCTCGATTACTCCACCATCGATGTGGGTCGCATGGAGTTGCAACCCGCATCCATTGATCTCGCACAGTGTCTTCATGAAACCATGCAGAGCATGGCAATCCGCGCGCATCAGAAGGGACTGGAGATCGCGTTGCGCATCGCGCCTGACGTTCACTCGTCCGTCGTCGCCGATCCCCATCGCTTGCGCCAGGTGTTGGTCAGTCTCATTGGCAACGCCATCAAGTTCACTCCTTCGGGCGAGGTCTTCGTCGACGTACGCAACGAGTGGGAGCACGAAGGACGCACTTGTCTTCACTTCGCCGTCAGCGATACTGGTGAGGGAATTCCTCCTGACAAGTTGAAGACCGTTTTTGATGCCTTCGAGCAGGCCGACACTTCCTCGACGCGCGAGCATGGCGGCGCGGGTCTTGGACTTTCCATCTCGTCGCAGCTCGTTCGCATGATGGGCGGAAAGTTGTGGGTGGAGAGCACTCCCGGGAAAGGCAGCAGGTTCCTCTTCGATGTCGTACTTGATGTTGCGGACGCCGCATCGCTCGCGAAGTCCGTACCCGGCTCTCCGATGCTTGCTCGCGTAAAAGTGCTGGCCGTGGCTGATGGCAATGCGAACCGCCTCGCCCTCGACGGAGCTCTCTCTCCCCAGGGCGTTGACGTTACCATGATTGAGGAGGAACCTGCCGCGTTGCAGGCGCTCGCCGATGCCTGCCGCAGAAATGATCCGTTTCGCATCGTCCTCATCGACTGCCCGGCGAATGGCGCGTCCCGTTTTGCCTTCGCCGAGGAGCTTCGCAAGTGTGGATTATTGGATACCGCCGGGATGATCGTCCTCCTTCCCACGGGCAAGACCGAAGACGCGGCAAAGTGGACGAGCCTCGGTGCGTCGCGCTGCATCGTCAAGCCCTTCCGTCCGTCTGACTTGTTTCCGGCTCTGCTCGCCGCCGTCGGGGACCACGAAACCAATCGCATTGCGGAGTCGCATGCAAACCCACGCCCGTCTTCGGCTCCCGTTCTTCGCATTTTGCTCGTGGAAGACAACGAAGTGAACCAGCAGGTGGCCGTTCATCTTCTGGAGCAGTGGCATCACCAGGTCACCATCGCCGCCAATGGCCGCGTGGCCCTTGATCGGATGCGGCACTGCGAGTTTGATCTCATCCTCATGGACCTCCAGATGCCGGAGATGGATGGATACGAAACCGTCAAGATTATTCGCGAGCTTGAACGCGACACCGGCCGGCACATCCCTGTCATTGCGCTTACCGCGCACGCCATGTCTGAGGACCGCGACCGTTGCCTCGCGGCGGGCATGGACAACTACTTGACAAAGCCGCTGCGTCACAAAGAACTTGAGGAGGTGCTGGAGAAGTATGTTAAAACTCCGAAGATGGCGACCGCTGCCCAAGTTGAGCGGCTACCAGCCGGCACTGCCACTCCTCCCTCTGTACTTGCGTGGGAAAGTGCCTTGGAAATGGCCGGTAACGACGAGGAATTCCTCTTTCAGTTGGTGGACGTTTTCCTCACTACTTCCGCGGAACTGATGGACAAGCTTGCCGTAGCCGTTCGGGAGCGCGACGCTGGACAGATCACGCTTCATGCCCACACACTGAAGGGTTCGGCTCAGATTTTCGGCGCCCAGACGGTTGCGGAATCCGCCCGTCGCGTGGAGAAGGCGGGAAAGGCTGGGGCGATGGAAGGCATTGAGCGCTTGTTCGAGGCATTGCGGTTCAACCTCGATGTAATGACTCACGAATTGAAAACCACCGTCGAGCGGCGCAAACTGGGCGGCGTAAAGCAAGACGCTGAAAATAACAGGGGCTGAATGGATGCGTGTACTCATAGCGGAAGATGATGCCGTCAGCCGGCTTGCCTTGGCCAAGGCGGTGTCCAACTGGGGCTACGAAGTCGTCGCGGTGGAAGACGGCCATGTTGCGCGCGAGATTCTCCTTCGGCGCGACCCTCCCGAGTTGGCCATCCTTGACTGGATGATGCCGGGACCGAGTGGAGTCGAGCTCTGCAAGGCCGTCCGGCAGGGCGAACGCGGGTCTTATACTTATATCCTGCTTCTGACAGCCAAGACCGAGCCCCAGGAACTGGCGGAAGCTCTCGACAGCGGCGCTGACGATTTCATTCGCAAGCCCTTCAACCCGCTTGAACTTCGCGCCCGCATCTTGGCCGGGGTGCGGATCGTCGAGCTACAGCAAAGCAATCGCGCTGCGCTCCAGTCCATACGCGCAAGCGAGCATCGTTACCGCGAACTCTTCGAGAATGCTCGTGATACGATATTTGTCACCGATGCCGATGCGCGCATCGTTGCCTTGAATCACACGGGCGAAACCATTCTCCGCTACGCCCAGGCTGATCTGCTCGGAACGCCCTTTGCCAGTCTCGTCGAAGAGACTGACCGCGAAAAGTTGATGCTGTCGCTCGGGTCTGCCCGTCATTCGGGGCGCGCTTTTGCGGAATTGGATATTCGAACCGGCGCCGCCTCTGTTTTGACTCTCGATGTCAGCGTCCGTCCTCTCTTCGAGATGGGAGCGCTCAGCGGCTTCGAACTCGCTGCCCGGGACTGCACCAAAGAGAAGCAGACCAGGCACGCTCTGCGCCGCAGTGAGCGCCGATTTAACCACCTTGCTCGCGCCGGACTCGTTGGTTTATTTTGTGCGAATCGTGACGGAGAAATCACGTTTGCCAACGGCGCACTGCTGCGCATGCTCCGCTACACGCGTGACGAATGGAGCGCCGCGGCCCTCCGCTGGGATTTCTTTGCCGGTGCCGCTGGTGATGCGCACTCGACCGACTCTCAGCTCGAGCACTATGGAGTCTGTCCGCCGTATCGGAAGGATGTCACCGCCGGCGATGGTACTCTCGTCTCGCTCATGATCGGTGCTGCTGCGTTTGAGGAAGAGGGAGAAATCCTTGCCTTTGTCCTCGACGTCACCGGGCACGATAAACATGATGCTGAGGCCCCAGGCAATATTGGAAATGACTGAACAGTGGTGATGGAATGAATAGCGACAGGATGGACAACGAAGACTCCCCGGATCGTTCACGCGAGCGCAACCTGGTGCCCGTTGCCAGGCAATCCTCGGAGGAGGAGCGCGCCGAGACGATGGCGCAAGCGCTTCGTCTGCCGAAGGTCCGTCTCGCGGCAACCATGATTTTCCCCGAGGCGATCGCCGCGATTCCAGAGGATGTTGCGCGCAAGAATAAGTGTATCGGCATCAGGAAGGAAGATCCGTCGTCTGGAAAGCGCGGCCGCCCCTCGTTGGTTGTCGCCATGACGGACCCTTACGACATCGCCACCATCGATGCCATTGAGTTTGCCTCGGGTTGCAAGGTCAAGCCGGTTGTCGCCACCCGCACGGAAGTTCAGGACGCCATCGACCGTCATTATTCCAGCGACCGTTACCTCCAGACGTTTCTCCGCAACATTTCGGAACAAGGTGCCGTTCCTCTCGACATGCAAGCCGTCGAGCATGTCGATGCTGCTGAGGGTTCGCCCGCCGTCCGCCTCGCGAATCTGCTGATTCAGGCTGCCATTCGTCTTGGCGCCAGTGATCTGCACATCGAGCCCACTCTTCATAGCGTTGAAGTCCGCGTGCGTGCTGAAGGGTTGCTTCGCGAATACGCGCGTTTCCCCAAGTGGCTTCACGAACAATTGGTATCGCGCATCAAGATTCTCGCAAACCTCGATATCATCGAGCGCCGTCGTGCGCAGGATGGTCGCATTCGTGTCAGCTCCGATGGTGGCGAAGTTGATCTTCGTGTTTCCACTCTTCCCACTAACTTCGGCGAGAAGGTTGTTCTTCGTCTCCTGGTGTCCGGAAAATTTATTGTCCTTGATGCTCTCTCGTTTGATCCTGACGATTTCCAGACAATCAAACGCGCTCTCGATCAACCGCAGGGCATGGTGCTTGTTACCGGCCCCACCGGCAGCGGCAAGACGACGACCCTTTATTCGGCGCTCCATTACCGTCAAAGTCCTGCCATCAATATCGTCACCGTTGAAGATCCCATTGAGATCCAGATGCCTGGCATCAACCAGGTGCAGGTGAATGCCAAGACTGGCATGACCTTCGCCAGTTGCCTGCGCTCCATTCTTCGTCAGGACCCGGACGTCATTCTTATCGGCGAGATTCGCGATCGCGAAACGCAGGAGATTGCGTTTCATGCCGCCATGACTGGCCATCTCGTTCTCACCACGGTGCACACCAACAGCACCACCGCCACCATTTCTCGCCTCATCGATCTTGGCGTCGATCCTTATGTGCTCGTTGACGCCATCAACGTCATCATCGCGCAGCGGTTGCTCCGCAGGAATTGCCCCAACTGTCTCGAACCCTATCATCCCGATCCGGCGCTTCTGGCCCGCCTTCATTTGAGTACGTCCGATACTTACCTTCGCGGTCGCGGATGTGAAATGTGCGACGGCACCGGCTACAGTGGTCGATTTGCGATTGTCGAAGTGCTTCGCATCGCTCCTGCCATTCGCGATCTCATCATTCGCAAAGCTTCGGAGGCCGAGCTTCACAGGGCCGCGGCGCAGTCGGGTACTCATTTTCTGGTCGAGCGCGGTATTGCAAAGGTGCGTGATGGTGTCACTACGGTTGAGGAATTAGTGCGTGTTCTTCAGTTGGAAGACCAGGAGCGTCAGGCCACTTGTCCCGAGTGCTCGCGGCTTATTGATCCGCAGTTTGTTCGTTGTCCTTATTGTCTACACGTATTGCGGCGCCAGTGCGCCAGTTGCCGGCAGGAATTGCAGGAGGAGTGGCGGATCTGCCCCTACTGCGATACTCCCGTCGCGCTGGAGGAAGTCTTGCCGCCCCCGCAGTATTTGCCGCCGGTAAAGTCCGAGCCTGTTGCGCTTGTCGCTTCGCATGAGTTGCGCATCCTCGTGGCTGACGACGATCGTCTGGCCAGGATGCGAGTCGTGCATGCGTTGGCGTCTTTGCCGTTCCGTGCTCAGGTCGTGGAAACTGAAGATGGTGAACACGCGCTCGAAGCGATCCGCGACGGCGGAACCGACATGGTGATTCTCGACCGCCTCATGCCTGGCATGACAGGTGTCGATGTTTGTCAGGAGCTACGCAAGAACGTGAAGACGGCGTTCATCCCCGTCCTCATGCTCACTGCCGATACCGACGAGGCGCATCGTGCCGAGGGCTACCTCGTCGGCACTGACGATTACATGACCAAACCGTATTCCATCGACGAGCTCAAGGCTCGCGTCATCCGGCTTGCGCGCAGAACCTACGGCGTTTAGACGTCGTTCACGATGTCAGCTTTTCATTGCGGGCTTTTTCGTCGCACACTTTGCGGTGTAACATCGAATCCGCCGGGCGCTAACGCCGAAAGGATTGCGATTGCCTGCCTGTTTCTTCGTCACCGATCTCCACGGACGCACTGCTCGCTACGACAAGCTTTTCGCTGCGATCGCCGCCCAGCGTCCCGCCGCTGTTTTCCTCGGTGGAGATCTCTTGCCCAGTGGCGCCGTGCCGCTTGACGAGCCGCATTTCCACGACTTCCTTCGTGACTATTTGGTTCCGGGCTTCACGCGGCTCCGCGATTTCCTTGGCGACGCCTATCCTTCAGTGTTCCTCATCCTTGGCAACGACGATCCCCGCTACGAGGAAGAATCCTTCCGCGATGAGAGTGTCGCAAATCTCTGGCAATACATTCACCAGCGACAAGTGTCTCTTGGGGATCTTGCGATTTACGGCTATGCCTGTGTTCCGCCCACGCCGTTTCTGTTGAAGGATTGGGAGCGTTATGATGTCTCGCGATACGTTCCGCCCGCCTGTGTCTCGCCCGAGGAGGGTTGTCGCAGCGCTGCTTTTGACGAGATGGATACCCGCTGGGGCACGATTCAGAAGGACCTCGCCGCTCTCGCCGGCGACGGCTCTCTTGATCGCGCAATGTTTCTCTTCCACACTCCGCCCTACGACACTTCGCTCGACCGCGCTGCTCTTGACGGTAAATTCTTCGAACACGTCGAACTTGATGTCCATGTCGGCAGCATCGCCGTCCGGCGTTTCATCGAGCATCGTCAGCCGCTTCTCACTCTGCACGGCCACATCCACGAATCCACTCGCCTGACTGGCGAGTGGAAGACTACGCTCGGCCGCACCGTCTGCATCAATGCCGCGCACGATGGCCCCGAACTTTCGCTCGTGCGCTTCGATCCCGAATCGCCCGCCGACGCTACGCGCGATCTGTTGTAGCCATCTCCTGCGAATTCTTCATCGGTAATTTTCGCGCCGGATCTGTAATCGCATCGATCTTGACGGCAAAGCTGTCACGTGCGCGGATATTCTCGTCGGTCACAAGATGTACGTCCAGCAACCCCTCCGTACGATAGCCGGTCCGCAGGAAATTGATTTCTCCAAGGCATCGGCTCCACCCCTCCAGCCACAGCAGCAGGTCTCTGCGTTGTTCCTCGTTTCCGTCAAAGTGCAGCAGCAGGTCAATATCGCTCGCTGGTCCCGCCGATGCGTTCTTCGTGCTGCCGATCAGGTAGAAGGCTTTCAGGCCAAATTTCTTCGCATCGAGTTGTGCCGCAATTCTCTGTGCCATGCGGAAACGCCACCGCCAGTGTTCGTCGCCCGCCCGGTCCACAATCTCCACTTCCGGCGGTGTCTCTCCCACCACCTGTTGCCTCGGCGCAAGAAACGCCACCGCCTGGTCCAGGTCCGCGTTCATCAGCACGCGCAGCACAAGCCCCGCTGTCTCCCGCGGCACGTCGATCACGCGCAGCGTGTTTGAAAGGTGCGCGAACTCCGGCAGAACTTCTTCCAGCATGTTGCGTGAGCGCTGGAAGAACATCTCCTTGAACACCGTATGCGAATCGTCTGGATACAGTGGCAGGTAGCGGATCGACGCTTCCACCAGGTCCTGGAAAAAGTGCGTGCCAAACGAGAGATCTGGCAGATAATTTCCCTGCTGGCGTGCCACCTCGATCAGCATCGCCGCATTGTTGATGTCCGAGTATGTCACCGGGACTCCCAACCGTATGTCGCCGCGGCTGCCCCATCGCCCCGGTCCAATCAGGATGAACTGTCGCTTCGGCAGCAGCTTGTTCAGCCTTCCCACCGCTCGACCTATATCGCGCATCGCAAGCTGGGTTGAGAGTTGGCTATAGCCCTCCAGGTCCACGTAGACGATGTGTGTAATGTCCGGAACCTTGCCGTTTGAGACAAAGCGGTTCGCTGAAAAGACAATCTTGTCCTGCGGCAGGTTCTGCGGAATCGCGATCGGCGTGGCGTCCGCTCCGTAGCTCTGCGGCCTCGACTGCAATAGGTAAAAGTCGTCCCCGTCGTACGCGAACTCGATGTCCACCGGTGTGCCGAGCTTCGCGTGAAGAAGGTTGAGCAATTCGCGTATCCGCGCGACAAAAGGCGTGTTGCGTATCAGGCCCTCGAACGTGAACAGCACGTCGTTGGTCTCGAAGTCCGGAACCGGTCCAATGGGCTGCTCGATACGATCATGCCCGACGATCGAAACAAGGTTCCGGATTTGCGCATATTGCGAGCCGCAATAGCGCAGCAGTTCGTTCGCGTCCACCGTTTCGAAGGCGTTCTCTTCCAGGTTGATCACGTCCACGCGCTTGGGCGAGTACTTCAGCATCTCGTCCACGGTTACGTTCACGCGCAGGTTTGGCTGCCCAGGCGTTATCAGCACCGGGTAGTCGTCGGAGACGCGGTCCACGGCGCGCGTGCCGAGTCCCGGCACCATCCGGATCAACCCGTCTCCGCGCTTGATTCGCGCTGACCAGCGGAACTCGTTGTTGCTGAACGCGACCCCGGAACACGCGGGAAGAAAATATTTTCCGACCGCCTGGCCCACCACCTCCTGGATCATGATGCCCATCTCTTCGTGAACGTCGAGCAGGCCTCTCTCCGCGCGGTATTCCGTCGGGTCCGGACCGAAGATCGACGCGTACACTTCCGCGATGGCGTCCATCAACGCCGTCAGTCGCTCTTCCTTTGTCCCGCGGTTTCCCAGGAACAGGCTCTTGTACTTGCCTGAAAACGCCGATCCCGAGCGGTCTTCCAGCAGGCTCGAACTGCGCACGATCAGCGGCTTGTCGCCGAACTCCTCCAGCACCAGCGCCAACCCCTTCATCAACTCCGACGGGAATGACGATCGCTTGAACAGCGCTACCAGGTGCGGATACTCCTGCCTCACCTGGTCGATCTCCATATACTTGCGGTTCAATACATCTTCCAGGTCGTTGTGGTGTATGAAGTGGAGAATCCAGTCCGACGTGATATACCACGTTCGCGGCACCTTCACCTGGTGCAGCAGTTCGCTCGCCTCCGGCGACTTGTCGATGATCTTCTTCGCCAGGAACAGTCCCGCGCTTTTGCCGCCCAGTTTTCCGTGGCACCGCGGAGGGAAGATGATCCGTCCCAACAGTTCGTAAAAGTCCTTGACCTCTATATAATCCTTCGCAACGTTGATGAACTCGAGGCTCTCGGAGAAAAACCTTCGTATCAGCGAAACCCGCAGCCCCTTCTGCGTCGAGACCGAGAGTTCGTTCTCGTCCACTCCCGCGTGCCGATGCCGTTCGATCGCCTCCGCGATCTCACCCAGCGACGTATCCTGGCTTTCCAGCGCTCGCACCAGGAAGCTCGACTTCTCTTCCTTGATCCACGTCGTCAACAGGCTGAGGATCTCCGCTTCGCTCAGGTGCTTCTCCGCGATTTGGAATACCTCGGCAGTCACGTCGAGAAATCGCGCGGAGCCATCCTGTCGCAGCGGGCGGTTTTCGTCTTGCTCGCCGCCGCCCTCCGCTCCCATGGAAAACGCGCCACGTTGCAGCAATTCTTTCGCCTGTAGAATGCCGCTCCAGCTCAGGTGATTAATCAGCTTGCGCGAAATGCGTTGCAGCAGCACCGGGTCTGTTCCGCGCAGAAAGTCCAGAACCACCCGCCACGCGTGCTTCTCTGGTTCGGTCTCGTCGGTGGCCGCCTCCCAGCCCATGAACGCGCTTTTCAGTCTCCTCTGTGTCACCATGTTGGCGATTCGTTCCGCCACTGTTTCAATCAGCTTGCGTTCTTCCTTGAGGAATGGCCCTTCATCCGACTTCGGCTTCTGTTCGCGATAGGAGACTTCCACGCTCCCGCGGACTTGTCCTTGCACCACGATCTTTGCGCTTTGCACCCACGGCGACGGTTGGAAATCTTCCAGTTCAATCGTCATGTCCTCGAACGTAATACGTGCCTGGCATACGTCCGGAAACTGCCATCCCGGCGGCAGAATCGCGATGATGTCGCGAAGAATATCTTCCACCGGACGTTCCTGCTGGTTCACCACTTCGTCCACGCGGTAGAGGCAGTTCAATTCCTTCGCGCGCTCTTGCAGCGCCTGCAGAATCATTGCGTACTGTGTGTCGTCTGTTTTCATTGGCCTTATTTTTCCGTCCGCCGCAGAGTGGAGAAAATCGCTCCTCGAGCCGTGCGTCCATCCACTCGAATCGAAATCGCCCTCGCCGGTCTCACGTGCCGCACCAATTCCGTTTCGCTTACAACCGGTTGCCGGCTCAGCCACTCCCAATCGATCCTGAATGGACGATCATATTGCACCATGAAGTAACTTGCCCGGAAGCTCGAAAGATTATGAAAGAAGTGCGAACCCTGGCTCAGTTCCACGTTCATCTCCGGCAGTGTCGCTTCCACAATCGCCCGCGCCCCTGATATCTGGCTCCAGTCCACCGGTATGCCGAGCGACGGATGCGAACTGCCCCACCGTCCAAACCCGATCAGCAGATACGCTCTCTTCTGCTCCGCTAATTCGCGGTTGATCCTCCCCAGCTCTTCCGCGATTGCCGGTGTATGCAGCGTCGAAAAGTGTTCCGGCCTGGCGTATACAATGTCCCGCACATCGTCCCAGGCCCCGTTGCCCATCACCGCATCGGATGACACAATTACTCCCGGTGCCGTCAATTCCGCTTCTGCAATGTCCACCGTCTCGTCCGACACCATCATTGGCCGCACCTGCAGAAATCCCAGCCGCGCATGCGGGTCTTTGCCTCGCGGTTCTTCAATCGTCACCGCGAACTCAATCTCCACCTTCGCTCGCACGGCTTTCTCGGATGCCTTCAGCAGCGCCTTGATCAGTTCGTTCAGCGGAAACTGTTCCCACACCAGCAGCGGCGCAAAGTCCACCACTCGGGGTCCGCGCACGCTCAACCCCGGCACCATCCGATCGCGCGCCCCGTCATACGTCGAAGCCACAAAGCGCAGCACTTCGTCCGCTTCCGCGTCCGCCAGGTTGGCTCGCACCATGTATTCCACTTCGCTCACCGGATCATACGCCGGAGGCTTGCCCATGTTGATCGCCCAGAACTCCGCCTGCGTCCCGCGTATCTGTTCGTTCACCGAGCCGAACGGCGGCGGCTTCTTCGGATACGCCGGTGAATACGTCCATGCCACGCCGCCATCCACAATCGTTTTGCCCAGCCCCAGCGCCAGGTTCACCACGCCCTCTTCCGGACGCGCCGGCCCATTCGGGTAGAAGTTGTACGAGCGCCCCACTCCCGCGATGTCCGGATAATAGCGGTCTCCGTGCCTGCGCCCCACCACTTCCTGCATGATCACCGCCATCTTTTCTTCGCGCGGTTCACGCCCTGTCGTCCGAATGTAATCTCTCGCTTCCCGGAAGTAGGTCGATGCGTATACGAACTTGATCGCCTCCACCAGCCGCTGGAATCTCGTATCCGGATCGAACTGGTTATTCGGAATCATCTTCGTCGCGTACACTCCTGCGAACGGCCGGTCCAGCGCGTCTTCCAGCAGGCTCGACGACCGTATCGCCAGTGGTGTCGTCACCTGGTTGATCAGCGCGCGCAAGTCTCCCAGCAGTTCCACCGGCAAGTCTGCCTGTTGGAACGCCATTCCTATGCGCTCATCTGAAAGTTCGTCCAGCTTTAGTTTAGAGAGATGATTCTGTGCAAGGAACTCGTCGAAGAAGTCCGTGGCGATCACCGCCATGGTTGGGACGTTTACCTCGAAGCCGCGCAGCGCCGATGCGTCGAGTTCTGTTGCAAGCAGGTCTTTGATGAACGCCAGTCCGCTCGCCTTCCCGCCGATCGAGCCTTTCCCGATCCGCGTGAAGTGGAAAGTGCCATCCCAGAACTTCCGGTCGAATTCCGGCAGGTCCGCCGTTACGGTCCTCGGGTCGCTCATTCGCTGCCTCCGGACGCCTTCTTAAGATGACAATATATAAGATGCCGCGCACCGTTCTCTGCGATGCGCGGCCCCAACATTACACCCAGCCGCGGTCGTGGCACGCCTTGGCAACGCGTCCAATCGCAATCGCATATGCCGAATCGCGCATATACAGTTTTTCGCGCCGCGCCAGGTCTGACACCGCAAAGTACGCCGCCGTCATCTTCACGTCCAGCTTGCCCAGCACTTCTTCCTTCGACCAGAAGTAGTTCATATTGCTCTGCACCTGTTCGAAGTAGCTGCACGTCACGCCGCCGGCGTTTGCCAGGAAGTCTGGAATCAGCAGGATGCCGCGTTCGCGGATCTTCGTGTCCGCTTCTGGCGTTGTCGGGCCGTTCGCGCCTTCCGCGATGATCTTCACCCGCTGGCTGATTTTTCCGACGTTATCTCCCGTGATCTGGTTTTCGATTGCCGCCGGAATCAGGAGGTCCACTTCCTGTTCCAGCCACGCATCGCCCGGAAGCAGTTCGTAGCCCAATTCCTGCGCCTTGGTTTTGTTGATGCCGCCAAAGCGGTCGGTGATCGACAGCAGTTGTTGCAGATCGATCCCCTTCATCTTGCGGTACGTATACGAGCACTGGTCTGCCTGGTCCCAGCACGAAACCGCGATCACCTTGCCGCCGAGCTGTTGATACAGCTCAATCGCGTATCGCGACACGTTCCCCAGTCCCTGTATGCTCGCTTGCGTGTTTTCCGGCTTGATTCCCAGTTCCTTCATCGCCTCGCGAATCGTGAACACCACGCCGTAGCCGGTCGCTTCCGTCCGGCCCAGTGATCCGCCCATACCCACCGGTTTTCCGGTGATGAATCCCGGGAATCTTCCGCCCACGATTCTCTCGAACTCATCCAGCATCCACAGCATGTGCTGCGAGTTCGTCATCACGTCCGGCGCCGGAACGTCCAACACCGGGCCTACGTTACGCACCACCTGCCGTATCCAGCCCCGGCAGAGTTGTTCCTGCTCCCGCTGGCTCAGGTTATGCGGATCGCAGATCACGCCGCCCTTTGCGCCGCCCAGTGGGATATCCACCACCGCGCACTTCCACGTCATCCACATGGAGAGCGCCTTCACCGTGTCAATCGTCTCCTGCGGGTGGAAGCGGATGCCGCCCTTGCCCGGTCCGCGCGCGTCGTTGTGTTGTACGCGGAACCCACGGAAAATCTTCATCGTTCCGTCGTCCATCCTCACCGGAATGGCGAAGTGGTATTCGCGCAGCGGATACCGCAGTAATTCCCGGGTCGCCGCGTCCAGCCCGAGGTATTCAGCAACTTTGTCGAATTGTGCCTGTGCTATTTGAAAGGAATTAAAAGCCTTGCTAGACATCTAACGTGCCCCCTTATGTATTGCGGATCGCATTCCGCAAGCGCGTGAAGCGGCGCACCTTCTCTCAAACCGCGTGTCAGCTCAATCCGTCCGAAGCTGCGGATAGTTGCTGCGATTCTCTTGTATGTGTCTGGATCGCTTGACCGTTGATTTGCTAAAGGTGGAGGCCATACTTCATCGCAAGTCGTACCCCATCCATGGACCATTTAACTTCACGTTGGGGATGATTACTAGCCCACGCGCGAGGGGTCCTTTGTGTGGCCGACTATCAATCCAACACCAAAGCTTCCCGGTTGACGGTGATATGACGCACTAGGCCAAGTGACGCAATAACCTTATGGAACCAGCTATTTGTGGAATTCCCACGAAGCCTGGCTTGAGGCAGGGGCATACTTCCGCTCGCCGTGTCGGGGAGCTTTCTCTCTCGACTTTTCACTCTTAATTTTCTACTTACTCAAACTTTCCAAAACGCACGGCTGGCACGCGTGGCACCATTAGATTTGACTGTTGGGTGGAATTGGAAGCCTGTGTCGCGGAAGGGTCCTGGGACCCCATCCTGAGCCCCGCGAAGCGTGGAATCTTCGTGATGCACGTGCAGTGGCTTTTCACTCGAAACTCGAAACTTCCTTTCTTCCTCCCGCCGGCTCGCGTCTCGCGACTAGTGACTCGCGACTTCTTTCTCAAACTTCCCAAACCTCGCCGCCACCACCGGCAGCACCAGCAGGTTCAGCAGCGTGGATGTTGCCAGTCCTCCCAGGATCACGATCGCCATCGGTCCTTCAATCTCGCGTCCCGGAGCGCCGCTGCCCAGCGCCAGCGGCAGCAGGCCCAGTCCGGTTACCAGGGCGGTCATCAGGATTGGCACCACTCGTTCGCTCGCGCCGCGCATGGCCGTTTCCATGCTCCACGTCATTCCCTCCACGGAAACCAGGTGTTCGTAATGCGAAATCATCATGATCGAGTTTCGCAGCGTAATGCCGAACAGCGTCACGAACCCCACCAGCGATCCCAGCGACAGCACTCCTCCCGTCGCCAGTGCTGCCAGCACGCCACCCACCAGCGCAAACGGCAGGTTTAGCACCACCAGCATCAGGTTCCGCGTATTACCCATCACCACCGACAGCAGCAGCAGGATTCCGAACGCCGCCAGGGTCGAGTGCACAATCAGGTCGCGTCGCGACCGCGCCGCCGCTTCGGCCGTCCCGGCAAATTCCACGTAGTTTCCCGCTTGCAGGTGCAGTGTCGCCAGTCGCTTCTGCGCCGCCGTCACGAACGATTCCACTCCGCGTCCCGTCACGTTGCACGTAATCGTTTGCACCCTGCGCGCTCCCTGGTGCAGCACAATGTAGCGCCCCGAGCTCTCGTGAATGTCCGCCAGTTCGCGCAGCGGAACGTAGTTTCCGTCCGGACTCCGCAGCGGCAGCGCTCCAATCTCGCTCACCGAACTGCGGTCTTTCGGCGGCAGAATCACGTCCGTGTCGAACACCTTGTTTCCCTCGTAGACCTGCCCCGTTACTTCGCCGCCGTATGCCGTGCGGACTGCGTCCAGCACATCCAGCGGGTCGAATCCCCACCGCTCCATCGCGTCCGGCCGCAGATTCACGCTCACCTCCGGCATTCCCGGCGGCGACTGCACCAGCACGTCGGTTGCGCCCGGTATTCTCCTGAGTGTTGCCGCGACTTGCGCCGCCTCGCTATCCAGCACGTCCAGGTCATTGCCCACCACGTTCACCACCACGCCCGACGTGTATCCCGAAAGCGTCTCGTCAATGCGCTCGGTCAGGAACGTGTTCGCCGAAAAATTCGCTCCCGGAAACTTCTCCAACTCCGCCCTCACGTCCGACTGCACCGAGTCCGGCGCGTTCGGCTTCAGGTCCACTTCGAACTCGCTGCTCTGTGGCCCCGGCGTATCTTCCGCCAGTTCCGCCCGGCCCACGCGCTGCGCCACCATCCTCACGTTCGGATTCTTCAGCAGCATCTTCGTCACCTGGTCGCCCAGCCGCAGCGCCTCGCCCACGGAAGTCCCCGGCACCGCCTGCATGTGAACAATGAAGTGTCCCTCGCGCAGGTCTGGGATAAACGAGCTCTCCAGGAAGGGAACCACTGCCACCGCGCCCAGCACCAGCACCACTACCGCCGCCATCACAATTGCCGAGTGCCGCTCCACCACTTCCAGTGCGCCGTTGTACCGCCGCTTAAAGGCCCGCAGCAATCGCGGCTCCTGCTCCGGCAAGTCGCGATTCGCCAGCAACAGCATTGAAAGTGCGGGTGTCACCGTCAGCGCCACCACCAGGGAGGCTAGGATTGCCAGGATGTATGCAACGCCCAGCGGCGAGAATAATCGTCCCGCCAGTCCCGACATCGTCAGCACCGGGATGAATACCAGTATGACGGCGAACGTCGCGTAGACCACCGCACTGCGTACTTCAATCGATGCGTCGAAGACCACCTGCAACGCGGGCCGCGGATGCTCTGCCGCGCGATTCAGCCGCAGCCGCCGGTAGATGTTCTCCACGTCGATCACCGCGTCATCGACCACTTCGCCAATCGCGATTGCCAGTCCGCCCAGCGTCATCGTGTTCAGGCTGAACCCAAATCGTTCCAGCACAATCACTGCCGCAATCAGCGATAACGGAATTGCCGTCGCCGAAATCGCCACTGTCCGCAGGTTCGCCAGGAATAGCGACAACACCACCACGATCAGAATTGCGCCGATCAGCAGCGAGCTTCGTATGTTATGCAGTGCGCGTTCAATAAATGTTGCCGGACGGAAAATGTCCGTGTGCAGCGTGATCCCTTCCGCCTGTAGCGCCGGTTGCAATTCAGCCAGTGCTGCGTCCACTCGCTGCGTCAGTTGCAGTGTGTTTCCGCCATACTGCGCTGTCAAATTCAGGATTACCGCCGACTGGCCCATCACCGTGCCTGCGCCGATCATCGGTGCCGGTGCATTGGCCACCGTTGCCACGTCGCCCAGCGTCACGTTCTGCCCGTTCGTGTGCGCCACCACGGTGCGCGCCAGCGCCTCCGGCGTCAGTGACTGTCCTTCCGTTTGCAGAACGATGCGCTGATTGCCCGTGGAGACGAATCCTGCGCCGCGAATGCCTGTCGCCCGTCGCGCCGCCGCAATCACGTCGTTGATGCCGAGGTTGTGCTCCTCCAGCTTCTTCGGGCTGAACTGGACTTGCAGTTGCCGCACCTGTCCGCCGAAGATATCCACCGCCGCAATGCCCGGCACCGCCAGTAGTCGCGGACGGATCGTCCAGTCGGCCGCCGTCCGCAGCTCCATCAGCGAACGCGTCTTGGACGTCAGCCCGACGACTTCCACCATTCCCGTCGAAGAAGTCAGCGGAGCCAGTCTTGGCGTAATCCCCGTCGGCAGTTGTCCCGTAATCGCGGAGAGCCGCTCCGTCACCACCTGCCGGGCGAGATAGACATTCGTATTCGCCTGGAAGATCGCCGTCACTACCGAGAGTCCCTGGATGGACCCTGAGCGCAGCAGTTCAATGCCGGAGACCCCGTTGACCGCGTTCTCGATCGGCTGCGTCACCAGTTGCTCCACCTGTTCCGGCGAAAGCCCTGGCGCTTCCGCTTGGATTTGCACCTGCGGAGACGCAAACTCGGGGAACACGTCGTATCGCGCCCGCTTGACCGAGTACAACCCGTAGAGCATCAGCGCGCATGCTAGTGCAATCACGATGCCGCGGAAGCGTAATGAAAATCGGACGATCCCATTCAACATCGGCTGCGTCCCCGTTTACGGCAAGTTCCCGACTCGTATGAGTCACACATATCAATCTATGAGTTCGGGTGTTGGCTTCTCTTCGTGCCCTACCCTTGTCGCGTGCTGTTCGCGACAGGGTGGGGTTGTTGCTGTGTCCTTGCGCCGTCCGCCGCCCTCGTGTGCCCTACCCTTCTCTCGCGCAGTTTGCGAGAGAGGGTGGGGTCGTTGCCTTTGCCGACGACTAACGACCGCCGGCTTCTTCAGTCGGCGTCCCCATCCCCGGTCGGCGCCACCGGCGGACGCGCCTCCTCCGACAGCATCAATTGCGCGCCGCCGGTTACCACGCGGTCGCCCGCTGCAAAATTGCTCGTCACAAAATATCCGTCGCCTGCCGGCATCTCCGTGGAAACCTCGCGACGCACAAACGTCGTCGCTCCCGTCTGCACGTAGGCCCACGCCTTGCCCTGCCACCACAGCACGGCCTTCCCCGGAATCAGCACGCCCTTCGTCCTCGCGCCATTCGCCCACGTCGCCGCCAGATTCAATCCCGGAACCAGCCCTGCGCGAGCCGCCACTATATAAAGACTGCTGCCATGCTGGAATCGCGGATCGATCTGCGGGAACGGCGAAACGTAGCTCCCCTCCGCGCGGCCTCCGTCCGGAAGTGTCACCCAAAGTCTGCGTGGCGCCACCGTCGGAGAGTCAGTCCTGGCTGAATCAGACGTCGTGACTGAATCAAATGTCACCTGCACCAGCAGCTCCTGCTGCCCCAGCACTCGCTTCATCTGCGGCGCATCGCTCGTCATCCATTGCGCCACCGTCGCTCCCCACTGCTGGCGAATCGTGTCCTGTTGCAACAGCACCGCCTCTTTCGCCGCCGCTAGGTCTGCTTCGGCGATGCTGAGCGCCGCTCGTTGTGTCTCCAGTGTCTTCTCGGCGACATTCTGCTGATCGTCGTACAACTTCTTCAGTCGCTCGAACTCCTTGCGTGTCATCTCCAGCGTCGCTCGCGCCTTCTTCACGTTCGCTCTTGCCAGCGATGCGTTGCCCTCCAGCGTCAACAACTTCTCCGCCGGAAGAATCACCGCCGCCGCTGTCGCCTCCTGCTGGTGCGAACTCGCCGCAAGTTGCACCGTTTCCAGTGCAAGTCGCGACTGGTCCTGCGACGAGAGCGTCAACCCCGTTTCGCCATGTTTTATCGTTACTCTTGAGTTACTGGGGAGTTTCTGTGGAGAACTAGTCGTAGTGTCCTGCTTGCCACTGGCGAAAGCGACAATAAGAACGGCTGCCCCCAGCACTACCGCTGCAATTGCAACTTTTCCGGACGTGTTCCTGTTCATGACGTCTCTCGCTTTGCGCCTTCCTGTAGCGCCTGTGCACCCTGCGCAATCGGCAATATTGATGCGGGTTCCAGCGGCCTCTGTACGGCGTCTTCCAGTCCTCCCAGCGCCGCTTGCGCACGGTACACCGCCTGCGCTACCGCGCTTTTTGCCGTTAACGTTTGTATAACTGCCGTCTCCACCGCAAGCCTGTCAGCCGCCCCCAAGGCCTGTTTGCGCCGTGTCGCTCTCTCCCGCTCTTCCTGGATCTTCAGAAAATCTTGTCTCGCGCGTAGCTCCTGCAAGCTCGCGTGATACGTCGCAAGTGCATTTTCACTGGCTCCAATCGCATTCGCCTGCACCGCCACAAAGCGCGCCGCCATCTCCTTCCGCTTTGCCAGCGCCTCCGCCACGGGACCTTGGTTGTGGTTGAACATTGGCAGTACCGTGTTGAGCGCCAGTAAGACGAACTGCTGACCCTCTTCATATTGATACCCGGGGCCAAGCACAATGTTCGGATATTGCTGCGCGATCTGCAGGCGCAGCGCGGCATCCGCAACCGCATAATTGGCTAGTGCGGCGCGTATATCCATGCGATTCAAAACCGCATCGCGCTGAATTTCCTTCTCGGAAAAACTCTTCGGCGGATGGTCGTATCCGCGCCACGTGAACTCCAGTCCATCCAGCGCCGCGACCGGAACTCCGATCGCCGAGGCCAGCGCCGTCCGGGTTTCTTCCACGCGACCCTCGGCGTTTCGCAACTGCACGCTGGCGTTGGAAAGGTCCGCGCGCGCCGCATCAAGTTCGGGACGCGCGATCTCGCCCGTGGATAATCGCGCTTGCAGAAGATGCACTACTTCTTCGTTCGTGTGTAGTGACGAACGCAGAAGCTTGAGATTGCGACGCGCATCGACGTAGTCGACCAACGCCGCGCGCAACTGGCTGCGAACTTTCCATCCCTGCTGTGCGACCGCTATTTCCGCGGTGTTCGCGACATCCCGTGCGAGTTGTTCGCGGTGGCCGCGCTTACCTGCGGTTTCAATCGGTATGCCGAGGTTGAAGTGAAAGAGCCAAGGACTCTCCGGCGAAGTCTCTCCGCCGGGAGCTACGCCAAGCGATGGATTGGGCCTCTGCGCAGCCGTGATTTTTCCGGCTTCAGCCGTTGCAGACTGCGCCCGCGCTACCTCCATCGACGGATTGAAATAGAACGCGGCGAGCGTGAGTGTGTCGAGGTCCCACTTCCGAATAGGCCCCGCGCTCAGCGTGTGGCCCATTTTCGCGTCGATGAACATCCGCAAGTGTGGATCTTGCAGGGACCGTGCTCGCAGACTAGCTGCGGTCTGCGCAGGCGAGAGGGGAGCCGGATGGTAATGCTGATAGGCGCACGAAGTCAGCAGCAGTACGAGCACGATTGCAGACACACTTGTTGCTGCTTTCATGGATTGCATCGTGAGCCTCAATGTTGAGGTGATTACGGCTCCACGCCCGGCAGGGTATTGCGTGGACTCGTCGAACTCAACCTATATCTAATGGAATTTGATGCGGGAGTCACGCGCATTCGATGTAATTCACTTAGGTGTATTCCATCTCTGTGCGACCGCAATTTATGTGCTTCGTTTCAGCATGATTTAAGGAACGAACTGCATCGCAAATAAAATTTTGTGCATGCACGTGGAATACGAAACACGTTGGGTTAGCGCCCGGTGCGCTGCCTCAAACTGTCATCGACGTCGGCACAGGGATAGACCGATTGGCTTTCGTCGAACAGCCGGCCGAACCTGTGCGGTAGTAGAAGAAGTAGTAAAAAACCGCCAAGCAATGGCCCCGCATAGCATGGCTCTATGCACTCGGATATCCTCCGGCAATTCAATGAAAATTCCCTCCCCTGTCTTCTTTACCAGTTGAGACAGACAAAGGTACCGTTGGCTAATCCATAAAAACAGATTAAATGCTCAAGGTTATGACACTAGAAACGAGTTATATGGCGTGGATGCTCCCGAACCTCTTGAACTATATACCGATTATGGTGTCAAAAAAGAAAAATAGAAAATAAACACATATTTTGAAAACTATCCTTGACAATATCCATTGAAATGGAAATAATTTGCTCCGCTCGTGGGGTTTCTCAAGAAGTCCGAGATTGTTCAATTCACCTCCGACTGGAGAGCTGTTTATGCTGACTCGTTTCGCCCGATTGTTTGGAGTGCTCTGCTTAGCAGTCTTCGTGTGCCTGCCTGTAGTTGCGCAGGAAAACACGGCAACAATTTACGGTAGTGTCACCGACCCGAGTGGTGCAGCCATGACGGGGGTCAAGGTGATCATTACGAATGAACTGACCAGCCGCGTCACTTCGACGACGACGAACGGCCAAGGTCAGTTCACATTCAATTTTTTGCCAATTGGGCGCTACACGTTGTCGTTGAACCAGACTGGCTTCAGGCCTCAAAAGCGCACCGGGATGCAGCTTGTGGCTGGCCAGAAACTTGGCCTGACGGTGAAGATGCAACTTGCGACTGCCACGCAGAGCGTGACGGTTTCCGGCGAAGAACCGCTGATCGAGACGTCGAGTTCGGATCAGCTTTCGACGGTGAGTACTACGCAAGTTTCGCAATTGCCACTGGCGAAAGAGAATTGGACGACGTTGTTGACGCAGCAGCCCGGCGCCACGGCCAAAACAACCGGACCGAATGCCGGCGGTTTGAGTATGAACGGATTGCCGCCGGGTGGCTTTTCGTTTACGGTCGATGGAACGAACGCTTCCAACGACCCTGAACTTCCGGCTTTTGGTTTTTACGGTTCGTTTAATCTGATCAGCGGCGTGAACAACGATGCAATCGCCGAAGTCAGCATTATCAAAGGCATTGCTCCCGCAACTGTTTCGGACACGATGTCCGGCAACGTTAACGTGATAACCAAGAGTGGTACGAATCAGTTCCACGGTGACGCTTACGAGATGAACGATCCCAGCGCGCTGGATTCGCGCAACTGGTTTCTTCCGACAGGCGACTCGAAGCCGCGTTCTACGTACAACCAATTTGGCGGATCCCTGGGTGGCCCAATCATGAAGGATCGCGTGTTCGGGTTTGGCAGCTACCAGGGCGCCAGGCTGAGTGCGTTGAACGTCATCACGGATGATGTTCCAACACCCTACTTGATTAACAACAGCCCGGCCATCTATTCCGATATCTGGAAGGCGTTTCCATCGGCGCCGCAGCCTGCGGGCAATCCGACGGCGCTGACCACGAAGTACACGCGTATTGGCTCCACAGTGCAAGACGATAGCAACGGTACGGTGCGATTCGATATTTACCCCACACAGTCGAACATCCTTACCGTTCGCTACCTTCGGTCACGGCCTTACTCGAACAAGCCGAACATTGTGGCGATCGATCCTCGGGTGACGACCGGACACAGCGACGAGTTTAACGCGAGCTTTATTCATACTGGCGGGGCAAACTGGACTTCGAGTACGCGCTTCGGGTACAACCGCCTGCGGCTGAGCCGCGCCGACCAGGGGTTGGCAACCGACTTGGAGCAAGTGAAATTCGGATTCGACTCGCAGGGTGCGGAAAACTTCTCCAAGGTTGGTTCGACGTACACGTTCGAAGAGGGCATTGCCATCAATCACGGACGCCAGTCGATTCAGGTCGGCGGCATCGTTCAACAGCAGAATGCGGGCCGCATCGACCTGAATACGTCTACTGTCAGCTACAGCAGCCTTAGCGACTTCCAAAACAACATTCCCAACCAAGTGGTCATCACTTACGATCTACCTCAATTCCGGCTTCGCACCTATCAGTTTGGTGGTTACATCCAGGACGACATCAAGGTGTCTCAGGCGCTGACCGTCAACCTCGGACTGCGCTATGACTACTTTACGGTGCCACAGGAAAAGAATGGCCTTGTGTTTGATCGTGGCATCGATCCCAATAACCCTCAATTGGGCATTGGCTTCGGGCCTTATCGCCCCGCGAACAATATGTACAACGCGGATTACAACAATTTCGGTCCTCGTGTGGGCTTCGCATGGGGGCTGGGCGCGGATCGCAAGACTGTGATTCGTGGAGGTGCCGGCATCTTCGTAAGTCCACACCCGATTTTCGGCGGCCCGATCGAAGAACTGCAGGCATCAGCGACAACTCCGTTCCGCATCTATATCAATCGCTCGCAGGCCCTTGCCGCCGGAATCAAGTACCCAGTTACGCGCGGTCAGTACCAGGCGATTCTGCAAAGCTTGCAGACCTCGGGAGTTATATCGTCGAACCTTGCGAACACCGCGATCGATCCGAACTTCCCCAACCCATACAGCATCCAATGGATGATTGGCGTGGAACGGCAATTACCGTGGGGAATGGTCGGATCGGTGCAGTACGTAGGAACACGCGGATTGAAACTGAGCACGGTGATCCAACAAAACCTGCCGAATCGCACGACAGGTGTTGCCCCGGATCCCACTTTCTCGCAGTTCCGCCTCTATGGGCCGTATGACAACAGCAAGTACAACAGCCTCCAGGCCACGTTGGAAAAGCGGATGTCGAACGGCTTCATGTTCAATCTCTCGTACACCCGCGCAACCAACAATTCATTGGAAGACGCGAACCTCCTGCTGGAAAATCCGCCGCAGGATCCAAACAATCTACATGCTGATTGGGGTCCGACTTCGTACTCGATCCGCAATCAGTTCAACGCGAATTTTGTCTATGATGTTCCGTTCTTGACGTGGTTAAAGACGTCAAACCCGGTGGCGAAGCAGGCCCTCGGCGGCTGGGAAGTTTCGAGCGTTATCACAGCAGACGATGGATTGCCGTGGAACATCATAAACGGCAATTCGTCCTATCCTTCGGATCGTCCGAATATCGGCACTGGTCCGTTTACCGTAGGCAATTACCAGGGCACGTCACAGTACAACTCGGGTGTCGTGCAATTCCTGAATCCGGCGGCGTTCTCGGCGGTTCCAATCGTCAGCGTCAGCGGTGCACAGGCGACCCCGGGCAATCTGGGACGTGATGCGGTCTGGGGTCCCGGCAGCTTCGATATCGATGGGACACTGCGCAAATCGTTCTCGGTTACCGAGCACGTGAAGCTGATGGTTCATGGTGATTTCCTCGATCTGTTGAATCATCCGAACTTCAGCGGACTGGTGACGAATACGAGTAAGGGTTCCTTTGGCCAACTCACGTCAGCCACTAATCGGCAGATTCAGATTGGCGCAAAGTTAAGTTTCTAGGCTCCCTCCGCAGCAGAGGCTAATTAGGAGGTGGCTTCTCAAAGGCCACCTCCCCTTTTTTATGATTGTCCGATGCAATCCAATCCCTGGGAGTGACCATGCAGCACGTGCGTACTCGAATTAGTTCTTTATTGGTTACAGTCTTCCTTGTTCTTGTTTTCGGTGTGGTGGTTTCTGCAAAAGATAAAGAGAAACCAGGGCCGGAAGACGGCGTACCGTCCTATGTGAATTCGCTGGGAATGAAGATGATTCGCATTCCGGCCGGCGAGTTCGAGATGGGCAACGACGCGGCAACGGATCCCAGCAAGTTAGGCCAGTATCCACGTCTGACAAACGGGGATTACGACGAGCGTCCGGTCCATAAAGTCACAATCTCCCGGCCGTTCTATATCTCGGAAGTGGAGGTGACCGCCGACGAGTATGAGCGGTTCCGCATGGACTACCAGGACAACAGCAAGTTTTCGCCTTACGCCACCGGAATGAGTTGGTACGAGGCCAACGCGTTTTGCCAATGGTTAAGCAAGAAAGAAGGGCGTCCGTATCGTCTGCCGACCGAAGCTGAGTGGGAATACGTGGCCAAGGCAGGCGGCAACAAGCTGTTCGGAAATTCAGATGAACAGCCTAAGAGCGGCGAACCGAACAAATTCGGCGTGAAGAATATGAACACTGGCGCTCTTGAGTGGGTATGGGACTGGTACGGCCCGTATTCGCCGGACGCTCAGGTCGACCCTGTAGGACCGGCGAGCGGTTGGTCGAAGGTGGTGCGCGGTGGAGGAATTCTGGCTCCAGTAGGCCACCCGGAGCCCGGCAAGCCGTGGAGTCAGCACGATACTCTGAATGGGGAAGCTCCATACTATCGCCGGTCGGCGAACCGGGCGAGCGCTCCGCCGGATTACAGTGGTCTGCACACAATTGGTTTCCGAGTCGTCGAAGGGCCGATGCCTGCGACGAAGCCATTGGCCGTCGTGAAGCCGTTTCCGGAGATGTTCGTCAAGCAGTCGGGAGTTCCTGCGATGGATGGGCCAAAGGCGCCGTGGTTCCGGCAGATGCCAATCATGCCGATCCCTCCGGAGAACATGTATCACGATGCAATTGTTGCGGCCGGTGTCGATCCTGGCGTGAACGGGCACAATCACTCGGCAAGCGTTGTGGTGGCGCCGAATGGCGATGTCATCTGGATCGCGTTCTCGGCGCCGACGCCAAAAACGGAGTACGTGGCGGGGACTTCGTTCATCATTGCACGGAGAAGGTTTGGCTCGGACCAGTGGGATATGCCACAGGTCTTTTACGACTTTGCAGACGTGAACGATCAGTCCGCGCTGCTGTGGAACGATCGCGGAACGCTGAATGTATTTACGGGTGGCGTGGGCCTCGTCGGTGTGCCATTTCGCCGTCAGGTCTCAAAAGACAACGGTGCGACTTGGACAGCGCCGGAGCTTCCGCTTCTCAGCAGGCCAGCCGGCGGTTTTTCGCCGCAACCAATCACGACAGCATTCCGGCTGAAGGGATCGATTTATGTGCCATCGGATGCAGTCGGCACTTCATCCATGCTGTGGGTGAGCGACGACAACGGAAAGACCTGGCGCGACGCCGAAGGCCGCACGTTCGGACGCCATACGACATTCGTTCCGCTGAAGGACGGAAGCATTCTAGCCATTGGCGGGAAGCTTACGAACATCGATGGCTACATGCCTGAAGAAGTCTCGCATGACGGCGGCAAAACATGGAGCAAGCCAGTGAAGACTCCGTTCCCGGCATTGTCGAGTAATCAGCGGCCGATCGTACTGCGTCTGACAGATGGGCGCTTGTTTTTCGCTTCGGACTGGCAGAATCGGAAGGGCCGTCAACCGGCGGGCATCACGCAACATGGTTCCTTCGTGGCGCTCAGCAGCGATGAAGGGAAGACCTGGCACATCAAGACGCTGCCAGGGACACTTCCACACGAGTCCATCGACTTCCCCAATCGCAAGGACTGGAGCAAGTCCTACAACGACTATGGAACGCTGGGCTACGTGTGTGCCGCGCAAGGGCCGGACGGGCTCATTCACGTCGTCACCAGCATGAACAATCCTTCGCAGGAGTTTGAATTCAACGAGGCGTGGATATTGGCTAAATCTGATGCCAACGTTGCCGCCAGGATCAAGGGGGCGTCGCGCCCGGTGCATGGTGTTCAGCGTTCGAAAGACGGCAAGGTGCTGGCCACGTGGAACGGAAGAGTTGATGCCAACGGACGCTTCGTGCTCGACGGCCCGGAGGTCTGGCACTACGCCGACGGAGCAAAGGCGTATGAGGTGACCTACCGCAACGGCGAAAAGGTTGGCTCAGAAATCTACTGGGGCAAGGATGGCAAGAAGATGTGGGAGTGGCAATACGCGCCCGATGGAAGCAGCACGTGGACGCAGTATTGGGATAACGGCCAGAAGAAGAGCGTTTCGCATTGGAAAGACGGAAGGGCCGAAGGCTCGGCGTCCCGCTGGACTTATGAGGGGAAAGTGAAAGGGCAGTACGAGTTCAAGAATGGCGATCTGGTTCGCCCAAATCAGTCTGAACAGTAATCCAGCTTGAGACTCATGCGGAAGAGGCACTATGCATGAGGAGAGCAAGAGGCATCGACATCCCGGTTTAACAGATTCGTTCCTCCCGCGCTGTGGGTAGTTCAGCAGTTGGACTACCCACAGCATTTTTTCTTCTACGGTTGCGCCACGGCCCTGATCCACGCCGCACTAGTTCGCTCCCTGCGATTTGATGAGGCCTATTTCTTCGGTCCGGCGGGCTTGGGATCGCCGTTGAATTTGCCGACTGTGCCACCCTTACGAATCCAATTTTCACTGAACGTCACGTACTTGATGGTCGCGCGACGGAACGTGTAAGCCATGTGGAGGTTGCCGTCCGGCCCCTGCTTGATCGAGGGATAGCTGTACTCATCGTGTCCAACTTTGTCCGGCAGGTCGTATTCGGCGTCCTTGCCGGGTGTGCCGGTTTCCACGTCACGCACCCACGGCCACGTCTTGCCGCCGTCCACGGAGAGCGCCACGGAGAGAGGTTTGCGCTCGGCGGATGTAGGCTTGCCACGTTTGTCCGTCGCATTCACGTTGTTGAACGCAATGACGATGTGGCCATCCTTTAGCAGTGCGGCCTGGACAGAGGCGTTGTTGTTTGGAAGTTGAGTAGCCACGGGCGGGGCCCACCTGCATCCGTCGGAAGATTCACTTCTGTAAATCCAATCAGCGAAACGGCTGCGGAAGAAAGCCACGAATTTGTGTGGCGCGAGTTGCAGAACAGTCGGCTGCACCAGCCCGTTCGAGTCCGGAACATCGCACTCCTTCCAGTGGGCACCGCCGTCGTTCGTGATTTTCATGGCGGAGTAGTTGCTCTCCGCGCCGGTAATGATGCCGCGGCTCGGCGTGTAATACATCGGCATGATCCACTCCTTGCCGACGATGAGGAGTGGATGGCGGTCATACGAGCCGGGCTTCGTGAAGAGTGGCTTGGTGTGGGTCCAGGTGTGGCCGTTGTCGGTCGAGGTCATCGCCATGATGATCGAATTCGCCTGTCCCTTGCCCGCCAGCTGCGCCGTATGAAAGAGCCATAACTTGCCGGTGGGATCGCGGAAGAGAACGGGGTTCTGGAACGAGTACTTGGGCTCGCGCGCGAGAACCGCGGGCTTCGTCCATTGATCAGATCCTTTGGCGAGCCGCGAGAGCACAATCGCAACGTCGGACTGGCCTTCGCGCGAACCGGAGAACCATGTGCAAAGGAGATCTCCATTGGGCAGGAAGAGGAGATTACTGGCGTGCGAGTTGGCGAAGTCAACGGGAAGATACGCCTGGCGGATGCCGTTCGGTCCGGGCCGAACCACGCCATCGTAGACGCCGGGCTTCTTGTCTTGCGCGATGGTCAGCAGGCAAAACAGGACAACAAATGCGGAGAGTGTGAATACTTTTCGGATCACGGTTCCCCCTCATGCTTTCAAGATAGGCTGCGCGAACTGTTGCAGGATGCGCAGCGATGATGATGTATGGGTACGAGCTGCCGATCACCCCGATGCGAGCAGTTCGCGAAAGACCTGGTACAAATTGGACTTCAATTCGATTCCAATGCCCGGCTCTTCCGGCACGCGAACATATCCGTCTTTGACTTCCGAGCCGTCGGCGAATCCACCAAAGGGCTGAAATACTCCGGGATAGGATTCATTTCCGCCGAGCCCAAGTCCGGCGGCAATGTGCAGCGTCATCTGGTGTCCGCCGTGCGGAATGCAACGCCGCCACGACCACCCGTGCTGGCGGAGCATATCGAGCGTACGCAGGTATTCGACCACGCCATAGCTGAGCGCCGGGTCCATTTGTAGAAATGAAGTCTCGCGATTGAGTCCGCCATAGAGAACCAGGTTGCGCGAATCCTGGTACGAAAACAGGTTCTCTCCCGTGGCGAGCGGCGTCGTAGAGTGCTCGGCAACACGAGCCAACAACTCATAATCAAGCGGATCGCCCGGTTCCTCATACCACTTGAGTTTGTAAGGAGCGATTGAGCCGGAGAATTCAAGCGCGGCGGGCAGATCGAATCGGCCATTCGCATCCACGGCGAGATTTCGGCCTTCCGGCACAACTTCCAGGACCGCTTCGATTCTGCGAAGATCGGTGGCAAGAGAAGCGCCGCCAACCTTCATCTTCACGTGCTCGTAGCCGAGGTCGCGGTAGCGCCTCATCTCGTTGCGGAGAGCTTGCAGATCGTCGTTGGGATAGTAGTAACCGCCGGCGGCATAAACATAGACGTTGGGGTCTGCCGGTCCCTGTCCAAATCGCTCGGCAAGAACACGGAAGAGCGGCTTGCCTTCGATCTTGGCAACGATGTCCCAGAGCGCCATGTCGATGGCGCCGACCGCAGCGGGACGTTCTCCGTGCCCGCCGGGCTTTTCGTTGCGCATCATGACGGCCCAGCAGCGGAAGGGATCGAAATTTTCGCCGGACTCGTCCAGCAGTTCGGCAGGCGGAACCTTTAGCAGCCTGGGCGCGTGGCGCGAGCGAATGATAGCCGATTGTGAATAGCGGCCATTGGAATTGAAACCGAATCCCACAACCGGCCGGCCATCACGCACGACGTCGGTGACAACAGCGACGATGGAAGCTGTCATCTCGGAGAAACTGATGACCGCGTTACTCATCTCCGAGCGGATGGAAACCGTGTCATCGAGGATTTTTGTAAGTCTCATGATTGCTTCGGCACCGGCGGCAAACACCCCGGTGGGGAACATCAACCTTTCTTCAGTGTGTCCGCCATGTCGCGAGTGGCCGCCAGCATCCCGGCGATGATCTCCTGTTCCCGTTGTTCGTTGATGCGAATCAGCGGCACCGATACGCTGATCGATGCTTCCACTTTGCCGTTGGGCGAGACGATCGGCGCGCCCATGCATACGCCGCCTTCCATCGCCTCGCCGCGGTCATACGCGTAGCCCACCTGGCGTATGCGGTCGAACTCCGCATAGATTGCATAGCGGTCGGTTACGGTGTGTTCGGTTCGCTTGATCAACCCGTAGACCTCCAGAATGCGGTCCGCAACCTGGCGATCCTGAAAGGCCGTGATGGCCTTTCCCATGGAACTGGCGTAGGGAGGGAGAACGCGTCCCACCTTATTAATAGCCCGAATGTCGTGAAAACTTTCGATACTGTCGAGCACAGTAACGTGGTCCTCAAAGAGAAATGCCACGCTCGTGGTTTCGTCGAACTGCCGGGCGAGGGACTGCAATCTCGGATGGATCAATACGCGGATCTTGTCCGCGCGCTCGCGCAGCTTTCCGTGCAACACCTTGGGCGCCAAACGGTAGGAGCCATCCTCGTTTTGACGCAAGTACCCGCGAGACTCCAACGTGACAAGCACTCGGAAGAGAGATGACTCGGGCATGTCCGTGCGACTGGAAATTTCCTTCAGCGACAGCACGGTGCTGCCATCTTCGAAACAATCCAGAACATCAATCGCCCGCGTGACCGCCTTGGATACGTACTGATCCGCGCCGCCCTGTTCTTTCCCTTCGCGGTGGTCCCCGCTGGACTTCGGGCGACGCCGTCTTACAGATGCTGTGGGATCCATAGTTAAACCCTTACCTCACAATGTATTGGAAGTCGCTTTCAGAGTGTAATGCGTCTCATGCAAATAATATTCCTTAAAGCATCTCCAACCACTGGACATCAAATTGACCGTCGATCTTCGCCCCCTTGATGCGAAGTCCACTATAAGACCAATTTTATTAAATTTCAACAAAACTGGAAATTAATCATGTTAGATGGAAATTATAGCTTGACGGGCTCAAGTTAATGTGAAGAATATCCGAAGAAGTCGTAACGCACTTAGCTTCCTCGACCACGTAGAACGCGATGTGTTTACGGATTCTCGAATCCAGATTTCGATAGCAAGCCGACCACGAATGGGCCCGATGTCTCCGGCAGTTTAGGAAATAGAGACATCCAGAACAGGACGCACCTCCTTGGATTGTCGTGAGTGAACAATCCGGCTGCGAAAGCGTGTGCGGTTAGATTCGGCACATTGGCATTGACCGGCGTAACACGAGATGCGCGAGGGAGCGCAAGGAATCTTAATGGGAAGTGGTTTTGATCTTCGGTGTATTTTGGTCGCGGATGATCTGACGGGTGCTTGCGATACCGGCGTGCAGTTCGTGAACAGAGGGCTCCGTTGCGATTTGCTTTTCGAACTGGAATGCAAACTCTCGCCGCAATTGCCGAACGTGCTGGCCTACAGCACGGACAGTCGCGGCGATTCCATGGAAGAGGCTGCGGGCAAAATCGCCGTTGTGGCCTCCAAACTCAGTGCTCGGGACTCGCAGCTCATTTTCAAAAAAATCGATTCCACGTTTCGTGGCAATGTCGCAGCTGAAATCCAAGCGTGCATGAATAGTTTCGAATGCTCATGTGTGCTGATTGCCCCGGCATTCCCGGCGATGCAACGCACGGTAAGAAACGGCGTGTTGCGATGGAACGACTGTTCCGGTGCGAGTGAGCTCGATATCCATTCCATTCTTCGAAAATCATTTAGCAAGGTGGCGAATATTCAGACTAACGTAGCTGACGCAGCACGGCTGTCTGATGAGATGAGGCAGGCAGTAGCAGACGGAACGCAAGTACTTCTTGCGGACGGGGCCTCACAGGAAGACCTGAGAAAAGTGGTAGGCGCGGGTGCGCGACTGCCGGGCCGAGTGCTCTGGGTGGGTTCGGCTGGACTGGCAATGGAACTTGCAAAGCACTTTCAACCGGGCCCGGTTTCGCCAGCCGGCGATCTCGCCGATGGAGATGGTCCCGTGGTTTTCTGCATCGGGTCGGACCATCCGGTGACGGTTGCACAGGAAGAATTTCTGCTCCGGCAGACAGATGCGGTAGCGGTGAACGTGAACCGCGCTTCGGTGGATTCCGCGCGCGAGGCGCTACGCGAGCGTCGCGACATAGTGTTGCGAATTCACCGTGGCGTTACGACGGAATTCGAGTTTCGCGATTTTTTTCTCGCGCTGGCGGGGTTGCCGATTGCGGCCATGCTGATGAGCGGCGGCGACACCGGGGCGATGATTTGCCGAGCGCTTCGCGTAAATGCAATTCATCTCAACGGTGAGATCGTGATCGGATTGCCCTGGGGAGTTGCATCAGGTGGAGTTGCACACGGGATGCGTGTTGCAACCAAGTCCGGCGGATTCGGCGCACAAGATGCGCTCATTCGTGTGGCGGAATTCTTTGCTCCGGCAAGAAAGGTAGTGAGATGAGCACTGATTCGAATCGGGTTCCTACCCTTGCCATCAGTATTGGCGATCCGGCAGGCATTGGTCCCGAAGTTGTGTTAAAGGCCCTTTCGGACCCGCAGGTTGCGGAACTCGGCAAGTTTGTGGTCGTTGGAGACCGCGGCGTTCTCGAAAAGGCCGCGGCTACATGCGGCATCGATCCCGCGTCGCTCAAAGCGGAAATCCGCGATACCGGTGCGTTGCGGAATCCGGCTGGTGTGGTCTTCGGGAAACTGAGTGCCGAGTGTGGAAGCGCGGCGGTTGAATACGTACGGATCGCCACCGGGATGTGCCTCAAGGGAGAAGCGCAGGCGATTGTTACGGCTCCACTGAACAAGGAAGCGGTGACGATGTCCGGCCGCAAGTTCTCAGGCCACACGGAATACATTGCGGAGCTGTGCGGCGCAAAAGAGTCGCGCATGCTGCTGGCAAGCGAGAAACTCTGCACGGTGCACGTAACCACGCACGTAGCGCTTCGCCAGGCAATCGAATCCTCCACGCCTCGCATCCTTCGGACGATCGAACTCGGCCATGAAGCGATGCAACTACTCGGCTTTGAACGGCCGCGCATCGCAGTCTGCGGATTGAATCCCCACGCCGGAGAGCATGGATTATTCGGGAGCGAAGACGAATTGAACATCGTGCCGGCAATCAAGGCGGCGCGCGAGCAGGGAATTCTATGCGACGGACCGCACGCGCCCGACACGATCTTCGTAAGGGCATCGCGCGGCGCCTATGACCTGGTCGTCGCCATGTATCACGACCAGGGACACATCCCGATGAAGCTGATCGATTTCGAGCAGACGGTGAACATATCGATTGGCATCCCGATTATTCGCACGTCGGTTGACCATGGGACGGCTTTCGACATTGCAGGAAAGAACAAGGCTGATCCACGCAACATGATTGCCGCACTCAAGATGGCAGCCGCCATGGCGCGCCGGAAGATGCAGGGACTGACACCTGCGGCAATGAACACAACAACGTAGCGATGCGGGCGGCGCGAACGCTGCGCCGGAATGGGGAAACACACGTATGGGCCTTCGGTGGATTGACGTACTTATCGTTGTGATCTACATGGTTGCGATGGTTCTCCTCGGGTTGCGGTTTGCCCGGCGGCAGACCTCGACGGAGACTTATTTTGTTGCCAAACGGTCCATCCCTGCCTGGGCTGTTGGCATGTCGCTGTTGGCCACCATCATCAGCGCCATCACGTTCATTGCGTATCCGGGCTCGGGATATGCGGGGAACTGGTCGTTGCTGGTGCCGGGCATCATGGTGATTGTTGTGCTGGCACTCGTTGGCATGGCCATCATTCCGTTCTACCGTCACGTTGTCGGGATGAGCGCGTACGAATATTTTGAGCGTCGCTTCGGATATTTCGCGAGGGCATATTCTTCCTTCGCCTTTGCCCTCGGCACGTTTACGAAGATGGCGTTTGTCGTCTATCTGCTGGCGCTGACGATCAGCAGCATGAGCGGATTTCGCATTGAATACATCGTGATCCTGGTTGGGGCCATAACGATCTTCTACACCTATGTCGGCGGCCTGGAGGCGGTCATCTGGGCCGATGTCATACAGGGATTCATCCTGTGGTTCGGTATCATCGTCTGCATCGGTTATCTGCTCTTCCTTCCGCCGGGAGGCCCGGTTGCCGTTTGGGAAACGGCGCGGGCGGCGCATAAATTCGATTTTGGCAGCACGGCATTTGTCTTCTCAAAACCAACCATCATCGTACTGGCGCTCTACGGATTCTTCTTCTATCTACAGAAGTACACGGCGGACCAGACGATGGTGCAGCGTTACCTGGCCGCCAAGAGCGACAAGGATGCCCTGAAGGGCGTGGCGCTGGGAGCGGCGCTCTGCATCCCGGTGTGGACTCTCTTCATGCTGATAGGGACGCTGCTCTGGACTTTCTATAAGCTGACGGGCGAAGTACTTCCGGCGCACATTACCAAGGCCGATCAGGTGTTTCCGTACTTCATTACCAGTCACATCCCCGCCGGTTTGGCGGGGCTTTTTCTTGCGTCGCTGTTCGGTGCGGCGATGGCGACGCTGTCGTCCGATCTGAATTGTTTGTCGGTTGTTGCCGTTGAGGACTTCTACAGGCGACTGCATCCGCAATCGACCGACCAGCAACGATTGCGAATGGGAAAAATGCTCGTGGCGATCTACGGCGTGATTGCGATTTTCTTTGCAATTCAGTTGGCGCACTCGCGCGGCACGGCGCTCTCGCTGTGGTACACGCTTTCCGCAATCGTTGCCGGTGGACTTGCGGGCCTGTTCTTGCTTGCATTCCTCAGTAAGCGGGCGAATAAGAAGGGCGTGCAGATAGGCATCGCCGCCAATCTTGTGTTTACCACGTGGGCCACGCTCACCCTCAATGGCGGTAAGACTCTCAACCTGGGGAGGTTCAATTTCCCTCTCCACAATTACATGATCGGCGTGATTGGAAACATCGTGTTGCTCGTCGTTGGCTACTTCGCCAGCCTGTTATTCGTCTCTGAAGTGAAAGGTCAGGACATGACTTTGTGGGGATGGTTGCAGCGAAAGCGCGAAGGCAGTGGGGCGCGGCACGCGGAAGAGCAGACAGCCTACAACGACTAGGCGAACTGGATCGCTACGTATTGCGCTTTTACATCAGGAGATGAACATGACCCGTCTACAGCGGCTACTACAGGAGCAAGGAGCGTCACCTCTGCTTGGTGCCGCAGCCTACTTTTATGATCCTGTCTTTATTGAAATTTGCGCCTACCTGGGCTTCAAAGTGATGTGGATCGAGATGGAGCACTCGCACATCACGTTCTCGGAAGCGGCCGATCTCTGCCGCATTTCCCAGGGAGCAGGCTTGTTGACGATGATCCGCGTTCCCAACTCCAGCCGTGAAAACATGCTGAAGGCGGCGGAGTGCGGGCCAGACATCATCGACCTGCCGATGGCGAATTCCGAGGAGAATCTGCACGAGATGGTGAAGTATGCGCGCTTCGCTCCCGAGGGTGAGCGCGGCTTCTTCAGCGTGTCGCGTTCCGTCCGGTATGGCCTGGTGCCGAGCGTTCCGGATGAGCAGCAGAAGCTGAACGATGAGATCAGCCTGATGGCACAGATTGAAACCTCGCACGCGATCGACAACGTGGAAGAGATTTGCGCCGTACCGGGCGTCGACATCTTCATCGGGCCGGCCGACCTTGCGGCCAGTCTCGGAGTACCTGGGCAGACAGGTCACGCAAAAGTAAAAGAGGCAGCCGCACTTGCCGTACGTACGGCAAAAGCCCATGAAAAGCTCGTGGCGGTTGGGGCCGCTCCTTCCGATTTCCAGTTCTGGGTCGATGTCGGAGTTGACGTTCTCTTCTGCACTAACGACACGGCCTGTCTCAAACTCGGAGCACAGACAATCCTGCAGAATGCGCGAGATGCCGTCGCCAGAGCGGCGGAAAAATCGTCGATGGCGAAGTAGAGTGACCGGGAGAAGTGCGATGCGAACGATTCGATTTCTTCAACCGCAACGGCTTGTATTTGGGTCGGGGTGTGTTGCCGAGTGCAGCCGTGACCTGGTAGAGCGCCAGTTTCGGAAGGCCTTCCTGGTTACTTCGCCGCCGACGAAATCACTGGCGGATGAACTCATCGCGCAGCTTGCCGCCGCAGGCGCCGAGACTGTGGTCTATGACGCAATTGCCGGCGAACCGACGATTGCATCATTCGAGGCCTCTCTGAAAGCAGCCGCGGCCGTGAATCCGGATGTCGTCATTGGACTGGGCGGCGGCAGCGCTCTGGATGTCTCGAAATTGGTGGCGGCATTGCTGCACGGTTCGCAGAATATTCGCGAGGTCTTCGGCATCGGATTGCTGAAGTCACGTGCGACACACCTCGTTTGTCTTCCGACAACATCCGGCACCGGCAGCGAGGTTTCACCGAACGCGATTCTGCTCGACGAGGATGACGAGCTTAAGAAAGGCGTCGTTAGTCCGTTCCTCGTTCCGGATGGCACCTATGTCGATCCCATGCTGACCATGAGCATGCCGCCCGGGGTCACCGCGGCAACCGGCATCGACGCGCTCACGCACTGCATCGAGGCTTACACGAATAAGTTTGCACACCCCATGGTGGATATTTACGCGATTGAAGGTGTGCGGCTCGCGGGTGCATTCCTGGCGCGTGCCGTGAAGGACGGTAACGATCTGGAAGCGCGCGAGAAGATGGCCCTCGCAAGTGTGTATGGAGGGCTTTGCCTTGGGCCCGTGAACACGGCGGCGGTGCATGCGCTTTCGTATCCACTGGGCGGCGAATTCCACATCGCGCACGGACTCTCCAACGCGGTGCTGTTGCCGCATGTCATGCGTTTCAACATTCCGTCCATGCCGCAACGCTATGCCGATGTCGCGGTCGCGCTGGGAGTCCAACCCTCGCACACGGTGGAGAAAACTGCGATGATGGGAGCAGGCAGAGTGTACGAGCTTGCCGTCGAATGTGGAATCACCATGGATCTGGCCAAGCTCGGTGTTCCCGCAACTTCCATCCCGAAGATGGCCGAAGCTGCGATAAAGGTGACGCGCCTGTTGAAGAACAACCCGCGCGATCTGACGATTCACGACGCTGAGGCGATCTATCGTAGCGCTTACCAGACTGCCTGATTTGCAAGCGAAGCGAGCAAGCGCTACGCAGGGCCGAAGATGAAGACACTGACGGGGAAATTCGCACTTATTACGGGTGGCGGAACCGGCGTGGGGCGCGCGACTGCTTTGTCGCTTGCTCGACAAGGCGCTGGTGTGATCATCAACTACTCGAAGTCCGTAGCCGAAGCGGAGCGTACATGCCAGGACGTCGCCACGCAGGGTGTTCCGGCCATGACGGTGCAAGCTGACGTCTCGGACGACGCGCAAGTGGTTGCGATGGTTGCGCAGGTGGAACACAGGTTTGGACGACTCGACATTCTGGTAAACAACGCCGGCTTCACGCGCTTCGTCGACAACGCCGACCTCTATTCGCTGGACGAACAGGAATGGGAGCGAACGTTTCGAGTCAATGTGAATGGCACGTTCTACTGCTGTCGCGCCGTGGCTCCATTGATGAAGAAGAACGGATGGGGCAGAATCGTGAACATTGCGTCCGTGGCGGGGCTCACGGGGCGCGGCAGTTCAATTGCCTATGCTGCCTCCAAGGCCGCCGTCATTTCACTTACGAAATCGCTGGCGCAAGTGTTGGCTCCTGAGATTACGGTGAACGCCATTGCTCCCGGCTTGATTGAAACGCGCTGGCTTGATGGCGTCGCGCGCGTCGATCAATTGCGAGAGTCGTTTCTAGCGAACTCACTGCTTGGTCGGGTCGGCACTCCGGAAGATGTAGCGGAAGTGGCGATAGGCCTTGTGACAAACATGAACTTCGTTACCGGGCAGACGATTGTGGTTGATGCCGGACGAATGATGTAATGCGCTCTTGATGCGCATGATCGTTCCAGTACTACGAGGCAATCTTGCCGCCACCTTTGTAGAGCAAGCGCGATTTGGGATTGACGAGTGCGCGGAAAGTGCGCTAGTTTAGTGCATCGCTATGAAGACCAACGTCCAGATTTGCACGTCGATTACGATTACAGCCACAACAATGGCTGTGATCCATCCGTGCTTCTGGCGACCATGAGCGAAAGCTAAATAGAAATTAAGTTTTCTAACCGCCGCCAGAAGCCCTGGCGGCGGTTTTGTTTTGGCTGAAATCGAACGGGCTAATTCAATGGAGGCACCCTTGGAGCCGTACTTTGCAGAACCCGATCCCGCCGTAGTGCAGTTTCCGCAACACGCGCCCATGCGCGACCCGCTGTGTGCAGCGTTTTCACCCGTACCGCACGAAGCCGCCGCGTGCCGAGTGGCGATTCTTGGATTCGGAACCGTTGGATCGTCGGTCGCGAGGTTGATTACCGAGAATGCCGCCAGCCCGGTTCGTCTGACGCACGTTTTCAATCGTAATGTTGCGAGGAAGCGCGCCGATTGGGTTTCAAAGGATACACGGTGGACCGAATGCTTTGACGATGTCCTCGATTCCGATGCGGAAGTTGTCGTCGAGCTAGTGGGCGATGTAACGGCGTCCCGGGAATTTGTCCGGCGCGCCCTGGAGGCAGGCAAGCACGTTGTCACCGCCAACAAGCAGCTGATTGCGCACGAAGCCAGCGAACTACTGGCGCTGGCGCGGCGACATGGCCGGCGTCTTGGTTTTGGAGCCGCAGTGGCAGGCGGCGTGCCAGTGATCGCAGGAATCCTGGAGGGTCTCGCGGCGGACAGGCTGGAGAAGGTCACCGGCATCTTGAACGGCACCTGCAATTACATCCTTAGCCGAATGGAGAGGGACCACGTACCGATGGCGGAAGCCGTTCGCGAGGCACAGAAACTAGGGTATGCCGAGGCTGATCCCAGCGCCGACGTCGATGGACTCGATGCGCGCGCGAAGATCGCAATTCTTGCGGGAGTCGCGCTCGGCGTGTCGGTCAATCCAGAACATATCGTATGCCGATCCATCACCCCGCTTGCGCCGCTCGATTTCGAATATGCGCGCGAGTTGCATTGCACCATCCGCCAGCTTTCGGTGGCGGAACTTAAAGATGGTCACGTAATCGCCCATGTGCAGCCTGCGCTCGTTCCGCTGGAGTCTCCGCTGGCTCGCGTGAACGCAAACGAAAATATGGTGGTGGCCACCGGACGTTACGGTGGCAATACGGTGTTTGCCGGACCAGGCGCAGGCGGCGCTCCAACTGCCGTTGCTGTGTTGTCGGACGTGATGGCCATCGCCCGGGGACACGCCCCGGCACCGGATCACGCGATGGTTTCGCTGCCGGTTACCTCGGTGTCGCGCCAGCGAAATTACCTGCGCTTTGTTGTCGACGATCGCCCCGGAATTCTGGCAACACTTGCCAACGCGCTCGCGCGTGAGGGAATTGACATCGACGCCGTATTGCAGCATCCCGGCCATCCGAAGTCGCGCCTTCCTTTTGTCATCACGACCGAGGCATGCGAGGCGGACGCTCTCGCACGTGCCGCCGGCCATTTCTCTCAATGTGACTTTCATGTCGAGCCACCGCTATGTGTGGCGATGGTGGAGTAGCCCATGCAAATACGATGCAGCAATGAACAATGCCACGCCGCGGTGGACCGCATGTTCAGCGGTTACGAATGCCCCTCGTGCGGCGACCTGCTTGAAATTTCTTATGAGCCGCTAGGGCTCTCGCCAGAAGAGTTGAAGCGCGTGTGGCTGGAGCGGCGACTCTCCAGCGAGCGCGTTGATCGCAGCGGGGTCTGGCGTTTCCGCGAATTGCTTCCGAGCTACGCGCCGTGCGATGTGGTGACGATGCAGGAAGGCAACACGCCCGTCCTGGAAGGCCGCTTGTCGGCGGATCATGCCGGTCTCGCGCGTCTCCGCTTCAAGCATCTGGGATGGAACCCAACCGCATGCTTCAAGGATCTTGGCATGACCGTCGCAGTCACCGAGGCGAAACATCGTGGCGTGCGCATCGTGGCCTGCGCTTCGACGGGAAACACCGCCGGATCGATGGCGGCCTTTGCGGCTCGCGCTGGAATCACGGCGCGTGTCTATCTTCCCAAGGGCAAGGTGTCGCGCGCCAAACTCGCGCAGGCGCTGGACTATGGGGCGGAGATCGTGGAGATCGACGGCAACTTCGATGACGCGCTCTCGACGCTCACCCAGCACCGTGACGAAGAAGTCTACTTTCTCAACTCTATTAATCCGTTCCGCATTGAAGGGCAGAAGACCGCCGTCTTTGAGTTGATGGAGCAATTGGGCTGGAATCCGCCTGACTACATCGTTCTGCCAGCGGGAAATCTCGGCAACACCTCGGCTTTTGGCAAGGCGCTCCGCGAGTTGTTCGACGCTGGCATGCTCACAAAGATTCCGCACCTGGTTTCCGTGCAGGCATCCGGAGCGAATGCGTTCGTCCGTACGTTCCACGAAGGCGGCGAGAGTTTACACGTCGTTTCACAGCCAAGCACGCGCGCGACGGCAATTTGTATTGGCGCGCCGCGCTCATGGAGAAAAGCAACGAAAGCGATTCGCTTTACGCAGGGTTTCGTGCTCGACGTCCCCGACGACGAGATACTTGCGGCGAAGCGCACGATAGGCCGCGACGGCATCGGCTGCGAACCCGCTTCGGCTGCAACTCTCGCGGGCATTCGACGGTTGGTTGCCGCAGGGCGAATCCATCCCGGAGCAAATGTCGTCGCCATCCTCACCGGCCACGTTCTCAAAGACACCGATCCCATTGCTCCCACGGCTAGCACAGACCACACACGAACACCCGTGTACGCCGCTAACTGAGTGGTCTGGAAATTCACCCTAGCCTGGAACAGGAGATCGAAAATGAGCATATATGAAGGAATGGAAATTGCCGTACCGGGTTCTATCGCGAACCTTGGGCCGGGGCTCGACACGCTGGCCGTGGCCGTGCAGCTTTATCTGAGAGTTCGTGTTCGCCGCATTTTGCCCGGGCGAAAGAGCGAGCTGTCGTTTGACTTTGGGCGACTGCCGCTCAAGGGAGAGAACCTGATCGAGCATGCCTTCCGTCATCTTGCGGGAAGTGGAGCGGAATTTCCGTCGCTCGAACTCGCGGTGGAGAGCGACATCCCGATGGGCGCGGGGCTTGGCAGCAGTGGAGCAGCGGTTGTCGCGGGATTCCAGTTATACCAGGCGTTGTTCGGTCCGTGCGAATTACCTGTGTTGCTGCATGCCGCGCGGGAACTCGAGGGACATTGCGAAAACGCGGCGGCGTCAATGCTGGGCGGCCTGGTTGCCTGCTGCGAGCGAAGCGATGGTGCAGTTTCGGCGGTTTCCGTCGGATGGCCGGCGGAGCTTTCGTTCCTGGTCTTCACTCCGGGCGTGCAACTGCTGACGCACGAGTCGCGCAAGCTGCTGCCGGCTAGCGTCACGCGTGAAGATGCAGTCTCAAATATTCAGCGAGTCGCATTTCTACTTTCCGCGCTGCAAGGCGGAGATCTTTCCGCGCTGCATGGCGTCTTCGACGACCGCCTACATCAGCCATATCGTGCATGTGCAGTGCCCGGACTCGATGCCGCGCTGCGCGTGCATCATCCCGACCTGCTTGGTGTGTTCCTGAGCGGAGCGGGACCGTCCATTGTCGGACTCACGAATTCGGACAAACCGGAAGTTGTGCAGCGGATGATCGATGCATTCTCCGGGTCGGGTGTGAGCTTCCAGATTCGCAAGTTGCGTTCCCACTCCCCGGGATGCGTTGCGGGATGGGCATGGAACTCCGACGCAACGGCTCCGGCACGTGCGAGCGTCTTACCGTGCTCGTAGAGAGAGGGCGGCGCACGCGCTGCGAATGAGTGGAGGCAGCGGGAAAACTATTTGTTCGCTTTCGCGGGTTTTCCCCAGCCCCCGCCACCAGGAGTCTCGATGCGAATCGAGTCACCTTTCGCCATGGCGACGCTGCACTTCGCCGGGAGCATTTCCTGCGCACCGTCACAATGCATCACGACGCTGCGCCCGATTGCGGCAGGCTCACCGCCGGAGAGTCCGTACGGACTAAACTTGCGACGCTCCGCGAGAAGCGTGACCTGTGCATTGCCAAGAACTTCAATCTCGCGGATCAAGCCATCGCCGCCGCGATACTTTCCATTTCCGCCTGAACCTGGCCGGTAGCTGTATCTGCGGACGCGGAATGGATATGCATACTCCAGCGCTTCCACTGGAGTGTTCAGCGAGTTCGTCATGTGTGTGTGTACCCCGGAGAGTCCATCAGCAGTTGGGCGCGCACCCATTCCGCCCGCGATTGTCTCGTAATAAGCAAAAGGCTCGCCGTTGCGCGGATCGATACCTCCGATGGTAAGGTTATTCATCGTGCCGGAACTCGCTGCCGGAACGCGCTGCGGCGCGGCCTTTGCCAATGCCCGCAGCAGAACGTCGACGATGCGCTGTGAAGTCTCTACGTTTCCGCCCGCCACGGCTGCGGGAGGCTGGGCGTTGACGAACGATTTTTCCGGCGCGCGCAACGTGATGGGTCGCATCAATCCGGCTGTTGCCGGTGCATCTTCCGTCAGCAGGCAGCGGAACACGTAATAGCACGCGGAATACGTAATGGAGTAAACGGCGTTGATGCTGCCGGCGACCTGCGGATCGGTTCCGCGAAAATCAATCACTGCGGACCCGGCAGCCGGATCAAACCGAATGCTGACGGCAATCCGTATAGGCTTGTCCGTTACGCCGTCATTGTCCATCACATCTTCGGCCCGAAATTCGCCGGCCGGCATCTTGCGCAGCTCGGCGCGCATCAGCCGTTCGCTGTAGGCGAGTAGCTCGTCGATCAGTTCGGTAATCTTTTTCCGGCCGTACTTCGCTACCAGTTCGCGCAGACGGTTCTCGCCGACGCGGCACGATCCGATCTGCGAAGTAAGGTCCCCCTCGCGTTCCACGGGCGTGCGAACATTGCTCAGGATCATTGCGAGGATGTCGCGGTCGATCTCGCCGCCACGCGCAATCTTCACCGGAGGGATGCGAATACCTTCCTGATATATCTCCCGGCATGGCCCCATCGAGCCCGCGTACATGCCACCCACATCGGCATGGTGGGCGCGCGACGCTACGTAGAACATCGGATGCTTTTCGTGATCGACGTATACCGGCAGGACCATTGTGATGTCCGGCAGATGCGTGCCGCCGCCATAAGGATCGTTAAGAATGGCGATGTCACCGGGCGCAAGTGCGAGTGCGTCCACGGCGGTGCGGACCGACATCGGCATCGAACCGAGATGGACGGGCATGTGATCGCCCATCGCAATGGCGTTTCCTTTCCCGTCGAAAACCGCGCACGAGTAGTCGCGACGTTCCTTGATATTCGGAGAAAATGAAGTACGACGCAGCGTCGCTCCCATCTCTTCAGCCACGGAATGAATCGTGCTCTTAAAAACCGCGAGCTCGATAGGGTCCACCTTCGGGGTCGCCATCAGTTCACCTCGATCACAATGTTTTCGTGCGCATCCACACGTGCAACGCAACCGGGCGGGATCACCGTCGTGGCGCTGTATTCGGCGATTACCGCCGGTCCACGAAAGGCATCGCCGCATCGCAGAAGATGCCTGTCATAGACCGGAGTCGGCCGCGCTGTTCCATCGAAAACCACGCGACGTTTCTTCACCACGGCCTGCCGGCCGTCGCCTTTACGCGGTTTTCCCTTGGGCAAAGCCACCGGTTCCGCCGCGGCCACCATGCGCACACGCACGTTTACTACCTCCACGGCGCGTTGCTCGTCGGCGTATCCATATCGCTGACGGTGCGCGCGATGGAAGTCGGCCAGCATCTTCGGGCTGAAGGGAATATTCAGCTCATAGCCTTGTCCGACATAGCGGACGTCGATGGAACGGCTGGCAATGCCGCACAATCCTTCTGTTTTCATCTCGGAGCGACCGCGTTTTTCCAGTGCCTCAAAGTGTTTCTCAAGCAGCTTTACTTCTGGAGGCTGCATCACCGTTCGCGAATAATCCCGCACGGTATCGGCCATCAGGATGCCGAGTGCGGAAAGTGCTCCAGGCATGCACGGTACCAGCACGCGCGGAATATGCAGGGCACGCGCCAACGCGCACGCGTGGAGCGGACCGGCGCCTCCGAAACATACCAACGTAAAATCGCGCGGATCATAGCCGCGTTCCACGGAGATTACGCGGATAGCTTTTTCCATCGTGGTTTCGGCCAATCGCAGAATGCCTGCCGCAAATTCTTCTACATGCTTGACTGAACCCTTGGCTTGTTCCATCAGGGTGTGCGTACGTTTTTCATCGAGACGAACCGCGCCGCCAAGGAACATATCCGGGTCGAGCCGTCCGAGCAGAAGGTTGGCGTCGGTCACGGTTGGTTGTGTGCCGCGTCCGTAACAGATTGGGCCGGGATCGGAGCCTGCGGATTCGGGCCCAACGGTCAGGGCGCCGCCGCTGTCGAATCGCGCCAGCGATCCGCCCCCTGCGCCAACCGTGTGTATGTCGAGCATTGGAACGCTGATCGGCATTCCGGAGACGATGGATTCGTTCGTGGTGTGCGGGCCGCCTTCACTGGCGTTTACCAGTGATACGTCGGTGGAAGTTCCTCCCATGTCGAAGCCGATGATGCGGTCAAACCCCGCCAGCCGCGCGACGTGGTAGGCACCCATCACTCCGCCCGCCGGTCCCGACAACACTGTGCGAACCGGCTCCGCTGCGGCGAGCCTCGCGGAAACAATGCCACCGGACGACTGCATGACTTTTACCTGCCCGCCCTTGAACTCTTTCTGCACCGTGTCTTCCAGGGTTCGGATGTAGTGGCCCATCTTGGGCGACAGGTATGCGTTCACCACAACGGTTGTTGCCCGCTCGTATTCACGAAACTCCGGCAGGATGACGTGCGAGCGCGAGACCGGAATTCCGAGTCGATCAAGAGCCTCGGCAACCATCCGCTCATTCGCCGGATTGGCGAAGGCGAACAGCAGCGAGACCGCCACGGCCTCGACGCCTGAGTCTTTGATGGCCGCGCAGAGTTTTTCAAGCTCGGACTTACCCGGCGCTTGCAGGATTTTTCCCTCGGCGCTGGTGCGCTCTCCCACGCCAAACCGCAGGCTGGCGGGAACCAGTGGCGGAGGGGGCGTCGCAAACCAGTCGTAGAGATTCGCTCGTGCCTGTCGCCCGATTGCAATCGTGTCCTCGAAACCTTCTGTTGTGACGAATGCCACGCGTGCGCCCTTGCGCTCGAGCACGGCATTCGTGCCCACGGTCGTGCCGTGTCGAACCTCGGGATTCACGCCGGGCTGAATCCGCCGTAATCCTTCGACGACGGCGTTGGCCGGGTTGGCGGGGGTGGAGAAGAGCTTCAGTACCTTGGGAACTCCATCCTGAAGATAAACGCAGTCTGTAAAAGTACCGCCGGTATCAATGGCTATGCGCATAGGTGTGCGATCCAGAATGCCATCTTAGCCGAGCATCGCAAGATTGAGTATGACGAGTTTTGGAGGAGGCATTTTCACGCGGCATGCGATATCATCGTCCGCACTTATTCCACGTCGCGCTGCCGCACTGGCCGGAGAGATCCGTCCCGCAACCGATTACGCGATGCGCTAACTTTCCGAGGGGGACTCACTCCGTTCATGGACGCCGCCGATTCGGTTCGCACCGCCAAAGGAAAACACTGGCTACTCTCCGCTTCGCCTCTTCAGCGGCGGGCCCTTCTCGCGGCCTCACTCGGCTGGATGCTCGACAGCATGGACGTGATGCTCTACGCGCTGGTGCTGCCGCAGGCGGAGAAGGATCTGCACATGAGTGCGGCCGTTGGCGGGTTGCTCATGTCTCTGACCCTGATTTCGGCGGCTGCCGGTGGCATTACCTTCGGCTGGCTGGCTGACCGCATCGGGCGTGCGCGGGCCCTCATGGCCAGCATCCTTATTTATTCGATATTCACGGGAGCGTGCGGTTTTGTGCATACCGTGGTCCAGCTTGCCGTCTGTCGAATTCTCCTTGGCATCGGTATGGGCGGTGAGTGGGCCGCGGGAGCAGCGCTGGTGGCGGAGACCTGGCCCGACGAGCACCGCGGAAAGGCACTGGCGGTTGTGCAGAGTTCCTGGGCGATTGGCTATGCCGCCGGCGCAGCCATCACCGCACTCGTTATGCCTCACTTCGGATGGCGCGCCGTGTTCTTTGTTGGCGTGATTCCGGCGCTTATCACGCTCTGGATTCGGCGACGCGTCAAAGAGCCGGAGATTTGGCGCGAGAAGAAGGCCAAGTCAAGTGCGGGACTGCGCACGATTTTCCGTGGCGAACTCGGACGCCGGACATTGATCGCCACCAGCATGAACGCAGCGACACTGTTTGCGTGGTGGGGCCTGTTCTTCTGGATCCCGGGATTTCTTTCCATGCCCGCCTCGCAGGGAGGCCGCGGCCTGACCGTCGTGCAGACATCTACCTGGACCATCCTGATGCAGGTCGGCACGTTTCTTGGCTACATCAGCTTTGGATTCTTTGCCGACCACTTCGGCCGCAAGCGAACATATATCAGCTACCTCGTGATGGCGGCGATTATCGTGCCGGTCTACGCGCACATACAGAATGACATTGTGTTGCTCTGCGTGGGACCGCTCGTGGGATTCTTTGGCTCCGGCTACTTCAGCGGCTTCGGTGTCATTTCCAGCGAGTTGTTTCCAACTGCCGTACGCGCCACGGCAATGGGCTTCACCTACAATTTCGGACGCATTCTCAGCGCCGCTGCGCCGTTTGCCGTCGGGCGCATCTCCGAGCACAGCGGGCTCGGCGGGGCGCTATCGATCACTTCGTTTGGCTTCCTGCTGGCGGCCATTCTGGCCTGCGGCATTACCGAGACACGCGGGAAATCGCTCGAATGATCAATTAGAAGTTGTATCCGATCTACGGCAGAGACTCGGGCTGCTGAATCAGGTGCAGGAAATTGCCTTCCGGATCGTTGAAGAAATGGCGAAGCGTGAAGACGCAATGATTCATCGGGCCAAGGACCTCATGGCAAAGTCCAGATCAGCGAACCAGCAGCCCTACGCGTAATTCCTAGAGGTAGGAAGCGCGCAGAGTGCGAACTTCATCGGCCAGCATCCTGATTACTTCCAGGGAGGCATCGGGGTTGTTGCGGACGAATGCGAGAAACTGGTCGCGAGCAACGAATCCCAGCACAGCAGGTTTCTTGCACTCCGCCGTCAGACTATACCGTTTTTTCCCCATCGTCGCAGGGAGACCAAGTACGCTACCGCATCCGGCCATCCGTTGGATGGTGTCGTTTCCATCCGTCAGGAGCACTTTGCCGCGAATCACCAGGAAGACTCCTTCGCAGCGTTCGCCTTTACGAAACAGGATCGACTCCTCTCCGATCTCGCAACGTTCGCCAATCTTGCTCAACTCGCGCTGCAAGGACCTTGATGCGAGGAATGGTTGCGGTTGTGCGTCCGGTTTCGTGCGACTTACTGTAGCCATCCGATGCTCCTCATGATTCATGACGTCAGTAGAAGCAGTATCCTTCTCCCGCAACCGAATCACCATGACATCCGTCACACAGGTCATGTGCAAATTGCCGCTTCTCCGGCCAATGCTCGACTCGTGTGCTTGCGGTTTTCGCGCCGAATATGCTGCCGTTCCAGCGAGATTCGTTTTATATCATGAGACTTTCCTGTAAACTTGGTATTTTGGTGCTACTCCTTCTCGACGGACTAGTATGGCAGTGGAACGCACACGCGCCATGAGAGATCTTTTGGTCTTTTCCAGACGAACCGTGTGAACTCGCGCCTGCTGAGTGAGTTACGTCTTGCTCGCTCAATCACTTCGGCGGGTGACCTACTTCACATCTTGCGCTAAAGTTGCAGCCTAGGATGAATTTGTGAAATATCATGCCGCATCATGAGACCAAATCGATGCGCACCTATAAAGTTCAAGTGCTGGATCGAGCGATGTCAATCCTTGACGCCCTCTCCCGTAGTGGATCGGAGATGGCGCTCAGTGAACTCACCGAAGCTCTTCACCTGCACAAAAGCACGGTCTTTCGCCTTCTGATGGTGCTGGAGCGGGAGCGGTTGGTAAACCGCAATCCCCTGACGGGCCACTATCGGCTGGGGATGAAACTCTTCGAACTCGGCAGCAAAGCGGTTTCGAACCTCAGCATCCGGGAGTGCGCGCGCACCAGGCTGGAGCACCTTGCCTTTGAAACCGGTGAGACAGTCCATCTTTGCGTGCTTGACCATGGCGAAATGCTCTATGTCGACAAGGTGGAACCGGAGCGTAGTGTGCGCCTGGCCTCCAGTGTTGGCCGTCGGATATGCATGCACTGTTCCGCCGTCGGCAAAGTCATCCTGGCATTTCTTCCCGAAGAGGAAGTAGCGAATGTTATTCAGCAGCACGGCATGTCTCGCCTGACGAAGAACACTATTACCACTCCGGCAAGCCTCTACGCCGAACTGGAAGAGATCCGCGCACGCGGCTATGCCATCGACAACGAAGAGAACGAAGAAGGCGTCCGTTGTGTCGCGGCGCCGGTCCGGAATTACACCGGGACGGTTGTGGCCGCCGTGAGCATTTCCGGTCCCACCTTTCGGGTCAAGGCCGAAGGCATCCCCGCCCTGGCGGCTGTCCTTGTCAAAGTCACAGATGAAATCTCCGCTGAACTTGGAGCACCGTTAGCCAAGGCCAGCAGCGCGTAATGGGGTTTCTGCTCCGCTCATTGCTGGCACGGCGAGAGGAATGAACGGCGGCGCTTCACCTGGCGCTGCCTGTTTTCTTTTTGGGAACATTCGACAACTAACGCACTCTCCACTGCACCCCGCGGCCAAGTTCTGGAATCAATAGAACATGCGTCGTGTGATCGCCATCACGCTATTCGTGTGCATGTCGGTGGTGGTTCTATTGCCACTGCTGTTTAGCGATCCCGACGATCAATTGCCTCCCTGTTGCCGTCGTGACGGCAAGCATCATTGCGCCATGATGGCCATGATGATGGCGCGCGAGCACCCGTTGTCCGGCACATCGTTTCGCGCGGCAAATCGACCTTGTCCCTATTGGCAATGCGGACCGGTTCCACCGCTTACCTTGAAGCACTCACGGTTCGTATCCAACATCGCATTCGATGCGGCCACAATTCCTTTCGTGACGGGACTGCACACCTCTCGCGGGTACCCGCTACCTTTCCTGTGCACGCGGGATAAGCGCGGCCCACCCTCTTCCGTCGCCTAGTCAACCGTTCAGTTCAACCAATTCAGGCTACGGAGGAGTTGTGTCTCTTGCATTGCCCGTTCGCAACAGCCTTTTGGCCGTTGCGACTATCTGCGCATTTTCCATCGCTGCGTTGGCCGGAGTTGTCGGCAACGTACGTGGCATTGTCCATGATCCGCATCATCGTCCCATTCGCGGCGCACGTGTTTCGCTGCAATCCTCAACTTCTCAATGGAAAGAATCGCTAATTTCCAATGGCGAAGGTTTTTTTGAATTTTCCGCCGTTCCGCTCGGAGAATATTCCGTCACGGTTCACGCCAAGGGGTTCCGCGCGCAAACCGTAACTCTTCTCGTCACTTCTGGAAGTGCTCCGATCCTGCATTTTCCGCTTGAAGTGGAAGGCATAAACGAGGCGGTGGAGGTCTCCGGCACTCCCATTGGTCCGTCCATGGAGTCTGCCGTGGCGGAAACTGTTGTCAACCGTAGACAGATCGCACGCACGCCGGGCGCCGACGGCTCCAACAGCATGGCGTTTATCACGGATTATGTGCCCAGTGCGGTTATGGTTCACGACCAGTTGCATCTTCGCGGCGGGCACCAGGTCACCTGGGCCATCGATGGTGTCCCGTTGCCCAACACCAATATCGCCAGCAACGTCGGACCGCAGTTCGATCCGCGTGACATCGATTACGTCGAGCTTCAGCGCGGCGGATACTCCGCGGAATACGGGGACCGCACCTATGGCGTGATCAACGTTGCCACTCGCACCGGCTTCGAGCGGGATCGCCAGGCGGAACTCATCACCAGCTATGGCAACTACAACACAACCGATGACCAGTTGAGCTTCGGCGACCATACAACCCGCTTCGCTTACTACACCAGCCTGCGTGGGAACCGCACCGATTACGGTCTTGAGCCTCCCACCAGCGTCAATCTCCACAATCAGAACTCTGGCGGAGGAATTTTCACTTCGCTTGTATTTAACGCGACTCCCTCCGACCAGTTCCGTTTCACCGGAGCCTCTCGCGCCGACTACTACCAGGTGCCCAACGATCCCACCCAGCAGGCCGCCGGAATCCGCGACCGCCAGCGCGAGCAGGATACCTTCGGTACGTTTACCTGGCTGCACACGTTTTCGCCCGGAGCGCTCCTCTCTGTCTCGCCCTTCTATCACTTCAATCGGGCTGCGTTCGAAGGCGGCCCAAACGACGTTCCCAGCGCAACTGACAATCGCTCCTCTCAATACGCCGGAGGCCAGGCAAGTCTGGCTCTCGTGCATGGCCGGCACAATGCGCGCGTCGGCCTCTATGCATTTAGTCAGCATGACAACACTCTGTTTGCTATTGCCGCCAATGACGGTTCCGGTAACTATCTACGCCAGCGAAGGCTAACGGACGGCAATCTCGAAGCCGTTTTTGCCGAAGACGAATACCGCATATCCTCCTGGCTTACGCTGACCGGCGGTGTGCGCTTTACCCACTTCAGTGGAATCCTCAGTGAGACCGCCACCAGTCCACGCGTCTCCGCTTCTTTGCGAATTCCGTTCGTGCACTGGTACATTCATGGTTCCTACGACCGCTTCTACCAGGCGCCTCCGCTGGAGACTGTCTCCGGCCCTCTCCTTGAATATGCGCTTTCGCAAGGCGTGGGATTTCTTCCGCTCCACGGCGAGCGCGACGAGCAACACGAAGTCGGGCTGACGATTCCGCTCCGAAGATGGACGGTTTCGATCACCAATTTCCGTACCGGCGCCCGCAACTACTTCGACCACGATGCTGTCGGGAACTCCAATATCTTCTTCCCCCTTACCATCGCTCATGCACGCATTCAGGGCACGGAAGTCGCTGTCCGCTCGCCGCAGATTCACAAAACCATTTCCGTTCACCTCGCGTATTCCAACCAGATGGCGCAGGGCTACGGGGCAATCTCTGGCGGGCTCACCGATTTCAGCCCTCCACCGGACGTTGGTTTCTATCTCGATCATGACCAGCGCAACACGCTGAGTACGGGGTTCATCGCGAGTCTGCCGCATCATGCCTGGCTCTCGTCGAACTTCGAGTACGGTTCGGGATTTCTGAACGCGGACGGACCGCAGCATCTGCCCAGCTATCGCACGGTTGATCTTGCCGTTGGCAAGGACTTTGGCGAGCGCTGGTCGGCGAAAGTCGTCTCCACCAACCTCACTAACAAGCGCTACCAAATCGACCTGAGCAATACGTTTGGTGGTTCGCACTTCGGCGCACCTCGCATGATCTCCGTGCAGCTTCGCTATCGCTTCCGCTACTGAGAACTGTTCCGGCGGCCTGTCCAGGTCGCCGGACTTCATTTTCTGCATGACAGTTGTCACATCCGAATCCTGATGTTGTGCACTGTCGGGGACTCCCCCTCTGCGCGAAGATCGTCTTGCTTGATCGACCGGAATACCCGGTTGTGGAGGTAAGAGATGTCGATGGAGATGACGGCCGCCGGTGCAACACCGCTTATGCAGAAGGCCGCTCCGCCAATCGCGTGGTTGCAGGGCGTTGGCAAGAATTACGGAACCGTGCAGGCGCTGCGCGGTGTCGACCTGTTGATTCCCGCAGGAGAGATTATCGCGCTGCTTGGGCCGAATGGAGCGGGCAAGACAACCGCGGTGAATCTTCTGCTCGGCCTGGCTACGCCCACCGTTGGAACTGTGCGCGTCTTCGGTGCGGACCCCAGCCACCCCGAGGCGCGCACCCGCATCGGAGCCATGCTGCAAGTTGCCCGCATCCCTGAAACGTTGCGCGTCCGCGAGCACATTGATTTGTTTTCCAGCTACTATCCGTCGCCGCTGCCGCTCAGAGAGACTCTGCGTATCGCGGGTCTCACGGATCTCAAGGATCGTCTCTTCGGCCAGCTCTCTGGCGGACAGAAGCAACGTGTCTTGTTCGCGTTGGCTATTTGCGGAAATCCCGACCTTCTTCTACTCGATGAACCCACCGTCGGTCTCGATGTTGAAGCCCGTCGCCTCATGTGGGACCAGATCCGCCTGCTCGCGCGTAGCGGCAAGACGGTTCTTCTCACCACTCATTATCTGCAGGAGGCCGATGCCCTCGCCGATCGCATCGTCGTGGTCAACAAGGGTGCGATAGGCGCCGAAGGTACTCCTGCGCAGATCAAGGCCAAAACCGCGGGCAAGCGTATTCAGTGCGTCACCTCCCTCTCAACGGATGAGATCGGCGCGATCGTTGGCGTCAACTGTGTTGCGCGCAATGGGAAAAATACCGTGATCGATTCGCGCGAACCGGAAAAAGTGATTCGTGAACTGATGAATCGCGATGCTGCTTTGACCGATATCGAAATCAGCAGCGCAGCGCTGGAAGATGCATTTCTGGCTCTCACCCGAGATCCCCAGGTGCAGGAAGGGCAGGTACAGTAACCATGGCAACCACCACGTCAGTTTCATCGCTTGCCTCGCACGCAGCTCCGCCGCGCTACCGCATCTACCTCAAGGAAGCCAAGTACGACTTCCTTAAGATGATCCGCATGCCGGCCTACGCTCTGCCGACCGTTCTGTTTCCCGTGATGTTTTATGTATTGTTCGGCATCCTGCTTGCTTCCAAGCAGCCCGGACACTCAGTCCAGATGTCGACGTATCTCCTCGCGACCTATGGAGCTTTTGGTGTGATGGGCGCGGCGTTATTCAGCTTTGGCGTAGGCGTCGCTACCGAGCGCGGCCAGGGATGGTTGCAGGTGAAACGCGCCAGCCCCATGCCGCCGTTCGCATATTTCTTTGCGAAAGTTGTGACGTGCATGATCTTCAGCCTTGTCATCGCTGCCTGCCTGATCCTGCTTGGCATCTTCTTTGGCAACGTGCAGGTCACGGCAACGATGGCTGCCAGCCTTAGTCTTGTCCTGGTGCTTGGGTCCATCCCATTCTGCGCGATCGGATTGGCCATCGGCTATCTCGCAGGGCCGAACTCTGCCGTGGCTATTGTCAACCTTATCTATCTGCCGGCCGGTTTCTGCTCCGGCCTGTGGATTCCGCTCGAATTTCTGCCACATTTCCTGGAGCGCGTTGCGTACCAGTTGCCGCCTTATCATCTGGGACGCCTCGCACTTGCCTCGGTAGGCTATGCCCATGGTGGACACATCCTTCTCCACGTCGCCGAACTGGTATTCACGACCGTAGCCGCCCTCGTCATCGCGCGGATTGCTTACCAGCGTGACGCGGGAAAATTGTACGGATAAGGTGTAATCTGGGCCGACCGGTATGCGACTACTTCCTAAAGATAAAGACGTCGGATGGGTGCCCCTGGTATGGCTCATCTACCTCAGCATCTTTCTGGTGCTGCCGGGATTCAACCATGCCACGCCTGGGGCGTGGGTAGCGACTGGATTGGGAGCAGCCGCGTTTCTTGTCCTCTACTTTTGGGGATACTGGGTACGCGGCACCCGCCTCCTTCCTATCATCTTTGGGATACTTGCCCTCGGCCTCATCTACGGGCCCTTTAATTCAGGCGCGTCCGTCTTTTTCGTATACGCCGCGGCATTTGCCGGCTTCGCGGGCGACCGGCGCTTCGCCTTCAAGCTGATTATTGCGATTGCGGCCCTTGCGATTGCGGAAGCCTGGTACTTTCATCTCAATGCGGATTTCTGGCTTACGGCTCTGCTGTTCACCATTATAATCGGTGGCATCAATATCCATGCCGCCCAGCGGAAGCTTGCCAATGACAAGTTGCGCATGGCGCACGATGAGATTGAGCACCTGGCAAAAGTTGCCGAACGCGAGCGAATCGCCCGCGACCTTCATGATGTGCTCGGTCACACTCTTTCGCTCATCGTCCTTAAGTCCGAACTGGCCGGGAAACTTGCGGACCACGATCCTGCCCGTGCAGGCGAAGAGATACGACAGGTTGAAATCATCGCTCGAGATGCCCTTACCGAGGTTCGCAATGCGATTCGCGGCTACCGCGCCAATTCCTTTAGAGAAGAGCTGAATCGCGTGCAGTCTGTTTTACAGACAGCAGGCGTCGAGCTACGTTCTGATGTCACGGTTTCGCAGATGCCGCCATTGCATGAAGGGGTTCTCGTGCTGGCCGTGCGCGAAGCCGTCACTAACATCGTCCGCCACGCGCATGCCCACACCTGTTGGTTAAAGATCGGACAGACGAACGACTCCCTCGAGCTTGAAATCCGTGATGATGGATGGGGCGCGACTGCATCAGAAGGGAATGGGCTGCGTGGCATGCGCGAACGGATCGAAGCGCTTGGCGGAACGCTTGAGCGCAAGGTAGACAATGGCACGGCTCTCAATATTCTGCTGCCGCTCGCAAAGTTAAAGGATACTCAGACCGGGGAGTGTGCTTCATGAGCGCACCGGTCAAGCCCCGCACCGGTACTCGCGTTGTCATTGCGGAAGATCAGGGCATGGTGCTCGGCGCTCTCGCCGCGTTGCTGGAGATGGAGGGAAACATTCAGGTAGTGGCCCAGGCACGCAATGGCCGCGAAGCCCTCGACGCCGTACTCAAATTCTCTCCTGACGTTCTTATCACCGACATCGAAATGCCGGAGATGACCGGTCTTGAACTCGCCGCCGAACTTAAGCGGCGACGTCACGACACTCGCGTCATCATCCTTACAACCTTTGCCCGCGCCGGATATCTACGTCGCGCGCTCGAAGCTGGCGCGCTCGGATATCTCCTCAAGGACATGCCAGCCAGCCAGCTTGCCGAAGCCGTACACCGCGTGCAGCGCGGGTTACGCGTTATCGATCCCGAACTCGCCACTGAGGCCTGGACCGAACCCGATCCTCTCACCGATCGTGAGCGCCAGGTCCTTCGTCTTGCCGGCGAGGGAACCACCAGTGCGGAGATTGCAGAACAGTTGCATCTCTCCGAGGGCACCGTGCGCAATTACCTCTCGGAAGCCATCAGTAAGCTTGGCGCGAACAACCGCGTTGAGGCCGCGCGGATCGCACGTTCCAAAGGTTGGCTCTAGCCTGTTAGGCGCGTTCTCTCTGGAACGTGTATCGCTCCTTTTCTTGTGTCGCCATTAATTCCTGTATCTTCATGAAGGCCCGCGCCGCGTGCGACAGCGCTGCGTCCTTCCTGTACACCAGGCGCAACTTGCGTTCCAGTCGCAACTCTCGCACGGAAATCTCCACCAGTTCGCCTCGCGACACTTCCGCCTCCACTGCGATTCGCGGTAGTAGTGCGACGCCGTTTCCCATCCCGACGAACGCCTTGATTGCCTCGATATTCGGCAGTTCTACCGGCATGTGCAGCGCGGTCTTGTGCTTGGCAAACGCCTGCACCACTTTCTCGCGATACGGCGAAAGTACGTTGTGCGCAACGAACGACTCCGCACCTAGCTCCCTTATGCTGACGTTCTTTGTTCCCGCCAGCGGATGCTGCGGATAAACCACGAATGCCAGTTCGTCGTGATAAACGACGACCGAAGCAAGCTGCTCGTCCTCTGGACGGAACGACAGCATGCCCAGTTCGACGTTATGGTTCAATACCGATCGCGCCACGTTCGAAGCCAGCGCCCGCTGGATTTCGATATGAATCGCCGGATGCGCCCTGCGAAACTTGTTGAGCGCACGCAACAGGTAGAGCACCGTGAACTCGTTTGCCGCGATCGACAGCTTGCCGTGCTGCAACTGTCGCAACTCGCGGAGCGCATCCCGGGCCCGGCCTCTCAGGTTCAGCAACTCTTCGGCATACTTCAGCAGCAACTCGCCCGCATCCGTAAGCATTCCGTCGCGTGACGACCGTTCGAACAGGGTTTCTCCCAGTTCGTCTTCCAGTTTGCGGATCGTCTGGCTCACCGCCGACTGCGTCCGGTGCAGGCGATTCGCCGCGCGCGAGAATCCCTTCTCCTCCACCACCGCAAGAAAAGTTTCCAGTTGAAATAAATCCATCCATCACCTCGGGCTATCGCCGTGGGTTAAGCTTCTTATTGAATCACATTTGTTAATGATACTTCAAAAAATATAAGTTTGACTTATCAGCACTCTACCACGAAATTGGAGGAACCGGCACTCGAATAGGAGGGCGCATGGGCACCGATCGCGTGTTGATTTTCGATACTACCCTGCGAGATGGCGAGCAGTCTCCCGGATGCAGTATGACCGTCGACGAAAAGGTGTTACTGGCACGAAAGCTGGAACTTCTCGGAGTCGACGTGCTTGAAGCCGGCTTTCCCATCGCGTCGCAGGGGGACTTCGAAGCCGTGCAGCGCATCGCGCGCGAGATTCGCGGACCTCGCATTGCCGCCTTGGCTCGCTGCAAGCGCGAAGACATCGCTCTCGCCTGGGATGCGCTGCGCCAGGCACGCCATCCGCGCATTCACACGTTCCTCGCCACCTCGGACATCCATCTTGCCTTCAAGCTGAAGATCACCCGTGCCGATGCGTTGCAGCATGCAGCCGAGTCCGTTGCCTACGCAAAGTCTCTCTGCGAGGATGTCGAGTTCTCGCCCGAAGATGCCACTCGCTCTGACGTGGAGTTTCTGTGCCGCGTGCTTGAAGTTGCAATTGAAGCGGGAGCCACCACGCTCAATATCCCTGATACTGTCGGCTATACCACCCCCGCGGAGTATGGCGAGCTGATTCGCACGATCCGCCAGCGTGTACGGGGCATCGAGAAGGCGACCATCTCCGTGCATTGCCACAACGATCTCGGTCTTGCCGTCGCGAATTCGCTGTCCGGCGTGGAAGCCGGGGCGCGTCAAATCGAGTGCACCATCAACGGTATCGGCGAGCGCGCCGGCAACGCTGCCCTGGAAGAAGTTGTGATGGCCATGCATGTCCGTGCCGACCGCCTGCCCTTCACTACTGGGATTCACAAGGAAGAAATCTATCCCGTCAGCCAGGCTTTGTCGGAGATTACCGGTTCGCAGGTGCAACCCAACAAGGCCATCGTCGGACGCAATGCTTTCGCGCACGAGGCCGGCATCCATCAGCACGGTGTTCTCAGCAATCCCCTGTGCTACGAAATCATGACACCGGAGTCGGTCGGCGTTTCCGCCAACCACCTGGTGCTTGGCAAGCACTCTGGACGCCATGCGCTCCACGTGCGCTTCCACGAACTTGGCCATGAACTGACCAAACAGGAACTTCAGGGCGTATACGAACGCTTCATTCAACTTGCCGACCGCAAGAAGCACATCTACGATCAGGACTTGATCTCGCTCCTTGCGAATCGTCCTCCGCAGGATCACTCGCAGGGACAATCGGCGGCGGTGATGCAATGAAATTGCGGATTACGGTTCTCCCCGGAGATGGTGTTGGGCCCGAAGTAACGCAGGAAGCGGTGCACATTCTGCAAACGGTTGCGGATATCAACGGTTACAACTTTGAATTCAATGAATGTCTGATCGGTGGTGTGGCTATCGTCGCGGAAGGGCATCCGTTTCCTCGCAAGACAATGGACGCCTGCCTGGAGAGCGATGCCGTGCTGCTCGGTGCGGTTGGCGGCCCTGGCTTTGACTCGCTCGCTCCGCAGCAGAGACCGGAGGCCGGCCTTTTGCAACTCCGCAAGACGCTTGGCGGATTCGCCAATCTCCGGCCTGCCGTTGCCTACGAATCCATTGCCGCGTCTTCTCCCATTCGCCCCGAAATACTGAAGGGCGCCAATGTGCTATTTGTTCGCGAACTGCTCGGCGGTCTCTACTTCGGCGAACCGCGCGGTGTCGATGACGCGTATGAAAACGGCTTCAACACCATGCGCTACTCGGCGGAAGAAGTTCGTCGTGTCGCCAAGGTGGCCTTCGAACTCGCACGTGGCCGCCGCCGGAAGCTCACCTCGGTTGATAAAGCGAACGTCCTCGAGACTTCGCGTCTCTGGCGCAAAGTCGTCAACGATGTCGCGCGCAACTATCCCGACGTCACGCTGGAACACTGCCTCGTGGATTCTTTCGCCATGCAACTGATCCTCGATCCGCGGCGCTTCGATGTCGTCGTCACCGAGAATCTCTTTGGCGACATTCTCTCCGACGAGGCTTCCGTCATCAGCGGTTCTCTCGGCATGCTCGCCTCGGCCACTATCGGCGGCGAAATCGATCTCTACGAGCCTGTCCATGGCTCCGCCCCTGACATTGCAGGGAAGGGTATTGCCAACCCCCTCGGCGCGATTGCTTCCGCGGCAATGTTGTTGCGGCACACCGCCGGGCTCGAACACGATGCTGCTGATATCGAGTCGTCGATAGTTGCGATTCTTGACTCGGGCCTCGTTACTCCCGATCTGCAAACCGCCAATGGTCGTGGAACCGCGCATACGCAGGAAGTTGGCGCTGCCGTGGAACGAATGGTTGCGGATCTGCTCAATCGCCGCATGGCTTATCACGCAGTGTAGTCATCATGTCGAATCCAAAAACGCTATTTGAAAAAATCTGGGAGCAACATCTTGTCCGGCAAGCCAAGGGCGAGCCTGCTCTGCTTTATATCGACTTGCATCTTGTTCACGAAGTCACTTCACCGCAGGCGTTTGAAGGGCTTCGCATCAACGGCCGCAAAGTTCGGCGTCCCGATCTCACGGTTGCCACCGTTGATCACAATGTCCCCACCACGGCTGCCGATCGTTTTGACATTAAGGATCTCGTTGCTGCTCGTCAGGTTGAAGCTCTTCGCAAGAACTGTGCGGAGAGCAACATCCGCCTCTTCGACATCGGTTCCGCCGAGCAGGGAATCGTGCATGTCATTGGGCCTGAACTTGGACTCACGCGCCCCGGCATGACGATTGTCTGCGGTGACAGCCACACCAGCACTCACGGCGCGTTCGGTGCGCTTGCGTTTGGCATTGGCACTTCGGAAGTCGAACACGTGCTCGCCACGCAATGTCTTCCGCAACAGATGCCGAAGACCATGCGCGTGGAGGTCAGCGGCAAATTGCCCGAGGGTGTCACGGCAAAAGATCTTGCGCTCGGAATCATCGGACGTATCGGGACCGACGGCGGCACCGGCTACGTAATCGAGTACTCTGGCGAAGCCATCCGTGCTCTCTCGATGGAATCGCGCATGACGCTTTGCAATATGAGCATCGAGTCTGGCGCGCGTGCCGGCATGGTCGCTCCCGACGAGACCACCTTCCGTTATCTCGAAGGTCGCCACTTTGCGCCGAAGGGCGCAGCGTGGGACGCAGCCCTTGCGCACTGGAAATCACTCCCCACCGATCCGGGTGCCACCTATGATCGCGTTATCGAAATCGATGCCACGTTGCTGACGCCTTATGTCACCTGGGGCACTAACCCCGGCATGGTGGCGCCTATCACCGAGAGTGTTCCCGATCCCGCGAACGCCGCATCCGATGCCGAGAGCGTTTCGATGCGTCGTGCTCTCGAATATATGGATCTGCGTCCTGGCACACAGCTTGCGGATGTCGCTGTTGATCGTGTCTTCATCGGTTCGTGCACCAACGCGCGCATCGAGGATCTTCGCGCCGCTGCTCGCGTGTTTCGCGGACATCACGTTCATCCGAAGGTGCGCGTCATGGTCGTGCCAGGTTCGCAAGCCGTGAAAGCCGTCGCAGAGCGGGAAGGTCTCGACCGTATCTTTAAGGATGCCGGTGCCGAGTGGCGCGAATCCGGTTGTTCCATGTGCCTCGGCATGAACCCAGATACTCTTTCTCCCGGCGAGCGCTGCGCCAGCACCAGCAATCGCAACTTCGAAGGCCGGCAGGGAAGAGGCGGACGCACGCACCTCGTCAGTCCCTCCATGGCTGCCGCCGCTGCCGTGATGGGACACTTCACCGATGTTCGTAGCTGGGATTACAAGGACTGAGTCATGCAACCACTGCGCGTACACAAAGGACTCGTTGCTCCGCTTAATCGCTCCAACGTTGATACGGACCAGATTATTCCGAAGCAGTTTCTCAAGCGAATTGAGCGCACCGGCTACGGCGACTTTCTTTTTTACGACTGGCGTTTGCGTGCCGATGGTTCGCCCGATCCCAGCTTCATGCTCAACGCCCCTCGCTACAAGGGAGCCAGCATCCTTGTTGCTGGGCGCAACTTCGGCTGTGGCTCTTCGCGCGAACATGCTGCCTGGGCGCTCTCAGACTTTGGCTTCCGTGTCGTCATCGCGCCGTCGTTTGCGGACATCTTCCTTTCAAACTGTTCGAAGAACGGGATGCTGACCGTTGTCCTTCCCGAAGATTCGGTCGCGCACCTTTTGCAGAACGCGGAAGCAAAACAGGATTACGAACTGACCGTCGACGTCGAGAAGGCGACCGTTTCCGATGCGTTCGGATTCGCGGCTGCTTTCTCCATCGATCCCTTCAAGCAGTACTGTCTCCTGAATGGCCTCGACGATATTGGCCTCACGCTGTGCCATCAGGACGACATCGCTCGCTTTGAAACTGGCCGTCCGTCGTGGCTTTCGGGTGTGGTCGGCTCGTAATGTTTCCGGAAATGCCCGAAAAGAGAGTTTGACAAATTCAGACGTCCTGCTAGAATTCTTATCACTGACCTGTGTGATTCGGTCGGAATCAAAGTTATGCTTCACTTGCTCAGCAACTCGCGAATGCCTATGGCCATGTGCACCCCAGGTGGTGTCGTGCCGGCGTCGGGAGTCTGAGCAAACACAAATCTCCCTTCACTGAGCGGCCGCCTGGGGGTTCCCAACTGGCGGCGGTTTTGTTTTTAGCCACTTTTCGCTCAATAGCCTCGAAGGGAGACTACCTTGTCATCCGACAAAGATTTTCGTGTATCCACGCTCGCCATCCACGGCGGGCTCTCGCCTGATCCGGCCACTGGCGCGATTCTCACGCCGATTTATCAGTCCACAACGTTTGTGCAGGAAGCCGTCGGCGTGCACAAGGGCTTCACTTATTCGCGCGCGGCGAACCCCACCGTGGACGCGCTCGAACATGCGCTCGGAGCGTTGGAACACACTCCGCCCGCAGTTTGCTTCGCAACCGGCATGGCCGCCATCGCGACTCTTTGTCTAGCGGTGCTCAAGTCCGGCGACCACGCGGTACTGGGCGATGTCGTCTACGGTGGCACCGTTCGCCTCTTTCAGCAGGTGCTCGAAGGGCTCGATATTTCATGCACATTCGTCGACGCTGCCGATCCGCAGCAAGTGGAAGACGCCATCACTGCGAAGACGAAGCTCGTGCTTGTCGAGTCTCCCGGCAATCCGACGCTCAAGCTTTGCGACATTGCCGCCATCGCTTCCATCACCCGCCACAAGGGCGTACTCCTCGCCGTTGACAATACGTTTCTCACTCCCGTCGTGCAGAAGCCGCTCGAACTCGGTGCCGATATCGAGGTTCTTTCCACCACCAAGTACATCGAGGGCCACAACTCAACCGTCGGTGGATCGCTTGCAACCCGCGATCAGAAACTTCTCGACCGCTTCCGCCTCATTCGAAAAACGCTCGGATGCATTCAGTCGCCCTTCGAGTCGTGGCTGACTCTTCGCGGTCTCAAGACTCTTCCGGCTCGCATCAAGCTTCATTCTGAAAATGCATTAACCGTAGCTCGCTGGTTGGAGAAACATCCCGCCGTCGCGCGCGTGCACTTTCCCGGACTCGATTCCTTCCCGCAAAAAGCTCTTGCGGAACGCCAGCAGTCGCTTCCCGGCGGCATCGTTGCTTTTGAACTGAAGGCCGGTTCGCCCACGGCGATTGCCCTGATGAATACCGTAAAGCTTTGTTCGCTCGCTGAAAATCTCGGCGCGGTCGAAACACTCATCACGCATCCGGCCTCTATGACGCACGCCGATGTGGCTCCCGCCAAGCGCGAGGCCATCGGAATCACCGAAGGTTTGATCCGTCTCTCCGTCGGCCTCGAAGCCCCGGAGGACATCATCGCCGATCTTGAAAATGCGCTGGCTGAAGTTGCCGGCAAGGATACCGCTGTTGTGGGAGGAGACAAATGCGTCGCCACCCGATAACCGTTCTCAAGTTCGGCAGCTCCGTGCTGCGAAAAGAAGAAGATCTTGCGCACGCCGTGCATGAAATCTACCGTTGGGTGCGCCAGGGACAGCGTGTAGTCGCTGTCGTTTCCGCCATCGGATCATCCACCAACCAACTGCTCGCGCAATCGCAGGCATACGGAGACCGCATCAACGAACATGCCGTTGCCGCTCTCGTCTCCACCGGCGAAGCGCAATCTTCCGCGTTGCTCGCGCTCGCACTCGATCGCGCTGGCGTGCCCGCGTCTATTTTTGACGAGTCGCGTCTCGGTCTGCGCGCCGAGGGTTCCGTGCTTGACTCGGAGCCTATTAGTCTCGACGCGGACGCGATCTTCCGCTCACTGGAAAAGCACGCCGTCGCCGTTGTTCCCGGTTTCGTGGGACGGCAGAACGATGGCAGCATCTGTCTACTCGGACGCGGCGGTTCCGACCTCACCGCTGTCTTCGTTGCACAGCAACTCGGCGCGGAGCGCTGTCGCTTGATCAAGGATGTCGATGGAGTTTTCGAGTCCGATCCTGCGCTCGGAAAATATCCTCGCCGTTACCGGTTCATTCACTTCGCCGAGGCTCGCAAGATTGCTGGTCGTCTCGTGCAGGCAAAGGCAATCGACTACGCCGCCCATCACCATCTGCCAATTGAGGTCGCAACTCTCGGTTCGACCTCGCCTACCACGATCAATGACAGTGCGCCGGTCTTTTACACCGATCGCACGGACCTTCCGCAAGTACGTGTCGGACTTCTCGGGGCGGGCACGGTCGGACTCGGCGTCTATCGTCGTCTGTCTGAAATTCCCGACTACTTCGATGTCGTAAAAGTTGCAGTTCGCAACGTCGTCCGTCATCGCGATATCCCGCGCGAATTGCTTACGGACGATCCATGGCAGGTCGTTGAAAGCGATTGCGATCTTGTCATCGAGCTCATCGGCGGCCTCTCTCCCGCTGCGGAATTGATTGAAGCCGCGCTTCGCTCCGGCAAGCACGTCATCACGGCAAACAAACTGGTCATTGCACACAAGGGCCAGGAGCTTCGCCGCATCGCCGCTGAAAAGGGCGTCGCATTGCTCTATTCCGCCGCGGTTGGCGGAGCCGTTCCGATGCTTGAAGAGGTAAGTCGCCTCGCGCTTGATGCACCGATTCATCGCGTGCAGGGCGTCATCAATGGCACTACGAACTTCGTTCTTGACCGCATTGCCGAAGGCTTCGATCCCGACGAGGCTCTGCGTGAAGCGCAGCGCCTGGGTTTTGCCGAACAGGATCCCAGCTCCGACCTCGACGGACGCGACGCGGCACACAAACTCTCTCTGCTTGCCCACACAGCGTTCGGCACGTGGATTGAGCCCGGGGAGATCGAGCGCACTGGAATCGAAAGCATCGACGTCGAGTTTATTCGCGACGCCACTGCATCCGGTCGAGTCGTGCGGCTCGTCGGTGAAGTTGAGCGCTATGCAGACGGAATCCGTGCGCGAGTCGCGCCTGCCGCGATTGACGCGGGCGACGCTCTCGCCAATACACGCAACGAAGAAAACTGCCTCGTTGTTCATTCCGCGTTCGGGGAATTGCTCCAGGTGCACGGCAAGGGCGCTGGCCGTTGGCCAACTACGGAAGCCGTCATTGGCGACATCTTCGAACTGCATCGCTCCGGCAAGCTCCTGCCAGCCCCGGTATCGAGTGCAGAGCGGAGGATCTCGTGAAATTCGCAACCCGCCTTCTTCACTTCGACGCTTGTCCGGGCGATCCCTATCGTCCCGTGGCAACGCCCATTTATCAGACCGCGACTTTCGAACAGGAGCGCGCTGACGGATTTGGTCCTTACGATTACTCGCGCAGCGGCAATCCTACGCGCAGCGTCGTCGAAGAGCAGGTGGCGCGACTGGAGAACGCATCGCGTGCATTTTGTTTTGCCAGCGGATTGGCTGCCATCACCGCTGTCACGCGTCTCCTTGCCTCGGACGAAGAGATTCTTGCCGGCGATGATCTCTACGGCGGTTCCTATCGTCTCTTCTCACGCATACTCAGCCGCACCGGCATCGGCGTGCGCTATGCCGATGCCTGCAATCTCACGGCTTTTCGCGACGCATTCACTTCCGCGACCAAACTCGTCTACATCGAGTCTCCGACCAATCCATTGTTGCGTATCGCGGACATTCCCGCGCTTGCCGATCTTGCTCATCGACATGGCGCGCTGTTATGTGTCGACAATAGCGCGATGTCGCCTTATCTCCAGAATCCTCTCGATCTCGGCGCTGACATCGTTCTCCACTCGGCGACGAAATATCTTTGCGGACACAGCGATGTTACCGCCGGCGTCGTCGCCGTCAGTGACTCCGAACTTGCCGAACAGATTTACTTCTTGCAGAACGGAGAGGGTAGCGCTCTTGGTCCGTTCGATTCCTATCTCCTGTTGCGTGGACTGAAGACTCTCAAGCTCCGTCTCGACTGCCAGCAGCGCAGCGCACAACGCGTCGCGGAGTTCCTTGCTTCTCATCCCCTCGTCCGCAAGGTGCACTACCCCGGGCTCGCCAGCCATCCCGGTCACGCGCTCCACGCCACGCAGTCCCGCGGTGCCGGAGCTGTCATTAGTTTCGAGACTGGCTCTTACGATTTCTCCCGCCGGTTCGTGGAGGCCGTGAAGCTCTTCCACATCACCGTGAGTTTCGGCAGTGTCAACAGTTCCATCAGTCTGCCGGGGTGCATGTCTCATGCCAGCATTCCCGCGGAGGTACGGGCCACCCGTTCGCTTGCTTCGGATCTCGTTCGCCTTTCCGTCGGCATCGAGGATGAGTCCGATCTGGTCGCGGATCTCGCTTCCGCCTTCGAGTATGCCAATAGCAGCGCGGCGGTAGCTCCAGCGATTAGCACCCAGAGCCCGGCAGTTGATTCGCGGTAGAAGTACATTTGTATATGTCGACTGTTGATAATTTCGTGCTAGGATAGGCGCACTTTCCGTTACATCACCGTGAGGATGGAATGAAAACACTGCGCCTTCTGACGCTCGCGATGCTCTTTTGTCTCTTGTCCATTGCCTTCGCACAACCGCCAAAAACCAAGCCATCTGCCGTCATGATCGCTCGTGGGAAGTACCTCGTGGAAGACGTTGCCAAGTGTGGCGACTGCCACTCTCCAATGAATCAGCACGGCGAGCCGATCAAGGGAAAATGGCTGCACGGCGCCACTCTTCCATTTAAACCGGCGGTGCCCATGCCTGTCTGGGCTCCCATTGCGCCGCCTATCGCCGGCCTACCCGGCTGGCACGACGACGATGCGGTGCAACTTCTCATGACCGGGAAGTCAAAGACGGGCAAAGTCGGCCGTCCTCCCATGCCGCAGTTTCATTTCTCTCGTCAGGATGCAATCGCAGTTGTCTCCTACCTGAAGTCGCTGAAGACTTCACCGGCAAAGTAACTCGCATGAAATGAAAGAAGGGCCGCGGCGTGCGGCCCTCGCGTTCTTGTGAATCAAAAAGTCTATCGCCCGCAGTCCTGGTATGTGTGGGAATGCAACACGCCTCGCAGCATGGCTGCTGGCGCCTGTGACCAGAAGTCCTCTTCCACAGTTTGTTCTTGCGGCTGCTCTGCAAGGATATGTGGACACGAAGACAGCAATTGCCGCGTGTAAGGATGCCGCGCCGCGCGGAGCAACTCCTCCGTCTTGCCCGACTCTACGATCTCGCCATTATGCAGGATCGCGATCCGGTGGCAGATCGTCGAGACCGAGGCGAGGTCGTGCGATATATAAAGGATAGCCATCCCATACGCCCGGTTCAGCTTCGCGAACAGTTCGAGAATCTCCGCCTGCGTAATCATGTCCAGCGCGCTCGTCGGCTCGTCGGCAATCAGCAGCGCCGGACGATGCATTGTCGCCATCGCGATCAACACTCTCTGCCCCTGTCCGACGCTGATCTGCGATGGTCGCCGTGCCAGGAAATCATCCGTGTCGGGCAGGCTTACGCTGCGCAATCCTTCGCGAGCCTGTTTGAGCCACTGGTGTTTTTCCGGATCGTGCGCCATCCACGCCTCTCGCAATTGCGCTCCAATCGTGAGTGCCGGATTCAGCGCGGAAAGCGGGCTCTGCAGCACGAGCGCAATTTCTCGACCGCGCAATTCGCGCATCTCCCTTGGCCGCAATCCCATCAGTTCACGTCCTTTCAATTGGACGCTGCCCGCGATCTTGCCCGCTTTGACCGTCAGCAATCCGAGGATGGCCAGCGCCAGCGTACTTTTTCCCGAGCCGCTCTGTCCCACCAACCCGAGAATCTCTCCTCGCTCCACCGTCACACGAACTCTGCGAAGCACTTCGCTCCCGTTGGCATAGCGAGCCGAGACATCCACCACCAGCAATGGAGTCGTTGCCTCCATCAGCGCACCTTCTTCCCTTCCGTCAGTGACATTCGCTCAATGTTCCAATATGTCTGCGGACGCATCGCCACCGGCACCGCGCCGCGCACGTTTGGCGACACCGCCGAAAGCGCATTGCGGTTCACCAGGTAGATGAAGGGCGCCTCCCTTATCACGATTTCCTGCACCCGGTCGAAGTACGCCTTGCGCTTTGCCGGGTTCGATAGTTGTGACTGCGCCCTCATTGCGCGGTCTATCTCCGCTTCCCACGCGGTTTCCGGCGACTTCTGCCGTGGGTTCCACTGGTGGGTTTCTCCCGAACTCAGCCACATGTTCATCTGCTCGTTCGGGTCCAACCCCGCATTCACCGTGCCCAGCAGAGCCGCTTCATAGTTGAACTTCTCCGCGATGCGTTCAATCAGCGATGGAAAATCCAGCGTCACGATATTCAGTCGTATCCCGATCTTTCCCAGGTCCTGCTGGATCATTGTCGCCATCCGCTCACGATACTTGTTCCCCGCGTTCGTGATCACCGAAAACTCCACCGCATGGCCTTCGCGATCGTGCAACACGCCGCCGTCCAACCGGAACCCGTCCTGCCGCAATTGCCGAAGCGCCGCTCCAGTGTCGTACTGGGTCGGGCGTAGTTTCTGGTTAAACCAGAATTTGTTCGCCGGAGATACGGGGCCAATCGCCGGTTGCGCGTGGGAACCAAACACAATCCGCGCCAGGTCCGCGCGGTTAATCGCCATCGACACGGCGTGACGGAAGTTTGACGAACGAAACCACTTCAGCTTGTACGCCGCAATTGGCGCACTCGGAACCTCGTTGAACCACATCTGTTCGGAATCCAGCGACGGCCCCGCGTCGTGTACCAACAAAGGATTGATCGATTTCAATCTATCGAAATACTCTGCATCCAGAGAATTGATCAGATGGATTTCTCCGCGCTGCATGCGCAGCAATTCGATGTCGCGGTTCGCCTGTATGTCTAATCGGATCGCCTCGATGTAAGGCAGCGCGTGCCCCGAGGAATCCTTCTTCCAGTAGTTCGGATTCCGCCGCAGGTAGACGTACGATCCCGCCTTGTGGTCAGCGACATAGTACGGGCCGAGCGCGGCCATTTCTTTTCTTGGCGAGCGCGATGACACGATTGCCACTTCGTCGAACAGCCGGTCCAGTCCTGCGATCGGAGCCGCAAACGTAATCGTCACGCGTGTTGGCGACAGCACCTTGATGTCTGTTTTACCCCCGCCAGCGCCAAATGCATCTGCCATCGGCGAGTGAGTTTCCGGCGCCATCATCCGTTTAATCGTTGCCGCCACATCGTCCGCGATAAACGGCGAACCGTCCGAGTAGAAAATACGATCGCGCAGCACGAATGAGATCGAACGTGAATCCTTCGATACCTTCCACGAACTTGCCAACTCCGGTTCCAGTGCCTGGGTCTGCCGGTTGATTCGCACCAGCACTCCGCCCGTCAGGTAACGCACCGTGTCGGAAGCCTCGTCGGAAACCAGCAGCGGATCAAACGTTCTCGGCTCCGACCGGAGACAGAAGCGCAACTCGCCCGCCGATTGTGCCATCGTGCTCAGCGTCATCACCGCCGCCAACAGCACCAGGCCTAAAGTTCGAAACACTTTCATGCGCTTGTCTCCTCGTCACCCATCACCAGTTGCAAACTGTTCACCACCAGCATCAGCAATCCCAGTGGCACCAACCGCCACGGAGCGCTCGTCAATCCGTAGAGCGACTCCATTTCGCGCAGCAGGCTTCCCCACGACGGCAGCGGTTCTACCACTCCCAGTCCCAGCATCCCCAGGTTCGCTTCACTCAGCACAAACACGGGCACCAGGATCAAGAACTGCGCTGACAATATCGGCAGAAGTCGCGGAAGGATGTGGCGCAACAGAATCCGCCATTCCGTTGTGCCCACCGCCCTCGCTTGCAGAACGCACTCGGAATCGCGCAGCGCGGTCACCGACGCGGCCACTACACGCGCCGGTCCGGCCCAGCCCAGTGCACCCAGAAGGCCGAATGTCACCAGCACTGAAACGATTGGAGAAACGTTCAGCGGCAGCATCGCTCGCGCAATCACCAGCAGGAACAGCCACGGCAGGCAGAGGAACAGGTCGATCATCACCGTCATTCCGCGTTGCCATCTTCCGCCGAGATACCCAGCCCCGCCGCCAATTGTCGCTGCCAGCGCCGTCGCAAGCAACGCCGCTACAGGTGCCAGCCCCAGGGAAATTCGCGTTCCATAGAGCAGCCGCGCGAAGCGGTCGCGCCCAAGCTCATCAGTCCCCAGCCAGTGTTGTCGTGAGGGTTCGGCACTCGGCTCTTTGCGGAATTGCATCGCATATCCCGCAGGGGAAAGCACACTGGCCATCGCGGAGAGCCCCGCAACCGTTAGAAGGATGATCCATGCGAGTTTGCGAAGGAATTTCATGACCGTGGAAGATGCAGTGCTTCACTTACGATCTCGGCGCAGGAATTCGCCGCAATTGTCGTCACCGTCACCAGGATCGTGATCGTCACCAGCAGCGGAAGGTCTCGGGCCAGCGCGCTTTGCCATGCCAATTGCCCAATACCCGGCAGGTTGCACAACGCCTCCACTGGAATCGCCGCTCCAATCGCGATACTCACCGAAACTCCTCCCAACGCAAGCAGAGATCGTCCGCACGACGGCAGCGCATGGAACAGCAGGATACGTATTTCGCTGATGCCGCGTGCTCTCGCCGCCAGGATGTGCGGCAGTTCGTAGGCGTGCGCCAGCAAATTTCTGCAATACCGATAGAGCCGCGGAGCAATGATCAGCGCAATGGCAATTGCTGCCGAACCTTCCACCATTACCGTTAACAGTCCAATCGCGGCCGCCGGAACCGATAGCAGCGTTCCTGCCGCGAACATCGTCCCCACATCCACGGTTTTCTTTCTGCTCCTGCAAACCGCAATGGCCAGCCCGAGCGATATCACCCATGCCGTCGCCAGCCCCATGCCGGCAATTCGCACGGTTGTCCACGCCCTTTCGCGGACCAACTCCGATACCGGCCGTGAATACATGTGTGATTCGCCAAGATCGCCGTGCAGCGCATTACGCCAATAGCGAACGTAGAACGCGGTGATGTTCCGGTGAGCCTGGCGCCCTTGGATCAGGTATTCAACGGTCGATGCGCTTAGCCTCGGGTCAAGCTGACTCTCGTCGACGTCGAATCCTGGCGCCAACCGCACCAGTGTTGCCGCCAGGAATCCGCCCAGCAGCACGGTTGCCAGAAATCCCATCGCATTGCGAAGAAGGATCGTTCGCATCGCCTGAGCCGCCCTTCTAGTTCACGGTCGTTACCTGTCCATGGCGTACGGGGAAGGGAATCAGTTTGGCGCGATCTTCGTGGTGCACCTGCTTCTCGGCGTACATCCTGTGATCCGCCGCCGCCAGTAGTTGTTCCGCGTCGCTGCCGTCTTCCGGAAAGAACGCCACACCGGTGCTCACTCCCAGAAGCTGTTCCCCGCACACTCTGTATCCCGCCTCGCCCGCAAATTCGTTCAGCTTTGCCGCCCTGTCGTGCGCCGCGTCAGGACGCAACCCCGGAACCACCAGCACGAATTCATCGCCGCCCATGCGCGCCACGTAGTCATATTCGCGACACACGCCACGCAGCGACTGCGCGAAAATCTTCAGCACCTTGTTGCCTTCCAGGTGGCCGTAGTGATCGTTCACCTGTTTAAATCCGTCAAGGTCGCAAACCATCACTGCCAGCGAAGTATTCTCGCGTTTGCAGCGTGAGAGTTCGCGGTCCAGGTGCAGGAACAGCGAACGTGCATTCGGCAGTCCGGTCAGGTAGTCGGTTACCGCCGAGCTTTCCGCCTGTTGATAGCGCAACGCATTTTCAATCGACAACGCTACCTTCGAACTGATTGCCAGCAGGATGCGCAGGTGGTCCCGCGTGAAGGCGTCGATGTCCGCGCGATAGAGCGTCAATACACCCATCACTCCTGCCAGCCCATTGAGTGGAACGGCAAGCGCCGAGTGAAGCTGTATGGTGCCCGATGGAATCTCCGCTCTTCCCCATTCCACTGCGGGACTGCCGTTCAAAATGGGGCTGCCATTCTGCGCTACCCAGCCCGAAATTCCCTGGCCCACTGGAATCTCCAGGGACGACAGCAGACGGAAGTTTTCTCCACTCACGTGTTGCGGCACCAGTCGGTCTTCATTCCGCACGTAGATCGCAATCGAGTCGTAAGGCACCAGCTTGCGCAATCTCACCGAGAGCAGCGAAAGTGTTTCATCCAGGCTGAGCGAATTTCCCAACTCGTGGCTCAACTCGAACAGCGTTTGCGCCTCTTGCCGTGCTGCTGCGATGGAGAACAGGAACGTCGCCTCGTGGCCTGGTGGCTGCGGAAGATCGTAGCCCGTGGCCGGTGCGGCGCCCTTTTCCACGCGCAGCGCGCTTGATACGTTTGACTCTTCCATCGGCGCCGGCTGCGCATGTGCCATCACTTCCAGTTCATCCGCGTTTATCCGGAGCACCTCAACCACCGCTGGATCGAAGTTCGTTCCCGCCATTGCATAGACTTTTTCCAGTGCGGAAGGCAGGTCCAGCGCTCGCCTGTATTGCCTGTCCGAGGCCAGCGCGTCGAGGCAGTCGGCGACGGCGAGGATGCGAGCGCCAATCGGAATGTCTTCGCCCGCCAGACCGTAGGGATACCCTGATCCATCCCAGTGTTCATGGTGCGCTTCCACAATCGGCACCACCGGGTACGGAAAACTCACGCGCTTCAGAATCTCCGCTCCTACCCGCGGATGGATCTTCATCTTCTCGAACTCTTCCGGCGTAAGGCGTCCGGGCTTGTTGATGATGTGCTCGGGCACTGCCAGCTTGCCAATGTCATGCAGCAGCGACGCCGCGCGCAGTGCCTCCAGTTGATCGTGCTCCAACTCCATCTTCTTGCCGAGTTCCACCGCATACGTGCGCACGCGATTCAGATGATCGTGCGTCGTGTGGTCCTTCGCCTCAATGGCCAGCGCCAGCGCCTCAATCGTCCGCAAGTGCAGCGACGCCATGTCTTCTACGTGTTTTTTCTCCGCCTCCAACCGCTCCAGGTACAGGCGGTACGACCTGTATATGAAATAGCCGATCGGAAACACCAGCAACGTCTTCTGCCATCCGGCATTGCGTGCCAGTAGTCCGAGAAATCCAGCCACTGCAGCGCCCAACAGGTAGTGAGGAAACGACCAGAAATAGCATTCCGACCAAAGCTTGTGGATTGGCTTGTGTTCGGTCATTGCGATGATCATTGCTACGGGCGCAGTATTTGCCGCAAAGAAAACCGTGCCGACAATGATCAGCGCAACCGGGCCAATATGCGTGGAGAGGGAATTCAGCCAGTGGTAGACATGGTAGGCAATTGAAACAGCAGTAGCGATCATGGAAAAATTGAACGCTGCCTGGACCGCAGTTGGGGTTTTCTTGTTCCAAAGGATCTGCAACAGCGATGCCCCAAACGCTATCACCATTGTTTCCATCAGGCTCAACTGAACGAGGCTGATCAAAAGAAAGAGGAAGTTAACGGACATTGTTCCGTCAATTCCCGGAAGCTTGACTTTAAAACAAGAGCCTGCGAGTGCAATTGTCAGGTAACAGCCAAAGCGCAGCCAGTCGTCGCAAGCAGTATGGCGTGCTGCTTCGAAAACTGAAAAGATGCCAGTCGCAATGAATGCACCAATAAAAACTCGTGCGCGTATGGGCATCCTGATTGCCTCGCTACCTGTCAGTCAAAAACAGCGGATACGGCGCCAGCTTTGGCTGGCGCCGTATCTTCTATCGGCAAATTGCGCTAGTTCTCTCCACCTAGGGGATTAATACTTGATCCCCATAGGATGATTCCGCTTCCATCCGGAGGTGCTGTCCCGGCATCTCCTCCGATGATCGATGATCCCCATAGGATGATGCCAACATCTTCCCCGGGAGCCTCGAACAGGTTGCCGAGCACCGAGGAGCCCCAGAGGATAATGCCGTCACCATTGAGTGGGACATTTGCCATATCCCCTCCGAGGATGCCAGATCCCCATAGGATGATTCCGTTCCCGCCATCTGGAGCTGGTGCCAACTGTTCGTCACCCCAGACCGCTTGCGCGCCGCCAAGAGACGATCCCCAAAGAATGATGCCGTCACCACCTCCGGAGCCCACCATCCCGTCCGCGCTCACTGCTTGCAGACTCAGCGATACCTGTTGTGTCGTTGCGTCGTACACAGCGGCCGGCGAGAGTGCGATGCCTGCCGGCTTTTCCGTGTCCTTCAATGCGGCAGCAACGTCCAGATATCCGGCGCCCACCGTGAAGATGTCGTACTGGATGAGGTAGCTTGTGCCGCTCGTGTCATAAGACACGCTCGACTTCGGGTATCCCTTCCAGGCCGTCTTCATCAACCGGGCCTTGATCTGGTCCGGCGTCAGTGTCGAGTCCTGTTGTAGCAATAGCGCTGCCGCACCAGCCACAACCGGTGTCGCCATGCTCGTGCCACTCATTGCCAGGTACTGTGCTTGGCCCGCACAATTCCCCGGCATCGCCACGCACGGCGAATCCGTCGGGAATATCTGCATCGACGGATACTCCGTGGAGATCGTGTTGCTCGGCGCGTTCAATGACACAATCCGGTTGCCCGGTGCCACGATGTCCGGCTTTACGATGTGATCGATCAGTGTCGGCCCCTTCGAACTGTAGCTCGCCATCAAATCGTCGGCCATCGAAGGGGTACCTTCCGTCTTTGTCGCGCCCACCGTGATCACATAGGGATCATTGCCCGGAGCATTGATCGTTCCGTAACCGTTGGTGTTTGCGTCGTTGATTCTGCCCTGGTTGCCGGCCGCTACCACCACGATGATGCCCGCGCGGTACGCCGCTTCCACGGCTTGGTCTAGCGGATCGTCCACGTAACTGTCGTAGACGCCGCGGCCCAGTGAAAGGTTAATGATGCGAATGTTGTACTTGTCTTTGAGTTCAATCGCGCGATCGATGGCGGTGATCACCATGCTGTCCGTGCCGGCGCCGTTCTTGTCCAGCACTTTCAGGTTGATAATGTTGGCCTTCGGCGCGATGCCCTTGAACGAGTTGCGATACAGTCCCGGATACGATCTCGCACCGTTGCTGGCGATGATCCCCGCAACGTGCGTGCCGTGGCCATATTCGTCGCTGGTATTGCTGTTATCGGGCAGGAAGCTTTCGCTATATACCACACGGCTCTTGCCCGTTTCCGGATCGCGTAGATCCGGTACATCCGACACGCCGCTATCGATCACGGCCACACCAATGCCGTTGCCGTCGAAGCCTAGTTCCCACGCCACCGTGGCGCCGATCGCCGGCGTCACCGTGTCCAGCGATGCCCGCACCGGGCGATCCGGGCTTACGTACTTCACGCTGCTGTCGTCCGCCAGGGCCGCCGCCTGCGTCGCCGAGATCGCGTATACCCGGCTCTTGATCACGCGCATCTTTCGTTCGTGTTTTAGCTTATGGCCGCCAAAGCGCATTGCGATCAGATCGTACTGAGCTTCCTTCGTGCTCTTGAACTGCACGATCACATTGACATTCTGGTTGAGCGAACAAACTTTCTGGTACTTCTTCGCCAACCCAGGCGGTAGCTTCATCTGACTCGCCGAATCGCACATCAGTTCGCGTCCGATCTTCGGACGATTCTTCGCGTACCCCAGGCTCGCGGTGCCCAAGAGCACTGCTAACACGCCTAGTACGACCCATGCCCTGGAGACGCCGCGAGGTTTCGCATGTCGATTTTGCATTGCATGTTCCTTTCTCTTTCTCTCGCTCTATGGTCCGGGACCGTCGTCAGACCTGTAGTGAACCGGAGGTAGTGTTTGCGTCGCCTTGGATCGTTCCCCACAGCGCGCTCGCGTCTAGTTCGGGTACCTCTCCGGAGCGTTCCACCGCACCCCATAGCGCGGAGGTCCGCCACTCGTACCGTGTGTCATGTCCCTCTGCCTCTGCCGCCGCCGCAGTCCTGTTCCTTATGGCCTGCTCTGCCGGCTTACTGCCCGTTTTCCTCTTGTTGTTCATGTGGTACACCTCTTGCATCGGATTAGGCCGCGTAGGCCGGACGCTCCTTCCAGAGCGGCTCCGCAGGGGAGAGTAGGAGCAACGCACGCCACCTTCGTTGCACGTCCTCCGCCAATCTCTAATCCTCGCAAGTGCTTGATCCTGCACAGTCGTCGCGCGACACCGGAGAACCCTGCGGGACTCCGTGTCCCGCATCTCCGGGCCGGCGGGACAATTCGTCTCGCGCCGTCAGTCCCACTTCGGACTTTGATTCATTTCCGACTTACATTCATCGACGACCTTCAATGTCTCTCATGCAATCCGTCAGCCATTTGCTATAAGCAGTAAGGAAGGGCACTGTCTTTCGGGCGCAATCGTGTCGGCGACCAACTACACCGTCGCACAATCCGAAGTTCCTCTCGTCTGTCCTTTAGGCGAGGAAGGTGAGATTGTGCTCGCCAGCGACAAGATGCTGCGCCTCATGGACGAAGTCCGCCGCATCGCCTCTGGCGCGGACGCGGTTCTCATCACCGGTGAAACCGGCAGCGGCAAGGAATTGATCGCGCGCGCCGTTCATCAGGCTTCCTTGCGATGCTCCAAGCCCTGGGTCGACATCAACTGCGGCGCACTCCCCGATAACCTCGTCGAGAGTGAACTCTTTGGCTACGAGAAGGGAGCCTTCAGCGGCGCCGAAACTTCCAAGCCCGGGCTCTTCGAACTCGCCAATCACGGCACGCTCTTCCTCGACGAGGTTGGCGAACTCGAGCCACGCCTTCAGGTCAAACTGCTGCGTGTCCTTGATGGTGTTCCTTACTATCGTCTCGGCGGGACCAGAAAGGTCGCCGTCGACGTGCGCGTGGTTGCCGCCACCAATCAGCCGTTGGAGCGACAGATTGAGTCCGGCTATTTCCGTCGCGACCTCTTCCATCGCCTCAGTCACTTCCAGTTGCGTGTGCCGCCGTTGCGCGAGCGGCCGGAGGATGTCGTCGTGCTGGCGGAGTATTTCCTTCGCCGCCAGGAGCCGGTCAAAACTCTATCGAGCGCGGCCATCGAGGTGTTGCAGTCCTACTCTTGGCCGGGCAATGTACGGGAGTTGCAGAACGTCATCCGGCAGGCGGCTTCGGCGGCAACCGGCGATGAGATTCAGGCGCAGCATCTGCAGGCGCTGCGGACGTCGTTGCCCGGAGCAACCATTCGCGCGGCCGGAACTCCGGATCTCGACGCAGTGGAGCGCGAGGCAATTTTCGGGATGCTCACTCGCACCGGAGGACGCAAGACTCTGGCTGCGGAGCAGCTTGGTATCTCTCGCCGCACGCTCAGCCGCAAGCTCAAGCTCTACCAGGCGCAAGCTCCCGATCCGGCGCAACTGTCGGATCGTTGCATCCTCAGTCCATTCGCTTACCGATGTCCGTTGCGCGTTCCGGTCTGGTTGCGCAACGCATCGGGCGGCAAGACGCGCGTCAGTAGCGAGAACCTGACGTTGGGCGGAATCGGAGTCTCTGGGCTTGACGATGCGCTCGTGTATTCGGGACGTCTCCAGATCGAATTCACGCTTCCGGGCCGCTCGTTGCCCGCGACGATGGAGGGCGAGATCGCGTGGGCCGATAATTCAGGCGCGGCGGGATTGCGCTTCGTGCACGTTCCTTCCAGCGTGCAGATGGATATCGCTTACTGGCTGAAGCAGCAGAAGCTTGAGATGCAGTGATTCCCGGCGAATCCCGCTAGAATAGGAGCGGGGAAAACCGGGATGGCGAATCCGAATCGTGTTGCAATCGTGGGACTGGGAAACGTTGGCGCGAGCTTCGCTTATGCGCTGCTGTTGAGCGGACTGGCCGCTGAAATTGTATTGATTGATGTGAATGTATCAAAGGCCGAAGGCGAGGCCATGGACCTGAACCATGCCGTGCCCTTCGCGCACCCCACCCGGGTCTGGGCGGGCACCTACGCCGACTGTGCCGGAGCGGCGGTCACGGTCATCGCCGCCGGGGCCAACCAGAAGCCCGGCGAAACCCGCCTCGACCTCGTCCAGCGCAACGCGAAGATCTTCGGGTCGATCGTTCCGCGCGTGGTGGAAAACAATCCCGGCGGCATCCTGCTCGTCGCCACCAACCCGGTCGACGCGCTCACCTACTTCAGTTGGAAACTCTCCGGGCTGCCCTGGACGCGGGTGCTCGGCTCGGGCACCATCCTCGACACGGCGCGTTTCCGCTACCTGCTCAGCCAGCACTTCGCGGTCGACGCCCGCAGCGTACACGGCTTCATCCTCGGCGAACATGGCGACAGCGAAGTGCCTGCCTGGTCGCTGGCCAACATCGCCGGCATGAGGCTCGCGGACTACTGCCGCCTTCAGGGCATCCCCTGCGACCAGGCCACGCTCGACGGCATCTACCGCCAGACGCGCGACGCCGCCTACGAGATCATCCAGCGCAAGGGCGCGACTTTCTACGCCGTTGCCGCCGGACTGATGCGCATCGTCGAGGCCATCCTGCGCGACCAGCGCACGGTGCTCTCGGTCTCCGCGCTGGTGCAGGGTTTCTGCGGCATACAGGATGTCTGCCTCAGCTTGCCCGCGGTAATCCATCGCGACGGCATCGAGCGCGTGCTGCAACTCGACCTGACCGAGGACGAACAGAACCGCCTGCGCCACTCCGCCGACGTCCTGCGCCAGACGCTCCAGCAGATCGATCTGCCGAAGTGAGGCCCCCCTGTTTTGCGCCCTTTTGTTTCCAATGGGTTACGAACTTTTCCTCGTAAATATGACAAAACAAACGGATTAGATGTCAAATATGACAAAACAAAGGACTTAGCTGGAAGCTGTTAGCCATTAGCTTCTGGCGCTTAGCGAACAACACAAAAGCCCGCGCTCGGCGGGCTGTTGCGTTTGGCTCTATATCCAGTGTGGCACAAACGGCAGGCAAAAGGTGACATCGAAATGAAAACTCGATTTGCTTTGTTTTGAGATAGATGCAAAAAATATATAATCGGGAACGTCTTGACATGTGACGAACTATGCGAAGGTTGATCGTCGTTAGCAGGCGGGAAGAAACAGAGGGCGCGACAGAGGGAACGTCAAATTCTACTTTGTGATGCGTATGATCCTACCCCTCGCCGTGCGTGGGGTTAGATACAGCGCGGAAGAACAAGACCGTTTGCGTAACAGAGCTAGATTTTCGAAGTATCGCACTAAAGTCCCATCACCTATGTTCCCGTCGTAGCAGGAATCAGATGAGATTTATGCGCTTAGACTTGGAATGGACCTAGTCCATCCTATATGATTGTTGACTCATGAACTTACCAGACCTTTCAACGGCACCACGAATTAACGCGGCAGACGTTCCTGTAACGAATCCACACGGAGTTGTTTCTACATATTCCAACTTTGTTGGTATTGGGACAACTCAGACGGATGTGCGGTTGGTTTTTACGGAACTTGGAAATGCATTTGAAGGTGGCAAGGCTGCAGCGCCGTCTAACGTATTGAAAGCCAATGTCGTGATTCCATTAGCCCAAGCCGAAAATCTGAGCAAATTGTTGTTGGCCGTGGTTCAACAGCATCGTGCCATGATGGTTTCACAGGCGCAGGCGCAGACCGCTCATGCCCAAAAAGCGCAAAAAACCTAAAGGCCCCAACGTGATCTTCCGGGCGAAGTGTCCCTTAGGGAATACGGTTGATCTTTGGGAGAAGACTTGGGTCGGCCACACATTGTTGCGGCACGACGATCAGGATATTTCTGCGAAATTAGACAACATCAGGGACACAGTTCGGGATCCAGATCATGCACGCCGCAGTAACGATGCAAACCATGGAGCAACAACTTGCATCTATCAAAAAGCTATTGCAGGAACTCAGGCAGTACTCCTGGTTCCAGTTTTGTTTGACGTCCCTACGTATGAGTCTGGCGGTCTTCTTGGACATGTGATGACGGCGTATGTTCCGGAACCCGGCACTTTGTCTTTCAACGTTGGAGAAATTTTCTGGACTGCCGATAGATTGAAGGAAAAGTGATGACTTTCTTCTACGACGATCTAACGGATGTAATGCACGTCCAGTTTGAGGCAAAATCTGGCCCGTGCATCCACGTGGAGAGTCCGTCTGGCTCTATTTTGATCATCGAACGAGGAACCAACAGGCTGGTTGGAATCTCAATCCTATATTTTGATGCAAAACTGAAAGAAGGCGCTCTTTCGTTGCCAGAATTGGGGTCGGTTTCTCTGCCTGAGAACTTCTTAGAGTCTCTTCGGACAACGAGAAGTGCGTCACATCGCTAGTATTTCTGCAAGGGCTATTGATGAGAGGGTAACGGGTAGCTCTAACGGGCCTCCATTGCGTGCATGGGACTTGTCAATCATCGCTTTCATCTTCTCGCTGTGAAGTTTTCTGACGTCGCGCCCCAAGCTGCCACCCGACTCCTGAATTAATCGAAGTATCCCAACGGAATCAGAGAGAGCGTGCGAGGTGCCTGTAGATGGTCAAGACGTTGTTCCCACCGGTGCGGTACGGCTGATGGGCGGGGCGTAACCGAGACTACCATGCGGGCGAGTGTGGTTGTAGTAGGCGAGCCAGGCGGGCAGCTGCGCATCG
>Ga0307375_10000178_pt1 | contig 86514 bp, 89 predicted proteins | sample TR1MG_FD_202531 | JGI IMG/M metagenome (GOLD analysis project Ga0307375, IMG submission 202531) | Soil microbial communities from Risofladan, Vaasa, Finland - TR-1 | ecosystem: Environmental > Terrestrial > Soil > Coastal area > Acid sulfate soil | place: Finland: Risofladan, Vaasa | collected... | reverse complement strand
GCGTAGTGCGCGCATAAGCCTGAGCTTAGCGACTATCGTCGCGGCCCGCACCCGGATCGTCCTCACGCAAGGATCGGCCAAGGCCGCGCGCCTAAAGCAAAGCCTAGCGGCTGACGACGAGGCGCCGATCGCAACGCTACTAAGGCAGGCATCGGTCGAGTTTTGGTTGGACCAGGCGGCCGCCAGCGCCCTCTGTGCCCAGCTCCCGAACCAGCATGGGTGATGAAGGCCGCGGTCGTACCGCAGGCCCACCTAGAGATTGACAGCGGGGTCGCGCTTGCGTATTAGACCTAGGGTCTACTCGGAGGACCTTGTCTTATGTCTTTGTTCACCTCGTTCCTGATCGCCCTCCATGGCCTCCTAGCCGTTATTTGGGTCGGAGGCATGTTCTTTGCGCACGTGATGCTTCGGCCAGCCGCTCAGACACTCGAGCCGTCCGTGCGCCTGCCACTCTGGTCGCGTATCTTCGCGCGCTTCTTTCCCTGGGTATGGGCCGCCGTCATCATCCTGCCTGCTAGTGGGTATTTTATCGTCGCCACCCGCTTCGGGGGGTTTGCGAACCTGCCTTTGTATATCAACATCATGCAGGGTATCGGGATAGTGATGATCTTGCTCTATTTGCATATCTTCTTCGCCCCTTATCAACGCCTGCGACGGAACGTCGGTACCGGCGACTTTGGGCAAGCCGCAAAGGCCTTAGGCCAAATCCGGCAACTGGTGGGCATCAACACTATCCTGGGCTTCATTACGATATTCGTAGCCCTAGTCGGGACGAACTAGCCCGTCGTAGCGGGATGTTTGGCGCGGGGGTCGCCCACGGATAGGTGTATAACCGCGCGAGCGCCTCGGGGCCGGCGAACCCAACCCGATGACCGACGCTCTCCTAGGGCCGCTTTTGGGTCAGGGAATCGGGGGCGGTGTATACTCACCGCACGCATGAGCCATGACGAGCATTGAATGAACGAAATCCCGCGCATAGGGATGGTCTCCCTCGGCTGCCCTAAGGCCCTGGTCGATTCCGAGCGCATCCTGACACAGCTACGTGCCGAGGGGTACGAGACGGCGGCTACCTATGCCGATGCCGACCTTGTCATCATCAACACCTGCGGCTTTATCGACGCCGCGATCGAGGAGTCGCTCCAAGCCATAGACGAGGCGCTGGCGGGAAACGGGCGCGTCATCGTAACCGGCTGTCTCGGCGCGAAGGCTGACCTCGTCCGCAACCATTACCCGGAGGTACTGGCGGTCACCGGCCCTCATGACGAGGCCACCGTAATGACCGCCGTCCATCGGTATCTGCCCAAACCGCACGACCCGTTCATAGACTTGGTGCCACCCCAAGGCATCAAACTTACGCCCCGGCATTACGCCTACCTGAAAATCTCCGAGGGCTGCAACCATAGCTGTCGATTCTGCATCATCCCTTCGTTACGTGGCGGTCTTGTCAGTCGCCCGATTGGGGAGGTTCTGGGCGAGGCCGAACGGCTCGTTTCGGCCGGCGTCAAAGAACTCTTGATTGTTTCCCAAGACACGAGCGCCTACGGGGTCGACAAAAAACATGGCATCGGGTTTATCGGCGGGCGCGCCGTCAAGACCTCGTTCGTAAGCCTCGTCCGGGAGCTTGGTAGGCTCGGCGTCTGGGTACGCCTTCATTACGTCTACCCATATAAAACCGTAGAAGACATATTACCGTTGCTCGACAATGAGGGTGTCCTACCCTATCTCGATGTCCCCTTTCAGCATGCGCACCCGCGCATTCTCCAATCGATGCGCAGACCCGCTGGCCGTGCTCATCCGCAAGCATGCATTGAGACCTGGCGGGCAGCCCGCCCGGAACTCGTGTTACGCAGTACGTTTATCGTCGGTTTCCCCGGCGAAACCGATGAGGAGTTCGAGACGCTATTGCGCTTTGTTGAGGAGGCCGGCATCGACCGACTGGGTGCTTTTACTTACTCAGCCGTGGCCGGAGCCGCCGCCAATACGCTCCCGAACCCGGTGCCGGAGTCCGTCAAGGAGGAACGCCTCGAACGGCTGATGGCCTGCCAGGCGAAGGTGAGCGCCGATCGCCTGCAGGCCCGCATCGGGCACACCTACCAAGTCCTTATCGACAAGACCACGGCGACCGGCCTCGTGGGGCGAAGCTACGCCGAGGCCCCCGAGATCGATGGCGTCATTCATACCGATGGGGTCGCGCGCGCCGGGGACTTCGTCACGTGCGAAATCACGGGCACTGACGTCCATGATCTAGTCGGCCGCATCGTCCCGACCTAACGCGCTGCTGCGCAGAGGCCCCGGCCAGTGGTTGGCTAATTCTTCGGCTTGAGACTGTCGCGCACGGCCTCGAGTTTCCCGCGCACCTGCCAACCCAGTTCCGTCACCTGGGAATTGTTGACCAGGGCCAGGACTGCGACCGGATCCATGAAGGACACCTTGATCGTGCCGGCGCTCACCTCGCTCACAACGACATTGCAAGGCAGCAACAGGCCGATGTCGGGTTCTGCGGAGATGGCTTTATGGGCCAGGGTCGGATTACACGCACCGAGGATGTTATACCGGGGCATATCCTGGCCGAGCTTCGCCTTCATGGTGGCGCTGACATCGATCTCCGTCAGCACGCCAAAACCCTCGCCCTTCAGCGCCTCAACGACTGCTGCGCGTACCGCATCGAAATCCCCCGCCAATTCGACGGCAAAACCGTAGACGGTCTCATTTTCTTTTGCCATACCATCTCCTTTTTAGCAGCTTCTGAGTGTTCTTGGGGTCCTTAACGCTTCCGGCCAGGCCTCACATCAAAGCCCGGCCTGGGCACAGCCATGGGCACGCCGACACGGGAGTTTATGCGGGGGTGACCTGCGACTATCGCGCCCGGCTTTGGTCTTCGGATTATGCCACGAAACCGCGAGCTCCGCAGTGACATCCCACGCCAACCCGGGACCTCAAGGGCAACGCCCTAACCCAGGGCCCGCAGCGGTCCGATCGGCAGAATACCCGGCGGATTCGCATCCGCCGGGTTTGAGCAGGAACTAGATGATGCGGGGATTCAGCTCGCCTTTCATATAACGCGTCGTCATGTCCTCGAGATCCACCACGCGGATCTTCGCGGCCTGACCTGCCGAACCAAACGCCTCATAGCGGGCCTTACAGATGTCTTTACCGGCCTGTACTGAATCCTTCATGAACTTCCGTGGGTCGAAGTTCTTGGGATTCTTTGCTAGGTTGCGCCGAATCGCACCGGTGATGGCAAGACGCAGATCCGTATCGATATTGACTTTGCGCACGCCGTGTTTGATTCCTTCCTGAATCTCCGATACCGGCACGCCGTAGGTTTCGCCGATATCGCCACCGAACTCGTGGATAATCTTCAACCATTCCTGCGGCACTGAAGAAGACCCGTGCATCACGAGGTGGGTATCGGGAATGCGCTGGTGGATTTCCTTGATGCGCTGAATCGCCAGAATGTCCCCGGTCGGCGGCCGCGTAAACTTATAGGCCCCGTGACTCGTACCGATCGCTATGGCGAGCGCATCGACCTTGGTCTTTTTTACGAAATCCGCCGCCTGTTCAGGATCCGTCAACAACTGATCATGGGACAACTTGCCCTCGGCGCCTGACCCGTCTTCTTCACCAGCCATGCCCGATTCCAGCGACCCCAGACATCCCAGCTCGCCTTCCACCGAAACCCCGACCGCATGGGATATCTCGACGACCCGACTGGTAATATCGACGTTGTACTCAAAGGACGATGGGGTCTTCATGTCCTCTTTCAGGGAACCGTCCATCATCACTGAGCTAAAACCCGAGCGAATCGAGCGCTGACACACGCCCAGGCTTGCGCCATGGTCTTGGTGCATCACGATTGGGATATGGGGATACTGCTCAATCGCCGCTAAAATCAGATGGCGCAAGAACGGCTCGCCTGCGTAGCTGCGGGCGCCAGCCGATGCCTGCACGATGACTGGGCTATCGACCTCGGCGGCCGCCTGCATGATCGACTGAATCTGTTCCATATTATTGACATTGAATGCCGGGACACCGTAACCGTGCTCCGCCGCGTGGTCCAATAACTGGCGCAAAGATATCAAGGACATTTTGTTCTCCCTAAGCTTTGAAATGAACTCAATCGACTACGGCGAAATCTCCGACACGCACGATTTTTAAGGTATTCGTGCCGCCTGGTTTCGCCAGCGGCTCGCCGATACTCAAGATGGCGAGATCGCCATCGCGAACAGCGCCGCGCCTACGCAACTCATCGATCGCTTCAACCATGACACGAGCGGGATCGGTGGAGGTGGGCGAAAATCCTACCGGATAAACGCCACGGTAGAGAGTCACCTTTCTACGGGTTTCCACATGCGGCGTCAAGGCGTAGATAGGCACCGCCGAACTTATACGCGACATCCAAAGTGCCGTTGATCCAGACTCAGTCAGGGCCGCGATCGCCCGTACCGGAAGATGATTCGCGCTGTACATAACGGCCATGGCGATCGCTTCGTCGACACGCTCGAACTGATTTGGCATGCGATGCATCGAGAACACGGCCTCGTCTTCCTTCTCGGCCTCACAGCAGACGCGATCCATGGCGGCGACCGCTGCCACCGGATGCTTGCCAGCCGCAGTCTCGGCCGACAACATCACCGCATCGGTTCCATCCAAGACCGCGTTGGCGACATCAGACACCTCGGCGCGCGTGGGAATCGCATTCTCGATCATCGACTCCATCATCTGGGTCGCCGTAATGACCACCCGGTTCATCTTGCGTGCCAGGCGGATAATCCGCTTTTGCACGGGCGGCAAGGCCGCATCACCAATCTCGACCCCCAGATCACCGCGCGCCAGCATAATGGCGTCGGACACGCGGATAATCTCCTCGATGGCCTCGACCGCCTCGGCGCGCTCAATCTTGGCGATAATACCGCCAGCGCCGCCAGCCGCCCGCAAGAGTGCGCGCGCCTCCTCGATATCCTTGGCGCTGCGCGGGAACGAAATCGCGACATAGTCGGCCTGGATCTTGGCAGCCCACTTGATGTCGGCGCGATCCTTGTCGGTCAAGGCCTGCGCCGAAAGACCGCCGCCTTGGCGATTGACGCCCTTATTATCGGACAGCTCGCCACCGACTACGACCCGGCACACGATCTCAGGTCCGCTCACCTCGTCGACCCACAACACGATGCGCCCGTCATCGAGCAATAAGGTCGCGCCACGGGCTACATCCTTGGGCAAGTCCTTATAAGTGAGCCCGACGCGCGCGCTATCGCCAGCCCCAAGCGGAAAATCGGCATCGATGACAAATCGCTGCCCTTCTTCAAGCAGGATGTGCTTATCCTTGAAACGGCCGATGCGGATTTTCGGGCCCTGCATATCGGCAATAACGCCAATTTGGCGGCCATGAGCCGCGGCCCTATCGCGCACCAACTCCGCACGGTGCGCGTGCATCTCCGGCAGGTCATGGGAAAAATTAAGGCGCACGACATCGACCCCGGCCTCAATCAGCTTATCAAGCACCTTGGGGTCATCGGTGGCAGGCCCTAGGGTGGCAACAATCTTTGTTCTACGTGGCATAACTACGCGGCACCAGTATGATTCATAACCGGCGCTTTCTGATACTCACTCATGACATCTCCCGCCGAACCACACATTGCAAGACCTAAAGATCGCTAGGGACGACTGCCCCGCTCTTCAAGAATCGCCACAGCCGGTAGGGTCTTGCCCTCAAGGAACTCGAGAAACGCCCCCCCACCGGTGGAAATATAGCTAATACGGTCAGCGACTTGATATTTGGCCACGGCCGCCAGCGTATCGCCGCCGCCGGCAATCGAAAACGCATCGCTGTCGGCAATCGCCTGGGCGAGGTACTTCGTGCCATCGCCAAACTGGTCGAACTCAAAAACTCCGACCGGTCCGTTCCAGACGATCGTGCCTGCATTCTTCAGAATATCGGCAAAAAGCGCCATCGTCCTCGGACCAATATCGAAAATCATGTCGTCTGCCGCGACATCCTTGGCGTCCCGCAAGGTCGCCTTAGCCTGGGGCGCAAACTCCTTGCCGCAGACAGCATCCACGGGAACCGGGATAGCGGCACCTCGCGCCGTCATCTCCACCATTAAACGCTTCGCCGTATCGATCAGATCCGGCTCGCAAAGCGACTTGCCAATCGGGTAGCCGGCCGCCGCCATGAACGTATTGGCAATGCCGCCGCCGACAATCAGTTGGTCGACACGCTTCGAGAGGGTTTCTAGAACAACAAGCTTAGTCGACACTTTAGAGCCGCCAACGATCGCGACCAACGGCCGCTTGGGGTTCTGGAGAGCACGGCCAAGGGCATCAAGTTCGGCGGATAAAAGCGGGCCGGCACAAGCTATCGGTGCATATTTAGCGACCCCATGCGTAGACGCCTGGGCCCGATGAGCGGTCCCGAAGGCGTCCATAACGAAGACATCGCATAAGGCGGCCATTTTCTGGGATAACTCATCGTTGTTTTTCTTCTCGCCCTTATTGAAGCGAACGTTCTCGCATAAGACGACATCACCATCGGCAAGTTCGGGCACACCGTTTAGCCAATCTGCGACCAGCCGCACGGGCTTGCCGAGCAACTGGCTCAAGTGATCGGCGACCGGCTTTAGCGAGTACTTCTCATCGGGGACGCCCTCCTCGGGGCGGCCCAGATGAGACATGAGCATTACGCGACCGCCGCGACGCATAGCCTCGGTAATGGTCGGAAGGCTTGCGCGAATGCGTGTGTCGTCTGCTACCTTACCATCCTTTAACGGGACATTCAGATCTTCACGAATCAAAACCCGCTTGCCGGCAAGGTCTAAGTCGACCATCTTCCTTATCGTCATACCGATCTCCCGATCACCTTTAACGAGCCTTCATCAAGGCGACCGTCGTGTCCAGCATACGATTGGAGAATCCCCACTCGTTGTCGTACCAAGCCAAGACCTTGACCATGGTGCCCTCCATGACCTTCGTGAGGGTGGATTCATAGGTCGAGGATGCCGGGTCATGGTTAAAGTCTATGGAGACGAGCGGCTTATCGTTGTAGTTCAATATGCCCTTCAGTTCGCCATCCGCCGCAGCCCTCATGATCGCATGGACCTCTTCTTTGGTCGTAGTACGGAGCGCCGTAAAGGTCAGATCGACGAGCGACACATTGATCGTCGGCACACGCACCGCAAAACCATCCAACTTGCCGTTTAAATCTGGCAAAACAAGGCCTACGGCGGCAGCAGCCCCGGTCTTGGTCGGGATCATAGACTGCGTAGCGGAACGCGCGCGCCGCAGATCGCTATGGTAGACGTCCGTCAAAACCTGATCGTTTGTATAGGAATGGATGGTCGTCATGAGTCCATGCTTAATGCCGATATGCTCATGCAGCGGCTTGACGAGCGGCGCCAAGCAATTCGTCGTGCAAGAGGCATTCGAGATGACGGTATCCGAAGATCTTAAGACCCCGTGATTTACGCCATAGACGATGGTCGCATCCACGTCTTTACCGCCCGGTGCGGAAATGATGACCTTCTTCGCGCCCGCCGTGATATGGGCCATGGCCTTCTCTTTGGTCGTAAAGAAGCCGGTGCATTCGTGCACCACGTCAACCTTCAGTTCCTTCCAAGGCAGCTGTGCGGGATCGCGACTGGAGGCGACGCGGATCTTGTCACCGTTGACCACCATGTACTCGCCCTCGACCGAGACCGTGCCCTTAAAGCGGCCATGAACGGTGTCGTACTGGGTAAGGTGCGCATTGGTCTCGGCGCTGCCCAAGTCATTGATCGCTACGATCTCGATCTCTTTGTTGCGGCCCGATTCATACAACGCTCGCAAAATATTGCGGCCGATACGGCCGTAGCCGTTAATCGCGACTCTAATTGCCATCCTGCCATCTCCCATTGAATTGAATATCTGGAACCGGGGCGCCACGGAGCGGCGCGCAGACTAAACCTACGCGCATCGCGCCCGGCGACCCTTAAATGCCTACTTCAACAGCGATAAGACGATCTCTACCACGTGCGCCGTTGTGAAACCAAAATGTTCAAACAAAAGCTCCGCAGGCGCCGACTCGCCGAAACAGTCGATACCGACGACTGCGCCGTCAAGTCCTACGTATTTCCGCCAGAAGCCGCTAACGCCGGCCTCGACCGCCACGCGCCTAGTCACCGTCTTTGGCAAAACCGACTCGCGGTAGGCCTGATCTTGGGCATCAAACACCCCGGTGTTGGGCATGGAGACGACCCGCACCCGCCGACCACTCTCGGTCAGCAGCTTGCACGCCTCCATGGCAATACCGACCTCGGAACCGGTCGCAATGATAATGGCCTCGGGCGCCCCTGCGGTGTCGGCCAAGACGTAACCGCCACGCCGAACCTGCTCCAAAACCTTGGGGGAGCGCGCTTGATGCGTCAACTTCTGGCGCGAGAAGATCAAGCAACTTGGGCCATCGGCGTGGTACAGCGCCTCCTTCCAGGCAATCGCCGACTCCACCGCATCGGCAGGTCGCCAGACCGACATATTCGGGATCATCCGCAAGGTCGCCAACTGCTCTATGGGTTGATGAGTCGGTCCATCTTCGCCAAGGCCAATAGAATCGTGGGTATACACAAACAATACGCGCTGCTTCATAAGAGCCGCCATGCGCAGGGCATTGCGCGCGTACTCTGAGAACATGAGGAACGTGGCGCCATAAGGGACAAACCCCCCATGCAGCGCAATGCCGTTCATGATGGCCGACATGCCAAACTCGCGCACACCGTAGTAGAGATAGTTTCCGCCGGGATGTTCCGCCGAAACCCCCTCGCAGCCCGACCACAGGGTCAGGTTGGACCCCGCTAGATCAGCGGAACCGCCCATGATCTCAGGTAACTGCGGTCCGAACGCGTTCAGGGTATTTTGCGAGGCGTTACGCGAGGCGATACTGGCCGCCTTAGCGTTCGTCTCCTGGATAAAGGCATCGGCGTGATGCGCAAAGTCCGCCGGCAACTCGCCTTGCGTCCGGCGCATAAACTCGGAGGCCAGGGCCGGGTAGGCGGCCTGATACTCTTCAAACCGCAGCTCCCAGGCCTTTTCGCCCTCCTGACCACGACCGCGGGCATCCCAGGCCTTATAGATGGTGTCAGGGATCTCGAAGGCCGCATACTTCCAGCCCAGCTGCTCGCGCGCGGCGATAATTTCCTTGTCTCCCAAGGGCGCGCCGTGGCTGATCTCTTTCCCTTCCTTGTTCGGGGAGCCGAAGCCGATCACCGTCTGACAGCAGATAAGCGATGGCTTGTCGGTGACCTTGCGGGCCGCCTCGATGGCGGCCTTCACAGCCGTCGCATCATGCCCGTCAACGCGCGGGATGACGTGCCAGCCATAGGCCTCGAACCGTCTCGGTGTGTCGTCGGTAAACCACCCGTGGACCTCGCCGTCAATGGAAATCCCATTATCGTCATAAAAAGCCGTCAGCTTGCCGAGCCCGAGATGACCGGCAAGCGAGCAGGCCTCGTGGGAGATCCCCTCCATCAGGCACCCGTCGCCCATAAAGACATAGGTATGGTGGTCGACAATGGCGTGTCCCGGCTTATTGAATTGGCCGGCCAACGCCCGCTCGGCGATCGCCATGCCCACCGCATTGGCCAGACCCTGACCCAGCGGACCAGTCGTGGTCTCGACTCCGGGGGTACATCCATATTCCGGATGACCGGGGGTCATCGACCCCATTTGCCGGAAGCGCTTCAGTTCCTCTATCGGCAAGGCGTAGCCCGACAGGTGCAGGAGACTATAGAGCAGCATCGAGGCATGGCCGTTGGACAAAACGAAGCGATCGCGGTCTGCCCAGGCGGGGTTCGCCGGGTTATGTTTCAGATAGTCGTTCCACAGGACCTCCGCGATATCGGCCATGCCCATGGGCGCACCCGGGTGCCCAGAATTGGCCTTCTGCACGGCATCCATACTGAGCGCGCGGATGGCGTTGGCGAGTTCGCGGCGGCGGGCATCAACGTGGCCGCCCCCATTCGAGCGACTTTCGGGCTTTGCTGACATATTTGATCCTCAAAAAACAGGGTAGTCCTTACTCGTAGTGGCCGGATGCCGCTTTCAATAAATGATAAGCAACCAGCAACTGCGTCAAGGCTAATGGGTGAGACTTGAGCGTCTCCCCCGTTGTACCGGTAATGTCGCCAATACCGTCATGGCGAAGATGATGGTGCTCTCCTGGGATATGCTGCCAGAGCAAATCCTCGAGACGCTTGGCCTTCTCGTCGGTGATATTGCCGTCGATCTCCAAACGGTCGACGGGCAGGCCCATATCGCGATCCAGTTCCATATGTATACCGTTGCCGCTGCCGTGCTCCAGCACCTCAGACAAGTCCGGGTGGGGTAGGGTCGGGCGCAACACCAAAGAGGCGTTGAGATGGCTGCCGGTCTCCTCTTTGTCGTTCTCTGGGGGCCAGAAGCAGACGACCATATCGGCCCATTTACGTTGGGGGCGGATAAACGCCTCCGAATCGGCCTCGCGCAATTTCATCTCTTGGATCACGGCCTCGGCGGTATGCCCGCGTTTTTGGGTATCGCGCTTCATCTTCCAGCGAAACCGCAGATCCTCAGGCGGCGCGAGGTAGAGCTTCACGTCATACGCGTCGCGCATAAGCTTGGTCGAGAAGCCGAGCAGCCCCTCGACTACGATAAAATCCTTCGCCTCGACATAGGTCGGCGGATCAAAATCCCCCGTCGTATGATTGTAGTGGGGCTTTAGGATTGGCTTCCCCTCGGCCAGCAAATGCAGATGCTGCTCAATGATATCCATGTAGTTGCAATCGGGATGGAGCGCGGTGAGCTTTCTTTTCGCCCGCTCTACACGATTGTACTTGTGGTAATCATCGGTACAAATGATAGTGCACCTGTCTTCCCCGATAACATTCGCGATACCGCGCGTAATCGTAGTCTTCCCGGCCGCCGAATCACCGACGATCCCCAATAGGATCGGTCTCTTTTGCATCTCACTGCTCCTCGATCAGGCAAAGCGACCTCGGTGGCTCATCGCCCCGCGCCCCCCACCCCACCCGTGCGTTTACATTCAATCGTACGCCCCAAAGGGCTCGTTTATACCTGCAAGAAGGCCTCTTGGCCGCCCAGCCTCCCACCAAAGGGACGAGCAAACCCACGTCGCGCATTGCTCGCAACGAACCTAATCACGACAAGCGCCGCGTATTTTCACCCACCGAGGCCCCATTCGGCAATACCTGCCTTGTAGATGGCTAGGCATTATAGGTGATCCAGGTGCGCCAGGCCTCGTAGAGATCGGCCGTTCTTGCCGCAACGGCCGAGGAGCTGGCAAGCGAATCGTACCCAATCGGCTGCCCGTCCAGGGTCATGGCTACACCGCCCGCCTCTTGCAGGATCAGGCTCCCGGCGGCGTAATCCCAGAGTTTCTGGCCGCCATGCAAGGAAAGATGGATACGCCCCGCGGCCAGCCAACACCATTCCAGGGTGCAGGCGCCCAGATTGCGCTGCGACCCATAGGGAGGGTCTACGCCCAGCCGGCCCGCAAGTCGCGGTTGCAGGCGCTTAAAATCCACGACCGCAACGCAACGCCTGAGCGCCGGCATGTGGGCACCTGCGCCCAACGGCTCACCATTCAACCAAGCCCCGCCGCCACGAACGGCCGTAAAGCATTCCTGGCGCAAGGGGTCATACACGAGTCCCAGTATCGGCTGGCCATCACGCAATAGCGCCAAAGAGACGGCAAAAAATGGAATCCCATTGACGAAATTCGTGGTCCCATCTAGCGGGTCCAGGCACCAGATGCTCCCGCCAGCGTGAAGGGCGCCGTGCTGCTCCGCTTCACTCATCTCTTCGCCGATCAACGGAAATTCCGGCCAATACGCGAATAAGCCAGCCGCCAAGCGTGCCTGCATGCCGGTATCAGCGACCGTCACGAGGGTTCCGTCTCCCTTTATGCTAGAGCCGCTCACCCCAAAGCGCGGAACCAACTCCACTTCTGCGGCCGTCCGTACAAGTCCCTCTAAGATCCGCAAAAAGGGCTGACTCGTGGGGTCCAAGACGCTACCGGCACTCAAGCGCCCACGCCTTCCTTCCATTTAATCGAGCACCCCACGCTGGGCACCTGATCGGTCGGGCCGTGCCCTGTCAGCGCTACTTGCTTCATCGCCAAAAAAAGATCCCGAGTGGCCGCCACGGCGGGCTCTTTGCGGCTCGCGTCCAGGCGCCCGCGGTATTGGAGCTTTAGATCGGCATTAAATCCAAAAAAATCAGGCGTACACACGGCTCCGTAACGACGCGCGACGAGCTGGGTTTCGTCATAAAGATAAGGAAACGAGAAGTGATATTGCTCGGCGATGCGCTTCATGTTGGCAAAGGAGTCTTCCGGGTAGTCGGTCGGATCATTCGACATGATCGCGCAGGCGCCGATGCCCAGTGTCTGCAACTCCGCCACGTCGCGCACAAGGCGGTCTCGGATGGCCTGTACATAGGGGCAATGATTGCAGATAAAAAATACCAGCAACCCGCGTTCCCCGCGCACGTCCGCCAAGGTAAGAACCCGCTCATCGGTCGCTGGTAGCGCAAAATCGGGGGCCGGCCACCCAAAATCGCAGATTGGAGTTTCTGTGCTTACCATGTCGCCTCACGAATAAAAGTACGCTTGTGGGCAGGCATTATGCCACACCTTAATCGGATGCTGTCTATACTGGGAACAGGCCGGCATGACGGTGGGTGCGATTACGAAACATCCGCGCAGGGGGTGCAGCTTTATGATGCGCGCACAAAACGGCGTTCGTCGCCGTGGCTGGGCGTTGATACTGGTGGGGTTATTGACAGCCGGGGTCTCCTGGGCCCAACCGCTAGTACTCGCCGTTCAGCCGATATTGAGCGAACGGGCGACCGCCAAGGCCTTTACGCCGCTTGCGACTTATATCGGACAAGTGCTCGGACGACCTTGCGTAGTCGCGACGAGTCCGAACTTCCTCGCTTACTGGCAAACAATGCGCAAGGCTCATGGCGATGCCTTTATTTTAGACGCCGCACACTTCACCGACTACCGCATCACCCATTTGGGCTATCACCTGCTCGTCAAGGAGCCAGGTACCGTGTCCTATAGCCTGGTGGCGCGCAGTTCTGAAATGATATTCGGTCCCGCTGACCTCGTCGGCCACCGGATCGCCTCCCTAGGGATCCCCAGCATGGGTGCCGCCCTCCTAAACCGCATGTTTCCCGACCCGAGCCGCCGACCGATCATAGTCGGCGCGGCGGACGCCTCCGCCGAACTGCAACTGCTCATGGCCAAGAAGGTCGCGGCCGCGATGGTCCCGACCCCGATCGTCGGTCAGGCCATGGCGCGCGGAACCGCGATCATGGTCATTACAACAACGGATCCTATTCCCAACATCGCCGTGTCCGCGGCGCCCTGGATTTCGGCGAAGGAGCGTGCCCAGGTACGCGCAGCGCTCCTCCATGCGCCGCCTACGCTCCTGCATGCGATCGGGCTGCCAGCGTTCGTAGCGGCCCGAGCGCAAGAATACAGCGGCCAGAGCCGCGTCCTACAAGAGTACTGGGGGTACTGAGCCTGATATACTGGAGCCATGCCCAATGGCCCCCTAATCGAACGCGACCTAAAAGTCCTGTGGCACCCGTGCACACAGATGCACGACCATTTGAGCGTACCCCTGATTCCGGTACGCCGTGCGCACGGTGTGTGGCTTGAGGATTTTGAGGGGCGCCGCTACCTAGACGCCATCAGTTCCTGGTGGGTCAATCTCTTCGGGCACTGCCATCCGGCCATCAATGAGGCCATCCGCCAGCAACTGTCCAACCTGGAACATGTCCTACTAGCGGGCTTTACCCATGAACCCGCCATTACCCTCTCCGAGGCCTTGGTAAGGCTTGCCCCCGACGGCCTCACTCGCTGTTTTTTTGGTGATAACGGCTCGTCGGCCGTCGAGATCGCCCTCAAAATGAGTCTGCACTATTGGCGAAACGTGGGCTCACCCCAGAAAACCACGTTTGTGGCCCTTGCCCATTCTTACCACGGCGAGACCGCAGGAGCGCTGTCGGTGAGTAATGTCGCCCTCTATAAGGAAACCTACGAGGCGCTCCTCTTCAAGACCCATGTCGCGCCCTCCCCGGACTGCTCCGCGCGCGCGCCCGGGATGACATGTAAAGAACAGGCTGACCGTGCGCTCGCGGGAATGAAAGATCTCCTCGAATGCCACCACGAAACGATCTGCGCAGTCATCATCGAGCCGCTTGTACAGTGCGCAGGCGGTATGCGCATGCACGATCCGGGCTATCTCCGCGGGTTACGGACGCTCTGCGACCAATTCGGCGTTCACCTGATTGCCGATGAAATTGCCACGGGGTTCGGTCGCACAGGGTCCCTTTTTGCCTGCGAACAGGGGCCTATTCGGCCGGACTTCCTCTTATTAGGAAAGGGGTTGACTGGTGGCTATCTCCCACTATCGGCGTGCCTTGTCACCGAGCAGATTTACGAGGCATTCTTCGCGGAATATCAAACCGGCAAGGCGTTCCTGCACTCCCACAGTTATACCGGTAATGCCTTAGCCTGCGCCGCCGCATTGGCGACACTCGATATCTTCGCAAAGACCGACACGCTGGCCACAAACCGCAATTTAAGCGCGGCCATGGCCTCGGCCTTGGCGCCGCTACGCGACCACCCTCACGTAGCTGAGGTCCGGCAAACGGGAATGATCGCGGCACTGGACCTCGTCGCGGACAAGGCTAGCCGCCGCCCATACCCGGCAGGGGAGCGGCGCGGTCTCCGCGTCTATCGCTATGGACTCGATCACGAGACCCTGCTGCGCCCGCTTGGCGACACCCTCTACCTGATGCCTCCGTACGTGATCCAAGAAACGGAAATCCAACAGGCCGTCCGCGTTCTCACCGCCGGTATTGACGAGGCAACCGCCCGCTAGGGCCACGAGTGAATCAACGGACCCACCCCTAGTGCCCGGTGCGTCTGAAAGATGCAGGGCTGACCGATTTAAGGACTATGCCGGTTGCGCGGCATCGTCATAGAAAAGGCCCTTCAGGGCCTCCAGATCTAGGATGCCGGCACGCCTTGAATCGATATCCAATGACACCGCCAAATAAGGATGGACGGCATCCTCGTCGGTCAACAACACAGCCGGCGTGTCGATCGTCCGCGGCTGCGGTTCGGCGCTTGTGACAAGGGCGAAAAATTCAGTGGGCTTGCGTCCCGGCAAGGGATAAAACACGATCGCTCGCGACTTCTGGTTCGGTGTAACCGGAGGGCCCCAAAACCGGGCCAAATCACAGACCGGGACAGGACGGAAACGCCAATTCAGTACGCCTAGCATCCATGGTGGGCTGAGCGGAACGGGGGTCAGATCGTGCACCATGCCGATCTCTGCCACCAGGGCACTAGGCACCAGCAAAAAACGATCATTGACCGGCAATAGCAGCGCGTGAACTCGATTATTCGCTAACGCCATCACGGTCCCCTTGGGCCTGTAAGTAAGCCGCGAGCCCGACCGAGGAAAACACCAAGGTCAGGGTCGAGGTCGCCATCGCCGCCGCATCAAAAAGGTGGTAACCCGTTTTGGGAACGGGCCCAAGCGGCGTAAACGGCTCGATACGCAGGGTGTCTGCAGGCAAAAGTCTCAGGTCGTCTATGAGTAGCCCGACCAGACGACCCGAATTCACCCCCAGGAAGACGGCCCGCGTCCATTGGCTTTCCATAATGGGCCGCAAATCCGCATCCAAAATATAGGCCGGGGACGCCACCCCTTGAACAACACGCAGAGCAGCCGCCTGACCTTTGCGCTCGATATGCATATTCTCGCGCGGCTCGATCAATAAATCCGACGTATTGGGCAGCAAAAACGTTCGCCCGGCAAACTGAAGCTCTAGATAGTGACGCAAGATCGTCATATGCGCCCTCGTCGCAGCATGGCCTCGATTTCCTTACGGAGATCTTCCTCTTGATAGGGCTTGCCCAGATAGGCATCCACCCCGAGGCTCATGGCGCGCTCACGATGTTTATTCCCCGACCGAGACGTGATCATAATGATGGGGATGTGCCTTAGGCGGGCCTCATCGCGAATGCGGGAGGTGAGCTCATAGCCGTCCATACGCGGCATCTCGATATCGACCAACATCACGTCCGGGATACGATCCCGAAGCAACTCGAGCGCCTCAATACCGTCTTTTGCTGACGCTGAGTCGTACCCTTGCTTTTGCAGAAAACGACCCGTCACCTTGCGGACCGTCAAAGAGTCGTCGACCACTACCACATAAGGTCGCGTCACGACCGGGGCCTCAGTTGTCGTAGGCACTAAGTGCAGGCCCTCTTCCTCTGTCCAAAGGGCAGGGATATCCAGAATTAACAAGACTCGGCCATCACCTAAGATGGTCGCCCCAAAGAGGCCCCGGATCTCGCCCAATTGTGGGCCCAGAGACTTCACTACGATTTCGCGCGTTCCCGCCAGGCTATCAACGGCTACCGCCACCTCCCTCGTGTCGAGGCGCAACAGCAACACCGGCGACTTGCGAGGAACAATGGCGCTGCGCGCAAGGCCTAGGCGCATACCGAGATCCATGAAAGGATAATCCTTGCCACCATAACGCAAGATGGGGCGGCTCTTTAACAAGGCATCCGCAATGGTGCCCCCTGGCGCTTCGACAATGTTGATGATCGCAGCCAACGGGATGGCGAACAACTGGTCGCCGCAGCCCACCATTAACGCCTGGGTAATCGACAAGGTCAGGGGCAGGCGAATAACGAAGGTCGTGCCGCGACCGGCCTTTGTGTCGACTGTGATCGTGCCGCCAAGCTTCTTCACCTCGCTGTGGACGACATCCATACCCACGCCGCGACCCGATAGCCGTGTGAGATGCGCGGCCGTAGAGAAGCCGGGCAGCAAAATAAACTGCATGATTTGCTCATCGGTCACCGTGGCCCCGGGGGGGAGCAATTTGCGCTCAATGGCCTTTGCATGTATGCGTTCGATGGGCAAACCCGCCCCGTCATCGGAGACGCGGATCACGATCTCGCCACTCTCCTGGGAGGCTTGAACGGTAATGACCCCAATGGCGGGCTTGCCTAAACGCTCGCGCTCGGCCGTGGACTCCAGACCGTGATCGATGGCGTTCCGGATCATGTGCTCAAATGGTCCGATCATGCGCTCAAGTAAGTGGCGGTCCATTTCGACCTCGGCGCCTTCCAGGACGATGTCGACGCGCTTATTGAGCTCCCGGGACGTCTGCCGAACGATTTGACGCAAGCGATGGGCCTGGGTTGCGAAGCCGACCATGCGAGTGCGCATCAAGCCCTCTTGCAATTCGGTATTCACGCGGGCTTGCTGCTGCAACACCGCCTCTGCCTGGCTCGCTACGGTATCGAGCGTTCCATGCAGAGTGACCAAATCGTGGAGGTTTTCGGTAAGGCCACGCGATAATTGCTGAAGCCGGGTAAACCTATCGAATTCCAGGGGATCAAAGTCTTCGGCGGCACTGCCTTCCCCGACTTGCGCCCGAAACCCAATCTGCGATTCCGCCTGAATTTCAAGTTCCCGCACTTGATCGCGGAATCGCTTGACGTTGCCGTTCAGCTCGGCGAGATGCTCCCGCAAACTGAATATCTGTTGCTCCATCCGCGAGCGCGCGATACTCACCTCACCCGCGTAATTCACAAGCCGATCTAAAAGCGCGGTGCGGACCCGAACCTTGGTTGTCGTCTCGATACTGAAGTCTTCATCTTCCAGCGAAATGGGGGGCGAAACCTCGGGCGGATGGGCAGGCATTGCTACCTCACCCGGAGCCAGGACGGACCCTTGGGCCTCATGCTCCTCACCCCGCAACTCGGCAACCAAAGCCTGCTCGGAAGCGAAATCGGATAACGGCTGGCCGGACAAGAATTCCTTGTAGAGCATCCCAAGACGTTCGACGGCCGAATCCAGAAGGGCAAAAAGGTGATCATCGCGCGCGCAGCTTTTATCTTCGACGCGCCGCAAAAGCTCCTCGGTAGCGTGGGCGAAATCACCCATACGGGCGCCGCCACACATGCGGGCGCCGCCCTTCAAGGTGTGCAACGCTCGCTTCAGGGCCTGTAGCGGACCGTCGCTCTGGCGTCTGCCGCGCCAATCCGCAAACGCACCCTCAATCGTCTCCAATAGGTCGCGGGCTTCGTCACGAAAGATCTCCCGCAACTCGGGATCGGCATCCTCGACGGGCGCAGACCCGTATGCTGAGTAGGTATCCGATGGCGTCATTGAACGCCCTTCAGCGGCCTCTTGTTCCCCGAGCTCCGTCGGTACGGGATAGCCGTTTTCGCTAGCGCCCGCGGACTCGTCGGCCGCCGACCGACCTTCGTCCCGCGCCGTTTCCTGGGTCTCTAGGTTCTTCTGCCACCACGTCCGTTCCGAATGCGCGGAGGCCTCCTTGGGGTGGTTGGCAAGACGCGTCGTGAGGGCCGCAAAATCCGGATTCGCGTCGCTATCGCCCTGAAGGAAACCCAAAAATGCCTCACTAGTGGAGACGAGATCGGCGAGCAACTCGATCCCCTCATCGCCAACCTGCTCCTGGCTTAGCTCTAAGGCCTGGAGGTAGCGCTCAATCCCGGCACAGGCCTCGGCCATCGGCGCGAGCCCCACGGACCGCGCACTGCCTTGCATGGTATGGGCGGCACGCAAAAGCGTAGCCGACACGGGTTCTGCAGGACCCGCGGTCAGCGCCTGATGCAAAACAACCAGATGATCGCGAGTCTCGGCGACAAAAATATCCAGTAGCAGGGGGTCGCTCGCCAGGAGCCCCCCCGGCGCCGAACTCGTCTCCGCGGCGGTGTGTTCGGCCGCCGGCGGGACCGGGGAGGCCTCGTCGTGATCGACGGTAGGGGCGAGTTCGCCGCCACCTCCTGAAAAATCGAGACCCTTCGGGGTGAGCGATTCCGATGCGACCTCATCCGCCACCGCAGCCTCGCCATCCGCGCGGAGGCGCATGGTAGCGACCGCGGCGTTCTCGGCAACTGGGCGCCCCTCGTTGAGATCCTGTAAGGCCGCTCGCACCGCGCCCATATATGGCAGGGGTTTATTCTGTTCGACGGCCTCTACCCACGCACGAACCACCTCATAGGCCGCCGTGACCCATTTAAGGGCATCGGCACCCGGCGCCATTTGGCGGCCACGGATCTTGTTGAGCAAGCTCTCCGCGTCATAAGCCAATTCCGCGATCTCTCCGGCTTCGACCATGCGCCCACTCCCTTTCAGGGTATGGAAGGCGCGCCTGGCAAGACCTATAGCCCGTTCGTCCGTAGCATTTGTAGTCCAAGCCGGGAGCGCCTCTTCGAGCTCAGTGACCGCTTGGTGGGCGTCTTCCAAGAACACCGGGAGAATCTCGGGATCGATCTGGAGGTCGGCGAGCGCGACGGTGGCGGGGGCCGACGAGGCCGGCCCGTCCCGATCAGCGCTCGACGCAGACTCAGGCACCGCCGACTGCGCCCCGCCTACGGCCCCATCGGCCAGGGTCTGGAGGGCGGATGTTAGGGCCTGAAGTTGGGATTCGGGCATAACCCGGCCCCGCTGAAGCCCCACAACCTGCGCCTCAAGACCCGCGACTGCGGCCGCCAGCGCCTCAAGAGGGGCCCCTCTGGGCGCGAGCACCCCACTTGCGAAACGATCCAGTGCATCGCGGAGCTCGTGGCCTAGATCCGCTGCGGCTTCATCCTCCACGACCCGAAAGGCCGCCTCTACTTGCGCGGCCAGGGTCGGCAATTCGGCCAGCAGGCCGTGGTCGGCAGGTGCCGCGACAAAGGCCAAGAAGCCCTCTTCGATACGCTTGAGGTTCGCGCGTATCTCACCACCCACCGCGCCAATAAGCTGACGCCGATCCTGTTCTGAGAGCGGGGCCTCGGATACTTCGACACCGCTGGTATCCGCTACGCTACCCAGGCTCGCTAGGGCTTGGCGGCGCTCTTCTACGGCCAATTGCCAGCCGCCGCGATTGGAGGGAATTTCGCGAATGGCGGTCTCGATCTGCAACAAAGCTTGGGCGAGCACCATTGCGACCGGGCCGGTTTTTTCAAACTGGCCTTCGGCCACCGCCCGACAGACCTCGGCCGCTGTCTGCACAAGGTCCTTCAAGGGCACAATGTCGAGGGCCGAAAAGGTCTTGCCCATTTTGTCCAAGAGCTGTATGAGTTCGTCATCCAACGCCCCGCCGGCCTCTTGGCCTGGATCGAAGCAACGCGAAAGCAACCCCTGGGCCTCTGTGATCTCCTGACTCAAGGCGCTGGCAATGGACCGCAGCGCCGAAATCGATGGCGACGGCAAGACATTGTTCGATTCGGTAGTAAAACCGAACGCCGCGCGGATGGCGGCAACACTACTGTCTGTCGATGGCCCTTCGCGTAGCGCGAATAACATCTCCCGAGTCAGGCGCTCGCACCCCGTGCGGGTACCGCCCTTATCGTGACCGTCGACAAAACGCCGCAAAAGCTGATCAAGGCGGCCGAGCAACTTTTGGCTTTCGAGGGGCGGTTCGGCTTGCTCGGTCAGAAACCGCAAAAACGCGCTGCCAACCCAGAGACATTGCGCCAGCGACACTGACGCCGTAGCGGCCCGCCAATCCTCAAGAAGGTCGGCCATCGCCTGACCATCGGCGACCGCACGCGGCCCCTTAAGCCACCTGAGGAGCGTCTTCTGAAACTGCGTTCGCTGTTTGCGGAAAAGCTCTGCAAACCCGCGATCATCGGCGACGGCCGGCTTCGGGGGACGAACCGAAAGATCAGGCGCAAAAATGGCCTGCGGCGCTAAGGGCGGAATCCCCCGAGCGGCTCGCAACTCATTTGCTATCGGCAACAACTCAAGACCGTTGCCGAGACCTTCCACTTGGGCCCGATCGAGAATATCGGGAATTGACAGCAAGACCCGCGCAAGCGGCTCCAAAACCGCTTCACTCGGCGCCTCGATGCCATCGAGCAAGGCCTGCACCAAGGACTCCGCCTCGCTCACCAGCTGGGCTAGGGGGTCGAGCTCGACCATCTTCAACGTACCGCCGACCTGATGAAGGTAAGTGGCGCAAAGCCTCAGTTTTGCCTCGTCGGTCCGCTCCTCGGTAAAGGCCTCGAGCGCAAGTCTCGCTTGTTTTAGGGTCTCATCGATCTCGTCTTTGACCCATCCGAGCGTTCCGAGGTCCGTACCACTTGTAGTGACCATCTTACCCCCGGGTCGGCTTCAACACTTAAGCTGGTAACTTAAAGCCAGCAACCGACGCCTGCAGCTCCCCTACAAGACCCGAAAGCTTCGCTATGGACTCTGCCGTTTGCCGGGTTCCCGCTGATGTCGTGGCCGTCGCCTCTTGGATTTCACCCATGCTGCTAGACACCGTAGTCGCCGTCTCGTATTGCACGTGTGCGTCATTGGCGATACGCACGATAAGGCCTGACAGCTGCTCCGAGACCGACTCGATCTGGCCCAAGGCCTGACCCGCCGCGTCCGCAAGCCGCGTACCCTCAACCACGCCATTGGTCGCCTTCTCCATCGAGGCTACGGCTTCATTGGTATCCGCCTGAATCGTCTTCACGAGATCGGCGATCTGCTTTGTGGCGCCACCGGAGCGCTCGGCCAACCTTTGGACTTCATCGGCCACCACCGCGAACCCGCGACCGGCATCGCCGGCCATGGCCGCCTGAATGGCCGCATTCAACGAAAGAATATTGGTCTGCTCGGCGATGTCATTGATCAGTTCGACGATTTCCCCGATCTGTTGCGAGCTCTCGCCTAGCCGCTTAATACGCTTGGCGGTCTCTTGGATCTGCTCGCGCATTTCATCCATACCCTTGATCGTATCCTGCACCGCCTCGGCACCGCGCTTGGCTGTGACCACCGAGCCACGGGCCACCTCCACGGATTTACCCGCACTCTGCGACATTTCCTCCATGGACTTCGCCATGGCGCGAATGCGTTCGGTCGTCGCGAGAATTTGCGCGGCCTGGCGAGTCGCCGCATCGTTCAGCTCTGCGGCCGTACGACGGCTCCTCTCCGATGCGCCCGCTACCTCTTGCGCGGTCGAGTTGATGCGGTACACAACGTTGCGCATCTCCTTTACGGCGTAGTTAATGGAGTCGGCGATCGCGCCCGTGATCTGCTCTGTCACCTGCGGCTGAATCGACAAGTCGCCGTCGGCCAAATCGCCCATCTCATCTAGCAGTTTCAAAATGGCGTCTTGCGTTTCCCGGTTCTGGTTCGCGCTTTCGCGCGCGCGCACGCGCTCATCGCCCAACAGCTTGCGACCCAAGAGCAAAAGGAAGAGTAGCGACAAGCCGCCCATCGCGTAACCGGCATACTCCTTGGGGAGTCGGCTTTTCGCCAGCGCCCCGTAGGAGTTCACGAGCTGGCGGCTCGCCGCCAGGAGTTCGTTACTATGACGGAAGATCAGGGTGCCCGACCGTTGGGCTACGAAAAGTGGCGCGGCATCGCCCAAGATACCCTGCACGCTCTGGTTTAGGGCAGCGAAGGTCTTCTTGGCAGTCGCGAATTTCGCCATGGTCACAGCGGGAAGCTGCGTTGCCAGTTGATCCTGCGTCTGTTGGAACAGCTTTGTGTCTTCGCCAAACTCGGCTGCCGCCACGGCCGCGGAGCTGCCGCCTTGAGCAAACAGATTCACCTCCATAGTGATGCGCTGACTCAACATGCCCTGTCTGGCGGCAAGATAGAGAACCTGTCGCGACATGTGGGCGCGTATGCCCTCCGTCATGATTTCGTCCCAAAGCGCCAGCAGCATGGGGGCTGTCTGATTCACTGTGGCCACGTAGTCATGCATCATCAAGGAAGGCTCTTCTTGCTTGACGATTTCATCGACGTGGTGGCGAAGCTTGAGCCAAGTCGTGTTCAGATTGGTGAGCGCTGGGGTCACGGCGAGCGGGCTAGGTGGGATACCTAGGCTTGGGTTGCCGTTCGTCAGCGTATTCATGATGTTCTGGAAGTCGATGCGGGAGTGACGCAAGCCGCTAAATGCGCTTTCCTCGCCTAAGGTCGCAGCCGCAGCATCCTTCGCAATACGCTGCGAAAGCATCAGGAGCTGATCCGATTGTTCGATGTATTTCGAGTCGCGGCTCGCCTGCGCGGCGTTCGTACCGAAAAAATAGGCAACGCCTCCTAAGGAGGCCACCATGAGCACGAGAAGGATCGTAACGCTCGTCAAGCCCCGGCCGAGCGACGAGTCCTTTTTGTCTCGCTTGGCTTTCATGCCCTTAGTCGGTCGGGCCTGCACCTCTACGAACTGCTCACCTTGTCCACCGCCCAAGGATGCCAATTCTTCGGTCGGCTGATCCAAAACGACCCCCTTCTTTTTGGATAGTCTCGCCACCATAGTAAAATACCTCATGTACGTTCTTCTGGGCGTTCAACGGCTCTTGACGCGGCTTTAGGCCGCGACGTGTTTAAAAGTCAAGCTCTCTGTAAGTGAACGCAAATCGAATACACCCCACAACGTCCCCTCTTGCATGAATGCTGTTTGCACGTGCATGAGGACAGCGTTATCGAGCCCCGCGATGTCGCGCCGGTCCTGCTCGGCATCGAAATGCTTCAACCCTAACACCTCATTGACAAGCAGACCGGTGTTAAAATCGCCAATGTGCATAACCAACAAACGCGCCTTATCATCAACCGGAACCGGCGATTTACCAAAATACTCAGCAAGATCAATTATCGTGAGCAGGGTGCCGCGCACGTTCGCGACGCCCTTCACCCACCGCTTAGTGCCGGGAACCCGCGTGACATCGGGGCGCACCAACACCTCGTCTATCTGGTTAAGAGAAACGAGCAGCGACAAACTGGAAAGGCGAAAACCCAACCCACTCCAGAGAGGGGCTGCTTGCGTTTGTTCCGGCAAGCCCGGCGCACCCCCGCGCGCCGCCTCCTGCATGTTGAGCAGGAGCGCAAACGCATTATCTTGGGCGATATCGCTCACAAGGCCCGAATCTTATCGAGCAGCACGCTTTCGACGACCGGCTTGACGATATAGTCCTTCGCCCCCTGCCGTAAGCCCCACGCCTTATCCGTCTCCTGACCCTTAGTGGTGCAGATGATAATGGGGATACCCGATGTCGCCGGACTCTTCGAGATCGTGCGCGTGGCCTCAAAACCACTCATCCCCGGCATCACGACATCCATGAGAATCAGATCGGGCCGCATGGTCTTTAGCTTCTCTATGCTCTCCTCGCCACTGCGCGCCGTGGAAATCTGGAAACCATTGCGCGTCAGCATTTCCTGTAAAAGATGCAACTCGGTTGGCGAATCGTCGACCACGAGAATGCTTTTAATAGCCATTTTGTATCCCTCTTTATTTGGAGACTAGAGTCCGCGGAGACGTTGGTCTTCGCGGTATGCGCTAGTGTACATACTTGCTTATCACCTCGATCAACTCTTCTTGGGTAAATGGCTTATTTACATGCTCCTCTGAACCGGCAATTTTGCCCCGAGCCTTATCAAACAAACCGTCCTTACTGGAGAGCATAATGACCGGGATATGCTTGAAGTCCTTGTTATTCTTTATTAGCAAGCAGGTTTGGTACCCGTCGAGCCTCGGCATCATGATGTCAACAAAAATAATATCGGGCCTGCGATCAGTAATGATCGACATGGCCTCGAAGCCGTCGCCCGCCGTATAGACGTCGTAGCCCGCCTTCTTTAAAAGGGCCTCCGCTGTCCGCCGGATGGTATTGCTGTCGTCAATTACCATAACCTTGATGCTCACGAGGCCCCTCACCGCTGGTCGCGGGCGCAAGCCGCTCAGGTCACTCCTGCGCTTATTCCTGCACCCTGATGATTTACTAGCATAAGTCTCAGGCAAAATCCATTTTCTCGACGGACAAACTGATTTTAGACGGTTGCGGCCTGAGATACCAACCTTGGCCGCTCGCCACTGGAAACGGGCGAGTCGCGCCGCGCGCGTGGTAAGCCCGCGTCAGGGCATTTTGGCGATCCGATCCCTTCCCTTTCCGGGCTGCATAGTGTCACTATTCACGCTTGTCTTGGAAATGGGGTTAGCTATGGGCCTTGAGTCAACGCACCAGGCCGTTCCGCACCTGACTACGGCCCTGACCGGGCCGTTGCTTGCCATCGAGGAGCGGCTCCTACAGCGACAGACGGAAATTGAACAGTGGTTTCACGAGGGGTGGCTAGCGACGCCTGCGCCCTTCTACGCCTCGGTGGACCTCCGGAACGCCGGCTTTAAGCTCGCCCCCGTGGACACCAATCTCTTCCCGGCCGGCTTTAACAACCTAAACCCGATGTTCCACCCGCTCTGCGTGCAAGCCCTGCAGGCGGCCGTCGAGCGACTCTGTCCCCGGGCCTCGCGCATCCTGCTCGTCCCGGAGAACCACACCCGCAATACCTTTTACTGGGACAATATGGGTGCGCTCGTCATGCTGCTGGAACGCGCGGGCTACCGGGTCCGCATCGGATCGTGGCTGCCGGGCGAGGCCGCCCACCAGCTCATCACGCTAGCGAATGGGCGCACCATTCAGCTAGAGCCCATCGTCCGAACGCAGAACCGGGTCGGCGTGGAGAACTTTAACCCCTGTTTCGTACTCCTCAATAACGATCTATCGGCCGGGCCACCAGACATCTTGCAGGGCCTCGAACAACCGGTTGTGCCACCGCTCGCGCTGGGTTGGTGGAACCGCCTCAAGTCCGGTCATTTCGCCCAATATCAGCGCCTAGCTCAGGAATTCGGCGAACTGATGGAGATCGACCCCTGGTTTATCGACCCCGTCTTTCGGCATTGCGGCGAGATCGACTTCCATAAGCGAGAGGGCGAGGAGTGTCTTGCCGACAAGGTCGAGGAAGTACTCCAGATCATCCGCAACAAGTACCGCCAACACGGCATCACCCAGGAACCGTTCGTGATCGTCAAAGCCAATGCCGGCACCTACGGCATGGGCGTCATGACCGTGCGCGATGCCGCCGAGGTCCGCCACCTAAACCGCAAGCAACGCAACAAAATGGCCGTCATCAAGGAAGGGCAGGTCGTTCAGGAGGTTTTGGTGCAAGAAGGCGTTTACACCTTCGAGACCTTTGGTCCCGATCAGGCCGTAGCCGAGCCGGTCATCTACATGGTGGATCGTTTCGTGGTCGGCGGCTTTTACCGCGTACACAACTCGCGCGGAATTGACGAAAACCTCAATGCCCCCGGCATGGAACTTCGTTCGCTGGCGTTCGCCGAGTCCTGCACAAACCCAGACGACAATCAGTCGCCAGACGCCAGCCCGAACCGATTTTACGCCTACGGGGTGATTGGCCGATTGGCCCTGCTTGCTGCCGCGCGCGAACTGCACGATACGCCGCGAGTCCCGACCTCATGATGCGACGCCTGTGCGTCATCATGGACCCGGTTGAACAGATCAAGGGCTACAAGGATACCACTGTCGGCCTTCTCCGGGAGGCGCAGCGGCGTGGCTACCAGATCGACTGCCTAGAGGCGGGGGAACTGGAGTTACGCAATCAACACCTTTTTGGCCACGGTCGGCGCATGGTGCTGCGCGCCGCCGATGCGCCATGGTGCCAGCTAGATGAGCCCCGCGTCATCGCCATCAGTGATTTCGACGTCATCTTGATGCGCAAAGACCCGCCCTTCAATATGGACTACATTTATGTGACCTATCTTCTGGAACACGCCGAGCGCGCGGGCGTGCTCGTGGTCAATAAGCCAAGCAGCCTGCGCGATGCCAACGAGAAGCTCTTTACGGCATGGTTTCCTGAGTGCACGCCGCCCACGCTCGTCACCTGTCGTCAGCGCGCCCTGCGCGGGTTCCTAGACGAACACCGCGATATCGTGGTCAAACCGTTGGATGGCATGGGCGGCGCCTCTATATTCCGGGTTACGAGCGTTGACCCCAATATCAACGTCATCTTCGAAACCATGACCGCTTACGACCAGCGGTTCATCATGGCGCAACGCTATTTGCCGGCCATATGCGATGGCGACAAACGCATCCTCATGATCGATGGCGAACCGATCCCTTATGCCTTGGCGCGCATCCCCGCCCCCGGCGAAAGTCGTGGCAATCTGGCGGCTGGCGGTCGAGGGGTCGGCCAACCGCTGAGTGAGTCTGATCGGAGAATTTGCGAGCTTGTGGGGCCCACGCTGCGCGCCAAGGGACTGCTGTTCGTGGGACTCGACGTCATCGGTGACGCGCTCACCGAGATCAACGTCACGAGCCCGACTGGGCTACGCGAACTGGATGCTGCCTTTCATCTGAATATTGCCGGACACCTCTTCGACGCCATTGAGCGAAGGATCGGGGGTCCCGCTAGGTCGTCATGAGCGAGTTGCACTTAAAGCCTGCGGACCGGCTTGGCATTGCGCTGTTTTTGGCTGCCCTGCTTCATTTGATTGTCATTCTCGGCGTGCGCTTCGACCTGCCGCCGGCGGCCATGGGTCGCGCCCTCGACATCACGCTCGTCCAAACCGAGAGCACGACCAAGCCCCACCACGCGGTGCGCCTCGCCCAAGTCAATGTGCAAGGCGGCGGGGGCACGCACAAACACCATATGGCGCACACCCCGTTTGCTGTCACCCGCAACGGCGGGACCGACCAGTACCGCAAGGCCCACCCCGACAAAAAGCCATCGCGTCATGATCAGTTTCGCCTTTTGCACACAACCGCGCCCTCGCTACACGTGACCCTCAGCAAACCGACCTGGCAACTGCATGCTGCCATTGCTTACGAGATGGGGATCACAAAACAATTTGCGGCCGAGGAGGCGCGGCTCAAGGCCGAGATTCGCCGGGACTGGCGCGCCTACCAGATAACTGGCCCTGGACGCGGAGGGGTCACAGCACAACGCTTCGCTTATGCCAGCTACATCACGCGCTGGAACCGGCATATGGAGCGTGTAGGGAGCCGCCAATATGATCAAATGCTCGCCGGACGACCGCTGACGGGATCCCTCGTGCTCGCCGTGAAGATTCGCCAAAACGGCACCCTCGAAGGCATCCAGGTGATCCGCAAATCGGCATACCCCACGCTCGATGCCGCCGCGATGGCTATGGTGCGGAGCGCGGCACCGTTCGCGCCACTCCCCAAGATCGCAGGCGCGCGGCTCTCGGTTTTACCGATCATTGAAACTTGGCACTTCCGTGGCGGCCGGATAACGGCGGCCAGGGCGTCCGCAAACCCTACGCCCTAACAGGGACTCCCTTGAAAGGACCCAAGACATACCGGATACTAATAACAAGAGATCCACGAATTTCGAGTCGCGGGTTGTTTGGGGCGTGTCGATTGAGTCGTATCAGCCACATAGGAGGACACGGGTTAAGCTAAATGCCCCAGACTCACCTGCTCACCGCCGTTTCCTTGCGAGGGACGCCATGAACGCGATCACATCACTCACCAATCAGTTTTTGATCGCCATGCCAGGCCTTGGCGACCCCAACTTTTTCCGCACCGTCACCCTGATCTGCGAACATGGCGCGGAAGGGGCCATGGGGATCATCATCAATCGGCCCATCGACCTCACCTTGGGCGACGTCTTTCAGCAACTCGAGATCATCACCGCAAACGGCGCGACGACGCAGCAGTCGGTCCATTTGGGGGGCCCCATTCAAAACAACCGCGGCTTCGTTCTTCATGAGCCGCTGGGCACCTGGGAATCGACGCTGGCCGTGACCGAGACACTCGGCATATCCACATCCCGCGATATCTTGGTCGCCATGGCGCGCAACGAAGGGCCGGAGCATTGCCTGCTCGCCTTAGGGTATGCGGGCTGGGGCCCTGGGCAACTCGAGCAAGAGATTGCCGACAACGCCTGGTTAAGCGGCCCGGCCACACCCGAGGTCCTCTTTAAGACCCCACCCAAGGCCCGCTGGTCGGCTGCCGCTCATCTCCTGGGTGTCGATATGGTGAAGTTGTGCGGCGATGCCGGACACTCGTGACGGCGAGTACCTATCTTGGTTTTGATTACGGCACAAAAAGCATAGGGGTCGCCGTCGGCCGGCTCCCGTCGGGACGCGCCGAGGGCGCAGGTTCGGTAGCTGGGCTGGCCAGCGGACCCGACTGGGGGGCAATCGAACGCCTACTGCGATTATGGGAGCCCCAGGCATTGGTGGTGGGTCTACCCCGCAACATGGACGGCACGGACAATCCCATGACCGCACGCAGCTTGCGTTTTGGCAGACGCTTGGACGGCCGCTACCATCTCCCGGTATACTGGGTCGACGAACGGCTAACAACAGTTGCGGCGCGTGAGCGCGTCATGGAAACGGGCGCACGGCGCACGAAACGCAAGGCCATGCTGGATACACTTGCCGCGGTCACCATACTTCAGGCTTTTTTCGACGACCCGGTGGGTCGGGAGTCGGTGTTTGGCGGCAACAAGGGAGCGTGGAGCCATGATTGACGTAGAACAGGCACTCGCGCGCATGGCCCTCGGTATTGCCGCGCTTAAGGATCGACAACCTGTCATGGTGGGCATTCACACCGGCGGTGTATGGGTCGCGGAGCGACTGCACCGCCGACTCGGTCTCGCAGACCCGCTAGGGACGCTCGACATCTCCTTTTACCGCGACGACTTTAGCCGAGTCGGTATCAACCCCCAGGTCAAGACATCCTATCTCCCGATCGCGCTCGACGGGCGCCATATCGTGCTTGTTGACGACGTGCTCCATACGGGACGCACCATACGCGCGGCCTTAAACGAAATATTCGATTTCGCGCGCCCGGCCGCGATCTCGCTTGCGGCTCTTATCGTCCGCGACGGGCGCGAACTACCGATCCAGCCCGATATCGTGGGGGCGATGATCTCTTTGCGGCCGGGAGAACACATCAAACTGACGGGGCCAAACCCCCTTGGCATAAAAATCATGGAGAAAGAAGAGTGATTGGTGATATCCAGGTGGACGCCCAGGGACGCCACCAGCACTTCTTGACCACTGAAGGCCTGGCCGCCGAGACTATAGTAGAGATCCTCGACACGGCCGAATCATTTATTAGTATTGGGGAACGGGAGATCAAAAAGATCCCACTCCTCCGTGGCAAAACCATCGTCAACCTCTTTTTCGAGGCCAGCACCCGGACAAGAACCACATTCGAAATTGCTGGCAAACGCCTGTCTGCAGACGTCATCAACATCAACACGAGCGTGTCTGCCACGCAAAAAGGTGAAAGCCTTTTGGACACCGTGCGCAATCTCCAGGCCATGCATACCGATCTCTTCGTCGTGCGCCATCCCTTGAGCGGCGCGGCCGACCTCATTGCCCGATCCGTGGCCAGTCATGTCCACGTCGTGAATGCAGGCGACGGGCGTCACGCCCATCCGACCCAGGGACTGCTCGACATGTTCACGATCCGCCGCTACAAAGGCGCCTTCTCGACGCTCAAGGTGGCCATCGTAGGAGACGTCTTGCACTCGCGGGTGGCCCGCTCCCAGATTCATGCCCTGACCACCCTGGGGGCCCGCGAGGTTCGCGTCATCGGCCCACGTTCACTCATGCCCATGGCCGTCGAGAGCCTCGGCGCCGTCCCCTACACGGACATGCGGCGCGGCCTAGACGGGGTCGACGTCATTATTATGTTGCGCCTCCAGTTCGAACGTATGAATGGGGCCTTGGTTCCGAGTGCCCGCGAGTATTTCAGCCTCTATGGTCTAACGGCCGATCGCTTGGCATTCGCCGATCCGCAGGCGATCGTGATGCACCCAGGCCCCATGAACCGTGGCCTGGAAATCGCATCGGAAGTGGCCGATGGGCCGCAATCGGTGATCTTGCCGCAAGTAACCTATGGTATTGCCGTACGCATGGCCATCTTGGCCCGGCTGGCGGGAGCATCGGGAACGGAGAATAGAAGCGCGTGAACATCATCATCGCCGACGGACGAGTCGTTGACCCCCACCAGGGCCTGGACCGAGTGTGCTCGGTATTTATCCGCGATGGGCGCATAGCAGGGTTTGAACCACCCCCTGGGTTCACCGCTGACCGGGTCATCGCGGCCGATCGTTTGATCGTCTGTCCGGGACTCATCGATCTGCGCGCGCGGTTGCGCGAGCCGGGACTCGAACACAAGGCCACCCTGGCAAGCGAGACGCGGGCGGCGGTCGCGGGGGGCATCACCACCTTGTGCTGCCCGCCCGATACCACACCCCCGATCGATACCCCGGCGATCGCCGAATGGATGATCGAACGAGCACACCAGTTAGGCGCAGCCCGCGTGCTCCCCATCGGGGCGCTTACGCGCGGGCTTGTCGGCACCCACCTGGCGGACATGCAGGCTTTGCGAAACGCCGGTTGCGTGGGCGTCGGCAATGCCTACGCGGCCATCAAGGACACCGCGGTGCTCCGCCATGCCCTGGAGTATGCGGCCGGCCTCGATTTGCTCGTCTTTCTGACACCCGAAGATCCCTGGCTTGGCGCCCACGGCATCATGCACGAGGGACGCGTGTCGGCCCGCCTGGGCCTGGCGGGCATCCCGGCAAGCGCCGAGACGATCGCGCTTTGCCGCGACCTGATCTTGATCGAGCAGACCGGGGTACGGGCCCATTTTTGTGGGCTCTCCACAGCGCTTGGGGTGGCACTGGTCGCAGAGGCCAAGGGCCGGGGCCTGCCGGTTACCGCCGACACCCCGATCCATTCCCTCTACCTCACCGAAGACGATATCGGCTTTTTTGATACCAACTGTCATTTGCGGCCGCCGCTTCGCACCATGAACGACCGCGATGCCCTAAGACAGGCGTTCGCCGACGGCGTCCTAGACGCGGTCTGCTCCGATCACCAACCGCATGAGGAGGACGCCAAGCGGGCCCCATTCAGTGATTCGGAGCCCGGGATCGCCGGTCTCGAAACCCTGCTGCCGCTCACCTTGCGGCTCGTCGATATGGGACTTTTACCGCTCACGCGCGCACTCGCTGGTCTGACCGCGCGCCCGGCTGCGATTCTCGGCATACCGCAGGGCACGCTGTCCCCGGGCCAACCGGCCGATGTCTGTATCTTTGATCCACACGCCGACTGGACGCCCGAGCCCGGCACCGTTCACACCGAGGGCCGCAACAGCCCCTTTTTCGGGACGTCGATGCGAGGTCAGGTGGTCATGACCATCAGGGATGGCAATATCTGCTATGAAAAATCGTCGGTTAACAAGGCCACGACACGGGCGCGCGCGCCGGGCTGAAGGGTGAACCAGTCCCGAGCGGCCCGCGCCCATCGTTCGCGTGCCGCGGGGTCGGACAGCACGCCAGCACCCTGAGCCGCCAAATCCTCGCCGCCGGTACAAGGGATGACCACGCGCGCCCGCACCGCTGCGGCCACGAGCAGGTCTGTACGCCGCGGCCCGACTGCGATCGGAACACCCGCAGACAGCGCCTCGTACATCGCCACGGGCCCATCCACAAAGGTGCCGCCTACGACCACGAGGTCCGCACAAGCATACATGGCCTGCCGCGCCGAAGGCTCCTCGATATAATACACGCGGGTCTTCGGCGGCACCTCGGAGGTGAGCAGGCGGCGTTGGCGAATGGTCAATAGGTGGTACTTGATCGACTCCCGATACACCTCTTCGTAGCGAGCGCTATCGGTAGGCGCGAGCGCTAGCAATCCGCCGCTCTGGGTCGACATGTTCAGAAAGGCGCTGTAAGCCAGCGTCTCTTCGCCTGAAGAGGTGGCGGCAAAATAGACGACCCACCGGCCGGCCGCACGCACCCCCTGAAAGCGATCGCAAAAGGCGCCATCCCGGACTGCGGGGGGCACGATCGGCCACTCGACAAAGGGATCGCCGGTCACGATCCCGCCGCCGATGGCGCTCGCCTGGGCGGCGCTCGCCACAGTCACGCGGCCCATCGCCAAAAGATCGGCCGATTGCCCATTGATCCACCAGACGGGGCACTGGGCAGCGGCGGCCAGTGCGCGCGAGCGCGCGTCATCATCAAAAATGAGCAGGCAGTCCGGTTGGAGGCGAAGCAGTACGCGCGCGGGGCTCAGCGGGGGCAAAAACGCCCACGGCCACGGGCCGTCGTAAGGTCCTTTATCCAACAAGAGGAGGGCAAGCGGTCGTTCGGATCGTTTGGCGAGAGCGGTCAAAAAGTCGTGGGCGAGAGCGGTGCTCTCGCTTGTGGCCACCACCCAACAAACGTGCGCCAACGGCGGCTTGCCGGGCCAAAACCATTGAACCCAACGCACAAGAGGGGGTTGTCCAGGCATCGGTCTCTACCAATGCACCAAGTGAACATCGGGCAACGCCCGCCCGAGGCATAAGGCCCCCACCGCCCGGAATCGTTGCGGCAGATCAGTCACATAGTATTCGTGTTCAGGGGGCTTCGACGCCGAGGAGCGCCGCAAATTCCAGATCGTCAGGAGTTCCTCGACCCGGGCGGCGGTGGTTTGCGCCGAGTCGACCAAGGTCATACCGGGGCCTGCCAAACGGGTCAGAAGCGGCTTTAGCAGCGGGTAGTGAGTGCAGCCCAACACCAGGGTATCCACGCCTTGGCGCAGGACGGGGCGCAAATACTCCTGGGCCGTGAGCTCGGTTACCGGATGGTCGAGCCAACCCTCCTCGACTAGCGGCGCAAACAAGGGACAGGCCTGGGAGATCACGGCGAAATCCGGCCGGTGCGCGTGGATCGCGCGTTCGTAGGCCCCAGAATTGACCGTAGTCAGGGTGGCCAATATCCCCACGCGCCCCATGCGGCTTGCCCCGACTGCGGCGCGTGCGCCCGCATCAAGCACGTCGACAACCGGGACCGGGGACATATCCGTCACGACCTGAAGGGCCACGGCCGCCATAGTATTGCAGGCCACGACCAGCATTTTGACATCGCGCCTTAAGAGAAACTCGGTGATCTGAGCGGCATAACCGGCCACGGTCGCAGACGATTTCGTGCCGTAGGGTAGGCGTGCGGTGTCGCCAAAATACACAATCTGCTCGTCGGGGAGGGCTGTCATAAGGGCATGGGCCACAGTGAGGCCCCCGATACCTGAGTCGAATACACCAATGGGCCGATCATTGTTCATGTGACACTCTCAACCCCCTAAAGCGGGTAAGCTTCTTATCGAGTAACACGGTTAAAAAGGACCTTAAAGACGACCATGGTGGTCGCCAATATGAGGGTGGCCACATTGGCGGCCACAACGGGGGCAGACCGGATGATGACGCCATAAACGACCCACAAAAGCACGCCCGCCACAAAAATCAGGTACATCGCCAATGACACATCGGCCGTCGATCGCGAGCGCCGGCCTTTATCACCTGGGGACGAAGGCGGCGACCGTCATGCCGCCCGCCAGGGCCCCAGCCCAACTTGATGCGTCCACGGGTATCAGGGGCTAAAAGGTGATGTTCCGCAAGGAGTCGCCGAGCGCACCCTCTTTCGAGTCTTTGCTATGCAGCTTGATGCGTAAGCGCAAATCATTTTGGGAATCAGCATTACGCATGGCCTCATCATAACTGATGTGGCCGGCCTCGTAGAGGCCGAAAAGGGCCTGATCGAAGGTCTGCATGCCGGCCTCGGTGGATTTGGCCATGATCTCTTTGATGCTATGAACCTCGCCCTTTAGGATCAAATCCGCAATGAGCGGGCTGTTGATCATGATCTCGACTGCGGCCACGCGCCCGGTCCCGTCCTTCTTGGGTATCAGGCGCTGGGAGATCACGGCCTTCAGGTTCAAGGACAAATCCATGAGCAACTGCGCACGCCGGTCGTCGGGAAAAAAGTTGATGATGCGGTCTAAGGCCTGGTTTGCGCTATTGGCATGGAGTGTCGTCAGACACAGGTGCCCGGTCTCCGCAAAGGCGATCGCATAGTCCATGGTCTCGCGCGCCCGAACCTCGCCGATCAGGATCACGTCAGGGGCCTGGCGCAGGGTATTTTTCAGGGCCATCTCAAACGAATCCGTGTCTACTCCCACTTCGCGCTGGGTAATAATGCAGTTCTTGTGCTCATGCACAAATTCGATCGGATCCTCAATCGTAATGATATGGCCGTTAGAGTACTCGTTGCGATAGCCGACCATGGCGGCAAGCGAGGTGGATTTTCCGGAACCGGTGGCACCCACGAAGATCACGAGACCGCGCTTGGTCAACGCGATATCTTTCAAGATGATCGGGAGGTTCAGTTCCTCGAAGTGCGGGATCCGAGTCTCGATCTTGCGCAGCACCATCCCGACATGCTGCTGCTGACGGAAGACGTTGACGCGGAAGCGTCCGACGCCTTGCGGGCTTATGGCGAAATTACACTCATTCGTTTCCTCAAATTCGCTCCGCTGGTCCTCGTTCATGATGCTGTAGACGAATTGCTGCGCCTGCTCAGCGGTCAGCGGCTGGCGCGAGATCGGGGTAAGCTTGCCATCGACACGCAAGCTCGGGGCGATACCCGCGGTAATATAGAGGTCCGAGGCGCCTTTCTCGACCATAAGACGCAAAAGATCAACAAAACCCACGCTACCTCCGGGCGGCGGTCGCCGCGCTGCCTGCATTGGCGTTGAAGGAGTCCTTGTTGGCGGCCTTCCCGCGCGCATCCTCGATCGAGATCTGACGCGCCCGTACCATTTCCAAAAGACATTGGTCCAGGGTCTGCATACCCGCCGACTGACTGGTCTGAATCGCCGAATACATTTGGGCGATCTTGTTTTCGCGGATGAGGTTGCGAATGGCCGGGGTCCCAATCATGATTTCATGGGCCGCGATCCGCCCTCCACCCATCTTTTTCAAGAGCGTCTGCGAGATCACGGCCCGCAAGGACTCGGAAAGCATAGACCGCACCATATCCTTTTCCGCTGCCGGAAACACGTCCACAACGCGATCGATAGTCTTCGCAGCCGAGCTGGTGTGCAAGGTCGCAAACACCAAATGGCCGGTCTCCGCTGCGGTAAGTGCCAGGCGGATAGTCTCGAGATCGCGCAACTCACCGACCAAGATGACGTCCGGATCTTCACGCAACGCCGAACGCAGGGCATTTTCGAACCCCAAGGTATCGCGATGCACCTCGCGCTGATTGATGAGACAGTTCTTGCTGGTATGCACAAATTCTATCGGGTCTTCGATCGTCAGGATATGCTCGCGCCGACTCTCGTTGACATGGTCGATCATGGCCGCAAGCGTCGTCGACTTCCCGGACCCCGTGGGCCCCGTGACCAGCACGATGCCGCGCGGCTGATCGGAAATCTGCTTGAAAATGCCAGGGGCATTCAATTGCTCCAAGGTCAGGACCTTCGAGGGGATGGTACGAAAGACCGCCGCCGGACCACGGTTCTGGTTGAAGGCGTTGACGCGAAAACGCGCGATATTCGGGAGTTCGAAGGAAAAATCGCACTCAAGCCGCTCTTCGTACTCCTTTTGCTGCTTGTCGTTCATGATATCGTAGACCATATTGTGGACGGTGCGCTCGTCCAAAGGGTCTACATTGATCCGCTTCACGTCGCCATCGACCCGAATCAGGGGCGGCAGACCCGACGATAGGTGCAAATCCGAAGCGCTCTGTTTGAAGGCAAAAGCCAAAAGTTCCGCGATATCCATGCTGTGAGGTACCAAGGTAGGGGCTAATTGAAGTATAACGGGCATCAGCGCGGAGACAAGGCGCCCTTTCCCTCGCCGGAGCCACGCCTTACACTGACACTATGACAAATTCCTCTATTGGCATCATCGGCGCGGGCAATATGGGTCTGGCGCTTGCATCGGGACTGGTCGCAGCGGGCGTGGCCCGGGAGCGGCTCGCCGTTTCCGACCCGAATCCCGATAAACGGCAGGCGGTCACAGAACTTGGCATCCGCGCCTTGGCCGACACCGATGCCCTGGCCCAGGCCGACCTCCTGGTATTGGCGGTAAAACCCCAACACCTGCATGACCTCTGTTGTGCGCTCGCCCCGGCTATGACGGGCCGCCACCCCGTCATAGTATCGGTAGTCGCGGGGGCGCGCACGGCCGACATCGCCCGCTGGATCGGCGGGGAGCCGGCTATTGTGCGGGCGATGCCCAATACGCCCGCCCTGATCAAGGCGGGCACCAGCGTCTTGTTCGCCACCAAACATGTGACCCAAGTGGGCCGCGAGGCCGCCGAGGCCGTCTTGAAGGCCGTATCAGAGGTGTTCTGGGTCACAGACGAGGACCTGATGGATGCGGTCACCGCCTTATCAGGGAGCGGCCCCGCCTATCTCTTTTTGTTTCTTCAGGCGTTAACGGAGGCCGGCATCGCCGCGGGCTTGTCCCGCGCGCTGGCGACCGCGCTCGCGATGAATACGACGCTTGGTGCCGCACTCATGGCCAAAACCAGCCCGGAGGAGGTCGCGGTCTTGCGGGCCCGCGTCACCTCCCCGGGAGGCACCACGGAACAGGCGATCAAAAGCCTCATGAACGATGGCTTCATGGAGATGTTTACCCACGCCATCAACGCCGCCACCGCGCGCTCCCAGCAACTCGGTAAGGAACTTGGGGCCCTATGAGCTATTTGAGTCAGGCATTCACCTTTCTTATAGAAACCCTGTTCGGCATGTACATCCTGCTGGTATTGCTTCGCTTTTTGCTGCAACTCACGCATGCCGACTTCTACAACCCGTTCAGCCAATTCATCGTGCGGATGACGAACGCGCCGCTCCTACCGCTGCGTCGACTGATCCCCGGCTTTTTCGGTATCGATTTTGCGTCTGCAGTCCTGCTGATTGTCCTCGAGGCCATCGAGGTCACGCTGACGACGCTCATCCAGGTCGGTGCCGTGCACCCCGGCGGGGTTTTTATCTTGAGTTTTGCCGAGCTGATTCAGTTGACGCTCTATATCCTGATAGGCGCAGTGCTCCTACGCGTATTAGTCAGTTGGATTAGCCCCTACGGCGAACATCCGCTGACCGATCTTGCCGTCCACCTGACCGAACCGTTCATGAGGCCCGCGCGCCGGCTCCTTCCGCTGATCTCGGGGATCGACCTCTCGCCGGTGCTCGTCATCATCGCGCTGGAGTTGATCGAGATTCTCGTGGTGCAACCGCTCCAGCAACTCGGGATGAGCCTGCTGGCCTGATGCGCGGACGGGCCATCCTAACCGAGATAGTGCTTGCTGGCGCCCTTATCCTTGCGGTAAACGCCTACCTTGCGCGCCACGCCGCATCGGGTCAGGCGCCGCCTCTGCCACCCGCAAGCCTCCATAAGCCCGGTCCGCAAATCGCGAACGGGGAGCCGCTCTTGGTGGATTTTTTTGCTACGTGGTGCCCGGTCTGTCGAGTTGACCAAGGGGTCGCGCAAGCGCTTGCTCGGCACGACCAGGTCGTGGTCGTCGCCACCCAATCGCCAGCGCGGGCGGTTCGGGTCTTTGCCGAGAAACATCATTGGCGCACGGCGGTTATCATGGATGAAGACGGGGCCATTGCCCGGCGCTACGGTGTGCGTGTGTTGCCCATGACCTTTATTTTAGGACCTCGGGGACGCATCCGCTTCGTGGTCGCGGGCTACACAACCAAGATTGGCCTCATGGCACGTCTTTGGCTGGCCCGATTAGGCCTCTAAGACTCGCCGTCATCAAGTTGGCGCCGGTAATACCAGCGCTGGATGATCACGAGGACCGTCGCCAAAGCAAACGCGCCCGCCGGTATGAGGGCGTAAGGCCACGAGAGCGCCTTGAAACTGAGCCAAGCCGCTAGGGCATAAAGCCACGGCAACGCTTCATACAGTATCTTCGGATACATGGCCCCTCCCCCTTTTATGCCCGAAACAAACTGCAAGTCTCGTGCCACGCATGTCTGGACCCGTACGGGACTCGGGCATACGCTTCGTTATATAATCACGTTTCATTCTCCTAGGAAACCTATATGGCCACAATAGAGGCAACTAAGGCAAATTTTGAAGAGCTAATCGACGGGAACGCCTTTGTCATTCTCGACTTTTGGGCCCCTTGGTGCGCCCCTTGCCGTGCCTTCGCCCCGATCTTTGAGGAGGTCTCGGAACAACATAAGGATATCGTGTTTGCCAAGGTCAATACCGAGGTGGAGACCGAGCTGGCCGGACACTTCCAGGTGCGTTCTATCCCGACCTTGGTCGTCTTCCGCGATCAGATCGTGCTGTTTGCCCAACCCGGCAGCCTGCCTCGCAAGGCCTTTGAGGAGATAATCGCCCAGGCGCGCGATCTCGATATGGACGAAGTCCGTAGCGAAATCGCGGCGGGAACAGATACCGATCATGACCACGACCACGGATGTTGCGGCCATGATCACGGGGACGAAGGTCACCAGCACTAGCCCGACGTTGCGACCCTACCGGTCAATCAGTAAACTGCGAGGCTTTCCGGGACCTGTGGATTCGTGAAGGCCATTCCGCCAGACTCCGTGGGGCTGGTTACACCAGCCCAGTTGAGGTTTGCAGAGCCGCTGGCATTAAGCAGTGGCGGCGTGCTCGTGGATTATGATCTCGTTTACGAGACGTATGGGACGCTCAATAGCGACGCCAGCAACGCGGTGCTGGTCTGTCACGCCCTCAGCAGCAGCCACCATGTTGCCGGCTACCATAGCCCCGCCGACCCCAAGCCGGGTTGGTGGGAACAACACGTGGGCCCGGGCAAGAGCATTGATAGCCGACGGTTCTTCATTGTCGGCTGCAACAATCTCGGCAGCTGCTTTGGATCCACGGGCCCGGCATCCCTAAACCCTGCCACTTCCCGCCCCTACGGTGCGGACTTCCCGATGGTGACGGTTCGTGATTGGGTAGAAAGCCAGGCCCGGCTTGCCGACCGACTGGGAATTTCCCAGTGGGCGGCGGTCATCGGTGGTAGCCTCGGGGGGATGCAGGCGCTGCAATGGGCGATCGACTACCCGGAACGCGTCAGGCATGCCGTCATTATCGCCGCCGCACCCAAACTCACGGCCCAGAATATCGCCTTTAATGAGGTTGCCCGCCAAGCCATACTGACCGACCCCGACTTTCACGAGGGACGATTCTACGACTACGGTACGGAACCGCGGCGCGGCCTGCGGCTTGCGCGGATGCTCGGACATATCACCTACCTCTCAGACGACATCATGGGCGAGAAGTTTGGTCGCGACATCCGCGGCGGTAAGCTCAACTTCGACTATCAGGTGGCCTTCGAGATCGAGAGCTACTTGCGCCATCAGGCCGACAGTTTTGTCGGGCGCTTCGATGCCAATACCTATCTCCTCATGACCAAGGCGCTCGATTATTTCGATCCCGCCGGCGACGCTGGCGGCGATCTCGCGCGCGCCCTGCGCGGGATCAAGGCCGATACCCTGGTTTTGGCCTTCACCAGCGACTGGCGATTTGCGCCCGCGCGGTCGCGCGAGATCGTAAAGGCCCTCCATGACAACGACCTGAACGTAAGCTATGCAGAGATCACCGCATCCCACGGTCACGACGCCTTTCTGATGCGCATACCCCGCTACGTCGACATCCTCACGAATTACATGAGCCGCATACTGCCAGGGACATCGGCATGAACGGCTCGCGCGTCGACTTTCGGATCATCGCGGATTGGATACGCCCCGACAGTCGTGTCCTCGATCTAGGTTGCGGGGACGGATCCCTCTTGGACTACCTCGGGCACAGCAAACGGGTCAGTGGTTACGGCCTGGAGATCGACGATGCCCACGTGGGCACCTGCATAAAACGCGGCGTCAACGTCATTCAGACCGACCTCGATGCCGGCCTGTCTGAGTTCGACGAGCGCTCCTTCGATTGTGTGATCCTGTCACTCACCCTCCAAGCCGTGAAATATCCAGACCGTCTGCTGCGGGAAATGCTGCGCGTGGGGACCGAGGGGATCGTCACCTTTCCGAATTTCGGTCATTGGCGGGCACGTTGGCAATTGGGGATGCTTGGACGGATGCCCGTGTCATCGGCATTGCCCCACGAATGGTACAACACGCCCAACATTCACCTGTGTACGCTCCGTGACTTTGAAAAACTATGCCGAGATGAGGGCATCGAGGTCTTGGAGTCGGAGGTCGTAGACCACGCCCACAGGCGGAGACTGGGGCTGCGCCTATTTCCCAACATCCTAGGTGAGATCGCCCTGTATAGGTTCCGGCGTGCCATCGCACCCTAGCAGCAGGGACGCACGCACCCGTTTGTTCTGGGTGGCTATTTTATATATCGCCGAAGGGTTGCCATTTGGGCTATTTAGCGATGTATTCCCGGTCGCCTTTCGCGAATTCCACGCGCCGCTGTCCGAAATCGGCGTCATAAGCCTACTCGGACTGCCATGGACCTTGAAGTTTCTGTGGGCACCGGCCATCGACCATTTCCGCCACCACCGGCTCTGGATGCTGGGCGCCGACATCCTCATGGCGTTGGCCTTGGGACGGCTCGCCTGGGCCTACGGTGTGGGCCATTCGGCCCTGCTCGCGATTGGTTTTTTCACGCTGCTCTCGTCTACCAACGATATCGCCATCGATGGCTATACGCTGGAGCTTCTCCATGTCAGCGAGATGGGTATTGGCAATGGCCTCCGCATCGGCTTCTATCGGGCTGGCATGTTGGCGGCGGGACTCGTTTTGATTGCCAGTACCTATTGGGGTTGGCGCGCAGCTTATCTCCTCGCCGCAGCGCTCCTCGTCCTAAACGGACTCATGTGCTTGCGTGCCCCCAAAGAACACGAGCGTGTGGTTGTCGACCGCCAGTCGGCCAGCCATGAACTGGCCTCACTGATGCACCGTCCGCGGGCGCTCGCCTTCGTACTGACCTTGCTGTTAGGCGCCTTGTGGCTCGCGAACGACACGCTGCGTTGGTCGCGCACCGTACCCCACCTCTTTACCTATGCCCTCGTCTGCGCGCTTGGGCTGTGGCTTACGAGCTTTATGCGTCGCACACCCACCAGCGTCTCGGCAACCGATGGGCCGATCTTCGGGGCCCTGCTCGAAATGATGGCCCGCCCTGGTATTTGGCCTGTAATCGTGTTCATTCTGCTCTATAAGCTCGGTGACAGCGCCATCGGTTTCATGATCAAGCCGTTTTGGGTCGATCGCGGCTTTAGTGCCGCCCAGATCGGCTTGGTTTCGGTCATGGCCGGTATCGGCCTTTCCATTTTGGGGGGGCTGATCGGGGGATACATCACTGACCGGATCGGAATCTATAAGGCCTTGTGGGTGCTTGGCGTCGTGCAGGTGCTCCCTAATCTGGGCTATGCACTCTGCGCGCACGTCCTGCCACGCGCGACAACCGGCGCCAATCTCCCGCTAAACCACGAGATCCTTCTTTACTCCGTAAGTGCCCTCGAATCATTTGCGGGGGGGCTTGGTACCGCGGCCTTCCTGGCCTTCTTGATGGCGATCGTGCGCAAAGAACGGGCCGCCACCGAATACGCCTTGCTATCGTCGCTGTTTGCAGTCAGCCTGCGGTTTGCGGGCTTCCTCAGCGGTTTTGGCGCCCAGGATTGGGGGTACCGCAGCTATTTCTTTTGGACGTTCTTTCTCGCGTTTCCCGCCTACCTGCTGTTACCCGCCGTCAAACGTATGCTCGCGACCATGGCCGCAGCCGACCTGGAGATCGATGGCGATTTAGGATAAGCGGTTCGGTCAGGCGTACCGGTACAGATGGTCACACAGTGTAAACAAAAGGGGCCGCAGCACAGATGTTGCGAATTATCACGGCCAATATGAACGGTATCCGATCGGCAGTCGCCAAGGGCTTTCTACCGTGGATGCAAAAACAGCATGCGGATATCGTGTGTCTTCAGGAATTGAAGGCGCAAGCGGCTGACCTGTCGGCGGAGATGGCGCATCCGGACGGCTATCACGGCTATTTCCATTACGCAAACAAACGGGGTTATAGCGGGGTTGGCATCTATACGCGCCGCGTTCCGGATCAGGTCCTGGTGGGCTTAGGCCAACCCGACATCGATGCCGAGGGGCGCTATCTTGAACTCACGTTCGGGGCGCTGTCGGTGATTTCGGTGTACTTACCGTCCGGCTCAAGCGGACCCGAGAGACAGGCGGTGAAATTCGCCTTCATGGCGGTCTTTTTCGAGAAGCTGGCGGCGCTTCAGGCCAGTGGTCGGGACGTCGTGCTCTGTGGTGATTGGAACATCGCCCATAACGAGATCGACCTCAAAAACTGGAAGGGCAACCGCAAAAACAGCGGCTTCCTGCCCGAGGAGCGTCTCTGGCTTACCCGGGTTCTTACCGAGTTGCGTTGGGTCGATGTCTACCGCACGCTGCACCCGACCGCCGAGGGCGAGGCCTATACGTGGTGGAGTCACCGCGGTCAGGCCTACGCGAAAAACGTGGGTTGGCGAATCGACTACCAGATCGCTACTCCCGCTATCGGGGCGCGGGCGCAGGCCGCCCGGGTCTATAAAGAGGAGCGCTTCAGCGATCACGCCCCGCTCATCGTCGATTATGCTCTATAATCCCCGCGAACTTACCTGTTGCCGTTCTGTCAGAGGAAGCCTGATGACCCGTCTCAAAGCCTTTGGGATCCACCTTTCGCTCACGAGCGCCGCCCTCTTGGTGGTCTTTATAATCATGCGCTTCTTTTGGTACCCCTACCCGTTTTTGGCCGCCGATGGCGGTCGCCAGACCTTCTGGCTACTTGCGGGCGTGACCCTCACCCTGGGACCCTTACTGACGCTTTTGGTGTTTCGGTCGGGCAAAAAGGGTCTGCGTTTTGACCTCGCCGTCATTGGGGTCTTGCAGGTCGTGGGCTTTGCCTTCTGCGTGCAGGCCTTGTATGCGCGACGTATTCAGCTGGTGGTCTACTCGCAGGGCGCGTTTTATGGGTTGGATGCGACACGCATCGCGCTCATCGGGGCCAAGGGTCAGGCCCTGCTGGCCAAATTGCCCAAGCGCCCCGCCTACGTCTTCGTGAAATTACCGCATAGCAAAGCGGCCATGCTCGGAGTCGAGATTCGCACCTTGCGCGGCGAGCCGCCGATCTACCTGCGCGGCTGGCGCTACCGCCCTTACACGGTAAAAGAGCAAGGTATAGTCCTCGCCCACGGATTCCCCATGGTCGCGCTCGCCAAAACCAACCATGTGGCGGCTGCGGCACTGGCGCGATTCCGATACCTGCACCCGCACTTGAGCCACTATACTTTCGTACCCTTCCATGGCACCTACGAAAGCGTCATCCTGGCCTTAAACCACGCCAACGGTAAGGTAGCGGGGGTACTGTCGTATGATCCGGGCGTCATGGGCGCACACTAATGGACGAGACCGAGACAGAGTTCTTTGACCTTGCGGTGCGCTGCGGCGCGCTGCGGTTTGGCACCTTTACGCTGAAGTCCGGTCGGACAAGCCCCTACTTCTTTAACGCCGCAGCCTTTGCCTCGGGGCGCTCAATGGCGCAGCTCGGGCGCCTCTATGCGCGCGCGGTCCACGCCCAAGGTCTCGCCTTCGATATGATCTTTGGGCCGGCCTACAAGGGAATCCCGCTGGCCTCGGCGCTCGCCATAGGCCTCGCCCTCGAATACGATCGCGACCTACCTTACAGCTTTAACCGCAAAGAGGCTAAGGATCATGGCGAGGGCGGACTCGTTATCGGGCCACCTCTTCAGGGGCGCGTGCTGGTCATAGACGATGTGATCTCGGCCGGCACATCGGTACGCGAATCGGCGGAGCTTATCGCCGCCGCCGGCGCCACCTTGGCCGGGGTCGTGATCGCGCTCGACCGCGAAGAGCGCGGCACCGGCACACAATCCGCAGTCACTGAAGTGGAGACCCGCTACCACATCCCGGTCGTGCGGCTCGGGCGTCTCGCGGGGCTGCTTACCTATCTCGCCGGCCACAACGACATGCGCCGCCATTGGCAAGCGCTGGAAGATTACCGGGCAGAATACGGGGCTTAAAGGGGCGGCCCCCGGCCTCATCGGCGCACGGATCACCCGTACAGTTGCCGGTCATGATTCGATTACGGATGGCGCATAGCCTAGGCCGACCCCCCCAGATCCAGAGTGACGCCAGTCGACTACCATCCCCCCACCCGACCATGGCCACCGAGGCGATGGCGGAAAACGCCGTTGCTAGCAACGATCGAAGGTCATTCACGATTGACTTCCCAGGCCGCAACGTCTTAGTTTCAGGTATGCATGGACCTCGCACTGCCCTCGTCTTCTTGATCGCGATCATACTGAGCCGCCTGGTCGCGACCTCGGCATTCGCTGACACCATTTATAAATGCCGCAACCACGCGGGGGGCTGGACCTATAGCGATCGCAAACCCACCGGGTGCTATGGCCGCCTTGTCACATTTAGAGTGAGAACACATCGCAGACACGCGGCCCGCGTCATTCACCCCGGAGTCCGAGCACGGGCGCTGAGCCCAGCCCAGAGACGACGGTGGCAAACCAGGCTCACCCGCTGGCAGGCGGCACTCCGAAATCTCCAAGACACCCCTGTGCCCGTTAATGCGAGCGAGTCGCAACTGCGCCAACGAGCGATTCGTACCGTCAAAGGTCATATCGAAGTGGCCCACCGGGCCCTGGTCCCAAGGGTCCGAAGCCGCCCGGCCGATCATCCCTGAACAGGCGTTCCCGAACCGATCGGGCCTGAAGGGGACTGGCGCGGCAGTTACTCCCCGAAACCTCGTTTGCGACTTGCTATAGCCTTCAAAAAACCGCACAATGCGACCGTTTGAACCGACGTCCATAGGCACCCGAAATTTAAGTCCCTACTTAAATAAAGGGGATTTATTGTGTTTCGTGTAAATCTAATTAGTTTTACGCCCGGCGGGTCTATAAAGTCTCGCCGTGTAGGCGTGTCGGGTGCCCGTCCTACAACCGAGGAAAATCCATAATGTCCAAACTGGTTAAGCCGCACGGAAGCGCAACACTAAAGCCCCTGCTGCTCGAAGAGAAGGCCGCGGCCGCTGAAAGAGAACGGGCCAAAGGCCTGCCTGCGATTCGCATCAGTTCACGCGAGGTGGGCGATGTCATCATGCTCGGAATCGGCGGCTTTACGCCCCTCGACGGCTTCATGAACCATGCCGATTGGCGTGGTGTATGCGACGACATGCGCCTCTCCACTGGCGTATTTTGGCCCATCCCCATCACGCTTTCGGCGGATGAGGCCACGGCCGCCAAGCTCCAAGTGGGCTCTGAAGCGGCGCTGATCGACAGCGAATCGAACGAGATCATGGCGACCATCAAGGTGACTGAAAAGTACACCATCGACAAGGCCCATGAGTGCCAGCAAGTCTTCAAAACGACCGATCTCGCTCACCCGGGCGTCAAAATGGTCATGGAACAAGGGGCCGTCAACATCGCGGGACCCGTGAAGGTTCTGTCACAAGGCGAGTTCCCGACGAAATACGCGGACACCTACATGACGCCAGCGGAGACCCGCGCCCTCTTCGAGAGCAAAGGTTGGAAGACCGTTGCCGCGTTTCAGACCCGCAATCCCATGCACCGCTCCCATGAATATCTGGCCAAGATCGCAGTCGAGATCTTGGATGGCGTCATGATCCATTCCTTGCTTGGTAAGCTAAAGCCTGGCGATATACCGGCTGATGTTCGCTCGAAAGCCATCGCGAAGCTGATCGAGGTGGGCTTTGTCAAAGACACCGTGGTGCAATCGGGCTATCCGCTCGACATGCGCTATGCCGGCCCGCGCGAGGCCCTGTTGCACGCCTTATTCCGTCAGAACTACGGCTGCTCCCACCTGATCGTGGGCCGCGACCATGCGGGCGTCGGTGACTACTACGGCCCCTTTGACGCCCACAAGATCTTTGACGAGATCCCGGAGAACGCGCTCGAAACCAAGCCATTGAAGATCGACTGGACATTCTGGTGTTACAAGTGCGGCGGCATGGCATCAACGAGAACGTGCCCGCACACAGAGAAAGACCGCCTGCTTGTGTCAGGCACAAAACTGCGTAAGGCCTTGTCGGAAGGCCAGGAAGTGGCGGCGGAATTCAGCCGTCCCGAGGTCCTGGCCATCCTGCGGGAGTATTACGCGAACCTTAAGGACGACGAAAAGGTGGAAGTCAAGCTGAGCGGCCATTCGGCTAAGTAGTTCGGTCTGACGCCCCCTTGGGTGCGTTTTTATTTTTTTTTATAAATGGAGTCAATCATGCCAACGTTTGTTCGTACCGAGAAATGTGATGGCTGCAAAGGTCAAGACAAGACCGCCTGCATGTACATCTGCCCTCACGATCTGATGCTGCTGGATAGAGATGGTTCGCATACCGGCCATGCGATGAAGGCTTTCAATCAAGAGCCCGAGCAGTGCTGGGAGTGCTACTCCTGCGTCAAGATCTGCCCCCAGAACGCCATTGAAGTGCGTGCCTATGCGGACGTGGTCCCGATGGGCGGCTCTGTGCAACCTTTGCGCGGTACCGATTCCATTATGTGGACCGTCAAGTTCCGCAATGGCAACATGAAGCGCTTCAAGTTCCCGATCCGCACCACGCCTGAGGGCTCGGTCAATCCCTACGGCAACAAGCCCAAAGCGGACATGAGCAAACTGACGGACATGGCGCTTTTCACTGAAGAAAAGCCGTATCCGTGTGATCGTAGCCAACTGATCCACGCCAAATAAGGCGGGGGCCATTTTCGAATTGATACCCGGCGGTACGGGCCGTGATCCCGAACCGGGCTCTTTAATAAAGGTGAAATATGTCAACTGAAGCTACATTTGGTAACCCGCAGGTCGTAGAGGAAACCGTCGACATCCTGCTGATAGGCGGTGGTATGGCGGCTTGCGGCGCAGCGTATGAAATCATGCGATGGGTAGAAGGCACCGGCCTTAAGGTCAAACTGGTCGACAAGGCTGCCATGGACCGTTCCGGTGCCGTGGCCCAGGGTCTTTCCGCCATCAACACCTACATGGGCGGTCAGGATCCTGCCGACTACGCACGCATGGTTGCCAACGATCTGATGGGCATCACGCGCGACGACTTGGCCTATGATGTCGGCCGTCACGTCGATGACTCCGTCCACCTCTTCGAGGAGTGGGGCCTGCCGATCTGGAAGCAGCCCGGCGACGAAGACAAGCCGTTGAAGGATGGCGGCAAGCCCGTCCGCTCCGGTAAGTGGCAGATCATGATCAACGGCGAGTCCTATAAGGTTATCGTTGCCGAGGCCGCCAAAAAGGCCCTGGGGATGGATAACATCCAAGAGCGCGTGTTCATCGTCAAGCTCGTCAACGACAAGAATGACCCGAAGCGGGTCGCCGGCGCAGTGGGCTTTAGCGTTCGCGAACACAAGGTCTATGTCTATAAGTTCAAGGCCTGCTTGCTGGTAGCTGGCGGCGCTGTGAACATCTTCCGTCCTCGCTCCGTCGGTGAAGGCACGGGGCGCGCCTGGTATCCTGTCTGGAATGCCGGCTCGACCTACGCGATGGCCGCCGAGGCGGGCGCCGAGCTCACCATGATGGAAAACCGTTTCGTCCCCGCCCGCTTTAAGGATGGTTACGGGCCGGTCGGCGCTTGGTTCTTGCTCTTTAAGGCCAAGGCCATCAACGCGTTCGGCGAAGTGTATATGGACCGCAACAAGGAGATGCTGAAACAGTATCCTCCGTATGGTTTGGCTCATGTACCGGCGAGCTGCTTGCGCAACCACTTGATGCTCCACGAGATGAAAGAAGGCCGTGGTCCGATCTATATGGACACACCGACTGCGCTCGCCAAGCTCGCCGAGACCATGACACCTAAGGAAATCAAGCACCTCGAGGCCGAGGCTTGGGAAGACTTCCTGGATATGTGTATCGGCCAGGCTGGCGTATGGGCCGGTGAGAACATCGAGCCTGAGAAGAAGCCTTCCGAGCTTATGCCGACCGAACCGTACCTCCTCGGTTCGCATTCGGGTTGCTGTGGTATCTGGGTATCCGGACCGGAAGACCTGGGTGCACCAGCTGAATGGCACTGGGGCTACCGCTCCATGACCACTGTGAAGGGTCTCTTCACGGCCGGTGATGGCGTTGGCGCCTCCGGACACAAGTTCTCCTCCGGCTCGCACGCCGAGGGCCGCTTGGCCGCCAAGGGCATGGTGAAGTTCGCGCTCGACAATAAGACCTGGGTGCCGGAACTCGATACCCCGGTAAAAGACTTGGTCGAGGAGATCTATCGGCCGGTGCGCACCTTCCTTGAGCATAAGGATTACAGCACCGCGATCGACATCAACCCCAACTACATCACGCCCAAGATGCTGCAGTTCCGCTTGCAGAAGATCATGGACGAGTACGTGGCGGGTGTCGCAACTTGGTACCAGACCAATGCGAAGATGTTAGGCGTAGCCGAAGAGAAGCTTGAGATGTTGAAGGAAGACGCGTTGAAGATGCGCGCCAAAGACCTTCACGAGCTGCTCCGCGCCTGGGAAAACTACCATCGCGTGCTGACGGCCGAGGCCCACATGAAGCACATCCAATTCCGCGAGGAGTCACGCTATCCGGGCTTTTACTACCGGATGGACTTCAACTTTGTGGACGAGAAGAACTGGAAGTGCTTCGTAAACTCGGTTTATGACCGCAAGACCAAGAAGTGGGACGTGTTTAAGCGTCCCCACGTCGACCTGGTCAGCAAGCCAACGGCGGCGTAAGCACGTTACACGTCCGTTAGAAAGAGGTATAATGAGGGGGTCCGCTTAGGACCCCCTTTTTTTGCCTATTTTCCCAGATTCCCGCGAGGACCTCATGAGCACCGACCTCTCAGACATGCTGCCATCGAGCCCCGTTACGCCAGTGACGCTGGGCCTAGATGAGACTTTCCAATTTTCCTGCCACAGCGGCATTGCCTGCTTCAATAAATGCTGCCAGAACATCGACATCCAGCTCACGCCGTATGACGTCTTGCGTCTAAAAACCCGACTGGGCTTGAGCTCGCGCGACTTTTTGCTGCGCTACACCGTGCCTTTCGAGATGGACGGCCACGGGGTGCCGGGGCTGAAACTGCGGACGAAGGAAGAGACCATGCAGTGCGAATTCCTGACCGCAGAGGGATGCGGGGTCTATGAGGATCGGCCGACTGCGTGTCGCTACTACGCGCTCGGGCTGATGTCGATGCGCAAGAAGGACTCAGCGATCGACGAAGACTCTTATTTCCTCGTTAAAGAGGATCACTGCCTGGGGCACCAACAGCCTAAGACCCAAACGATCCGCGATTATCGCAAAGACCAAGGCGTCGACGCTTACGATGACTTGAATAGGGAATGGCGCCAAATCGTCTTAAAAAAACGCTCGTGTGGGCCTACCATTGGCAAACCCTCGGACCGTAGTCTGCAGCTGTTCTTTCTGGCCAGCTACGATATCGACGGATTTCGCGACTTCATAAGTACCGCCTCCTTCAATGAGGTCTACGAGATCGCCCCGGAGCAAATGGAGGCCCTCTTACAAGACGAGGTTGCGCTTATGCGCTTTGGTTTTCAATTCTTAAAGCAGTCGCTTTTCGGGGAAAGATTGATCCCGGAACGCGCCGATGCCATGAGTAAGCGCATACTCCGCCAGCAAGAGCGCCAGCGGCTGCGCGAGGCCGAGGGCCCCTAACGGGGCATTCATGTCTCCGGTATGCCAGGAGGCATGCGCCACGCGCCATCCAGATAGGGGCCGCACTCATCGGCCGCCAATGGCGGGCTGATGTAGGTGCCCTGGCAGGCATCGCAGCCATGGGTGCGCAGGAAGGCATACTGTTCGGCTGTTTCGACGCCCTCGGCCGCCACGCGAACCCCCAGCTGATGGGTCATGGCAATGATTGCTGCAATCATGGCGCCAACGTCCGGATTGGTGGCGCAATCTTGAACAAACGATGAGTCGATCTTCAGCATATCGATGGGCAGCTTTTTTAAGTAACTGAGACTTGAGTCGCCCGTACCAAACTTGCCCAGTAGCACCTCGATGCCGGTGGTGCGCCAGTGGGTCAAAGTCGCGATGGCCTCATCAGGATTTTCCATCACCCCACCCTCAGTCATCTCCACGCCCAGACGTCGTGGGTCCATACCTGCCGTGGTTAAAATCGCGTGAATACTCTGTCTTAGGCGTTGATCGCGAAATTGCCAGGATGAGAGTTTGATGATGAGGCGCGGCACAACGGCGCCCTGCTCCGCCCAGAGATGAAACTGGCGACAGGCCTGGGTCACGACCCACTCGCCCAGGGGCCCGGCAAGCCCAGCCTCTTCGGCGATCGCAAAGAACTCGGCTGCGACCATAAGCCCGTGTTGCGGGTGATGCCAGCGGACCAGGGCCTCAACCGCCGCAAGCGATCCATCGCTGAGCGCGGCCATCGGCTGATAGTGTAAGACGAATTCCTCATTCGCGAGCGCGCGATGCAATTCACCGATGAGAATCAGGCGGTCGGTGGCGACCGCGTTCATGGCTAGACTGAAATATTGATAGGTGTTGCGACCCGCCGCTTTGGCCTGATACATGGCAAGATCGCTATGCTTTAACAGCGTATCCACGTCGCGCCCGTCCTCTGGATATAAAGCCACGCCGACGCTGGCCCCGAGATAGAGGGAATGCTCATCAATGACATAAGGGGTAGCCAGAGTATGCAGTATCTTTTCGGCGATCAAAGCCGCGTCCACCGGTGCCACGAGGCTTGCGGCCAGAACAATGAACTCGTCCCCGCCCTGGCGCCCCACCGTATCCTCGGCCCGCAAAATATCCATGAGCCGACGCGCCACGACGCAGAGCACTTGGTCACCGATGTCGTGGCCCAGGGAATCGTTGACGTCCTTGAAACGATCCAGGTCGACAAACATCACCGCAAAGAGCTGCCCGCTACGCTCGGATCGTTTGATCAACTGCTCCATCCGCACCTGGATCAGGGTACGATTGGGAAGGTCTGTCAGGGCGTCGTGGGTTGCGACACGCTGCATCCGGGCCTCGACCGCCTTGCGGATGCTCGCATCGCGTACCGTCCCGATAAAACGCCGGGACCCATCCAACCTGAATTCCGATACGCGTATATCCACCGGAAACTCGCTGCCATCGTTATGGCGGCCTACGACCTCACGCCCGCTCCCGATGACACGGGCCTCACCGGTTTCCCGATAGTGCCGCAGATACTCATCGTGATGGCTGCGATACGGTTCCGGCATAAGAAGGGAGATATTTTTCCCCACGACTTCTGTTTCCGTGTACCCGAAGAGTCGCTCCATGGCCGGGTTAAATGTTTCGATCACACCCATCTCGGATATCGTGGCGATCCCTTCGTCCACGTGGTGCAAGACCGCCTGCACCTCGCCCTCGCTACGGCGCCAATGCCTAACCGCCTCGTGGGCCCTCTCTTCCGACGTCACGAGATCCGCCACCAACGGCGCCAACTGCCAGCGCAACACCAAGATCGCGAGAAACAAAACCAGGCCCATAACCGGCGCGACCACCCAAAGCTCCCGGCGCACCGGGGCGTACAGGGCAGCAGTGTTCATGCTAAGGACCATGCCGAGCCCGATCATGGGGACCGGCGCGTAGGCGGCCGCTACCTCGTGGGCACGATAATTTCTCGCTACCACGAACCCGGAGCGCCCAGCCAAGGCATAACTCATCGGCAGGAGGGCGCCGCCCTGCGAGCGACTCACGTCTGGATAGGCCGTCCTGGGGTCCAGGGTCGGCGGAAAGCACGTCATGTTGACGCCATGCGGCGCGCACAATGCGAGGTTAGTGGACGCATTAAGCGCCCCTACCTCCTGGAACAATTGGGTCACGGCCGGTAGCGGCGCCTCTCCTATAACCTCGCCAACAACGGCCCCTCGCCAGCGGATCGGGCTGGTAGCATGGACGACATAACCCTGCTTGGCGCTCCAAAGGAGCTCCGTACGATCAAGCCCTTTTAAGGGCACGGCAAGAGTGGGAGCGGCCATGAACCGGCCGGCGCGAACAAGGGGCCCCAGATGCCGCGTGCGTAACGCGATGGCCGAGAATCCAAACGGCAAAAACGAACGCACGCCCTCATTCAACCGCGCCAAGGCCACCGGCTGGCCGTGATCCGCCGCCGCTACCCGCTCCGCAAAAAATGGGCGCGTGCCCACCAACTGCACCCGTCTGCTCGCTTCATAGATGTCCCGCGCCACCTCCTGCGTGCGCGTACTGAGATTCGATTCCAAGCTGCGCCGGAGCAAGCCCTCAGCGGTCGCGCGCATGGTGAAGAAGGCCGCAAGCCCGACCGTAAGACCCACCGCCACTATCAGGATTGCGGCAAGCCAGTTGATGCGCGCCTCCCTACTCTTTGGCATTCTCCGAATCCTCCTAGAACTATCGCCATAATATGACGGGGATTACTGTCTAACCCGTTCCTTGGCAACGGCGGCTGGCGCGCGGGCAGCCCTAGAATAGGGGCGCGCAGATCAAGCCACGACGCCGCGCGAGATCGCGCCTCAGCGTCCCGCGATCCCAGGGGGTTCCTGGTGTCGGCTAATTCACGTAAAGGAACTGATGGCGCCGGCGAGGCTACGCTATGCCAACTACGATACGCCCGTTGTGTCGGTGATCATACAGCCACTAGCGGGGACGTCAAAAAAGGCGCCGGGATGGGCGCCTTTTTGGGGGGGGTTATAATCGGGGCTAAGCGCTACGCCCAACGCACCCGACCGGGATCGAGTACGGCAAGACTGGCAGGCCTTGCCCGAGTGCCCTATTCGGGCCCGAAACAGAGAGCATAGTCTGCGCACACCCGGCAACTCGGGGCCTTGCAGACTGAGACCTCGGCTTTATGACAAAGCTCTTTGTAGAAAAACTTCTTCCACTTCATGTTGCCGACGTTCTTTGCGTGGAGCGTAGGGAAGTGCTGACGAATGAGGGCCGACAGCGCCTCACGGCCCGACAGGCCCATATCCTGCCACAGGTGATTATCACCCAGACAGGCGGTGGCCATCGCCGCGGCCAGCCAGCGCGTTTCCTGGCCGTCGTCGTGGCGATGGGCAAGCAGAAGCTCGACGAGATCGCCGTGCTCATCGGCCCGGATTGGGTCGCAAGGACTCAGGTCCGGTGGCTCGTCGGCATCGCTTAAATAGCGCGCTCGCAACGCCGCGAATTCGTCGGCGTTCAGGCCGAGTGTATGAAACCGCGCGAACACCCCCGTGAAGGCCTCCGCGACGTCGCTGGCCGGCGCCCGGACCTGCGCGGTCGCCATTCCGCCACCATTACCATGGGCGTAAATCATACGACCCCCTCTTGCATCGGTGCATGCGTGTAGCATTTCTTGGGACAGATCTTGGCGCACGCCTCGCAGCCGACGCAGTTTTCGGGGTTTGCGATGGTCATGACCTTCTTCTCGTATTCCCCATCGTCATCATCGTCGTCTACGCCCACACCAAGCGGTATCACTTCACCGTCGTCACTCACGCCAATCAGTTGCAATACATCCCGCCCACAGACCCGAAAGCAACGCCCGCAGCCGATGCACTTGTCGCGATTCAGGGCCTGCACGAAGCGCGGTACCCAACGACGCCCATCCGGCATGACAACCGCGACATCACCCATAGGCGCCTCCCGATTCAGCGAGTTTCGCGCGCGCTAAAATCAGATTTTGGTAGGCCTCATAGGCCGCGGCCGCCACTGTCGGAATCGTCTCCCAGCCAATCGGCAGGTCTTCCGCCAGATCATGGAGCTTCATCTTGCGGTCGATCGCCTGGGCGCTCAACTTCTTGATCTGCTTTTTTAAGACTTCGAGTTCGGCATCCGCCTCGTCTGTCGCCATGACCTCACGCTCCGTAGTTAGCCAAATCAGGATATTGGCGAATCATGGCCACGGCATCCGCGACCAACCGCTCCCCGTCCTCGCTCAACTTGGCAAGGCTTGGGAATCCGAATCGATGAACGTCTCGCAAATGCTTATTGACTACGATCAGGCGACCGGCAATTAAGACGAGGCGCCCAAACCCCTCGTGATGCATCTTTATCATCGGCGAGGCCATGGTGCCGGTCGCCCGCTCCACGCTCAAACCGACCGCGTTATAGAACAATTCGAGACGCCACAGGGTTTCAGGGTCTGGATCGCCGATAATCGGCATCGCGCGACGCTTGGCCTTGTCGATGATATACGGATCTATGAGTAGCCTATCGGTCTTTCCCTCCCAGGCACCGTGGGTGTCCTGAGCCCGCCACTGCTTGATCAGTTCCTGGACAAAGGGCGATCCCAGGGCCGCCTCATCTGCTACCGTATCGTTTTCTACCGTGACGTTTTCGATCATGAGCCCTCCTCCTCGTCTAAGACATACTCGCGCACTTGACCTTTCAAGAGCGCCTTGCGTAACCAGGGCGGTGGGGTCCCGCGCAATACCACCTTCAGCTTATCGAGAAGATCTTCGATGCGCTCCGGAGTCGGTACCTTGATCGGGTGCACCTTCTTTGCAACCACACGGGCCGCGCCCGAACCGCCGATTGCCGCCACATACAAAATGGCGCAATCAGAAACGGCCTCGACCTTCGGCCCAAGCTTGTCCTCGTTGCCGTCTTCCTCCAGATTGCCATCGAACCGTCGCACCTCGATACAGTGATGGGCATCGGCGGTGACCTCGTAGATCGCAATATTTTGGGCCCAACCAAAATGGGCATCGACGCGCTGTAGATCCTGGGTTGCAAACGCGATTTTCATAACACCTCCGTAATCGAAATTGTGTCCTGAGTCGCTGGCCCAGAGGGCGTGCCGCACTCGCAAGGCTGGGTGCCGTGAGTCTCGTCGCCGGCATGCGCCAGGTCGCCATCGGCGTACAGCTCGTGGGCGTTGGCCAGAAACAGATTGCCGACCTCAAAGACTAGGTCGCGCGTGCCCCGATACCCGACGATGACGCGATGGGCCGCCCCCAATCGATCAAAGACCGGCAGGCCCATGCGCAGAAATGGGATGTTGAGACGCGCGGCGGCCTGGCGGCCGTGGGAGTGGGTAATAAGGAGGTCACACCCGGCGGCCATCGCCTCCAGATCCTCCAGATCGCCGATCCGCGCATCGGGCACGCTTAAGCGCGCCATCAGCGGGGATTTGGTGGTGGTGACCGCGGCGGCAATTTCACAGCCCATACCGATAAGCCAGCCGCTCAAGGTCCAGAGCAGATCCGGTTCAGCCCCGATCGCCACCCGCTGGCCGCCAAAAAAGAAGTGGGCGTCGAGCATGGCATCGACTAACTGGCTGCGCTGGCGTCGATACTGGGTCGGGACCGGTCGGCCACTCAGTTGGCTCAGAAATGCAAACAACCGATCGGCGGGTTCAAGTCCCGTTAGCGTGTCAAAGAGGGTCACGGGAACACCGGTCTTCGCTTCCAGGGCCGCGGCTGGCGCACGCATCTGTTCGCCAATAGCGATCGTAGCCACCGATGCCCCAAGCCCCCGCATACCGGCGACCGTGGAGCCCCCTATGGTCGTGGGACTGAAATCCGTCGGGATATGTCCATCCAGAGACCCCGAGAGGTCCGGCACGACGACTGCGGTCAGACCAAAATCCGCCATAATCGCGCACAGCTCGATGATATCCCCGGGTGTCACGTGACTCCCCGGCAGCAGGTTGACCTGGTCCTTTATGGGAGCTGTCGCGGGCTCGGCCAACGACTCCACGATGGCCGTCACGGCCTTCGCCCAGCCATCTTGGAGCGCCCCCTGGTAATCCGGGGTGGAGACATAGACGATCGGCATATCAAGCTCTGGGTGGGACGCCTTGATGCGATGCAAATCGCCGGCTACGTCATCGCCCTTGGTTTCGGTCAAGCCGGTCGAGGCGATACCGATAAATGCGGGCTGGGTACGCTGATGAATGTTGAGCAAGGCCTGCTCTAGGTTGTCACCGCCCCCTAAGATCGTGGTGACCTCGTTCATAGCCGTCGTTTGGAGCGGGATGGCTTCCCGAAAATGGCGGACCAGTAACACGAGCCCGAAGGCCGTGCAGCCCTGCGAGCCGTGCAATACCGGCATGCAGCCATCGATCCCAAGGAACGCAAGCGCCGCGCCTAACGGTTGGCTCAGCTTCAAAGGGTTGACGGTACAGGCCTTGGCCACGGAGCCGGAGCGGTTCATGACATACCCTCCCTATCCCATGGGGCCGGACGCCGTACCTGCCCCCAGACGGGGTTATATATGGCCTTATCGATCTCTTGCACCAACGCCACCATGCCCTCATACCCGGCATAGGCGTGGTGACGCTCCTGATTGATATCGAGCCACGGAACCTTCGCCTTCAGGGCCACAAACTGGGAACGCCCCCCGGACAACATGATGTCGGCGCGTGCATCGGCCAACATCCTATACATCTCGCGTGGCGACATATCCTCAATCATGTGGGCCTCCTCGCCCATGATCTTCTTGATGCGGTCCTTGTCTTCCTTGGTCGATTTCTTGACGCTCGTGCCGACGATCTCGATCCCGATCTCCTGTAAGGCCGCAACGACCGACCACGATTTGACGCCGCCGGTTATGAGCAACACGCGCTTCCCCTGCAATCGCGCCCGGTAGGGCTCGAGACGGGCGGCGACCCGCGCCTCTTCGCGCGCGATCACGGCCTCGGTCCGATCCGTCAGACCCGGCGGCGCACCGCGCTCCACCAGCAGCCTTGCGATCTGGCGCAACGCATCGCTCATGTCGGAACTGCCATAAAACGATCCTTCGAAGAACGGAATACCGTAACGCTCCTCCATTTTGCGGGCGACATTGATCATGGCCTTCGAACAGACCATCATCGCGGCACGGGCACGGTGTGAACAGGCGATCTCGTGATAACGGGCGTCGCCGCTGATGCACGACAACACTCGAATACCAAGCTCTGTCAAAAGCGGCTTCACCTGCCAGAACTCGCCGACTAAGTTGTACTCCCCGATGATGTTGATGTCGTAGGGCGTGGTGGTCTCCGGCTCTTCTGTGCCGATGACATATTCGAGCAAGGCCTCACCGGCTAGCTTGTTGCCGAGATTCTTGCTGCCGACGAATCCTGGGGCGTTGATCGGGATAATGGGCTTTGCGAATTTGGCGCTCGCGGCCTTGCACAAGGCCTCGATGTCGTCACCGATCAGGGCCGTTACACAGGTTTGATAGACAAAGACTGCGGGCGGATCGTATTTGTCGAGGATCTCTTTTACGGCCTTAAAGAGTCGCTTTTCGCCACCGAAGACCACGTCGTTCTCGGTGATGTCGGTCGTAAACCCGGTCCGGTAGAGTAACGGGCCAGACGACCTGGCGCCGCGATTGTCCCAGGAGTTCCCTTCGCAACTAATGGGCCCGTGCACGAGGTGCGCCACGTCGGTGATCGGTTGGAGGGCAATCTTGGCGCCATCAAATGCACAGCCGCCGGCCGCCGCCCCCGGTTTCAGGGCTTGCGTACAACCCTTCTTGCGTTGCTTGTCGGTCTTCGCTTGATTCTTCGCGCAGGCCGGTTCGACCATGACCTGCTGCACCGTGCTGGCCAAGCTATCCATACGCACCCCCAACACTCAACTACTACCTGCTCGGGCTCACACCTTAAGAATGCCTGCACTCTGTACGCTTCGGTCGAGAGTGAACTGAGTCTCGCCTAGACAAAGACCAAAATATCCTCGTCTCGGACCACATACTGGCACGCGAGCCGCCACAGCGCGGGACTTACCGGCAGCGTGGACGCCCGATATTCGGCATCCGTGAGCTTGCCTACCTGATACAAAATCATCTTCTCTTCCAAACTTAAGGACACGGTCCGCTCGACACCATCAGTATCGAGCAGTACAACCTTGACAGCGCATGCCCCGCACATGCCATCGCCACACATTTTCTGGGGCGGCCAAGGCATCTCCCGAGTCAGAGTGAGCAGCGTTAGCGCACAGTCTGGCGCAACTGTCACAATGCGCTCAGCCTCAAAGGGCGCCGCCAAAAAAGTTATGCGACCCATTCGCCACCTCACCGGCACCCAGGGCGCCTCTTCCCTGATAGTCCCTGCATGGGGTCGCGCCCACCGTGCGATGGGCGCCCGACCCCCGTTAACGGATAATGTCGAAACTGTAATCCGTCTTTCCCGCGACCATGGTGTTGCGATCCGCCTCGTCGAAGATCTTGTCTAGGATCCGCACCAGGGTATTCATGCCCCCCTGATATCCCCAAACCGGATAACGATGGTGATGATGGCGGTCAAAGATCGGGAATCCGAGCCGTATCAAGGGCGTCCCAGTGTCGCGCTCCAGGAACTTCCCGTAGGTGTTGCCGATCAGAAAGTCGACCGGCTCGGTAAACAGCAAGGAACGCATATGCCACAAGTCGCGGCCCGGATAGACATGGCAATCCTTACCGAACGGCGACGCCGCCAGCATCGAGTGCACCTTGGCCTCCCAGTCCTTGGTGCCGTTAGTGGCCATGATATGGACTGGCTCCGCGCCTAGCTCCAGCAGAAAGCCGGCAAGCCCCAACGTGAAGTCCGGGTCGCCATAGATCGCGAATTTCTTGCCGTGGATATGGGCCGTGGAATCGGCAATGGCATCCACCAGCCGGCCGCGCTCGCGAGCAATCTCATCGGGTATTGGCCGACCGGACAATTTCGACACCGCCATCAGGAACCGGTCGGTGCCAGCGACCCCCACTGGATGATTGAATGCCAAGACCTCATGGCCCTGCTTTTCGATATAGGCCAAGGTCTTAGGCGTACAGAACTCTTGCATCGAGATCGTGGCCTTGGCGTGGATCGCATCGGCAGCGGCCTTGAGCGGCGTTCCACCGTCATACATACGAAACTTCCCGTCCGTCGGCGTATCCCATACGTCGCTGTTGTCGCCCAGGATCGTATAGTCGACCCCCATGAGATTGAAGAGGCGCTTTATCTCGCGCATGTTCCCAATGGTGTAGCCATCGAACCCACCAATGAAATTGATGCTATTGCGTGGCTCGCGTACGAGCGGGTCCACGGTCCCCGCCTTCCCGCCCCAAAAGTGTTCAATGATACCCTTCATGGTGTTGTCGTAACCCATGACGTGGCTACCGACAAAGGCGGGCGTATGCGCAAAGGGGACGTCAAATTCCTCCGGCACCGAACCCTTTTCCTTGGCCGACTTGATAAAGGCGTTAAGATCGTCGCCGATTACTTCCGCCATGCAGGTCGTGGATACCGCAATCATCTTCGGTTTATAGAGGTTGTAGGCATTCGCTAAACCGTCGACCATGTTGTTTAGGCCACCGAACACGGCGGCGTCCTCGGTCATGGACGACGACACACAGGACGTGGGCTCCTTGAAGTGGCGGCTGAAATGACTGCGGTAATAGGCAACGCAGCCCTGCGAGCCGTGCACAAACGGGAGCGTCTCCTCAAACCCGAGAGCGGCAAATACCGCCCCAAGCGGTTGGCAGGCCTTCGCCGGATTGACGACCAAGGCTTGGCGGGCGAAATTGATCTCTTGATATTCCTTGGTCTTGGTCCACTCCCGGGCGGTGCTCAACGCATCCACCGAAGCTGGGTTCTCAAAGGCCTTCTTGTTTTCGAACATCTCCTGATATTCCGGGGACCGGAATAATGTGAAGTGATCGAGGACTTTCTCAGAATTCTGGCTCATACCCACTCTCCATTGGCTTAAAGGGCGCCACGCGCCGACTGGCGTGCCGACTGGTGGCACGCCAGAGCATTATTTACCTGATTCCCACGGCGTCTTGGTAAGACCCCAGACCGGATTATTGATCGCCATATCCATGTCGCGCGCGAAGATCGCGAACCCGTCATACCCATGATAGGGTCCCGAGTAATCCCAAGAATGCATCTGCCGGAAGGGCACGCCCATTTTTTGGAAGGTGTATTTCTCCTTGATGCCGGCGCCGACCAGATCGGGCTGTATGCGATCAACGAACTTCTCGAACTCAAACCCGGTTACGTCGTCATAGATGAGCGTGCCATCCTTGACGTAATGCGTAGTGCGCTGGTAGTCGTCGTTATGGCCGAACTCGTAGCCCGTGCCGACGATTTCCATACCCAGGTCCTCATAGGCCCCGATGACGTGGCGCGGCCTAAGCCCACCGACGTAGAGCATCACCTTTTTGCCTTCAAGACGCGGCTTATACTTGGCAATCACGGCGTCCATAAGGGCCTGGTATTTGGCGATGACGCGTTCGGCCCCTTCCTTGATCTTATCGTCGAAGTGGCCGGCTATCGTACGCAGGGACTCGGCGACCTTGGATGGCCCAAAGAAGTTGTACTCCACCCATGGAATGCCGTACTTCTCTTCCATATAGCGAGAGATGTAGTTCATGGAGCGGTAGCAATGAAGGATGTTCAGCTTGGCCTTCGGGGTATTCTCCAGTTCCGCGATGCTTCCGTCCCCGGACCACTGCGCGATCACGCGCAAACCCATTTCCTCAAGCAGTATCCGTGAAGACCATGCGTCGCCACCGATGTTGTAGTCGCCGATAATGGCGACATCATAAGGGGAGGATTCGAAGGTTGCGGGCCGCTCCGTGCCTTTCTCGAAGACCCAGTCACGGATCGCGTCGTTGGCGATGTGGTGACCGAGGGACTGGGACACACCCCGGAACCCTTCGCAGCGCACCGGCACCATGGTCTTGCCGTTGTATTCCTTGGTCTTCTTCTTCGCGACCGCCTCGATATCGTCGCCAATGAGTCCGATCGGACACTCTGACTGGATGGTGACACCGTTATTCAAGGGAAAGAGCTGCTGGATCTCGTCAATAACCTTGTCGAGCTTCTTGTCGCCACCGAACACAATATCTTTTTCCTGGAAATCGGACGTGAACTGCATCGTCACAAAGCTGTCGATCCCGGTCTCGCCGATGTAATAGTTGCGGCGTGCGGCCCAGGAGTACTGGCCACAGCCGACCGGCCCGTGCGATACATGCACCATATCCTTGATCGGGCCCCATACCACGCCCTTGGAACCCGCGTAGGCGCACCCGCGGATGGTCATGACGCCGGGGATTGATTTCACGTTCGATTTTACGCCGCAGTCCGGCTTGTCGCCCTCATAGACGTTTAGGTGCTTGGCGCGCCGCTTGGCGGTCTTTTCCGGATAAACATCCAAAACCTCCTTGATGACTTCGGAGTTTCTGGCTTTCGCTTCATCTAGTGTCAAGGTCATTTTGACCTCCTGTAGTAAGCGGTCCGAGCGGGTTCCGGGCTCGGACCGTTTGGCGTGATTGTCAGGCTACGGCCGTCTCGGTTGCGGGCTTGCCGACGATGGACTCATCCACCGGGTTCATGATCCCGTGCTCCATCAATAACTCTTCGAGCTCGTCCATGGTGATCGGGGTCGGGATTGTGCCCTTGCCGACGTTGGCGTGGATCTTTTGGGCGAGCTGACGATATTCGTCCGCCTGCTGTGAGTCCGGCGCGTACTCGAGCACCGTCATGCGACGCAATTCCGCGTGTTGGACAACGTTCGCGCGCGGCACGAAATGGATGAGCTTGCTGTTGAGCTTCTTGGCAAGGGCATCCGCGAGCTCATATTCCTTGTCGGTCTGGCGCTCGTTACAGACGAGCCCGCCTAAGCGCACGCCGCCCGAGTTCGCGTATTTCAAAATGCCTTTCGAGATGTTGTTGGCGGCGTACATCGCCATCATTTCTCCGGACATCACGATGTAGATCTCCTGGGCCTTGTTTTCGCGGATCGGCATGGCGAAGCCGCCACACACGACGTCGCCTAGCACGTCGTAGGAGACATAGTCAGTACCCTCGTACGCGCCTTCCTCTTCCAGGAAGTTGATAGACGTGATCACGCCGCGGCCGGCACAACCGACGCCGGGCTCAGGGCCGCCGGACTCGACGCAACGAATACCCTTCCAACCGACCTTCATGACATCCTCGAGCTCTAGGTCCTCAACGCTCCCGGCACTGGCGGCAAGACTCAAGATGGTGTCCTGGGCCTTGGCATGCAAAATGAGCCGGGTGGAATCGGCCTTCGGGTCACAACCAACGATCAGAATTTTCTGGCCCATCTCGGCCAGGGCCGCCAGGGTGTTCTGGGAGGTCGTTGATTTGCCGATACCACCCTTTCCATAAAAAGCTATCTGTCGTAATGCAGCCATGTGTCATCTCCTTTAAACAATCTGTGTGGCGTCTGGTTCGTAACCCGCACCGGCGGGCTCGTTTTACGTTGACTTCGGTTCCTGTCTCATCGTGCGCGGGTCTAGGGATTGCGCCCCAATAAAGAACCTCGTTTAACAGCGTCTCGCCGTACGCTATGCCTAAGAGCAAATGCCGTGCCATAACGGGAAGGTGGTGAAATGGCGTCCTTGCAGGCTTATAGGCCTACAGGGCGTGTCGGGCTTACGACAAAAGCCGGGGGCATTGTGTGACTTGTCTGAAACACAACAACGGTTGGTGGGTAGGGCCAGCGAACGGCGCCGCTTTAAGATCATGGCAGCGCGTGTTGGGGGGCGCTGTGGCAGTAAGATATGCAGGTGTTGGCGTGTATGCTCGGCGCGGTGCTGGCAAGCGGATCGGTCAGGGCCACGGAAGGGGGTGAGCGAGCGCTTGGCGACAGAAGAATAGGCGCGCTATCGAGTAGCCCGCAAATCGGCCACGCGGCCTTGGCGCTCGCGGGTGTGCGGGCCGCTACACCCAGATCTTATCGCCTGCCGAAGTGAACAGGCGAGCCCTTCGCGACTACTAAGGTCTGGGAATGCGTCGCGGCATGCGCCAGTCTGGGGTTAGGACCAGAAGACTCGGTCCTGGTCGCGATTCAGCTCCGCCAAGGCCTCGACCAGCGTGGCCTGCGCACTCTGTATGACCCAGGCGTCGGTGACGTGGTCACGCCGATAGAGGTGCCAGACACCATACCGGCTCCGGTACCGAAGCCACGCGATATCGATGACGCCGCCCTGATTATCGACATTACGCGAGCAACAAGGGCTGCGCACAATATAGCCCTCCGGACCTGGGTGCACCGATGGGCACACATATCGGTAACGCTGCCGATTTTTCAGTGCGAGCTCGATTCGTCGCCGATCAACATCGTTGGGATGGGGCGACAGGATCGCGGACTCGCGTCGGCTAGGTCCAGGAAAGAGGTCTGGGCTGGCCCGTTTCTTAGGCATGGTCATAACCTCCCAGGGGCAACAGTCGCGGCAACCTAAGGTAAGGCTGCCCTGCGTTAGAAGGACCCCCTTTGGCGTGCGCCGCATTTTACCGCCATCCTCGCGGCTACGCACGGACTATACCGCCATTCCGGCGCGTTTTTCTAGTTGGGCAAGCCGGTCGCAGACGCCGTCTTTTGTTACCTGAACCACACCCGCTGAAACAACTACATCATAATCCGCAGATTTTGGGCACTGCTAGACCTGCCCCTTAGCGCCGCCACGGCGTGCGTTCGCAGTCGGCTCGCGGCGATCGTACGCACGCGCTCCTCGGGGTCGGCGGTGAGCATCGCTAGCCATTGAAGGCCGATGCGTCGGGCAATGGTTTGGCGCACTAAGCCGTCTTCGTCATTGAGCATAAGCGGGAGCACCCACTGTGATGCGTCGCCCGACCATACGCCGCACGCCCAGATCAGAGTCGTCTGGCATCAGGATTAGATCCGCGCCCGCCAGGCGCCGCGCGATTGCGACCCGTACCCCGGGATCCACATCTTCGCGTAGAGAAGTTCGGGAAAGCTATACAGGCTCACATGACGAGCTGCGGCCCGGCGAATCTCAGGCGCCCACTGGCGACCCACATAGTAGGCTCCGAGCGCGGGGTTACGGTGGAAGAAACGATAGAGGCTCAAGGCGGTGTCGCCGCGAAGACACCGGGACTGTGGGCGGCAACCGGCGGCTGCAGACCATACCCGTGAATCCCGCGCGCACCCCTAATCCTCCGGGGCCCACGCGTCATGACCGCAGAGAACCCCGCCGATAGTTAGGGCTACGCCACTTCCGGCGAAACCGCTAGAGATGACGAACCGGTATGGCGTATTTTTTGAGTGCATAGCCGATCTGTCGTGGCGTCAAATTGAGCAGGCGGGCCGCCTTGGCCTGCACCCACCCACACTGATCAAGCGCCCATATCAAGCGCTCGCGTTCGGAACCCGGGGGGCCACGATCACGCGCCGCAGGGTCCGGCGGCGAAGCCGCGCGACTCTCGCCACGCATACCCGGATTTCCCCCCCAAGCGTCCTGTAGGGCCAGCGAGAAGCACTTTCCCTGTTGGCAGGAAAGGTCGGGCAATTCGATAGTGTCCCCATGCGCCATGGTCGCGGATCGCTCCAGGCAGTTTTCGAGTTCGCGCACGTTGCCAGACCAGTTGCAGCCGAGTAATACGCGCAAGGCCTCCGGAGAGATGCGCATCTGGCGCCCGTTTTCTTGATTAAACTTCTCCAAGCAATTATCGACCAGGAACGGGATGTCCTCATGCCTTTCCCGCAACGGCGGTAGGAAAATCGCCACGACATTAATACGGTAATACAGGTCTTCCCGAAACGTTCCGTTAGCGACTGCCACCTCAAGATCGCGGTTCGTGGCGCATATGATGCGTACGTCGACCCGAATGGACTTGTTGCCACCCACGCGTTCGAATTCCCGTTCCTGTAATACTCGCAAGAGCTTCGTCTGAAACGCCGGCGAAATCTCGCCGATCTCATCTAGAAAGAGTGTGCCTCCGTGGGCCGACTCAAACCGCCCCTTATGCTCCTGAGAAGCACCGGTAAAGGCGCCTTTCTCGTGGCCGAACAACTCGGACTCCAGGAGCGTCTCCGTCAATGCCGCGCAATTGACGCGCACAAAGGCCTTGTCCTTGCGCGGGCTCAGGTAATGGATCGCGCGCGCGATCATCTCCTTGCCGGTCCCTGATTCCCCGCGCAACAGCACAGTCGCCCGCCCTGGCGCCACTTTGTGGACCTCCGCAAAGACCTCCTGCATGCGCTTGCCGTGGCCGACGACGTTATCGATGCTGTAGCGACCTTTGAGGGCCGTCTCCAGCCTTTGTTTTTCGGCTAGCAATTGGGCCCGTTCAGCGGCGATGACGCGGTTTTGCTTGATCGCATGCCCGATCAAAATGGTCACCATTTTCAAGAACCGCACGTCATGCTCAAACCGCGATGGCGTGCTGGCGGGCTGCGTCTCGCGATCTACGCTCAGTACGCCGATCGTTTCACGGCCCATCTTTATCGGCACGCAAATGAAGGCTATGGCGGTACCGGGTTCTTGTTGCATGGCACGCGCCAGGGTACGGTTTAGAAATAGCGGCTCGTTCGCCACGTCCGGAATGACGATCGGCAGGCCGGACTTCAAGACGCGCCCGATGATCCCCTCGCCTCGCTGGTAGCGGCCACGATCAGTCTCCTGATAGCTGAGTCCATGGGTACTCACGATTTGGAGTGCACCGTCTTCCTGGACTAGGCCGACCATACCGCGCTGCATGTGCAGATAGGACGACAGTATCCCAAGCGTGCTGCGTAAGGCCTTGAGTAGATCGCCACCAGAATTGAGGCCCTTGCTGACCTCGTACATGGCGAGCACCTCTGCCATTGCCTCGCTTCCCGGCGGCCTTGCCATAGTGTTCTTCCTCTAATGATTCTCGGCTCTTATTGGAGAGTCTACCGCTTCAAGTAGCAATTTGTGTACCGCAATGAAGGCTCGCGTCATCAGTTGTTTTGCAGCCCGCATTCATTTTCTTGGGATAGGCGGTAATAGGGCCCGGCAGACCAATAGAGGCCATGCAGGGATGGATTCCATTACCGTGGCAACATCGGGCCTTGTTCGCTATCTGACAAACCCGACAATAACGGGCGGGATTGTTGGATATAAGACAGCCGCCCGATAATGAGGCGCACGCGCCCAGGCGGTGCAATTCATTAGGGTCTCGCTTTTGCCTGGTGGCGATGGCGACTTGGCGGCCGGTGCCCCAGCGGTCACGCCCGATGAGCGCGATCGACCCGCCGACTTGCCTGCTAGGGCCGGATCGGTCAGCCGCTTGGCCGCCACACAAATACGCGCGCCGACTCGGCAAAGTAGCCCCAGGGCCGGCGGGCGGCCCGGCGTCCGGACCCTAGGCCGTGTTTCGAGAGACCTTGCCGGATCGCGCCGCCAAGCCGCAGCGCGCCGATCGGTGGTGTGGCATTACGGGGCGCTGGCATCTTTCAGGCGACGGATAGCGCGAGTCTTGGCATAAGCGACCGTGCACTTGCGTGGGGTTTGCGACAGACATGTCGGTCGCAAACCCCACATCGCTGACCGAACCGATCCCACGCGCGCGCGGATAACGAGGCCAGCACCTGCTTAACAGGTGTTGGCATGGCGATTGCTATGCCTTAAGCGACAATGGCCTTTCAGGAATGCGGGCATGGACACTTCAGTTACGATCAACGACACGACCCTTCGAGATGGTGAACAAACCGCCGGCGTCACATTCAACGCCGACGAGAAGATCATGATCGCGTGCGCGCTGGCCCAAGCCGGGGTTCTCGAAATGGAGGTCGGCATTCCGGCGTTGGGAGCCGAGGAGCGCGAGATCATCCGGACGATCGGCGCACTGCCATTGCCCATACGGCCGATGGTCTGGGCACGGATGTGCCTGCCGGATGTCCGGAGCGCGGATCTCTGCCAAATCCCGTCCATCAATCTATCCATTCCGATCTCGGATGTTCATCTTCACCATAAACTGAACCGCGACCGAGCCTGGGTCTTGAAGACCATAGCCGAGGTCGTGGGTTTTGCGGTCGACCGCGGCATGGTCGTTTGCGTCGGGGCCGAAGATGCATCGCGAACTGATCAAGATTTCGTATGCCAAGTCGCCGAGGCCGCGCAACGCGCGGGGGCGGTGCGCTTCCGGTTTGCCGACACCTTGGGGATATTGGACCCGTTCACGGCCTTCGACCGCATCGGGCACCTCCACAAATCGGTCGACATACCGATCGAGATGCATGCCCACGATGATCTTGGTATGGCCACCGCCAATACCTTGGCGGCCGTGCTGGCTGGCGCCCGCTATATCAATACGACCGTCAATGGCCTAGGCGAGCGGGCTGGCAACGCCAGCTTAGAAGAGATCGTAGTCGCGCTCCATGTTCTTCATGGGCGATCGACAGGGGTCGACACCAAGCAACTACCGATCATCTCGGAGCTCGTCGGACGCGCATCGGGTCGTCCGACCTCGCCGCAAAAAAGCGTGGTAGGCGATGCCGTGTTTACTCATGAAGCAGGCATCCATGTCGATGGATTGCTGAAAGACGTCCACACCTACCAGGGCTTCGACCCCGCAGACGTGGGGCGCGCCCACAAGATTGTGTTGGGTAAGTATTCCGGGTCGCGGGCTGTGGAATATGTCTATGGGAAGCTGGGCATCCCGATCAGCCGATCGCAGGCGCGCCACATCGTCGGTTTAGTACGCACGCATGCGGTCACCACGAAGAGCGCGCCAAACGATCAAGATCTGCGCCGCTTTCTCGGGCAGACGCAGGCTTATGCGCCAGCAGCCCCATTGGCAGCGAGCCAATAGGCGCGCCGGCCAGGATGTAAGTGGCGTGCCTGGACATAACCGGGCGCGCATGAACGGAATAGGTAAAGGAGAGGTCGAATGGGGTCAGCCAGCCAGCACCTGTTTAGAGATTTGAGCCGCCTATCCGCGGCCGAGGAGTTCTTTCAGTATTTCGACGTGCCCTACGATAAGCACGTCGTCGACGTGAATCGTTTGCATATCCTACAGCGCTTTCATCAATACCTCGGGCAATTCTTAGACGATGGGCCCACGGATGCCGAACTTCTACGGGCATTCTGCGCGGGTCTCTTGGAGCGGGCCTATGGCGACTTCACACATTCGAGCGCGCAGACAGAAAAGGTCTTTCGGGTGTTTAGAGATAAAACACCTTCAGTGAGTGTCGAGGCCCTTACGCGCGCGGCACCCGCCTGCGAAAACGGAGAATGAGCATGCACATCCTCGTCTGTATAAAACAGGTTCCGGACAGCGCGCAAATACGCGTCCATCCGGTGACCAATACCATCATGCGACAGGGCGTACCCGCGATCGTCAACCCTTACGATCTCTACGCCTTGGAAGAGGCGCTGCGACTGAAGGACCGCTACCGAGGACGGATTACGGTGCTGAGCATGGGGCCGCCGCAAACAGAGGTGGCGCTTCGCAAGGCCCTGGCCTTCGGGGCCGATGAGGCGATCCTCTTGACCGATCGGGCGTTCGCCGGAGCGGATACCTTGGCTACGAGCTACGCGCTTGCGGCCGCCATAAAACAGGTTCATGAAAAGCTGCCGGTGGATCTCGTCTTTGCCGGCAAACAAACGATCGACGGGGATACCGCCCAGGTGGGACCGGGCATTGCGACCCGGCTTGGCATGCAACTCCTCACGTACGTGAGCCGAATCGAGTCTCTGGATCTCGACGCCCGCGAGATTACGGTCCATAGGCGGGCCGAGGGCGGCGTGCAGGTCATAAAGACTCGGCTGCCGAGTCTCGTGACCGTGCTAGAGGGGGTAAACGACATGCGGTTTGCCACCCTCACGGACATGTTTCGGGCTGCCCGTCATCCCTTGACTATTTGGAATAAGGAAGACGCCCAAATCGAGGACATCACGAAAATCGGCCTCAAGGGCTCCCCGACTGCGGTATCCAAGGTCTTTGCGCCCAAGCCCACGGATCGCCGGGCCGAGATCATCGAGACACAAAGCGGTCAACCCGCCGACTTGGCGGCAACCTTGGTGGGCAAGCTCTTCGCTCAGCATAGCGATCTGGCCCTTAGCATAAGCTCTTCCTCTGTTTCTTCTGCGAGGCAATCATGACTACTGCGCCCCCACCCCCCGCCGCCCGCCCGGCTGGCCGCCGTTCTTATAAATTAGATGCCCGCCTAGCCGGCTACAAAGGGGTCTGGGTCTTTATCGAGTGCGAACGCGGGCAGGCCCATACCGTATCATGGGAGCTGCTCGGTGAAGGCCGCAAACTGGCCGACACCCTGAAGGTCGAGTTGGCCGCCGTGATTCTGGGGCCGCCGGGGGAGGCGATCCGCGGCCTCTGCGACGAGGCTATTCGCTACGGTGCCGATCTCTGCTACCTCGCCCAAGACCCGGTGTTGAGCGATTACCGTAACGCCCCTTACACGAGCGTCCTGACCGAACTCGTCAACCAGTATTGCCCGGAAATCCTGCTCTTGGGGGCCACGACCTTGGGTCGCGACCTAGCTGGCAGTGTAGCGACCACACTGCAGACGGGACTTACCGCCGACTGCACAGGGCTTGCCATCGATCCCGAAAACCGTGGCCTGGCCGCGACCCGCCCGACGTTTGGCGGCAGTCTTTTGTGTACCATCGTCACGCTCAATTACCGCCCCCAAATGGCCACCGTCCGCCCCCGCGTGATGCCCATGCCCACACCCCAACCAGAGCGCGCGGGCCGCGTCATCGAACACCCGTTGGCGCTTGTCGAAGACACGATCATCTCGAAGATCCTCGAATTTATCCCCGATGAGCGCGGCCAGGACGCGAACCTTCCCTTTGCCGACATTATCGTAAGCGGCGGTCGCGGCATGAAACGCCAGGAGAATTTCCAGCTGATCTGGGATTTGGCCGCCGTGTTGGGCGCCGAGGTCGGGGCCAGTCGCCCCGTGATTCAGGCCGGTTGGGCGAGCGCGGATCGGCAAGTGGGGCAATCGGGCAAGACCGTGCGCCCGCGGCTCTATATCGCCGCCGGTATCTCGGGGGCCATTCAGCACCGCGTGGGAATGGACAAATCCGACGTCATCATCGCCATCAATGAGGACTCTAGCGCGCCGATCTTTGATTTTGCGAATTTCGGCATTGTCGGTAACGCCATGACCATACTTCCCGCATTGACCCAGGCGTTTCGTGAACATCTGGCGACACTAAAGCGGGCTTGTTGAGATTTGAAGGAGGGCGTATGACCGAACATTTTGATGCAATCGTTGTAGGAGCGGGTCCGGCTGGCAATACCGCGGCCTATACCATGGCCAAGGCCGGCCTCAAGGTTTTGCAGATCGAGCGGGGCGAATACTCAGGCTCCAAGAACGTCCAGGGCGCTATCTTGTATGCGGATGCGCTCGAGAAGGTCATCCCCGACTTTCGTGAGGATGCGCCGCTTGAGCGCCACATTATCGAGCAGCGTATGTGGATATTAGACGACACGTCATATCTCGGCGGCACTTATCGCTCGGCGGATTTCAGCAATCCTCCCTACAACCGCTATACCATCATCCGATCGCAATTCGATCGCTGGTTCTCGCAAAAAGTGCGCGATGCCGGCGCGCTAGTCATTTGCGAGACGACCGTCTTAGACCTCCATATGGACGGGACCCGGGTCGTTGGCGTACGCACCGACCGAGAAGGCGGATCGGTATACGCTGACATCGTGATCCTGGCCGATGGCGTGAACTCGCTGCTCGCAAAGAAGGCCGGGTTCCACGGCGAGCTAAAGCCGCGCGATGTCGCGCTCGCCGTCAAAGAGATCCACTTCCTGCCCGAGCAGACCATCGAAGAGCGTTTCAATATCAAGGGAACCGAGGGTGTCGTCATCGAAATGGCCGGTAAGATCACCAAAGGCATGGTGGGCACGGGATTTTTGTATACCAACAAGGAGTCGGTGACCATCGGGGTCGGCTGTCTGCTTTCGGACTTTAAGAAGAGCGGCGTATCGCCTTACACATTACTAGAGGAGATGAAAGCACATTCGGCCATTCAACCGCTCCTGGCCGGCGGCGAAATGAAGGAATACACCGCCCACTTGATCCCCGAGGGCGGATACAACGCCATCCCCCAGATTTACGGGGACGGCTGGCTCATTGCAGGCGATGCCGGCATGTTCGTGAATGCAGTCCATAGGGAGGGCTCCAATCTCGCCATGACCACGGGTCAGGTGGCCGCAGAGACCGTCATCACCCTAAAGACCGAAGGCAAGCCCCTCACCGCCAAGAACCTGGCGGTTTATCGCAAGGCCTTAGATGAGAGTTTCGTCATGAAGGATATGAAGAAGTACAAAAATATTCCTCACATCCTGGACAATAACCGGCAGTTCTTCGTAGCTTACCCGAACCTCGTAAGCCAGGCTGCGCACACCATGTTGACCGTAGACGGGATCGACAAGAAGGCCAAGGAGCGCGCCATTCGCAAGAACTTCGCGAGTCGGCGCTCTGTTTTTGGCCTGTTGTCCGATGCGTTTAAGCTTTGGAGGGCGTTCGAATGAAACGGATCGAAGAGAAGCTCTTTCAGAACCGGTACCGGGTCGATACCGGCCACGCCCATATCGAAATCATGAATGCCGATATCTGCGCGGTCGAGTGTGAGGATAAGGCCTGCACGTTCTGTTGCCCGGCTGGCTGCTATGCCGAGGATCCGGGCGGGCGCGTCACCCTGATCACCGACGGCTGCCTCGAGTGCGGGACTTGCCGCATCATTTGTAACGAACATCTCAACGTCCAATGGGAGTACCCACGGGGCGGTTATGGGATATTGTTTAAATTCGGGTGACTGCGGCCCACTCCACCACCGCAACCCCATGCCACACCCAATGGGGTTTAGCGCCGCCTCGGCCGCGTCTTAAGGCGCCCGGTGGGCGCGATGCACCCGCGCCTTTGTGGCGCGTAATGGCGTAACTCACAATCAGGTGCGGCCGGACACGACCTTCCGGGCCCGGCCTTAAAGCCCGACCGATTCGATCCGGCGCAATGTCATCGTAAGCTTGGAGTGCTCCCCACACACAGCATGGCGTGCGTCCATCCGGCCTTTCGGCTCGGCCGGGAGGCGGCGGGCCAGGACCGGGCCCGTGACCTAATGCTGGGGGTCTGTGATCGGCCATACCGACATCGCGCCATAGCGCTTGTTGGCATGCCGGTGGCTGCCGCTTCAGTGAGCGAAGCGGTTACGTGGCGACCGGTCGCCGCGCATGGAGGTCACGGGGCAAACGAGTTTCCGCAGCCGCAAATCGTGCGGGCATTGGGATTTTTTATAACAAACCGCGCCCCTTTGATGTCATCCCGGTAATCGATCTCGACGCCCGCGAGATAAGGCAGGCTCAAAGGGTCGATCACCATTTTGACCCCGTCTTTTTCGATCAACCGGTCGTCTTCGACGGCGCTGCCTTCAAAACAGAACCCATACTGAAAGCCGGCGCAACCACCGCCGCCTACCCAAATCCGCAGATAGAGGCGGTCGGGACCGGCTTCTGTCATCAAGGCGCGCAGTTTGATCATCGCGCCATCGCTTACGACTATCGGCGGGCTCGGAATGTCTGTGGACTCGTCGCTTTGATAACTCTCGGGCATTTCAATCAGGGCGGCACTGGCCATGACACAACCTCCATAATGGTCTTATCGGACGGCCAACACGGCCAGCAGCCGGCGGTCGCATGCGGCATCCGTCGGTGATGACGACTGTTTTGGACTCGCGGAATGATCAGCAATTCCTATGCCAGTTTGCGGTGCTGACGATAACAACCGCTTATCCAAAGACAGAGGCGGGCCCGCGCACCGCAGACAGTCGCGCCGTCTATCCGTAAAACGGCGCGACCATCCGACACAGGGCTGTCGGTCTTGTCGGATAAGCGACGCTTTACCACAAAAGTTGTCGAGACTGTCGGTATTACGACAAGCGGGCACGGGGCCTGGCGACCGAAAGCGCCTAAATTAGTGGCTATGGCGCACTACACGGCTTGGCATGGTGCTTGCTAAACGTTACGTCGACTAAGGCGTTTTATTTTCTCAGTGCGCCGCCTATTGGCGCATCGACCGGAGGAGCGTTCGTATGGATTCGAAAGAACGATCAGGTGCGACACCGCAAACTCGGTCGCAGCTTATGCGGAACATAAAGGTCATAACCGAACATACCGGCTGTGGCGCCGCAGGCGGCTCCGGCAAGGCGAGCTGCGGATCCTCGATGGGCCCGCAGGACATGCCGGCGGCGGTCTGGGAGAAGGTGAAGAACCACCCTTGCTATAGTGAAGAGGCGCATCACCACTACGCACGCATGCATGTGGCCGTGGCACCTGCCTGCAACATCCAGTGCAACTATTGTAACCGCAAATACGACTGCGCGAATGAATCGCGCCCTGGGGTCGTGAGCGAGCGACTGACGCCCGAGCAGGCCGCCAAGAAGACATTGGCGGTCGCGACCGCGATTCCACAGATGACCGTCTTAGGCATTGCCGGCCCGGGCGATCCGCTTGCCAACCCAGCGAAGACATTCAAGACTTTTGAACTGATCGCGCGCACCGCGCCCGACATTAAGCTTTGCCTGTCGACCAACGGCCTGATGCTTCCCGACTACGTCGACGCCATTCAAGAGCTCAACGTCGACCACGTCACGATCACCATTAACATGGTCGACCCAGACGTAGGGGCGCTCATTTACCCGTGGATATTCTATAACCACGTCCGCTATACAGGCCGCGCGGCCGCCGAAATTCTGACCGCGCGTCAGCTACTAGGGCTGGAGATGCTGACCGAGCGCGGGATTTTGTGCAAGGTCAACTCCGTCATGATCCCTGGCGTCAATGACCGGCATCTAGTCGAGGTCAATAAGGCCGTCAAATCGCGCGGCGCCTTTCTGCACAACATCATGCCGCTCATATCCGCACCCGAGCATGGCACGGCGTTTGGGATCACGGGCCAGCGCGGGCCGTCCGCTCAGGAGTTGAAGGCGCTGCAGGACCAGTGCGAGGGCCAGATGAATATGATGCGTCATTGTCGTCAGTGTCGGGCGGACGCCGTCGGCCTACTAGGCGAGGATCGGTCGGCGGAATTCTCGACTGAGAAGGTGATGACGATGGATGTAGAGTATGACGTCGATTCGCGCCGCGCCTACCAAACCGCCGTCGAGGATCAGCGCCAGGAGAAGGGTGCCGCCAAAGAGGCGGAGATGCGCACGCTGACCGGACGCACGAGCGACGTAACGATCCTGATCGCGGTTGCCACAAAAGGCGATGGGCGCGTAAACGAGCACTTCGGCCATGCGAAGGAATTCCAGGTCTATGAGGCCAGCACGGCCGGGGCCAAGCTCGTCGGCCACCGGCGCGTCGACGGCTACTGCCAGGGCGGCTATGGCGAGGAGGATACCTTGCCGACGGTCATTCGGGCGATCAACGATTGCGTTGCGGTGTTGGTGGCGAAGATCGGCGGCTGTCCGCGCGATACGCTCAAAGCGGCCGGTATCGAGCCTGTGGATGCCTGTGCCCATGAATTTATCGAGGCCGCAGTACTCGGCTATTTCAAGGGCTACCTCGATCGGGTCGAGAAGGGCGAGATCGAACATGTGGCCAGGGGCGATGCCGCCATCCGCCAAGGGGCGTACGTCGCCGCCTAGGTTTTGTGACAGTGTGTGAACCAAGCTAACGAGGAGAATGTCATGGCTTATAAGATTATCAATTCCCAGTGCACGGCCTGCTCGGCCTGTGAGCCGGAGTGTCCCAATAATGCGATCCGCGAAAAGGATGGAACCTATATCATCAAGCCCGAGAAGTGCACCGAGTGCATCGGGTATTTCGATGATCCGCAATGCGTTGCGGTCTGCCCGGTAGAGGACACGTGCGTTATCGATAATAACTTTCCTAGATACCAGGCCTAAAGGACAAACCCTATGTGCATCACGATAACGCCGGCTGCCTTGCATTTCATGCGCCGCATAGTGCGCTTAAGTGGTCGTGGTCAAAGCGGCTTTCGCCTCCAGGTGAGCCCCGGCGGTTGCTCGGGCATGAGCGTGGACTTTAGCGTGGAGGATGGCCCACTGGCCGAGGATGTCGTGATGGACTACGAGGGCATGAAGATTTTTATGCCCTTGGCGACCCAGACGCTCCTTGAGAAGTGCACCGTGGACTTCGCAGATACCCTGCATTCGTCGGGTTTGACGGTAAAAGACCCCCGCAGCACGGCCTGCGGTTGTGGCGAGACTGGGGTCTCGAAGGTGGATATCAGCGCCTTGAAGCGTAAGGTTTAAAGTACGCCAGCCGGGGGCGCCGACCACCGGCTGGGATCGAACGAGCACGCGATGGTCGTGAGCTCGCACGGAGGGGCTTCATATGGGACTCAGTCGAGACCAGGACGGGGTGGAATTAGATGGCCCCCCCCGGTTTTATTACGGGCAAAAGGTCCGTTCGCTGCGGACTGTGCGCAATGACGGCACCTTTCGTGGCAAGGAGATCGGCGACATCCTGGTGAAGAAAGGCGACGAAGGCTATGTCGCCAGCATCGGGACGTTCTTGCAGCAATTTTATATTTACGGCGTGGATTTCGTGGCCAATGGCTACTGCGTCGGCATGAAGGGACGGGAATTGGACGAAACCGATAGTAATGCGGCGCGCGACGAACCCGTGCCCGGATCGTAGGGGCCTGGCTTGTTGGCGGTCTCGGGGCCTAAGGGCGCCGCTTAAGGGGTACCGGGGGTCACTCCGACGCGATGAGACAGGAGCGTTGTTATGATGAATGGATCGGGAGATTCCATATATCTGGATCACAACGCCACAAGCGTCGTGGCCCCTGAATGCATCGACGCGATGTTGGCCTGCCTGCGTCCGGGAATCGGCAACCCGTCGAGTCCGCATCGGGCTGGCGTCCGCGCTAAAGAGCTGATCCGCGAGGCACGCGCCCAGGTAGCCCGCCTCATCGGGGCGGCCGACCGCGAGGTCGTGTTCACGAGTTCCGGCACCGAGGCCAATCACATGGCCATCCTCGGGGCACTGGCCGAGCGGCCGGGCCACCCGCATGTCGTGACGAGCGTAGTCGAACACCCGTCGACGTTGATGCTGTTGCGCCACCTGGAAGGACATGGCGTACGCGTGACCTACTTGCCGGTCGACAATAGCGGCCGCCTGAGCGAAGCGGTGGTGGCGGACGCCATGACAAAAGATACCGCGCTGGTCACGCTCATGTGGGCCAACAACGAGACCGGGGTGTTGTTCCCGATCCCGGCGATCGCGCACGCCGCCCACGAGCGGGGAGTCTTGATGCACGTAGACGCCGTCCAAGCAATCGGCAAGCTCGCCATCGACCTAAGGCAGGTCCCGGTCGATCTGGTTTCCATATCGAGTCACAAGCTCCATGCGCCGGCTGGCGCCGGCGCCTTGTTCGTGCGCAAGGGTATCGCGATCACCCCGCTCCTGTTCGGTCATCAGGAGCGCGGCCGTCGAGGCGGTACCGAGGGCGTGGCCGCAATCGCGGCCTTCGGGCGCGCGTGTGCGCTCGCGGGCGACAATATCGACAGCGAATCCCTACGGGTGAGCCGCCTGCGTGATCGGCTCGAAGACGGCGTGCTTGCCCTGTACCCCGGGGCGCGCGTGAATGGCGCGGCGGCGGCGCGCCTTCCTAATACCAGCAACGTCTGCTTCGGTGCCCATGACGGCGAGCATCTCATGGATGCCTTGGATCGAAACGGCGTGGCGGTGTCGGTGGGTGCCGCCTGCGCCGCAGGGGGCATGGAACCGTCCCATGTTTTGATGGCAATGGGGCTCGATCGACGCGCCGCCCTTGCCTCAATCCGGTTTTCCCTCGGCCGCTACAATACCGAGGCCGAGATCGACCATGTGCTCACGCGGCTCCCCGGGGTTCTGCGTGAGGTCGCCGCATCTGCGGCATGAATGATCTGAAGTTTAAGGATAGGACGCTATGAAGATCATGATTCGTAAGGGCAAGGACGGGGTGGTGACGGTTTATGTCCCCAAAAAGGATCTCGAGGAGCCGGTCGTCGATATGGAGCGGCCGACGATGTGGGGCGGGCGAGTGACATTGGGCAACGGCTGGCAGCTGGATCTGCCCATGCTGGCGGCCGATACCGCGCTGCCCATTACGGTCGATGCGCGTAGGATCGGGGAGGCATAGACTCCATGGAAGATTCCGAATGGACCCGCTTAGACGGCCTGCTGGTGACGCAACCCACGCCATCGCTCGCCGCGCTACGCCAGGACTTTCCGGGGCTCGTGTTCGTCCGATGCGATGCCGAGGATCTCGCTGACTCATCGCCCTTTCGTCGCTATCCGACGGCCGATGTGTTTTTAGTCGATACCCGTAACCATTGCTTGTCCATGACTCAGAGCCTGGCTGAGGCGACCGGCCTGCTGGTCGCCGAGCGCGCGCCAGACACATAACCTACGGGGTGGATAAGGCATTCCGACAGCGGCGTAATCTTCCCGTTCCGGGCCCTCCGCTCCCTTTTTAGTGCACCCTCAAAGGAGCCTACATGTCTATTCCTAACGAACTACTCCGGGCGTTCACGGCCGGCCGAGTCATCCCCTATATCGGACCCGGCGTGCTTGCGACCGACCCCAACTGCCCGCTGCCTATCACCCCTGAGGATCTGGTTGCGCGCCTGACGGCCAAAGCGACCGTCCCGCACAAGATCCGCGGCAACCTGACGGCCGCCGCCCAGTTCATTGAAAACTTCAAACACCGCAAGACCGTGAGCACTTTCATGACTGAGGCGTTTGCCATTCCGGCAACGCCTACGGCCTTGCATCGCCGCCTGGCCGCCATGAGCGACCTCCCCCTCATCGTGCACGCCTGGTATGACGACCTAGCGCAACAGGCGCTACGCGGGCGCACCGACTGGGGCCTCATCCAAGGCGTAAGCCAGGCCGAGCATTACGGGTCGTGGACCCATTATTTTCATCATGATGGGTCGAAGGCGGAAGCGGCCGACGCGGAGCATTGGGCGACCTTGCTCTATGAACCGATCGGTTCGGTCCGACCGGCGTCTAACTTCCTCGTGTCGGACTCCGATTTTGTCGAGGTCTTGACCGAGATCGATATCCAGACCCCGATCCCCGCACGTGTCCAGGAGCTGCGCCGTGATCGCCATATCCTGTTCCTTGGCTGTCGCTTCACGACTCAAGTCGAGCGGACATTCGCCCGGCAGATCATGAAGCGCTCCTCAGACAAGCACTGGGCGGTCCTCCCTGAGAATATGACGCGTAACGAGGCCCGGTTTTTAGGCGAGCAACAGATCGAGCCACTGGTCATGGACCTCGCGGCATTTACGACGATGTTCTGGGGCGGCACGCTTGCGGCCTAGGTCCTTGCGCTATGAGACCTTCCCGTACCCGGCCGCTGGCCTGGCGCATCACTACTATGAGGACCGGAGGAATGGGGAGGGGCGATTGCGGTAGCCGCTGGAATGACAAGACACGGCGGGTACGCTCGTGAACCGAGACGCGGCATGGGTCTCTTGGATCCTATCCCATCCGGCGGCCCGAACCCAGGCAGCCATCGCCTATGGGTCATGCCCACGTGAGAGCGACCCGAGACACTAACCGACTGTGTTTCTGGATTTTAGCCAGCGCGTGAATGAGTGTTGCGACTCGCCAGACCGGTGTCCTACGATCAGACTCTCAAAAACACGGTTTTACCCAGGACTTGGCCTCGTTAGCGGCCAGCACATGCGACGCATATCCGTTGACGGCATAAGGAGGAGCCTTATAATGCACTAGAGATTTCTGCAGGATGCACCCTTGACCTCCTTACCCAACAAAGTCGCTTACGCATGCGCGTTCGGATCGATAACGGTGATCCCAACGACCTTCGCCACAATGGGCCATATGGCCGGGATGACGATGCCCGCAGGCATCATCCGGACCATCGCGCACAATGAGCTTTCCTGGGCGCAGGCAAAACAAATACTGCGGGCCTCGCAACATGAGGGGCGGCGCCGGGGAAATACGGTGATATTCACGGGGAAGGCTGTGGCGATCACCGTCGTGGCCAACGCCCCCGGTCACCCCGATATGAGTTTTGAGATCGGGGGGCTTACTAACCCCACGGTCGCCGTCTCCCGAGGGAGCTCGGTGACGATCACGCTCCTCAATATGGATCATGGGCCAGACATGGACCACGGCGTGGTGATAACGACGACGGCTCCCCCATACCCGGTCATCGTCGACCGCGACCTGGCAGGGGTACTCGCCCGCGTCGGCCCGCTGCCACCGCGCTCGCGAGCGAGTCTCGCCAAGTCCCGCTATGCCGAGACCTCGGCGCGTTTTGTGGCACGCAGGGCGGGCGTCTACCACTACGTCTGTCCGGTGCCGGATCATGCCTTGGCCTACCGGATGTATGGGCGGTTTCTGGTCGAAAACGCCCCCTAGGCCTTAACCCTTTTCCCCCAGGAAATGGCGCCCAAAGAGTAACAGCGACTGGATCACGCGCTGATTATCGGCGTCTTTCATGAGCGCCCACAGGCCGCCGAACCCGCCAGCCGGGCGCGAGAGTGTCGTTATCTGTTCGCGGGTGCGCAGGGCCGCTCCCATCGCGTCCCGCAAAAGACCGCTCTCCTGGGCCTGCAAAAAAAGATCCAGGAGGCTCGGCAGGCATTTCGTCAGGCGATCCACGAGCGCTGGGGTCAAGACGGCCCCCAAACGCGCCACGAGGTGCCAGAGCCGATCGACATCCACTGAATTGGCCCGATCGAGAATCGTCAGCCCACCGCTGGCCATGGCCGATAACCGCCCGATCATGTCGTCGGTCAGTGCGTCTTCGGCGGCTCCTAAAAAGCGGGCAAGCGCGGCCAGCCGCGCGAGATCCCCTGAGGCCACCAGCTCGCTAATGGCCGGTAGGGCCTCGGTTATGTGACTGCGGTTGAGTTCATCGAGTAGGGTCAGGCTGTCGCTGGCAGTCTTCGCAAGACGCCCGATCATATCGTCGGTCAGGGTCTCGAAGCTCGCCTCGATGAGGCGCGTGACCTGGGCATCGGCCCCCCCCTCTACGCTGTTGCTGTCTTCTAAGGTCATGGCCGTCTCTCCTTACAGCAATCCGCGGACACTGTTCCAGTACAACTTGTTGTAGGCGAGCTTAAACCAATGAATCGCGCGCGTAGGCGGCCTGGGATCGGGCGGGTTCTTGTAATCAAAAGAGGCATAGGTGGCGCGGTCCTTTCCGGCCTCGATAAAGCAGAAGACCTTGCCTTCATAGGGCCGCATGGCCGTCCCTTGAGTCGCTAACGCGGCCAGATTCTCGCCGAGGACGTCGGCCTCGTAATGGGCCGTAGAGCCGGCCTTGCTGATGGGGAGATTGGTCGTATCGCCCAACACGAACACGTTTTCCCGGCCATCCATGGCAAGCGTTGCACGGTTGGTCGGTACCCAGCCGGAGGTACCGAGTTTATTGCGCTCAATCACCTCCATGCCCTTATGCGGCGGCACGGCGATCAGCAAATCGTAGCCCAGCACGGTGCCTTCCTCGCTATGGACCTGCTTTTTCGTGTCGTCGACCTCTTTGGCGTTAAAAAGGGTCTCATAGGTGACGCCCATGCGATCGAATTCCGGGGCGGCCCATTTGGCGACGTTTTCGAGCGAGTGAATGCGGCCGATCGGATAGGTGTAGGTGAAGCTCACCTTATCGAGCATGTCCCGATCTTTGAAATAGTCGTACATCATAAAGGTGATTTCGAGCGGCACCATGGGGCATTTATGGGGGACGCCGGTCACGATCGCGATCCGACCGCCGGGGAAGTCCTTCAGCGCCTCGCGGGTCTTTACGGCAGCCTCCTCGGTATAGACGTGATGGGCGCTTTCCAGAAGGCCGGGGACCGAGGCCATCTCGGGACGTGATCCCGTACAGATAGCGAGATAGTCATACCCATAACTCTTCCCGCTTTTGGCCTTGACCTCGTTGTGGTCGAGATCGAAGCTCTCGACTGGATCGACGTGGAAGTCGATACCGGGGCTTAGCAAGCTATCCTCATCCCTATACAGGTCGGGGGGTGCAATCTTGCCGAAAGCGACATATAAAAGTCCCGGCTGATACATATGGCGAGGGCTCGCCGAGAGCACGGTGATCGCGACCCGAGCGCCCTCGATTTCCCGTTGGAGCCGCCTGGCAAGATTATTGGCAAGTATCGTTCCGCCGGTTCCACCGCCTACTATCAGAATTCTTTTCATCCAACCCTCCTCTCGCCATCCTTTACGTATTGGCTTATTTGGTCTTGCGAACCCGGATATGGTAGACCCCGTTCTCCTCGAAGCTCCCAAGGATCGCGTGCCCCACCTTTTTAACCCATTCCGGAATGTCGTCGGCCGACCCCTTGTCAGTCGACAGGACCTCGAGCTCCTCACCCACACTCGCGCTCTTGATGGCGGCGATCAATTCCATGAGGGGCCCCGGACAGAAACTTCCACGGGCATCTACGATCTTTATATCGCTCATATGTACCCACTGTGTTGTTAAAAGGTCAAAACATGACTGCCGTCTAGCTCGCTCAAAAACTTGGTGAGCCCCACGGGCTTTTCCACGTAGGCCGCGAGATCTTCCGGCTCCAGCGCCAAAACATCCATCGCCATAGAGCAAGGATAGATCTTTACCGAACCGAGCTCGACCGCTTGCTCGAAAAGCTCCAAGAAGCGTGGGGCCTTCTTGGCAAGCAACAATCGGCCCACTTCGCCCTCAGGCGGCGCCTCTGGGGCACCATCCTTATGAAAGAATAGCAGCGCATTCATCGATACGAACACCGCGACATCCGTGCCCCCGGCTGCGGCCACCGCCGTGATCATGGCGGCCATTTGCAATTTCTCCCGGGTCCCGGAGGTCACGATAACACTCAGGCTTTCTGACATGACGCTCCTTGCGCGATAAGGAAGGACTCAGACATATATCGCCGTCCCTGGCAGATAACCATCCTTGTGAGAGATTAATAGCAAAAGCCGTGCCGCCAGTGGCTTAAAAATATCGACTGTCTAATCAATAAGATACAGGGGACGAGATGACGGGGCCAGTCCGCTGTCATGACAGATTTGTCATGACAGTCATGCCGGGTGCCATCGATCAACCGATGGGAAGGGGTATTCCGGAACGCCCGCCGAAACCCTCGGCCTCAAGGGCCTCGGCAGGTGCCGCAGTCTAGGGGCGGGCCAGCACCTGCAATTGGGCAAGGGCTTGGCGTAGGGCGCCCTCATCATGTGCCCGCACGGTCGCATGGCCGAGCTTGCGGCCAGGGCGCGCCTCTTTGCCATAGACATGCATATGCGCGCCCGGCACACCGAGTACCTGCGCGGTATCCGGAAGGCGGCCAATGAAATTGACCATGCCGGCCGACCACAGCGGGTCGGTACTCCCAAGCGGCAGGCCTAAGATGGCGCGCATATGGTTCTCGAATTGACTGGTCTCGGCCCCTTCGATAGTCCAGTGCCCGGAATTGTGAACGCGTGGGGCCATCTCGTTTGCGAACAGCGTGTCACCCTCCTGAAAAAGCTCCAGCGCCAGGACCCCGACATAGCCTAGCCGATCGAGCAGGCGCCGAGCGTAGTCCTCGGCCCGCGCGGTCATCGGATCGCCCGGCCGGCTCACAGACTGCGCAAGGACGCCGTCTTTGTGGATATTCTCGTTTAGGGGATAAAACTTGGTATCACCCGTGAGGCCACGGACCGCGATTACCGATAGCTCGCGCGAAAACGGCACGAAGCCCTCGAGGATCAGTGGCGACCCGCCCCATGTTGCCAGGGCATCGGCTAGATCGGCAACCGTACGCAACACCCGCTGGCCCTTGCCATCATAGCCCAAGGTGCGGGTTTTCAAGACCGCCGGAAGGCCAATAGTCGCAACCGCCGTTTCCAGATCGCCTGGCGAATCCACGGCCATGAAGCGCGGCGTGGGGATGCCGAGTTCCACGAACAGTTGTTTTTCATGCCAGCGGTCGCGGGCCACCTGCAAGGCCGAGGCAGTCGGGTGGACGGTAGTCCGGGCAGCGAGATATTGGAGACTGTCCGCCGGCACGTTCTCGAACTCGTAGGTCACGACCTGGGCGCGCTGCGCGATCTGATCTAAGAGCGCCGAATCGTCGTAATCGCCGAGAATGAGCTCACCCACAGAGCGCGCGCACGCATCAGGCGCCGGATCCAAAAACAGGCAGCGCACCCCCAAAGGATGGCCGGCCAGGGCCAGCATGCGGGCGAGCTGGCCGCCGCCGATAATACCGACGATCATGGAGTTCTGGGATCTCGCGCGGCAAGCACGGCCTCGGTCTGTTGGCGCCGAAACGTGCTAAGCGCCACCTCGATGGCGGGATATTTGTGGGCCAGAATAGTGGCGGCGAACAGAGCGGCATTGATGGCGCCGGCCTTGCCGATCGCAAAGGTTGCAACCGGGACACCGGCTGGCATCTGCACAATCGAAAGCAAGGAGTCGAGGCCGTTTAAGGCGTGCGATTGCACGGGAACACCGAGTACGGGTAGCGTGGTCTTGGCCGCCGTCATGCCGGGCAGATGGGCCGCCCCGCCGGCGCCGGCGATGATAGCCTCGAGGCCGCGTGCCTCGGCCTCGGCTGCGTATTCGAACAAGAGGTCAGGGGTGCGATGCGCAGACACCACCTGGGCCTCGTAGGGAATCAGGAGGCCATCTAGGGTCTCGGCTGCGTGCCGCAGGGTCTCCCAATCCGACCGGGAGCCCATAATGATACCGACAAGGGGCGCCATGCCTCCTCCTTAAATAATGATATTCCGCGCGGCTGCATCGCCTTCGCGCCTTCCACACGCGCCGGACCGACTAGCCGACCGGCTCATGACAACCCCAGAAATCCCGGTCCCCACGACTTACGGCCTGTCGGACCGCACCACCACTAGCGGCCGCAAAGACGGCGTTTAGTATACCCTTTTTCGGGCCCTCGGAACCCCATCACAATCGTTGGCATCCCTCTCCTCGGCCACCCCCACAACTGGTGCAACTCACGCGGAAGTACCAGAGAGGCGGCGAAGGCTTCCCGCAACTGCGGGTCGCCAGTCCGCTTTAGTGGGCCTTCCTCCCTATCGTGATCAGCGTACTGACCTCATCGTGATCACCGCCTTGGTTTCGTCATGATCACGTGGGGTCAAAAGGCAATGATGACCATGATCCCGTCCTGTTCGGTTATTGGCGCGGGTTTGGGCTACACCCGCTGCTATTCAATGACCGCTTTCGCAATCATTTGCGCATCGATTTCCAGTTGCTTGGCCTGTTGCAGGGCCCGGTCCGAGATCTTCTGCAGCATGGTGCGCTCTTCCGCAATGTAGTTGGGGAGAGGCAGTAATATCGGCAGCGCGATGCGAAGCACCTTGATCATCCGATTCATCTCACGCACCAAGAGGCGTCGTTCTATACCACAGCGGTCGGAAGAATCCGCCCAATCAAAGCCGCTGACTTTAGTCATGTAGATTCTCAAAGAAGCGGCGGACGCCGACCGAGCGCCGTTCATCGGTTTGGTTATCCGGGCGCCGAAGCGGGAGGGCGAGGGAGATTGGATAAGCGTCACTATTCGTCATCCAGGTCCGTTCGTATTCAAAAGAGCAGCGCCCGGTATCGTCGTGATAACTCAGGGTGCCAACCTGTTGTTCACCAATCCAGGCCGAAAGGCGGCGGGTTGTCATAAGGGCCAGCCCTTGATGGCGGCAACCGCCTGAGATTGTCCTAATTTTAGTACCGCCAGCAGGGTGAGCCCCAGTTGCCGCGCAACGGCCAAGGCCTTGTGCAGGCCGACGGAACGGCTGCCATTTTCACGGGCCGAGAGCAACCGAACCGAAACACCACACAATGCAGCGGCATCGTCGATGCGCAGTTGTTACTGGGTATGCAGGCTCCGCACAAACGCACCAAACGCTTCCGCCGAATCAACGACTGGGGAGGTAGGCAGGGGGAGGGGCATAATTTTTCTGGCCATGGAGTTTCTCCGATATGGGAAACAATAGGTCGATGCGGGATAACAGATCGATTATTACTGATAAACACGAAATATATACGGGGTAGCCGGGCAAACGCGATCTATTTATTGCATATGCGAAATGAAGGCCGATCTTGGTGGTCGTCTATAGCGCATAAATACGTTTAAATACCACACGTTATGTTGGCATTGGGGGCGCTCAAATTAACCCTTACGGGGTAACGGAGCCGTCCGCGCCGACGTCCGCCTGGCACACACCGAGACTGCCTGCGGCCGTGGAACAGGCGGCGATGGTCGTCATGCCAGGAGTTTTCTGGGCGAGCTTGCTGGCCGAGCCATCCGCGACGATCGCGTTGGCGATGCTCTGGCCTAGAGTCGTGTCGCTACAGTCGGTATCCACATAGAGCATGATGTCGCCGCTCAAACCACGGGCGATCATGCCCGGCTGGGTATCCACGGGGTTGTTCGTCACTGTGTCGATGACGACTTGACCGCATTGGGTGGTACCTGCGGGTTTGGTAGCCGCCGTATAGGCGCAATGAGTCGGCGTGGCCGTTGTGCACGGGCCGCCTAAGGCGGGATTGAATGCGGTACTACTCAAGACCCCAGCGGGGTCTACGGTCGTATAGGTCGCATCGCCTGCGACATTCGCGACCTGAATGATCTGTCCGGCTTGAGATGCGGCCACCGCAGTTGCCGTCGCGGTAATGGCCTCATGGAAGTTCTGCGCCACGTCCTGGGCCTTGGCCGTGACGATATATCTTTCGTATTGGGGAATGGCGATCGCCGCCAGGATACCGATGATGGCGATCACGACCATCACCTCGATTAAGGTAAAGCCCGTCTGAATGGCGGCCCGTACCGGGTTCTGTTTACGCATAGCCATATACTCCTCGCATCGCTCGCGCACCTATTCAGGGTGAATGGTGTATGGGGCCTGAAAATAGCCCTGACCAAACGGAAGATATCGCCCCGCCCGCCCGCGATGGCGAACGCCGTGCTTAAAACAATGCATTTATCGTGCCATCTAAATAGGTGATCGCGCGGAAAAGGATAGAGCGAGGGGAATACCGACTGCGGCCGCGCCGATACAACCCCATGCACCAGAACTTTAAGCGCCTTACGGGGCCCCCATGGGTCGACTCATGCAAGCGCCTTTGTGGGTGGAATAAGCACCCCGCCCCTCCGTTCTTAACGGCAGTCGCTCTTTTAGGATGTTCTACCAGACCGGCGTGGGATCCATGATCGGCACCC
>Ga0307375_10000177_pt1 | contig 86522 bp, 77 predicted proteins | sample TR1MG_FD_202531 | JGI IMG/M metagenome (GOLD analysis project Ga0307375, IMG submission 202531) | Soil microbial communities from Risofladan, Vaasa, Finland - TR-1 | ecosystem: Environmental > Terrestrial > Soil > Coastal area > Acid sulfate soil | place: Finland: Risofladan, Vaasa | collected... | reverse complement strand
CACTCCACCTTGAACTACGTCAGCCCGATGCAGTTTGAGCAACACTGGCTGACCGATCAGGCCAAACAAGCCAAACAAGCCAGCTCATGACCTCGGTTATGGGGTACGGAATTCGAGGGCAAGGTCAGTATCCCCAGGCCCAAAGATGGCCGCCGTTGTCGAGGGCGTAAGCGGAAGCGGAGCGGGCATCGGTGCTCATGGCCGCCATGCTGACGATCGGCGCGGCCCCCTGAGCAACGGGGATTTGTACCAGCGCCGGTGGATTGAAGCTATTCGCCAGCAAGCCATTGCCAAGTTGGCCATACCGGTTGTTTCCCCAAGCCCAGAGATGGCCTGCGCTGTCGACGGCGTAAGCGGCGTAGCGATCAGCTTCCACACGGATAATCGAAGCACCACCCAAGGCGGACGGGAACTGGACTCGCACCGGGGTGGGGCGATCCTTGAGCAACCCATTGCCCAGTTGACCGTATTTGTTGCCTCCCCAAGCCCAGAGATGGCCGGCGCTGTCGATGGCATAGGCGGCGCCGTCGCTGTTGCGGGTGGCCACCACGCGAACAATCGAGGGCGGCCGCCGCCACCAAGGCGCGGGGAACTGAATCCGGACAGGGGTGTGTCGAGGCATCGCCGGCCCCTGACCTAGTTGGCCGTATCCGTTGTTTCCCCAGGCCCAGAGATGGCCTGCGCTGTCGAGGGCGTAGACATATCCGTTGCCGGCGCTCCCAGTCGCCATGCTGACGATCGAGGCGCCCCCCAAGGCCGCGGGGAACTGGACCTGAGCCGGGGTTAAGGAGCCACTCTTCGACCCATTGCCCAGTTGTCCGACCTCGTTGTCTCCCCAAGCCCAGAGATGGCCAGCGCTGTCGAGGGCGTAAATGGAGAGGAAGCCGTTGTCGTCGTCGTCGACCTTGACGCGGACGATCGACGCATTCCCCAGAGTCATTGGAAACGGGGCGCGCGCCGGGGTGGAACGACCCTTAGTTGGCCCATAGGCCAGTTGGGCGTACCCGTTGCCTCCCCAGGTCCAGAGATGGCCGGCGCTGTCGAGGGCGTAAACGGGTCCGAAGTCGTTATGGACGGTCGCCACGCTGACAATCGAAGCGGCTCCCAAGGCGGCGGGGAAACGCACCTGTGTCGGTGTAGAGCGATTCGCGAGGTCCCCATGGCCGAGACCCAATTGGGCGTGCGCATTGTCTCCCCAAGCCCAGAGATGGCCAGCGCTGTCGAGCGCGTAGGCGGAGTGGTGGCCGTTGACAGCCACACTGATGATCGAAGCATCCCCCAAGTCGGCAGGGAACCGGACCTGCACCGGGGTTGCACGATCCACGGTCGACCCATTACCCAGTTCGCCGACCCTGTTGTCTCCCCAAGCCCATAGGTGGCCGGCGCTGTCGATGACGTAACTTGAGGAGCCATCCGTCACAAATCGCTTGCTTGCGCCTGGACGGGCCATGGCGGAGGCGGGGGTTACCTGCGGGGTTGTGGATGTTGCCGCTTTTGCGACTGGCAACGACGTGCCGCAGCAAACAAGTGCAAGAGATGCCCACATCAAACCCGCGATGATCCTTGTCATCTGAATCCTCCCGTTTTCGCCATTATGCAGGACTGCCCATGCAGCTTCCGAGGCAAATGTGGGGCGAAAATCTGATAGGAAAACAATGCGGGCTAATTGTCTCGCTAGGATCTAGCGGACGTCGTTTCGACGCTTCCGGAATTTAACAGCAACATCGGGACCAGCGCGCGTTCATGCGATGTGGCCATCCAAACAATCTGGCCGGGTAGACGGGTGGTCAAATCTTGGGCAGCGAGCATGTTGAGTTCGAATGGAACTGCCATTGCTATCTCCTGCACGGGGGTTGGAACGGTGTCGTACAGGAGTCTACCGCTAGATTTCCTACCCCCAAAACAGAACATCCCGCCACGATGGGCGGGATGTTGGGAAAATCAGATTTACGTCTGTAAGTTACTTATTTTATTAGTACATTGGCGGAGAGAGTGGGATTCGAACCCACGGTAGGCTCACACCTACGGCAGTTTTCAAGACTGCTGCCTTAAACCACTCGGCCATCTCTCCTTGACTCGTTGTCCTGCGCAAGGCGCGCGTTGCGCGCCACTACGGCAGTTTTGCTACGGGCATCCTGCCCTTCGCCCCTTCGGGGCCAGCGGCTGCGCCGCGGTCCGCTTCGGCTTCCTGCCTTCGCGTCAAGACCGCTGCCTTGAACCACTCGGCCATCTCTCCTTGAATCGTTGTCCTGCGCAAGGCGCGCGTTGCGCGCCACTACGGCAGTTTTGCTACGGGCATCCTGCCCTTCGCCCCCGCGGAAATCAGCTATGCGGCCGCCGTGCTACGAAGTTTATCAGGAACGTTGCGTGGGGCGCGCGCCATTGCCTTTCTTCGACAGGGCGACGAGGCTGCCGAGCAGGATCGCGACGGGGATCAGGCCACCTGCGATCGGCAGCAGCAGGGCGGGTTCGCGCAGCACCATCGGCACCAGTTGGGTGGCGCTGGCGTAGGCGATCACGCCGATGCGCCAGCGGCGACGCTGGGCACCGAACCAGAAGCTGATGGTAAGCAGCGCCACCGCCACGCACGACAGCACGAAGTCGACGGGGTGCATCGGCCACCAGATGGCGAACACCAGTCGGCAGCCGATGAAGGCGAGCAAGGTGCTTATCAGGCACAGGCTGGTGACACGCTCGACCTTGCTCCACGAAGCGGCCACCGGCGTCGGCGCGTTCATGCGAGCCGTTCCAGCCCGGCCATGTACGGACGCAGCGCGGCGGGCACGGTGATTGAGCCGTCGTCGTTCTGATAGTTCTCCATCACCGCGATCAGGGTGCGGCCGATGGCAAGGCCGGAGCCGTTGAGGGTGTGCACCAGTTCGGGCTTGCCGGTGTCGGCGTGGCGCACGCGCGCCTGCAGGCGGCGCGCCTGGAAGTCCTCGCAGTTGGAGCAGCTGGAGATCTCGCGGTAGGTGTTCTGGCTGGGCAGCCATACTTCGAGGTCGTAGGTCTTGGTCGACTGGAAGCCCATGTCGCCGGTGCACAGCAGCAACTTGCGATACGGCAGATCGAGCTTTTGCAGCACGGTTTCGGCGTGGCCGACCATTTCCTCCAGTTGCGCGTAGGAGTCGGCGGCGCGTGTCACCTGCACCATCTCCACTTTCTCGAACTGGTGCTGGCGGATCATGCCGCGGGTGTCGCGACCGTAGCTGCCGGCTTCGGCGCGGAAGCACAGCGAATGGGCGGTCATGCGCAGCGGCAGCGCGTCGGCGTCCTGGATGGTGTCGCGCACCAGGTTGGTCAACGACACTTCGGCGGTGGGAATCAGGTAACGCCTGGATTCGCCGACCTGGGTGGAAAACAGGTCTTCCTCGAACTTGGGCAATTGGCTGGTGCCGTACATGCTGTCGCTGTTGACCAGCACCGGCACGTTGCATTCGAGATAGCCGTGCTCGCCGGTGTGCAGGTCGAGCATGAATTGGCCGATGGCACGGTGCAGCCTGGCGATCTGTCCGCGCAGCACGGTGAAGCGCGCACCGGAAAGCTTGGCGCCGGCGTCGCCGTCGAGCCAGCCATGGCGCTCGCCGAGCACGACGTGATCCTTGACCTCGAACGCGAACTCGCGCGGCGCGCCCCAGCGGCTGACCTCGTGATTGTCGCCCTGGTCCTTGCCCAGCGGCACCGACTCATGCGGGATATTGGGGATGCTCAGCGCAATCTCGGCGAGCCTGGCCTGGGCCTCGGCCAGCGCCTGCTCGTTGGCCTTGAGCTTGTCGGCGATCCCGGCCACCTCGGCCATCAGCGACGCCACGTCTTCGCCCTTGGCCTTGGCCTGGCCGATCGCCTTGGATCGCGTATTGCGCAGGTTCTGCAACTCCTGCGTCTCCATCGCCCGCTGCTTGCGCGAACTCTCCAGGGTCTCGATGGTGGCTACGTCGAGCGTGTAGCCACGGGTGCCCTTGAGGCGTGCTGCGGTTTCAGCGAGGCGCGAACGCAACAGTGCGGGATCCAGCATGATCGAGTCCAGATGAAGGCTTGAACCGGGAATTATCGCTGCCGGGCGGCAATCGCCGCAATGAATACCGGGTGGCGTGCTGGCGCCACCCGGCAGGGGTGTGCGATCAAGGCGATGGCGTGCGCTCGCCGCGACCGAGCCACCAGGCCATCGCGGCACCGGCGATCAGCCAGCCGATCAGTTGCTCGGCCAGCCCGGCCAGGGTGAAGTCCAGCGGAAAGCGATACCAGTTCCAGTACGGCAGCAGCATGCTGAGCCAGGCGAACACGGCCGCCGCCGCAGCCACTGCCAGGCGCCGCCGAAAACCCAGGCCGGCCAGGCCCATCACGAAGGCCAGCGCCAGCCCGGCCAGGGTGTCGGACGCCCACTGCCGGCCGATCTGCGGTCCCATCCGGGTCATGTCGGTGCCCTGTGGCTGGTAGACCACCCAGGCGTAGGGTGAGCGCACCGCCTTCAGTGAGTAGGTTCGCATCGCGTTTGGATCATTCATCGTCTTCGGGTCCAGCGATGGCAGGAGGTATACGCCAGCCTGCCCGCCCAGCCCCGCCTGCAGGCCCGCCAGCGCGGCGTTCTCATTGACCGGCTGCCGGAAGCCGGTCTCGCCCAACCCCAGCGCCATGTGCGCCGTCACGCCCCAGATGAACATCACGATGCCGCCGATCAGGCCTGCTATGAGTACGCGCATGGTTGGTTCCTTGTTCGATTGAATTCTGGTGTGACATCGAATCTATGCCCGTGCACGGACCCGCCGCAAGGTCCGCCGCAGCAGGGGCGCCAGTGACCTCAACCGCGTCGGTCGACGCCCACCGGCAGCGAGGCCACCCGCTGCATCTCGGCGTCATCCCATAGCGCCGGATCGCGCAGGCAGGCCAAGGCGAAGTCGTGGGCGTCCTCGCCCCAGTACAGCTGGCCACCCAGCGAAAGCGTCGGCACGCCGAACACGCCTTCGTCGATCGCCGAGTTGAAGTTGGCCTTCAAGCGCGACTTTACCGACAGATCGCGGACGGCGGCTGCCGGGTCGGCGATGCCGAGCTGCGCCGCCACCGGCGCCAGCGCCTCGATGCTGTCACCCGCGCGGCCCTGCGCCCAGATCCAGTCGAAAATGGCGTCGGTCGCAGCGATATCGCCCCCGGCCGCGATGCACAGGCGCAGCGCCGCCAGCGGGTTGAACGGATGCGCTGGCGGGAAGCGCAGCGGCACGCCGGCCTCGCGTGCGCGCCACAGCACGTGGCGATAGGTGAACTCACGCTTTCCCGGAATCTCCGCCGGCCCCTTCTGCCCATGATGGTCGAGCAACCCGGCGAGCAGAATCGGACGCAGGATAACGGCGTGCGTGGCGACCAGCGCTTTCACTTTCGGCCACTGCAGCCAGGCGAACGGGGAGATGAAGTCGAAATACCAGACGATGGGCATGGGCAAGCCTCGTGCGGGGAGAAAGGGCCACCTCGGCGGCAGGGCCATGAACCGCTCGGCGGATGGTTCTATTTGTCTCGCGCGCGGCGCCGGGCCTCGCGCAGGGCCAGCAGCTTTTCGCGCAGTTGCAGTTCCAGGCCGCGTTCCACTGGCTCGTAAAACACGGTGCCGACCAAGGCATCAGGCAGGCATTGCTGATCCAGCGCGATACCACCCTCGGCGTCGTGGTCGTACTGGTAGCCCTTGCCGTAGCCCATACCCTTCATCAACTTGGTCGGCGCGTTGCGCAGGTGCATCGGCACCTCCAGCGTGCCGCCCTCGCGGATCGCTGCCCGCGCCTTGTTGTAGGCTAGATAGGCGGCGTTGCTCTTGGGCGAGATCGCCAGCCAGATCGCCAGCTGCGCCAGCCCGAGCTCGCCCTCGGGGCTGCCCAGGCGCTCGTAGGTATCCCAGGCATCCAGCGCCATGCGCCAGGCGCGCGGCTCGGCCAGACCGACGTCTTCCACCGCCATGCGGGTCATCCGCCGGGCCAGGTACAGCGGATCGACGCCGCCATCGAGCATGCGGCACAACCAATACACCGCGGCATCCGGGTCGGACGAACGCACCGACTTGTGCAGTGCCGAGATCTGGTCGTAGAACTGTTCGCCCTGCTTGTCGAAGCGACGGGTGCGGTCGGCCAGCACCTGGCTGAGCGTGGTGTCGTCGATGGTGGCGTCTTGCGCCAGCTCGGCGGCAATTTCCAGCAGGGTCAGCGCGCGGCGCACGTCGCCATCGGCGGCCTGCGCGATCGAGTCCAGCGATTCGTCACTGACCTGCAACTGCAGCTCGCCGAGGCCTCGCTCCGCGTCGGCCAGCGCACGTTTCAGGGCGGCCACGATGTCCGCGGTGGAGAGTTGCTCCAGCACATGCACGCGGCAACGGGACAACAGCGCGGAGTTCAGCTCGAACGAAGGGTTTTCGGTGGTGGCACCGATGAAGATGATGACGCCGCGTTCGATATGCGGCAGGAACGCATCCTGCTGGGTCTTGTTGAAGCGGTGCACCTCGTCGACAAACAGCACGCTGCGCCGGCCCTGGGCAAAATTCACCTCGGCCTCGGCCAACGCCTTGCGCACATCCGGCAGGCCGGACAGCACCGCCGAGATCGCCCGAAAATCCGCGTCGGCATACCGCGCCACCAGCAGCGCCAGGGTGGTCTTGCCGCAACCGGGCGGCCCCCACAACACCATCGAGTGAATCTTGCCCGCTTCCAGCGCACGGCGCAGCGCCTTGTCGGGGGCGATCAGGCGCTGCTGACCCACGATTTCGTCGAGGCTGCGCGGGCGCATCCGCTCGGCCAGCGGCTTGAGCGCATCGGGTTCAGCGAACAGACCTGGTTCAAGCGGCATGTTGGAACGGGGCATCAGCGCATGATACGGCATGCTCCGCCGCAGGCCGAGGCATCCAGCCGCGCTGGGTTGTCCGCTATGATTCATGCACGAAGCAGTCGCGATCCGCGATTCATCGCCGGGGCCAATACGCAAGTGAACTTGAAGATACCCCATGCTTCACTGGCGCCCGTCGTCATGCCTTGGCTTTTTCTGACCTGGTTGCTGGTGATGCTGGCTGGCGTGGGCATCAGTCACGCCAGCAACCACGCCAGCCGCGACCCATGGACACCGTTCGACAGCCCATGGTTCGACAAGATATCCAGTGCCGAAGGCATGCCACCTTCGATCGTCACGGCACTGGCGCAGGATCATCGCGGCTTGATCCGGGTTGGCACCATGGTCGGCCCGGCCCGCTACGACGGCTACCGAACCCAGGTATTTGACACGCGTGGCGCCGACGGCAGGAGCCTCCCCGACACCTAATGTGCGTTGCCTGCTCGCCCTGCCCGATCGCGGCCTGCTGATTGGCACCAATGCGGCGGGCTGGTTCGTTTCGATGCCAATACCGCACGCTTTCACACCTACCCCATTGGCAAGGGGGGGGGGATACCTCGGATCGCAAGATCTACGCGCTCGCCGATGATCATGCCGGCGGCGTCTGGATTGCCACCGACGAAGGGCTGGATCATCTGGATCTGCACAGCAACCAGATCGCGCAGCTGAAGAGCGGCGGCGAAACTGCCCCACGCAATTTCAGCGTGATGCAGGATCGAGCGGGGAACCTCTGGCTGGGCAACGAAAAAGGGCTGTTTGTACGGCACGCCGGCAGCACCGCCTTCGTGCGGCCGCAGCGCTCCGCTGGCGTCGCGTCGACCGTACTGAACAACCAGATATGGCCCTGTGCGAGGATGATGCCGGACGAGTGTGGGCTGGCACTATAGATTCGGCCCATAAATAGTCGGACCTTTCGTGCGGAAATGTGGTCAGTATTTTCATGAACCCGGAAGACGCACGCCGGCTCAGCCCGGCCGAACAACACGAGCGCCGACGCCAAGTGATTCGCGCGTACAAGCGCAAGCTCACCAAGCGGCAGATCGCGCGCGACGTGGGACTCAGTTATCCGGCGACGTGCAAGATCATCGATCGCTACAACGCCGGTGGCATGGCGGCGCTGGTACCGCGCACACGCGGTCGCCGTACCGGTGACCAGCGGGCGCTGACCGCCGAGCAGGAAGCGAGCGTTCGCCAGACCCTTTGTGACAAGCGTCCGGAGCAACTGAAGATGGAGTTCGCGCTGTGGAGCCGCGCGGCAGTGATGGAATGGATCGAGCGAGAGTGCGGGGTTCGGCTCCATCTACGCTCGGTCGGAAAATATTTGGCGCGCTGGGGTTTCACTCCACAGAAACCGATCAAGCGCGCCTACGAGCAATCGCCCGAAGCGGTACGCACCTGGCTCGATGACACCTACCCGGCCATCGCCGAGCGCGCCAAATCAGAGGGTGCGGAGATTCACTGGGGTGATGAGACGGCTTTGGTGAACACCGATGTGCGCGGCCGCAGTTACGCCCCCCAAGGCAAGACGCCGGTGGCCATGGCGGTGGGTGGCACACGCCAGAAATTATCCATGCTGGCGAGCGTGACCAACCAGGGCAAGGCACGCTGGATGATCATCGACGGCGCCTTCAATCACGAGAAGCTGATCGAGTTCTTCGAGGCACTGGTCGCCGACACCGAGCGCAAGGTGTTTCTGATCCTGGACAACCTGGGCGTGCATCACTGCAAACCGGTGAAGCAGTGGCTGGCCGAACACTCGGATCAGATGGAGGTGTTCTATCTGCCCAGCTACGACCGCAGGAAGTCCCCTCTTGGGACAGCCCGGAACTCAATCCCGAGGAACGCCTCAATGCCGATCTCAAACACGTCATCCGCCGCAAAGTGCCAGCGCGCACCAAAGCCAAACTTCGTGCCGCCACCGAGGAACACATGGCCGTGATCGGTCGCGAGCCGGAGCGCGTCAAAGCCTACTTCCGCGACCCACGAGTCAAGTACGCCGCTTGATACTGTTTAAGGGCTGAATCAATAACGTGTGCGACCAGGCGGATTGGCGGATACCGGCGAGGCCTTTTCAGCGAGGTTGTATTCGCTTTGCCAGGAGTGCCCGGACTTCTGCTCGATATAGTCCCGGATCAGCTGCCGCACCACCTGCGACGGCGTGGTGTCTTCTCCCGCACACAAACGCTCGAAGACCGCCTTCTTGCGTGGGTCGATCAGGATAGTCAGGCGGGCCGTGCGATTTTCTGTTGGCATACAAGTATCATCGGTCGTACACTGAAAACTCATTCTATGATAATAAACTTATCATGACAAACGTTCAGGCGGTGCTGATCAACCGCCACTCAACCAGCGACCTGCCCGAGTCCACGCTATGCACGTGGTGAGTGCACTGACGACAACCACGCCACTGACGGGGTTGCTGGTGCTGGTTGCTTCGTGGTTGCTGATTGGTGCACTCGGCTTGGTCCAGCCCAATCGCATCGGCTGGGTCGCACGTACCCTATTTCCGCTGGGTGCGCTGGTCGCGCTCGGCGTTGCCGGCATGGGCGCGATGTCCCTGACCCCGGGCTTCGCCGCGCAGAGCAGCGTGCTTGCGCTCGGGCTGCCGGACATGCCGTTTCATGTGCGTCTGGATGCCCTGTCAGGCTTCTTCTTGCTGCTGCTTGGAAGCGCGGGAGCCGGCATTTCGATCTTTGCCGCCGGCTACTTCCGGCAAGGCGAAGGCACGGCGCCGGGGCTGCTATGCCTGCAGTACCACGTATTTCTGGCCAGCATGGCGCTGGTGGTGCTGGCGGATGACGCCTATCTGTTCATGGTGGCCTGGGAAACGATGGCGCTGAGTTCGTATTTCCTGGTGGTGACCCAGCACCGCATCCCCGAGATCCGCCGCGCCGGCTTTCTGTATCTGCTGATGGCACACGTCGGCGCGCTTGGCATTCTGCTGAGCTTCGGTGTGCTGCAAGGCGGCAGCTGGCAGATGACGTTTGATGCGATGCGAGCGGCCCATCTCACGCCGGCCTGGGCCAGTGCGGCTTTTGTACTGGCCTTGTTCGGGTTCGGCGCCAAGGCCGGCCTGGTACCGCTGCATGTGTGGCTGCCCGAAGCCCACCCGGCCGCGCCATCACCGGTGTCGGCCATGATGAGCGGACTGATGCTCAAGGTCGGGGTTTATGGGCTGCTGCGGGTCAGCTGGGATCTGCTGCATGCAGGCCCGTGGTGGTGGGGCTTGCTAACCCTCGGCCTGGGCCTCGGCACGGCGTTGTACGGCGCGATCTTCGCCGCCGTGCAGACGGACATGAAGCGTCTGCTGGCGTATTCCTCGATCGAGAATATCGGACTGATCTTCGCGGGGATTGGCTTGGCCCTGTTGTGCCGCAGCTTCGACATGCGCCTGCTCGCCGCCTTGGCCCTGGCGGCGGCCCTGATCCACTCGTTCAACCACGCGTTCTTCAAGAGCCTGCTGTTCCTGGTCACCGGTTCGGTCATGCACGCCACCGGCGAGCGCAGCCTGGGCAAGCTCGGCGGACTGATTCGGTATATGCCGTGGGTGGCTGCACTGGCGCTGATCGGTTCGCTGGCCATCGCCGGACTGCCGCCACTGAACGGGTTTGTCTCCGAGTGGCTGCTGCTGCAGGCGTTTTTGCAGACACCACGGATCCCGCACGCCTTCCTCAACATGATCGTGCCGCTGGGCGCGGCGCTGGTGGCACTGACGGCGGCGCTGGCCGGCTACGTGATGGTCAAATTCTACGGCGTCATCTTTCTGGGCCAGCCACGCGAGCGGGCACTGGAGAACGCACGCGATGCGGGCTGGCTTGAGCGGTTCGGGCTGAGCTGGCTGGCGCTCGGTTGCGTCCTGATCGGTGTATTTCCCCAGGTCGCGCTGGATGTCGTGGGCCGCATCACCCTGCAACTGGTCGGCACGACCGTGCGGCGCGGACCGTCGCCCTGGTGGATGACGCCGATCACATCGAGCCAGACCTCGTACAGCGGCCTGTGGTTGTGGGTCGGCTTGCTGCTCGTGATCGGCGCCACCTTTGTACTGGTGCGTCGCATCTACCATGGCCGCGTTCGCCGCACACCACCGTGGGACTGCGGCTACCCGTGGCAGACCCCGCGCATGCAGGATTCCTCCGAAGGCTTCGGTCAGCCGATCCGCCACCTGTTTGGCCCGGTGTTCCGGATGCAACGCGAACTGCCCCATCCGTCGGATCCAAAACCGAAGTACCGCGTGCTGGTGCAGGAACACTTCTGGCATCAGCTCTATCTGCCGCTGGCCCGCCTGGTGCAGCGCACCGCCGAACGGGTGACGATCCTGCAGGGCGGGCGTCTGTCCACCTATCTGCTGTACAGCTTCATGACCCTGATCCTGCTGTTGGTGTGGGTGCTATGACCGCCGTCGCCTACGTCTGGCAGGTGGGCGAGTGCCTGCTGGCGATCGCCCTCGCGCCGCTGTTCGCCGGCTGGGTCGGGCAATGCCGCGCCTGGCTGCAGAACCGGTCTGCACCGCCGTTGTGGCAGCCCTACCTGATATTGCGCAAGCTGTTCCACAAGGACGCGGCGCTGGCGACTGACGCGTCCTGGTTGTTTCGCCTGGCTCCCTACGTGGTGTTTTCCACGATGGTGGTGGCGGCGGCGATCATTCCCTCGGTGACCACCGACCTGCCGCTGGCCCGCGTTGCCGACGCGATTGCGCTGGTCGGCGTATTCGCGACCGGGCGCGTCTTCATCTCGCTGGCGGCGATGGACATCGGCACGGCCTTTGGCAGCATGGGCGCACGGCGCGAGATGATGGTCGGCTTCCTGGCCGAACCCGCCCTGCTGATGGTGTTGTTCAGCGCCTTCATGACCCATGGCAGCACGGCCTTGCCCGAGATGGTGGAAGGCTTGCTCAGCCAGCCGCATATCGTGCTGCATCCGAGCCTGTTTTTTTCCGGCGTGGCCTTCGTGATGGTGCTGCTGGCTGAAAATGCCCGCTTGCCGGTCGACAACCCGTCGACGCATCTCGAACTGACGATGATCCATGAGGCGATGATCCTGGAATATTCGGCGCGCCATCTGGCCCTGCTGGAGTGGGCCTCGTGGCTGAAACTGTTCAACTACGCCTGCATAGGGTTCGCGCTGTTCATGCCGTGGGGTATCGCCCTGCATGGTGCCAGCGCCGGCCTGCTGGCCCTCGCGATTGCCGCCTTGCTGGCGAAGCTCGTCGTCGCTGGCGCCGCGCTTGCCCTGTTCGAAACCCTTTCGGCCAAATTGCGGCTGTTTCGCGCACCGGAGTTTCTGACCATGGCCTTCCTGTTCGCCGTGCTTGGCCTGCTCGTTTACCTGTTGCTGGGAGCGTAAGCGCATGCCCCCCGTGAACATGGCCACCCAAGTTGTCCAGATGCTAGCCGGTGCCTTGCTGCTCATCTCGTTCGCCATGCTGGCCGAGCGGCGCAGCCGGCGGCTGCTGATCCTGCTGGTATGGCAGGGCGTGGTACTGGTGACTTCGACGGTGCTGGTGGCCGCCTCGGCCCATCTCACCCACCTGTATTACTCGGCCGCACTGACCCTGCTGCTGAAAGTGTGTGTGTTGCCCTTGATCCTGTTCCGGCTGATGCGCAAGCTGGGCATCGAACGCGACAACGAGCCGCTGGTCAATGTGCCGACGCTGATGCTGGTGGGCCTGTGCCTGGTGATTTTCGCGTTCGGCCTGGCACAGCCGGTCACCGCGCTGGCCACGACGGTTCTGCGCAAGACGCTAGGGATCGCGATTGCCGTCATCCTGCTGTCGTTCCTGATGATCCTCGCCCGCCGCAAGGCCTTTACCCAGGTGATCGGCTTCCTGTCGCTGGAGAACGGGCTGTTCTTCGCCGCCACCACGACGACGTACGGCATGCCGATGGTGGTGGAGCTGGGCATGGCGCTGGATCTGCTGGTCGCCGTGTTCATCTTCGGGATCTTCTTCTTCCATATCCGGGAGCAGTTCGACAGCCTGGATCTTGACCAACTCGAATCTCTCAAGGAGGACTGACGTGGAGATTCTGTTGGTGCTGGGGTTTCCTCTGCTCGGCGCGGCCTTGCTCGCCATGGTGGGAGCGAAGCGCTATGCCGCCGAGGTCAGCGTGGCGACCAGCCTGGCCACCCTGCTGGCGGCCGCCCTGCTGGTGCTGCGGATCATCCGGCACGGACCGATGACCGCCTGGAATGAAGAGTTTTTCATCGATCCGTTCAACGTCTTCCTGGTGGCGCTGACCGCCCTGGTCGGCTTCACCACCGCGGTGTTTTCGCGGCCCTACATGCGCATCGAGGCCAGCCATGGCCGGCTCACGCCGGGGCGGCTGCGGCTCTACCACAGCATGTACCAGCTGTTCATGGCGGCCATGCTGCTGGCACTGACCACCAACAACATGGGCTTCATGTGGGTGGCGATGGAGATGGCCACGCTGTCGACCGTGCTGCTGGTCTCCCTGTACCGCACGCGAGGCAGCATCGAGGCTGCCTGGAAGTACTTCATCCTGTGTGGTGTCGGCATCGCACTGGCGCTGTTCGGTACGGCGCTGCTGTACACCGCCGCCGAGGATCTGCTCGGGGGCGAGGGCATGGGTGCCTTGTTGTGGACTCATCTCAACGCGGTCAAGGGTCAGCTGGAACCACGCGTGATGGGCATGGCGTTCGTGTTCCTGCTGGTCGGCTACGGCACCAAGGTCGGCCTGGCGCCGCTGCACAACTGGCTGCCCGATGCGCATGCCGAAGGCCCGACGCCGGTCTCGGCGGTGCTTTCGGGTCTGCTGCTCAACGTGGCGCTGTATGCGGTGATCCGTTGCAAGATACTCGCCGATGGCGCGCTCCATTCGACCCTGCCGGGGCACATGCTGATGGGCTTCGGGTTGCTGTCGACGGTACTGGCGAGCTTCTTCCTGTGGCGGCAGCGCGACATCAAGCGGCTGTTTGCGTATTCCTCGATCGAGCACATGGGCATCATCACCTTCGCCTTCGGCATGGGCGGGCCGATCGCGAACTTCGCCGCGTTGCTGCACATGACCATGCACTCGCTGACCAAGTCCGCGATCTTCTTTGCCGCCGGTCACGCAACGCAGCTGTCCGGCACCCAGCGCATGGACAAGATCCGCGGCCTGCTGACGATTCACCCCAGCGTGGGCTGGGGGCTGATGCTGGGTGGGCTGGCGATTCTCGGCATGCCGCCGTTTGGCGTTTTCACCAGTGAATACCTGATCCTCATCACCGCGATGCGCGATCACCCGTGGGCCACACCCGTGCTGCTGGTGGCGCTGGCGGTTGCCTTCGGTGCGATCTTCAGCCGCCTGCAACCGATGGTGTATGGCGATACCGACGACAAGCCGCTGCCGCATTCGCCGGCGCTGGTGCCGGTGTTCATCCATCTGGGCATCGTGCTGATGATGGGCGTCTACATTCCTCCCGCGCTGGCCGAGTGGTACCGCCTCGCGGCCCAGTTGATCGGTGGTTGACGGGATGACGGCATGAACCTCGATTTCCTTCCGCAAGCCGGACTCCGGTTGCCAGCCAATGTGACCGCGCAGCATGTGGTGGTCGATGCCACGCAGTGGACCCAAAGCGCGCTGCGCATGCGTGATCAAGGTGCGGGCCTGTTCGCCCTGTGGGGAACGGATGATCGGGATCGCGATGGCCGGTTCCGCATTCTTGCCGCGTTCCTGCTGGCCGACCAGGTGGTGGTTTTGGAACACGCGCCGAACGGTGGCGCACTGGGCTATCCCTCACTGACACGCTGGTTTCCGGTGGCCGATCGGCTGCAGCGCGCGGTATACGACCTGTTGGGAATGGAAGCCGACATTGGCGATACCCGTCCATGGTTGCGCCACGGCGGATGGCCTGAGCAGTGGTTCCCGCTGCGCCGTGACGCGGGTGCGGCCGAACGTCATCCGCTGGATTCCAGACCCTATCCGTTTGTAGCGGTGAGCGGCGACGGCGTACACGAGATCGCGGTGGGACCGGTACATGCCGGGACAATCGAGCCAGGCCATTTCCGCTTTTCGGTGGTGGGCGAGAAAGTGTTGCGCCTGGAAACGCGGTTCGGCTACGCGCACAAGGGCATCGCCAAGCGCTTCGAGGGGCAGCGGTTGCACGACGGCCACCGTCTGGCCGCCCGTATCAGCGGCGACAGTACGGTGGCCTATGCGTGGGCTTACTGTGCAGCGCTGGAGTCGATCACCGATATCACCGTGCCAGAACGGGCGGTGGCGCTGCGCGCACTGGCGCTCGAGCGCGAACGTCTGGCCAACCACCTCGGCGATCTGGGGGGGCTGGGCAACGATGCGGGCCTGGCCTTCGGTCTGATGCAGTTTTCCAGCCTGAAAGAACAGCTGCTGCGACTGAACGAGGAGGCCTTTGGCCAACGCTACCTTTTCGATTATGTGGTTCCCGGTGGTGTCGTCGCGGAGCTGGATGCACGGGTGATCCCCGCGTTGCTCGACGAAGCATCCAGGCTGGAACAGCGCGTTGCCGGGCTGCGTACCATCTATGACAACCACGCCGGCGTGCAGGATCGTTTCCACGACGCCGGTGTACTCAACCCGGCGTTGGCCAGGGCGCATGGTGCCCTCGGCCTGGTGGGGCGCGCCTCGGGCGTTGCGCAGGATCTGCGCGTCGATATGCCATGGCCACCGTACGATCGTCTGCGACCCCGCATGGTGCTGGCTGCCGGCGGCGACGTCGCTGCCCGGGTCAAGCTGCGCTTCGATGACATCATCGAAGCGTTGCGGTTGTGTCGATCCCTGCTCGAAACACTGCCGCCGGGACCAAGCCTGGTCGCGGTACCCGCGGCGGCGCCCGGCCGACTTGGACTGGGCCTGATCGAAGGCTGGCGCGGCCCGGTGATGATTGCGCTGGAATCCACCGCGGACAACCGCATACGGCGTTGCCACGCGCATGACCCGTCATGGCAGAACTGGCCGCTGATCGAATACGCGATCATCGGCAACATCGTGCCGGATTTTCCGCTGATCAATAAATCGTTCAACCTCGCCTACAGCGGCATCGACGGATGAACCCGACATGTTTGACATCCTGACCACCATTCGCCGTACCGGCCTCCTCGACAAAGGTTTGCCCGAGCCCAAGGGCACCGAGGCGCCACTGGACAAGCTGCAACGACAACTGCAGACGGTGTTCGGGCGCGCACTGCGCATTCGCCACGTCGATGCCGGCTCGTGCAACGGCTGCGAACTGGAGATCCATGCGCTTTCCAACCCCTACTACAACCTCGAAGGCCGTGGCATCGCCTTCGTGGCCAGCCCGCGGCATGCCGATGTATTGCTGGTCACCGGCCCGGTCTCGGTCAACATGGAGGAAGCACTCAAGCGTACGCACGCCGCGATGCCCGAACCCAAATGGGTCCTGGCGGTGGGCGACTGCGGTGCCTGCGGCGGCGTTTTCGGCACCAGCTATGCAAGCCGGGGTTCGGTCAGTGCCGTTATTCCGGTAGATGCCGTGGTCAACGGCTGCCCGCCCACGCCGCTGGCGATCATGCAGGGCCTGCTGCAGATAACCGCCAAGCGCCCGGCATAGACTCTTCCTGCGCTACCCGGGCAGCGGGCTGATAGGTGGAGACAGCAGCAGTGCAGATGACCGCGAAGACGCTCGACGCATGCGCCGGAGGCAGCTGCCATGCCCGCCCGCGGATCAAGCGGCTGGAGCGTCAGTTCCTCAGCGGCTCCGTGGTGAGCACCGGGACATCACCGATCACGTCGGCACCCTTGGGCGGCACGAAATTGAAGGTGCTGTCAGGAATGGCCACGTTGCGGCGCAGGTTGGAAAAATGGATATCCGTGGTGGAACCGAGCCGATCACGAAAGCTCATGCGTACCAGGCCATTGGCGTCGAAGCCGAAGTCGGCATGATGGAACTGGGGATCCTTGGCCGTCGAGGTCAGCCGCAGCCAGACCAGGCCATCGCGCTGCCCCTGCTCGGTGACCTTGAAGTCGCGATCGAGCTGCTTGAGATCGGTGAGCACGGTGAGCGGGCTGTGCGATTCCTCGGTACTCTGCCGGCTCACGGTAACCTGCTCCAGCTCCGGGTCATACATCCATACCCGGCTGCCATCGGCCACGATGGTCTGCTTGTACGGGGTCAGCGTATCCCAGCGAAACTCACGCGGCGCCAACAGCACCAGGGTGCCGGAACTGGTCTTGCTGGACTGGCCGTCGATCCCGGTCAGCGTCTGGCTGAAATCACCGGTCAGCGAATGCAGGCCGGTGGCGAAAGCATCCAGCCGCGCACGCGCCGGACCGGTGGCCGCAAAAGCCGTCGCATCAAGCGAGAGCATCAGCACAAGAGTGGTCAAGGCGAGCATGAGGCGTTTCATTGGATTCCCGGGTAGCTGGCGTTGGCTGTGAATTGTGGAGACCCATGGCTTAACCGATCCGAAGGAGCCCGCAAGCGGGCTCCTTCGGATCGGTCAGTTTTTCGGCGGGGGCGGGGCCAGCACTTCGCGGTTGCCGTTGTGCTGCGGCGCGCTGACCACACCGTCCTGCTCCATCTGCTCGACCAGGCGCGCGGCCCGGTTGTAGCCGATGCGCAAATGCCGTTGCACGCCGGAAATGGAAGCGCGACGGGTCTGCGTGACCACGGCTACCGCCTTGTCGTAGAGCTGGGTGTCGGCATCGCCACCCTCCTCGCCATCCTGAGGCAGGCCCGAGTCGTTGATGAACTTGCCGTCGCTGGTGGCCTGCACTTCTTCCAGCACGCCTTCGATGTAGTTCGGCGCACCCTGCGATTTCAGCCAGGCAACCACGTGATGTACTTCGTGATCGTCGACAAAAGCGCCGTGCACGCGCTCGGGCGTGGCGGTGCCGGGTGGCAGGTACAGCATGTCGCCGTGGCCGAGCAGGGCTTCGGCGCCGCTCTGATCGAGAATCGTGCGCGAATCGATCTTGCTCGACACCTGGAACGCGATGCGGGTCGGGATATTCGCCTTGATCAGGCCGGTGATCACGTCCACCGACGGGCGCTGAGTGGCCAGGATCAGATGCACGCCGGCGGCACGCGCCTTCTGCGCCAGGCGGGCGATCAACTCCTCCACCTTCTTGCCGACGATCATCATCATGTCAGCGAATTCGTCGATGATGATCACGATGAACGGCAGCGGCTCCAGCGGTTCGGCGGCCAGATTCGGCATCTCCGGGTTCGGCCGGAACAGCGGGTCGAGCAGCGGCTGGCCGGCGTTCTCGGCATCCTTCACCTTCTTGTTGAAGCCACCGAGGTTGCGCACGCCGACGGCGGACATCAGCTTGTAGCGGCGCTCCATTTCGGCCACGCACCAGCGCAGCGCGTTGGCCGCTTCCTTCATGTCGGTCACCACCGGCGCCAGCAGATGCGGGATGCCCTCGTACACCGAAAGCTCCAGCATCTTCGGGTCGATCATGATCATCCGCACGTCTTTCGCGCTGGCCTTGTACAGCAGGCTCAGCACCATCGCGTTGACCGCCACCGACTTGCCCGAACCGGTGGTGCCGGCCACCAGCAAATGCGGCATCTTGGCCAGATCGACCACGATCGGCTTGCCGCCGATGTCCTTGCCCAGCGCCAACGCCAGCGGCGATTTCATCTGGTCGTACTTGTCCGAACGCAGGATCTCCGAGAGGTAGACGATCTGCTTCCGGGTGTTGGGAATCTCCAGCCCGATCACATTCTTGCCGGGGATCACGTCAACCACGCGCACGCTGACCACCGACAGGCCGCGGGCGATGTCCTTGTCCAGGCTCGATACCTGGGAACCCCGAATGCCTGGCGCGGGCTCCATCTCGAAACGGGTGATCACCGGGCCAGGATAGGCGCCCACCACCTTGGCGTCGATCTTGAAGTCCTTGAGCTTGAACTCGACCTGGCGCGAGAGGACTTCCAACGTTTCCTCGTTATAGCCCGGGCCCTGCTCCGGGGCCTCGTCGAGCAGCGACAACGGCGGCAGCTCACCCGGCGTGGCAGCGCCGACAAACAACGGAATCTGGGTTTCCAGGCGGGCGCGCTCGCTCTTGACCACCGGCGCCGGCGGCGCCTCGATGCGCACCGGCTCGCGCCTGGCCTGCTTTACCGCGTCGGCCTTCTTCACCACCTCGCGCTCGGTACGTGCCTGGCGTGCCGCCATTAACTGCGGTGCCTGCTGCAGCTTGCCGCGCAGCCAGGCCAGCAGTTGCAGCACCGTGCGCCCGGTCCAGTCCATCAGCTTGAACCAGGACAGCCCGGTCGCCAGGGTCACCGAAATCAGGAACAAGGCCAGCAGCAACAGCGGTGCACCCTTGGCGCCAAACGCGCGCAGCAAGGCATCGCCGACCCACACGCCGATGATGCCGCCGACACCTTGCGGCAACACCGGATCGTCGTGGAAATTGAGATACAGCAGCGCCGGACCGGTGATGAAAAAGAATACGAAGCCGACCAGACGCAGTGACGGCTCCCACGGGTGCAGCACTTCCTCGTTGCGCTGGCGCAGCACCTGCACGCCCAGCAGCAACAGCAGCACGGGAAAACAATAGGCCGCCAAGCCGAAGATCCAGCGCAGCAAGTCGGCGATATAGGCGCCCACCGTGCCGCCGAAATTATGTGCGCGCTCGAACTGACCGGCATTCGTCCAGCTGGGATCATGCGGGTTGTAGCTGAACAGACACACCAGCAGGTACACCGCCAGAGGCAGCAGCAAGAGTGCGCCGGCTTCACGCAGCCGGCGCTTCAGCTCCTCGCTGAGGCCTTCCCTGGGTTGTTTCTTCACATTCGCGCTGCGCGCCACCTTGGGTGCCCCCTTCCTGTCGACCAAGGGTCAGAGCATACCTTGCGCGGGAGGTCCCTCAAGGGCCCTGATTCTGGAAGCTGTGCCGATACGCATGGGTTGAGCATCCTTTGAGGGCGCGTGGGGAATCGGCCGCGCCATCGCCGCGCTGGCGCCGTCGAGGTGCAAGTGACTTGAATCGGCCCTGCACATTCCCCATTCTTGCCGGGGTCGCTCGCTCTGCCGTCGCCACCCGGGCCGGTTTTGATGAAACCAATGCACGGGCTGGAGCGAACAGCCACTCAAGTCACCAGCAAACCAACGGATTATAGCCATCATGACTACCCCCAAGCACAGCCGCCTGCTGATCCTCGGCTCCGGCCCGGCCGGCTACACCGCCGCAGTGTATGCAGCCCGCGCCAACCTCAAGCCGACCATGATCACCGGCCTGCAGCAGGGCGGCCAGCTGATGACCACCACCGAGGTGGACAACTGGCCCGGCGATGCCGAGGGGCTGCAGGGGCCTGATCTGATGAGGCGCATGGCGGAACACGCCGAGCGTTTCCACACCGAGATGATTTTCGACCACATCCACACGGCCGAGCTCAAGCAGCGCCCGTTCCGCCTCAAGGGCGACTCGGGCGAATACACCTGCGACGCACTGATCGTCACCACCGGCGCCACCGCCAAGTACCTCGGCATCGCCAGCGAGGAAAAGTACAAGGGCAAGGGTGTGTCCGCCTGCGCCACTTGCGATGGCTTCTTCTTCCGCGACCAGGACGTGGTGGTGATCGGCGGCGGCAACACCGCCGTCGAGGAAGCGCTGTACCTGGCCAACATCGGCCGCAAGGTCTACCTCGTGCATCGTCGCGACAAGCTGCGTGCCGAGAAAATCATGCAGGACAAACTGTTCGAGAAAGCCGCTGCCGGCAAGATCGAACTGGTCTGGAACCACAGCATCGATGAAGTGCTGGGCGACGACACCGGCGTCACCGGCGTGCGCGTGAAAGACGTCAACTCCGGCGTCACCCGCGACATCGAGGCCACCGGCTTCTTCGTGGCGATCGGCCATACGCCGAACACCGGCATCTTCGAAGGCCAACTCGACATGCACGATGGCTACATCAAGATCAAAAGTGGCCTCGCCGGCATGGTCACGATGACCTCGGTGCCGGGCGTATTCGCCGCCGGCGACGTCGCCGACCACGTCTATCGTCAAGCCGTGACCTCAGCCGGTTTCGGCTGCATGGCCGCACTGGATGCCGAACGCTGGCTGGATCAGCAGACCCCGGCTGGTTGAACAGGAACCGGGGCCGAGGGACACGCAGCGAGCGCCGGAACCGGCATCCGCGCTGCGCACCCTCGACCCCTTGAACATGCTCACGACCCGCTTTCACACCGCGATCGCCGATCTGCCTGCCGCGGTATGGGACGCATTGCGTGCCGACGCGAACCCATTCGTGTCGCATGCCTTTCTCGATGCGCTGGAAAGCAGTGGCTGCGTGCGGCCTGACTGGGGCTGGCAACCCCACCACCTGGGCCTTTATGAAAACGGTGCGCTGGTGGCCGCCGCACCGCTGTACCTGAAGGGCAACTCGCACGGCGAGTTCGTGTTCGACTGGAGCTGGGCCAGCGCGTGGGAACGCGCCGGCGGCGAGTACTACCCGAAACTGCTCAATGCCGTGCCCTACTCACCCGTACCCGGCCCACGTCTGCTGGCCGGGCATGGCGAACGTGCGCCGGCCCTGCAACTGGCATTGGTGGAAGCGATGCGCGCCGAAGCCGGGCACATGCGGCTGTCCTCGGTGCATGCCAATTTTCTGCAGCCGACCGAACTCGACGCCTTCGACGCGCAGTGGCTGGCTCGCTCGGACGTGCAGTTCCACTGGCACAACCACGGTTACCGGCACTTCCCCGATTTTCTGGCAACGCTGAACCACAAGAAGCGCAAGAACATCTTGCGTGAACGCAGCCAGGTCGCCACCAGCGGGCTGGCCATCGAGTGGCGCAGCGGCGACGGGCTCAGCCACATCGAATGGCAGCAGTTGCATGCACTCTATGCAGCCACCTTCGACGCCAAGGGCAACCACGCCGCACTGACCGTCGACTTCTTCAGCCGCCTCGGCGAGCTGGGTTCGCTGGCCCAGGTCGCGCTGGCCCGCCACGAGCAAGAAATCGTGGCGATGGCGCTGTTCATCCAGGGCGGCGGCGTGCTGTACGGACGCTACTGGGGCGCGTCGATCGAGGTGCCCGGCCTGCACTTCGAACTGTGCTACTACCGCGGCATCGACTACGCGATTGCCCAAAAGCTGAGCCGCTTCGAACCCGGCGCCCAGGGCGAGCACAAGCTTGCACGCGGGTTCCTTCCGGCACGCACGTATTCACGGCATTATCTGGCCAACGCAGATTTTCGGGCGGCGGTCGCGGCCGCGCTTGTGCGCGAGGCTTCCGCCGTCAACGCCTACGCTACCGACCTGCTCGAACACAGCCCCTATGCGAAACACGGCGACTCCAATCCATGATCCGCCTGCCCCAGCTCGACGCGCATGCACCGGAAAGCTTTCCCGATCCGGGGCTGGCGCTGGACGAGCCCAATGGACTGCTGGCGTTTGGTGGCGACCTGTCGCCCGAACGGCTGCTCGCCGCCTACCGGCAGGGGATATTCCCGTGGTACCGCGAGGGTGAGCCGATCCTGTGGTGGTCGCCGGACCCGCGCTGCGTGTTCCGTACCGACCAGCTGAAACCGAACCGCAGCCTGCGCCGACAGCTGGCCGGCAAGTCGTGGCGGGTGACGGTGGATCACGCGTTCGGCGAAGTCATCAAGGGCTGCGCTGCGCCACGCGACGACCGCGTGGGCACCTGGCTGCTGCCGCCGATGATCGAGGCCTACCTGCAGCTGCACCAGCTCGGCCACGCGCACAGTGTCGAGGTATGGGAGGGCACGCGGCTGGTCGGTGGCATCTACGGCATGGCGATCGGGCACCTGTTTTGTGGCGAATCGATGTTCAGCGCCGAAAGCGGTGGCTCCAAGCTGGCCCTGACCACCCTCGCCCGGCTGCTGCACGAACGCGGCTTTCCGCTGCTCGATGCCCAGGTGGCCAACGCCCACACGCAGGGGCTGGGCGCGGTCGAGATACCGCGCGCGGAATTCCTGAAGCAGGTCGAGCTGCTCACCCACCAGCCCGGCCACGTCGGCAGCTGGGCTCATCTCGGCCCGGCGGCCCAACCAACGTAGCGCAGGATTCAGCCCGCGCGGGTGGCGTAGGTGCGCGCGACGTAATCGTCGAGGATGCCCACGAACTCGTTGGCGATATTGTCGCCGCGCAAGGTCATCGCCTTCTGGCCATCGATGAACACCGGCGCCGCCGGCGCCTCGCCATTACCCGGCAGCGAAATGCCGATGTTGGCGTGCTTGGATTCGCCCGGACCGTTGACGATGCAACCCATCACCGCCAGGGTGAGGTTCTCCACCCCGTCGTACTTGATGCGCCAGATCGGCATCTGCTCGCGCACGTGTTCCTGCACGGTCTTGGCCAGCACCTGGAAGAACTCGCTGGTGGTGCGGCCGCAGCCCGGGCAAGCGGTGACCAGCGGGGTGAATGAACGCAGACCCATCGTCTGCAGCAGCTCCTGCGCCACGATGACCTCGCCGGTACGCGCGCCACCCGGCTCGGGGGTCAGCGAGATGCGGATGGTGTCGCCGATGCCTTCCTGCAACAACACCGCCAGCGCCGCGCTGGACGCGGTGATCCCCTTCGAGCCCATGCCTGCCTCGGTCAGGCCCAGGTGCAAGGCGTAGTCACAGCGCGCGGCCAGGTCGCGATACACGGCGATCAGCTCCTGCACGCCGGAGACCTTGCATGACAGGATGATGCGGTCACGTGCCAGCCCGATCTCCTCGGCCCTGGCAGCGGAGTCCAGCGCGGAGCGGATCAGCGCCTCGCGTGCCACATGCGAAGCATCCCAGGGCTCGGCGCGCGTGTGGTTCTCGTCCATCAGCGTCGCCACCATGCTCTGGTCCAGCGAGCCCCAGTTGGCGCCGATGCGCACCGGCTTGTTGTAGCGCAGCGCCATCTCGATGATCGCGCCGAACTGGCTGTCCTTCTTCTTGCCGAAGCCGACATTGCCGGGATTGATGCGGTATTTCGCCAGCGCCTCGGCGCACGCCGGTTCAGCCTCCAGCAGTTGATGGCCGTTGTAGTGGAAGTCGCCGATGATCGGCACCTCCACCCCCATCATCGCCAACCGCTCGGTGATGCGGGGTACCGCAGCGGCGGCAGCCGGCGTGTTGACCGTGATGCGCACCAGCTCGGAACCGGCACGGGCCAGCGCGGCGATCTGTTTGGCAGTGCTGGCCGGGTCCTCGGTGTCGGTATTGGTCATCGACTGCACCACGATCGGCGCGCCCCCGCCGACCATCACCTTGCCGATCTGAACACCGACGCTGGGCCGACGGCCCAAAGGCTCGGCCGCACGCGGTTTCGGGGTGTCTCGCTCGCTCATGAAATCAACCGCAGGAAATCCACTGGATACGGGTCGCGGCAGGGTGCGACCGAACGATCAAGGATACCCGATCAAGCCGTCGGAGCCGTGACCGCCCAGATGGCGCAACCAGCCCTGACAAATTGTCGCAGCAACTTGATCCTGGTCAAGGCGAGGCGTCAGCGGATCGCAAATACTTACTGAATCCATTGGGGAATCCGCATGCCAGACACCGAGTACTACAACGACAAGGTCGTGCGCCAGTTTCTGCTGGCGGCGGCCGTGTGGGGCATCATTGGCATGTCGGTGGGCGTGTATATCGCCGCCGAGCTGATGTGGCCCGCACTCAACTTCGACATTCCCTTCATCACCTTCAGCCGGTTGCGCCCCGACCACACTTTCGGCGTAATTTTCGCCTTCGGTGGCTCGGCGCTGATGGGCACCTGCTACTACGTGGTGCAGCGCACCGGCCATGCCCGGCTTGCACTGGGCAAGCTGGCCGGATTCACATTCTGGGGCTGGCAGCTGATCTGCGTGCTGGCGATGGTGTCGATGCCGCTGGGCCTGACCACGAGTAAGGAATACGCCGAGCCGGAATGGTGGATCGCCATCCTGATCGCCGTCGTCTGGGTGAGCTTCGGTACCGTGTTCTTCACCAGCCTCACGCGCCGGCGCATCAAGCACATTTATGTGGCGAACTGGTACTACGGGGCGTTTATCATTGCGGTCGGCCTGCTGCACATCGTCAACCACCTGTCGCTGCCGGTATCGTGGTCAAAGTCGTATCCGATCTATTCGGGCGTGGTCGATGCGATGGTGCAGTGGTGGTACGGCCACAACGCCGTCGCGTTTTTCCTGACCGCCGGCTTCCTCGGCATGATGTATTACTTCGTGCCGCGCCAGGCCAAGCAGCCGCTGTGGAGCTACCGCTTCTCCATCGTCAATTTCTGGGCGCTGATCTCCGTCTACATGTGGGCCGGCGCACACCACCTGATGTACACCGCCCTGCCCGACTGGGTGCAATCGGTGGGCATGGCGTTCTCACTGATCCTGCTGATGCCCAGCCTGGGTTCGGCGGCCAACGGCTTGCTTACCTTCAACGGTTCGTGGTCACTGTTGAAGACCGATCCCGCGGCGAAGTTCATGGTGATGTCGCTGGTGTTCTATGCCGCCGCCACCTTCGAAGGCTCGATGATGGCGATCAAGACCGTGAACTCGCTGTCGCATTACACCGACTGGACCATCGCCCACGTGCATTCCGGTTCACTCGGCTGGGTGGCGATGATCACCATCGGTTCGCTGTACGCGATGGCACCGCGTGCGCTGGGTCGCCCGGCGATGCACTCGCACCGCGGCATGGACCTGCATTTCTGGCTGCACATGGCGGGCACCTTGCTGTATGTCGGCTCGATGTGGACAGCCGGCGTCACCGAGGGCCTCATGTGGCGCGCGACCCAGCCTGATGGCGCCCTCACCTATGGCTTCCTCGACAGCCTGATTGCGATCAAGCCGATGTACCTGCTCCGTTGGGCCGGTGGCGTGCTGATCCTGTCCGGCATGTGGGTGATGGCGTGGAACCTGTGGCATACCGCCGCCGATGCGCGCGCGCACCTGATCAAGCCGATCCCGGTGCCGATCCCCGAACCGGTGCCGCATCAGGTGCCCGCTCCGCTGTCTGCCGCCGGTTGAGGACAACACCACCATGGCTTACAAGCATTTCGAAGCGATCGAAAAACATGCCGGTCTGCTCGGCGTCCTGATCGCGATCATGGTCTCGATCGGTGGCCTGGCCGAGATCACCCCGCTGTTCATGGAGGCGCATTCGGTAAAGGCGCCATCCAACGTGCATCCCTACGATGCTCTGCGGCTCATGGGCAGGGATGTCTATGTGCAAAATGGCTGCTACTTGTGCCACTCGCAGATGATCCGTGCCCTGCGTTTCGAAACGGAACGCTACGGCCACTACTCCACCGCGGAGGAGTCGGTTTACGACCGTCCGTTCCAGTGGGGCTCCAAGCGAACCGGGCCCGATCTGGCCCGTGTCGGCGGCAAGTATTCGGACAACTGGCAGCGCATGCACCTGATGCACCCACGCCAGCTCGTGCCGCAGTCGAACATGCCCGGCTTTCCCTGGCTGGCGCAGAACAAGATCGACGGTGCCGACGTGCAGGCCCGCATGCGCACACTACGTCGCTTGGGTGACCCGTATACCGACGCACAGATTGCCGCCGCACCGGCCGCGGTAGCGGGCAAGACCGAGATGGACGCCCTGATCGCCTACCTGCAGGGCCTCGGCATCGACAACGAACCCACCCCGACAGCCGCCAAGACCCCCGCCGCGGGCGATGCCCCGACCAGTACCGGAGGCACGCCATGACACCGATGAATCCGATCTGGGGTTACATCACGGGCGGGTTCATTCTGCTGATGATGTTCACCTTCATCGGCATCTGGATCTGGGCCTGGCGCAAACAGCGCAAGCCGGTCTTCAACCGCATGGCAGCACTGCCGCTGGAAGACGAGCCGGAGACCGTTACCGGCGACACCAAGGAGACGCGCTCATGAGCAGCGGATGGTCATTGTGGGTGATGGTCCTGATCGTGCTCAACCTGAGCATCGCGTTGCTCCTGTTCTGGTGGGCCCCGCGCGCCAGGATTCCCACCCTGGCCGACGGTACCACCGGCCATGTGTGGGCCCATGGCGTCTTGCGCGAGGGCATGCACCGACTGCCACGTTGGTGGCTGCTGTTCTCGGCCAGCATGTTCGTCGCTGCGTTCGTCTATCTGTTCCTGTTCCCCGGCTTCGGCAATCACAAGGGCGCCTTGGGCTGGACCTCGCACGGTCAACTGGCCGACGCCGTGGCGGCAAACGATGCAAAGCTTGATCCCTTGATGGCGCGCTTCCAGCTGTACTCGGTCGAGCAACTGGCTGGCGATCCGCAGGCCCTGCAGATGGGCAAGGTCATGTTCGAGGATAACTGCGCCGCCTGCCACCAGCGCAGCGGCAAGGGCAACATCCTGATCGGCGCGCCCAACCTTGCCGACAATGATTGGCTGTACGGTGGCAGCGGCAAGGACATCACCACCTCGATCCATGACGGCCGCGGTGGCGTGATGCCGCCATGGGCCAGCCTGGGCGAGGACAACGTCAATAACCTGGTGCAATACGTACTGAGCCTGTCCGGTTCGCCACACGACGCCGCCAAGGCGGCGGCCGGCAAACCGTTGTTTGCCACCTGCGCGGCATGCCATGGTGTTGACGGCAAGGGCAACCAGACCATCGGCGCGCCGAACCTCACCGATCACATTTGGCTGCATGGCGGTACGGTGGCGGATATCCACAAGAGCATCCACGACGGTCGTCAAGGCGCCATGCCAGCCTGGAGCAAGCGGCTGACCCATGACCAGATCCATGTGATCGCGGCGTATGTCTATCACTTGTCGCACCCGGCTGATGACAGCAGCAGACGATGACATCGGCGCTCACGCAGCATCGGCCTGGTATCGTCAGCCGGTGCTGTGGCTGGGCATCGCTGTCTTCGCTTTTTCGATGGTCGGCTGCGTGTGGATCATCGTTGTCAGCGTGCGCTATGCCGACACCCCGCTGGATACCTCACACGCTGTATTCGGTGTGCCGGTAAGCGCCCACAGTACCCCTCGCCCACCGCCCAACCAAACGCCATGACGACCCACACGGCGTGGGCTGATCAGCGGCTCGCCGCGCAGGTGCTACGCGACCGCCATGATGGCTGCAGCGAAATCGCGCTGCACGTCGAGGCGCTGCAAGACGCCCGCCGGCTGCTCTGGCTGGAGCAACGCGTCAACGCCTTGCCCGGCGTGCGGCGGGTGGCCATCGATCGCACCGCCCGGCGCGTGCGGGTGGTATGGGATACACGACAGACATCACTGCCGAACCTGCTCGAAAATTTTGCCGCGGCCGGCTGCCCGGCCCAGCCGCTGCAGCACAACGAGATTGAGGATGCCCGCGCCGTCGAGATGCACGACGCGCTGAAGCGCCTGCTGGTCGCCGGCATGTGCGCGATGCAGGTGATGACCTACGCCTTTGTCATCTATATCGGCGTGGTCGATTTCGTCGACTTCAGCACGCGCAACCTGTTCCGCTGGCTCGGCCTGATCACCACGGTGCCGCTGGTGTTCTACTCGGCCCGGCCTTTTTTCACCGGTGCCGTGCGCGAACTGCGGGAGCACCGGCTTGGCATCAACCTCCCGGTAGCGCTGGCGGTGGCGCTGGTGTTCCTTGCCAGCCTGTTCAATACCGTGCGCGGCAGCGGCGAAATTTACTTCGATTCGGTGAGCATGTTCGTGTTTCTGCTGCTAGCCGCGCGCTACCTGGAACTGCGATCACGCCATCGTGGCGGCGCGCAAGGCGACTCCGTGATCGACGCCACGCCGTTGCTGGCGCAGCGCCGCTGCGCCAACGGCGAGCTTGAAACGGTGGCTGCCCTGAGCCTGCTGCCGGGCGACCGCGTGCACATCGACGACGGCGGCACGGTGCCGGCCGACGGCGTGCTGGAGAGCACCCAGGTGCAGGTCGACGAGGCACTGCTGTCCGGCGAGTCGCGCCCGCAACAGCGCCTTCGCGGCGAATGGCTGGTGGCCGGCAGCGTGCTGCTGACCGGGCCGGCCGAACTGCGCGTGGAGCATGGCGGCGCGGACACGGGCGTGGCCCACCTCGGCACGCTGGCCCGGCGTGCACGTCAGGCGCGCTCGCTGATCGCCGGCAGCGATCGCGAAGTCGCACGCTTCGTCCGTCGTGTGCTGCTGCTTACCGTACTGACCGCGCTGGGCTGGTTGCTGGTGGATCCGTCGCGTGCGTTCGATGCGGCCATCGCGGTGCTGGTGGTGGCCTGCCCCTGTGCCTTCGCGCTGACCCTGCCGGTGACGCTGATCCGCGCGCTGGGCCAGCTGGCCAGCCACCATGTACTGGTGACCGACAGCAACGCGCTCCTCACCCTGGCGCGGGTCGACCGCGCGCTGTTCGACAAAACCGGCACCCTCGCCGTGCCGCAGCTCGACCTCGGCACGATCACGCCCATGCGCGGCCTGCATCGTGAGCAAGTGCTGGCGTGGGCCGCCGCACTGGCCAGCGAAAGCTCGCATCCGCTTGCGCGTGCGCTGAGTGCAGCGGCCCGGCGAGAGGTGGAGCTGCCACAGGCACAGGACGTGCAGGTGACGGTTGCTGCGGGCATCCAGGGTATCGTTGACCGCCGCATGCTTCGCCTCGGCCGTGCCGACTTTGCACTCACCGATGCCCCGTGCGAAGCGGAACCAGCCGATGACGCACTGTGGTTGGCCGACGCCAAGGGGCTGCTGGCCCGCTTTCATTTCCACGAACAACCTCGCGCAGATGCCCGCGACATGCTGGACAGCCTGCGTAACCTCGGCGTCGGGCTGTGCATCGCCAGCGGCGACAGTCCCGCCAGTGTCGGCGCGTTGGCAGCCCGGCTCGACATCAGCGACTGGCATGCCCGGCAGCAACCCGCCGACAAACTCGCGCTGCTGCAATCGCTGAGTGCCAGCGGACACATCGTGCTGGCGGTAGGCGACGGCAGCAATGATGCCCCGTTGCTCGCCGCCGCCGATGTCTCCGCCGCACTCGCCAGCGGTACCAACCTGGCCCAGGCCCAAGCCGATCTGCTGTTGCTGGATGGACACCTGGACGGCCTGATCCATGCACATGCAATCGCCCACCAACTGCAGGTGGTGGTGGGCCAGAGCCGGCGCTGGGCCTTGCTGTACAACCTCGTTGCGGTGCCGTTCGCCGCGTTCGGACTGGTACCGCCGTGGCTGGCCGCCATTGGCATGTCGCTGAGCTCGCTGATGGTGGTACTCAACGCGCTGCGTGTCGGCGGCGAGGCCTCGCTGGATCAGTTCCCTGCCCGTACCGGCACGAACCGCATCGGCGAGGCGCGGGCATGAATATCCTGCTGGTACTGATTCCGGTGACCTTGCTGGTGATCCTGATCGCGGTGGCGCTATTTTTCTGGGCGGTAAATCACCAGCAGTTCGACGATCTCGACAGCCCGGCGATTCTGCCGCTGCTGGATGAACCGCCAGCCGCCGAAACCATGCCAGATTCAGCTGCATCCCCAGCGAGGGAAACACCGGATCAGCTGCGCGTCGATCCCTGAGCCGAGCGCGCCTGCTGGCGCAACGCCGCCTGCAGCAACCGGCGCTGCGCACGATCGGCGAAGGTGCTCGGCGTGGTCAGCCCCATCCGCGCCAGCGCCGCGTCCTCACCCGGCACCGGCGGTCCGGGCCGGATCACGGCATGCAGCAGCTGAAGCTTGCCGCGTCCATGGCTGGCGTTAGATTTCAACCAGTTCAACGCCGGCAGCAGGCGCTGTTCCACCTCGGTGAAGTCACTACCGAAGGGAAACGTGGGCAACAGGCCCTTCCTCTGGAGCGGCGCCAACGCCTCGTGCAGTTGGCGCGGCAGATGACGACGCCAGCCATCGGGTATCACGAAATCCGCGGCCAGCTTGCCGTACGCCTTGGCCTCGGCGCTCAAGGCATCGAGAAAGCGCGCGTCGCAGATCGACAGCATCGCCTCGACGCACTCGCTGTCGCTCTTTCCGCGCAGATCGGCGACGCCGTATTCGGTGACATAGATATCGCGCAGATGACGCGGGATCGTGGTCTGCCCGTAGTTCCAGCGGATATTGCTTTCGATGCCGCCCTGACTCCTGCGGGTGGCGCGCAGCAGCAGCACGGAGCGGCCATCGGGAAGCTCGTGCGCCATCGACACAAAGTTGTACTGGCCACCCACGCCGCTGACCACGGCGCCGTCCTCCAGCGTGTCCGATGCCGCCGCGCCGAGCACGCTCGCCATCATGCAGGTGTTGAAGAAGCGCGCGCCGCGCCGCTGCAGGACGGCCAGCGCCTGATGGTCGCCGTAGAGCTGATTGACGTTGGAAACCGGGCCCATGTCAATCGCGTCCGGGTCGACCGCCTCGGTGTGGTGCAACCACGCGTAAAGCTCGTGCGAGCCCAGAAAAAATGCGCCCCTCAAATAGTGGCCGCCGGGCGTATCCGGGCTGAGGCGCCCCGCTACCGAGGCACGTTCCAGCGCCAGGTTGTCCCAGCTGCGCCGCTTCAGGATGCCGCCGCGCTGCAAATGCATGAAGCCGTCCATCACCATCTCGCTGGCGCCATAAAGGCCGGCCTTGAACGCCGCCAGACCACCAAGCCGACCAGCCAGCGCATGCGTGCTGCCGCCAGGGTCCAGTGCCACCAACGCGCAGCGCCACGCCGTGTTGTCGTGCTGACGCAACAACAGCGCCTTGACCAGGGCATCGGACAAGGCACCAATGCCGATCTGCAGGCAGCCGCCATCCCTGACCAGGCTGCTGGCGTGCAGACCCAGCGCGTACTCGGCCAGGTTCACTGGCTGGCGCGGCAGTGTGAACAATGAGGGCGACGCCGACGGGCACAGCTCCACCTGGAAAAAATCCGAGGCCACCTCGGCCTGGCCGCTCATGTAGGGCAGATCCGGATGCACCACGGCCACGCATAGCGGACGCGGCGCACCGGCGGCATCCAGCAAACGCATCAGGTCCAGGGTCAGGTCCGGGTTGCAGGACAGGCTGTAGTGCACGCCGTCGGGTCCCTCCCGCCGCGCCACCAGTTGCACCAGCAGATTGATGTCCTGCACCGCCAGATCACGCGCGACGTGGGTGTAGTTCTGGCTGATGTAGTTGCGCTGGGCACTGCCTGAATGCAACATCACGCCGGACTGCAGGTAGAACTCGTGCACCTCGACATTCGGCGGCAACGCGTTGCGGGCCTGGTCCAGCGCGTATTGCGGATCGATCTGATCGGCGCCGAAATGACGCTCCAGGAACGGCTGCAGAAAGCGCTGCTCCAGCCCGGGCTTCGCCTGCGGCCGGGTCAGCGACAACGCCGTATACAGACGCATCGATCGTGGCGGCGTCGCGGCGGTCAGCTCATACAACGCGTTGAGCAAGCCATGCGGCTTGCCCAGCCCCAGCGGCGCGGCGATGCGCAGGTCAGGCCCCAGGACATCGGCGAGGTACTGCGCGCAAGCCTCGGTGTCGGTGAAACGGTGTGTGGTCGGCATGCCTGCGATCATGCCAGAAGGCTGGCGGCGACGGCGTCTGCACGGGTGATCGCCTACACTCGAAACATGCCCAGTCCACTGATCCCCTCGCTGCCGAGCCGCCTGCTGGCGGAGCAAGCCTTCAGCCGCGCCGCAGGCGCGCCGCTGATCAACGGCAATGCCGTGGAACTGCTGATCGATGCCGCCGCCAACTACGCGGCATGGCTCGCGGCGATCCGCGGCGCCAGCCAGCGCGTGCTGCTGGAGAACTACATCATTCGCGACGACGAGGTGGGCCGTGAATTCCGCGACGCCCTGGTCGAACGCGCGCAGTCCGGTGTATTCGTGGCCGTGGTCGTCGACTGGGTCGGTTGCCTGGGTCAGTCGAGCAGCCGGTTCTGGGCGCCGCTGCGCACGGCCGGTGGCGAAGTGCGTGTGTTCAACCCCCCGCAACTGGGTCAGTCCTTCGGCTGGGTCAGTCGTGACCATCGCAAGTTGCTGGTGATCGACGGTGTGCTGGGTTTCCTCTCCGGCGTGTGCATCAGTGCGAAATGGCTGGGCGCCCCCAGCCGCAACGTACCGCCCTGGCGCGATACCGGCGTGGCCCTGCGTGGTCCGGTGCTGGCGGAACTGGAAATCGCCTTTGCGCAAAGCTGGAGCGAAATCGGCGCCGAGTTGCGCGATTTCGCACCCACACCAACGTCTACTGACGCTGCAGGCGGTGTCTCGCTGCGGCTGATCGCCACCCAACCCGCCACCGCCGGCATGTACCGGCTCGATCAGCTGATCGCCGCGATGGCGCGCAACACGCTGTGGCTCACCGATGCCTATTTCGTCGGCATCGCTCCCTATGTGCAGGCGCTGGTGGCGGCGGCGCGCGACGGGGTGGACGTGCGCCTGCTGGTGCCCGGCAGCAGCGACATCCCGGCGGTGGCCAACATGTCGCGCTCGGGGTATCGGTCGCTGCTGCAGGCTGGCGTTCGCGTATTCGAGTGGAATGGCTCGATGCTGCACGCCAAGACCGCCGTCGCCGACGGGCAGTGGGCCCGGGTCGGCTCGTCCAACCTCAACATCGCCAGCTGGCTGAGCAATCGCGAACTCGACGTGGCGATAGAAGACGCCGACTTCGCCACCCGACTGGCCACGCAATACGAACATGACCTCGGTAATGCCACGGAAATCGTGCTGGCGCCGAGCCGCCGCCGCGGTACCGGCGAGCGGGTGCGCAGCAGCGCGGCGCGCCCGCCACGCGCCCGCCGCGGCGGCGGCAGCTCGGGCCGCGCGGCTGCAGGCGCACTGCGCCTTGCCAACAGCGTGAGCGCCGCGCTGACCGATCGGCGCGTACTCGGCCATGACCCGGTTGCACCACCGCTGATCGCCAGCCTCGTGCTGCTGGTGCTGGCCGTCGTCGCGATCCTGCGACCGGCGTGGATCGGCTGGCCGTTTGCCGTGCTGGCGGGCTGGTTCGCTCTGAATCTGGGCATTCGCGGAGCGCGCATGCTGCGGCAACGACGACGCGCACGACTCGACGGGTGCGAAAGTTGAGGTGGCCTGTCTCACTTGATGTTATGGGTTTGCATGATGCCTCAAGCGGGTGTTATTTCACGACTTGATACGACCGCCATGCTAGGCTCGCGCCCTTATGCACGCGCCCTTTGATGACTCCGCGCCGCGCCACGTCCTGACCCCCAGCTCGCTCAACCGGCTGGTACGCGACTTGCTGGGCGATGCCCTGCCCCAGGTCTGGATCGAAGGCGAACTGTCGAATGTGGCCCGCCCCTCGTCCGGGCACCTGTATTTCACCTTGAAGGACAGCGGCGCCCAGGTACGTTGCGCGATGTTCAAGCCCAAGGCTGCGGCCTTGCGCTTTCGTCCGGCCGACGGCGTGCAGGTGCTGCTGCGGGCCAAGGTCGGCCTGTACGAGCCGCGCGGCGAATTTCAGCTGGTGGCCGAAACCATGGAGCTGGCCGGCGAAGGCGCCTTGCAGCGCGCATTCGAGCAACTCAAGGCGCGACTGGATGCCGAGGGCCTGTTCGAGCCTGGCCGCAAACGTGCCCTGCCGCTGTATGCTCGCCGTATCGGCGTGATCACCTCGCCCACCGGCGCGGCGGTGCGCGACGTGCTGAGCGTGCTGGCCCGACGCTGGCCGCTGGCCGATGTCGACGTGCTGCCGGTACCGGTGCAGGGACGCGAGGCGCCGCCGGCGATCGTGGCGATGCTGCGCAAGGCCTCGGCCAGCCGGCGCTACGACGTGCTGCTGCTGACCCGCGGTGGCGGTTCGCTGGAAGACTTGTGGGCGTTCAACGAGGAAGCGGTGGCGCGTGCGATCCACGCCAGCGCAGTGCCGGTGGTGTCGGCCATCGGCCACGAGATCGACTTCAGCATCGCGGACTTCGTCGCCGACCTGCGCGCGCCAACGCCCTCGGCCGCCGCCGAATTGCTGGTGCCCGACGCGGTGGCCGTTGAACGCCACCTGCAGCAACTGCAGCAACGCATGAGCAGCCTGCAGCAACGCCAGCTGCAGGCACTGGCCCAGCGGCTGGACCATCTGCAGGCGCGCCTGCAAGCGCAGCGACCGCAGGCACGGCTGGCGCGCGATCACGATCGCCTGCTGCATCTGCAGCGTAGCCTCGCCAGCGTCGTGCGCGAGCAGAGCCAGCAACGCCACCATCGGCTGGAACGACTGCATGCCCGCCTGCTGGCCCAGCACCCACGCAACCGCCTGAGCTTGCTGGCACGGCGGCTGGCCGAGCAGGACCAGCGCCTGCGCCGCGCCATCAGCGTGCGGCTGGAACGCCAGCAAACCCGACTTCGCCACGCCGGCCACGCGCTGCATGCGGTAAGCCCGCTGGCCACGCTGGAGCGCGGCTACGCCATCCTGTTCGATACGCACGGGCAAGTGCTGCGCTCGGCCAGCGACGTGGCGGTGGGCACCTCCTTGCGCGCCCGCCTGGTCGACGGCGAGCTGCCGCTGCGGGTCAGCGAAGACTGAGCGTCAGAACGCCGGGCGCATTCGCCACCACAGGAAAACCTCTCGCTCGCTTCGGGCAACTCACGCTCGCTGAACAGGTAGCGCCTTTATGCTTTGCGCGACTTTTTCAAGGCGCCAGCGATGCTCAAGAAAACCTACCCCTACTATCTCGCCAACCAGCCGCAGCAGCTGAATACCGACCTGGCCGTGTTGAACAAATACACCGGCAAGGTAGCCACCCGGGTCGCCGTTCCGGACGCCAGGGCCGTCGAGAAAGCGATCGCCGCCGCGGTGAAAGCAACCACCCCGATGCGGAACTTCAAGCCATGGGCGCGCCAGGCCGTGTTGCAGCATTGCGCGAACCGCTTTGCAGAACGCCGCGACGAACTGGCCGAGGCACTGTGCATCGAGGCAGGCAAGCCGATCAAGGATTCGGCCGGCGAAGTCACCCGCCTGATCGAGACCTTCCGCATCGCCGCCGAGGAAGCCGTGCGCCTCAACGGCGAGACGCTGAACCTGGAGCTGGCCTCGCGCCTGGACGGCTACCACGGCTACACCAGGCGCGTGCCGCTGGGGCCGGTGTCGTTCATCACGCCGTTCAATTTTCCGTTGAACCTGGTCGCGCACAAGGTCGCCCCGGCGATCGCCGCCGGCTGCCCGTTCGTGTTGAAGCCGGCCGAGAAAACCCCGATCGGCGCGCTGATCATCGGCGAGATTTTGGCCGAGACCGATTTGCCGAAAGGCGCGTTCTCGATCCTCACCCTGGATGGCAAACATGCCGCGCCGCTGGTCGAGGACGAACGCTTCAAGCTGCTTTCATTCACCGGCGGACAAATCGGCTGGGAGCTGAAGGCCCGTGCCGGTCGCAAAAAGGTGGTGCTTGAGCTGGGTGGCAACGCGGCCTGCATCGTCGACGCGGACCAGGGCCCGCATTTGAACCGGGTCGTCGAGCGGCTGATCTTCGGCGCGTTCTACCAGTCCGGCCAGAGCTGCATCGGCGTACAGCGGATCTACGCCCACGAAGACATTTACTACGCGCTGAAGAAAAAGCTGGTCGCCGCCACGCGCAAGCTGATCGCCGGCGACCCCAGCCACAAGGATACCTTCCTCGGCCCGATGATCGACGAAACCGCCGCCGAGCGCCTGCACGGCTGGATCCTCGATGCCCGCAGGGCCGGCGCCAGACTACTGTGCGGCGGCAAGCGCGAGGGCAACATGCTGCAGGCAACGTTGATGGAAAACGTACCCGCCGATGCCGCCGCCAACCGGCAGGAGGCCTTCGGTCCGTTCGCCCTGCTCGCTCCGTTCAAGCGCTTCGACCAAGCCATCGCGATGGTCAACGACTCCGACTACGGCCTGCAGGCCGGCGTCTTCACCAACCAGCTCGACCACGCGATGCGTGCATGGAACGAGCTGGAGCAAGGCGGCGTGGTGGTCAACGACGTGCCCAGCTTCCGCGTCGACAACATGCCTTACGGCGGCATCAAGCTGTCCGGCCTTGGCCGCGAAGGCGTACGCTACGCGATCGAGGACATGACCGAAATCCGCCTGATGGTGATGCGCGAGCTGTGATGCAGGCGCTCCGCTCAGGCCTGGGCGGAGCCGCCCGCCACCCGCCGCAACTGCTCCACATCGCGCAGCGGCGGCGCGCCATGCAGACGGCTGTATTCGCGACTGAACTGCGACGGGCTTTCGTAGCCGACCCGATGCGCCACCGAGGCCACGTCGCCGCGCTCGCTCAGCAGCAACCGGCGCGCCTCCTGCAGGCGCAGTTGCTTCTGGTATTGCAGGGGACTCATCGCGGTGATCGCGCGAAAGTGATGATGCAGCGAGGACGCGCTCATGTTCACCGTGCCGGCCAGCTCCTCGATGCGCAGGGGCTCGTGGAAATGCGCCTTCAGCCACTCGATGGCGTCGGCGATCTGATGACTGCGACTGCCCACGTTGGCCATGTGACGCAAGCGCGGCCCCTGTTCGCCGACAAGCAGCCGGTACAGCACTTCGCGCTCGATCAGCGGAGCCAGCACCGGCAAGTCCCGCGGCGAGTCGAGCAAACGCACCATCCGCAACACCGCATCGAGCAGGTCACCGCCCAGCGGGCTCACCGACAGCGCGCGACCTGCCGCCGTCGACACCGCAGGCAGGTCGGCTGCAGCCAGCAACTCACTGATGCGCCGCGTATCGAAACGCAGCATCGCGCACAGATAAGGCGACTGCGGCGTCGCCTCCACCACGCGCGAAGTCACCGGCATGTCGAGCGAGGTCACCAGATAATTCGCCGGGTCGTACTGGTAGATCTCATCGCCCAGCAGCACCTGCTTGACGCCCTGGGCGACCAGCACCAGACCGGGCTCGTACATGGCGCACACCTGGCTGCCCAGGCTGCCGGCGCGATAAAAGCTCAGCGCCGGCAGCGCCGTCGCGTGATGACCGTCGGTTCCGGTCAATCGTTCAATGCGTGCTGCCAGTTCCTCGCGATCACGCTGCCGGCGCGCACCCCGATCAATCGGCGAAAATTGAGTTTCCATGCCATGTACGACCGCAAATGAGCAGAGACAAGATTGCCTGTTCCTGCACGCCAATGCGAGGCCGAAAGAACAGCTTTGCAGGATCAGGCAAGCATCTCGCAGGATCCGGCTATCGGCACCACCGCCATGTTGCGCATACTGGCCCACTTGCTGCCCCACCCAGGAGAACCGCATGCCTCTGAATATCCGTGGCTACGCCGCCCAGTCGGCTACGACCCCGCTGGCACCCCTCACGTTTGAGCGCCGCGACCCGCGCGCGGACGATGTGGTGGTCGACATCCTCTACTGCGGCGTGTGCCACTCCGACCTGCACACGGCCCGCAATGAATGGCATGGCACCATCTATCCGGTCGTGCCGGGCCACGAAATCATCGGCAGGGTCAGCGCCGTCGGCGCCGAGGTACGCCAGTTCAAGGTCGGCGACATGGTCGGCGTCGGCTGCATGGTGGACTCCTGCCAGCACTGCGCTGCCTGCGACCAGGGCCTGGAGCAGTATTGCGCGGAGCTGCCCACCTTCACCTACAACAGCAAGGATCGCCAGGACGGCCGCATGACCTACGGCGGCTACTCCGAGCGCATCGTGGTGTCGGACAAGTTCGTGTTGCGCATTCCCGAAACGCTGGATCCGAAGTCCGCGGCACCGCTGCTGTGCGCCGGTATCACCACCTGGTCGCCACTGCGCCACTGGAAGATCGGGCGCAACAGCAAGGTCGCCGTGGTGGGCCTGGGCGGGCTGGGCCACATGGGCCTGAAGTTCGCCAAGGCACTCGGTGCCGACGTCACCTTGTTCACCCGCTCGCCGGGCAAGGAAAGCGAAGCGCGCCGCCTCGGCGCCGACCATGTCGTGTTGTCGACCGATCCGGCGCAGATGCAGGCCGTGGCCAGACAGTTCGATTTCATCCTCGACACCGTGCCGCACCAGCATGACCTGAACCCCTACCTGGCCACGCTGCGGATCAACGGCGTGCACGTGCTGGTCGGCCTGGTGGAGCCGATCGAGCCGCCGGTGCACGCGGCCAACGTGATCTTCGGTCGTCGCTCGATCGCCGGCTCGCTGATCGGCGGCATTGCCGAAACCCAGGAGATGCTGGATTTCTGTGCCGAGCATGGCATTGCCAGCGATGTCGAGATGATCAAGATCCAGGACATCAACGAAGCCTACGAGCGCATGCTGAAAAGCGATGTGCGCTACCGCTTCGTGATCGACCTGGCCTCGATCAACATGGCTGCGTAACCGGAACCGGCCGCCGCCCCGCGCGGTGGCCGGCTGGCTACAGGGCTCCGGCCTGCGTGGCCTTCACGTTCCAGCCCAGCGCGTTGTACACGTAATAACGGGCGATGCCGGTGTACTCATGCAGGGCCAGGTCGGCCATGCTGAAGTTATACGACAGCGGCAACCACGAAAGCTGGCCATTGACGTAGTCCGCGCGCACCGGCGTGGCGCGTATCCCGAAGTGGGAGAAATACAGCACGCCCCGACGCAGGTGGAATCCAGAGGACACCAGCACCACGGTATCGGCGTCCACGCGTTTGAGCAGGGGAGCGCTGAACTGCGCGTTCTGCCAGGTATTCATGCTGCGCGATTCGATCAGCAGATCACTGGCCTCGACGCCCAGCTGCCGCAACGCGCCCGCGTAAACGGCGGCCTCGGAGCGGCCCAGACCCAGCGCATCGCCGCCGCTTGCTTCAAGCTTGCACGACGGGCTGACCTGCTTGCAGGCCCGGTACAGCGCCGCCGCCTTGTCGATCCGCCCATAGGCGAACAGGCTCGGCTCCAGCGGGCCGTTACCCGGCGGCTGCACCGTGCCCGCACCCAGCAGCACGATCACGTTACGCTGCCCCCAAGTCACCGGCGTATCGGCTATGGGCGGTGACTGCAGCCGGTGCAATAGCCAGACCGGCACCGGACCGCAGCCGACCAGCAGCAGCACCATCACCGCCAGCAACGCCAGAGCGCGGCTGCAGCGCATCCATCTCAACAGCGCCGACGCGAAAGCCAGCACGATCAGTACCAGCAGCACATTCAAACTCATCGCAACCATCCTTGCGAAAAATACGGGAGACCTGCACCCCATTATGCGGGCGCCGCGTGACCGCCGCGCTGCCATCCCGATCAGGATCCGGCAAGGTTGCTAGTCTAGGGTTCTCGCAGGAGGAGCGAAGCCATGACCACTCTCGTGTTCGTCCACGGCTGGAGCGTCAGCAATACCTCTACCTACGGACAGCTGCCGCAGCAATTGCAGCAGCAGGCCGCAGCGGCCGGCCTGCCACTCACCTTGGCCGACGTATGGATTTCCGAGTACGTGAGTTTCGACGACGCGGTGACCATGCGCGACCTGGTGCGGGCGCTCGACCATGCCTTGCGCGACCTGCACCTGCTCGATGCCAACTTCGCCTGCATCACCCACTCCACCGGCGGCCCGGTGGTGCGCGAGTGGCTGCGTGCCCAGCGCGACAAACCCGCGCTCTACACGGCCATGCGGCTCAGCCACCTGGTGATGCTGGCACCGGCGAACTTCGGCTCGGCGCTGGCCCAGCTCGGCAAGGGCATGCTGGGCCGGCTCAAATCCTGGTTTGCCGGCATTGAACCCGGCCAGCGCATCCTGGACTGGCTGGAGCTGGGCAGCGCCGAATCCCTGGCACTCAACCTCGACCATATCCACAGCGAGGATCCGGTCACGCGCGGACAATTCCCGTTCGTGCTGATCGGCGACCGCCCGGATCGCTCGCTGTACGACCACCTCAACAGCTATACCGGCGAAGACGGCTCCGACGGCGTGGTACGGCTGGCCGCCGCCAACCTCAACGCCCGACATGCCGTGTTGTCGCCGCAGCTCAACACGCCCGGCAACATCGACACGCTCGCGCTAAACCTCAGCCGTGGCCCGCGCTGCGCGTTCAAGCTGATCGCCGATACCGCCCACTCCGGCGCTGACCACGGCATCATGGCCAGCGCTGCGCCTGCCACGGTGCAATCCATTCTGCGCTGCCTGGCGGTACGCAGCGCCAGCGACTACGCCACCCTGTGTGACGCGTTTGACGCCGAGAACGCGCAGCGCGACGCGAACAAGGTGGAGCTCGAACCGGCGGGCCCATTTGCGCCGCGCATCCACATCCACGACCCGCGCAGCATGCTGATCGTTCGCCTCACCGACGAAGCCGGCGAGCCACTGACTGGCGCCGGCTTCCTGCTCAATGCGGGCAGCGAGGCCAGCCCCGACCTGATGCCGGCCGGCTTCATGCTCGACCGCCAGGCCAACTCCCGGCAACGCACCACGATCTCGCTGTTCCTCAACCACACCGTGCTGGCCGGCGATGGTCGCGTGCCCGACCCGCGCCAGGGCCGCAAGACGCTGCGCGGCGCGATGACCAGCCACGGTTCCTACAGCGCCAGCGTGATCCCGGCCGACCTTGCCGGCCTGGTAAATCACGCACTGGCCCGCAGCGCGATCAGCGACGATCTCATCCAAGCACTGGGCCCGCACCAGACCACCGTGCTCGACGTGGTACTGCCGCGCAAGGTGCATGAGGGCGTGTTCCGGCTGACCCGGAACCTGGCACCGAAGGATTTCAGCAAGCCAGACCCGGGCACCGTGATCAGCTGAACGCTCCCGCACGCCTGGGCGTCGCCGACGGCCCGGGCCGTTTAGACTAGCCAGTCCCACGAGGCGACTCTCCGCGTTCGCCGACCCCGACCAGGCATGCAAAAGAAACCAATCTTCTTCGACCCCACCGGCCGACGCGCCACGCATGTCTCGCGGCTCGTCCTGCTCGCCGGCGTGGTCAGCACCTTGTTCGTGGTGGCCTGCGCGATCAGCCTGTTTGTGGGCCCGAACATGACCGGCCTGCATCTGGGCAAGACCCGCCACGCGCTGTCCGGGGTCAAGGCGGCAGCGCCGGAACTGCTCAGGCCGGCGGCCCGGCTGGCGGCCGAAGTACGCGCCCGGCAGAAACTGCTGCGCTCATCGCGCACGCATGCGACCAAGCCAGCCTCCATGCACACCCCCCCGCTGTCGCTGAACAAGCCCGCCGGCCGGCCACTGGCAATCGCGTTCTACGTCAACTGGGATGACAGCAGCTACGCCTCGCTGAAGCGCGCGCTGCCCTCGCTGGACTGGGTCATTCCCACCTGGATGAGTCTCAGCGGCCCGGACATGGCGCTGAACACCAGCGTCGACGCCAAGGCCTTGAACCTGATCCACACGCAAAAGCCTTCCACCCCGATCCTGCCCCTGCTGCAGAACGCGGTGAACGGCACCTGGGACGGCAAAGGCCTGGCCCGCATGCTGGCTGACCCTGCGCTGCGTCAGGCACGCATCGCGCAGATCGTCGCCTTCCTCGCCACCAACCATTTCCAGGGCGTGACGATCGATTTCGAGGAGGTGCCGCCAGCCGCTCAGAAGGACCTCAAGGCCTTCGTCAGCGAGCTCAATGACGCCTTTGACGCCCACCACTGGGGCATCGTGCTGTCGGTGCCGTTCGACGATCCCGACTGGGACTACGCCGGTTACGCCGACATCGTCGACTTTGAACTGCTGATGGCCTACGACCAGCACTGGGCCGGCAAGGACCCGGGCAGCATCGCCGGCCAGGAATGGTTCGAACACACGCTGGAACAGCGCATGAAGGTGCTCGATCCGGACCAGACCATCGTGGCGATTGGCAGCTACGGCTACGACTGGGCGAAGGGCAAGAATGCCGAGGCACTGACCTTCCAGGACGCGATGGATCGTGCTTCCGATGCCCAGGCCGACATCAGCTTCGACCCGGACACCCAGAACCCGCATTTTTCCTACAGCGAGGACGACGGCACCAGACACCAGGTCTGGTTTCTCGACGGCGTCACCGCCTACAACGAAATGCACGCCGCCGACGAATACAAGCCTTACGGCTACGCACTGTGGCGGCTGGGCTCGGAGGATCCGTCGGTCTGGCCGCTGCTGGGCCGCAACTACGGCGCGCCCGCGCCACCGCAATTGCAAACGATCGGCAAGGGCGAAGACATCGACATCGAAGGCCAGGGCGAAGTGCTGGAGATCGCCTCCAAGCCCTCAGCCGGTGCGCGCACCCTCACCGTCGACAAGGACGACGGCAGCATCAGCGACGAGACCTATACCAGCCTGCCCAGCTCGTACGTGATCCAGCGCGCGGGCACCTTGCCGCACAAGATCGCACTGACCTTCGACGACGGCCCCGATCCGGATTGGACGCCGCAGATCCTCGACATTCTCAAGGCCAAGCATGTGCCGGCAACCTTCTTCATCATCGGCGCCAATGCCGAGATGTCGCCCAGGCTGGTGCAGCGCGAGGTGGACGAAGGCGACGACGTCGGCAACCACACCTTTACCCACCCCAACCTGGGTGAGAGCCCGCCCAGCATCGTGACGCTGGAGCTCAATGCCACCCAGCGCCTGTTCGAGGCACTTACCGGGCATTCGATGCGGCTGTTCCGTGCGCCCTACTTCGGCGATGCCGAACCGACCACCGCCGACGAGCTGGTGCCGATCGAGATCGCCCAGAAGATGGGTTATCTCGCCGTCGGCCTGCATATCGATGCCGAAGACTGGCAGCGCCCCGGCGTCGACGCGATCGTCAACAACGTGCTGGCCGGCATCGACAACGCCAATCCCGACCGCAAGGGCCAGGTGGTGCTGCTGCACGACGGCGGTGGCGATCGCGCACAGACGGTGGCCGCGCTGCCGCGGATCATCGACGGCCTGCGCGCCAAGGGTTACGACTTCGTCACCGTCTCGACCCTGGCCGGCCTGACCCAGGCCCAGACCATGCCGCTGCTGCCGCCGGGCTCGCTCTCGCGCTGGGCCGATCGCTCGGTGTTCCTGGCCCTGGGCCTGTTCGGTCACTTCATCCGCTGGCTGCTGATGGCGGCGATCACGCTCGGCGTCGCCCGCCTGCTCCTGCTCGGCCTGCTGGCCCTGATCAACCAGGCCCGCGAGCGGCGCCGCAAGGCACCCCTGCTGGGCGACAACCCACCACTGGTGTCGGTGCTGATCCCGGCCTACAACGAAGAAAAAGTCATCGCCAGTTCGATCCGGCAGATCCTCAAGAGTCGCTACGTCAACCTCGAAATCATCGTCGTCGACGATGGTTCGGTCGACGCCACCTCGGCGGTGGTGAACGAGCATTTCGCGAACGAGCCGCGGGTGCGGCTGCTGACCATCCCGAACGGCGGCAAGGCGCATGCCGTGAACACCGCATTGAGCGAGTCGCATGGCGACGTGGTGGTGGCGCTGGATGCCGACACCCAGTTCGAGCCCGAGACGATCCCGCGGCTGGTGCGCTGGTTCGCCGACCCGAAAGTGGGCGCCGTCGCCGGCAACGCCAAGGTCGGTAACCGGATCAACCTGATCACCGTGTGGCAGGCGCTGGAATACATCACCGCGCAGAATCTGGAGCGTCGTGCACTGGCCGCACTCGGCGCGATCACCGTCGTACCCGGCGCCGTCGGTGCGTGGCGCCGCGAGGCACTGGAACATCTCGGCGGCTTCCCCGCCGACACCCTGGCCGAGGACCAGGACCTGACCCTGGCCGTGCAGAAGGCCGGCTACCACACCTTGTTCGATAGCGAGGCGATCGCCTGGACCGAAGCACCCGATAACGCCAGGGGTCTGGCCCGCCAGCGCTTCCGCTGGGCCTACGGCACCCTGCAATGCCTGTGGAAACATCGCGACGCCACCTTCCGCCCGCGCTATGGCGCGCTGGGCATGATCGCGCTGCCGCAGGTGTGGCTGTTCCAGATCCTGTTCTCGGTGGTGTCACCCCTGGTGGACTTGGTGCTGGTCTGGCAAATCGCCGCCACCGGCCTGGATTACCTGCAACACCGCGGCCAGTTCAACGACACCAACCTGCTCAAGATGCTGATCTTCTACGCCGCCTTCATGACCGTGGATCTGGCTGCCGCCGCGCTCGCCTTCGCCATGGAAAAGAAGGAAAAATGGAGCCTGATGTGGTGGCTGGTGCTGCAGCGCTTCGGCTACCGCCAGCTGATGTACTACGTGGTGGTGCGCTCGATATGGACGGCCATCCGCGGACCCTCGGTCGGCTGGGGCAAACAGGAGCGCAAGGCGACCGTGACCACTGAGGCGGAATCCTAGGCCTCCGCAGGCCATTCTGGCGGCGGGGGTCGATCATCTGTAGCACAAGCGTGCTACATTGCTTCCAGCAAAGGAGGCAGCCATGTCCACCACCACGATCCGACTTCCCGAAGAACTCAAGACACGCATAGCCCGCGCGGCCAAGCGCGCCGGAACCACCGCACACAATTTCATCCTCAATGCTGTTGAGGAAAAGACCACCCAGGAGGAACGTCGAAGCGAATTCCACGATGTGGCCGATCAACGCCATGCGGATACCGTCGCCAACGGCAAGGCTGTTCCCTGGCTGGAGATGCGTCGTTTCCTGGAAGATCGTCTGAGCGGCAAACCGGCCAAGCGTCCCGCCGCAAGGAAACTGGCACGCTGATCATGGCGCGTATCCAGTTTGCGGTTGGGGTGACCGACGACATCGAGCGCATCGCCGAGCATCTGATCGAGCATGAAGCCAGCGACGTTGCAGGACGGATCCAGGACATCGTCCGTGCGATCGACGTACTTGAATACAACCCGCTGATCGGTCGTCCTGTTGAACGTGGCAAGCACGAGCTTGTGATCGGTCGTCGCGCCAGAGGCTACATCGCGCTGTATGTATACATCAGCGAGATCGACACGATCTTTGTGCTGGCGCTGCGCCGTCAGACCGAGGCGGGGTTTGAGCAGGGCTGAGCGACATCCCGAGGAGGAAGTCCAGCCACGGATCACCCGTTCCCACGCACCCGCATCGTCAGCCCCTTCATGAAATTGCGCAGCAGCTGGTCGCCGCAAAGGCGGAAATTCTTGTGGTCGGGCTGGCGGAACAGGGCGCTGAGTTCGGGCTTGGTGGCAGGGAAGTTGGCAGCTTCCAGGATCTCGTGCATGTCGACGTCCTTCAGCTCGAACGCCACGCGCAGCTTCTTCAGCACCACGTTGTTGGTGATCCGCTTTTCCTGCGGGCGCGGCGGGCGGCTCTCGTCCTTGCCGCGTCGGTAAAACACCAGGCCGTCGAGGAACATCGCCAGCACCTTGTTGCTGCACTCGACGTAGCCGGGATCCTCATCCTTCTTCAGGAACGCCTGCACGTCCTCCTTTTCGATCGGAAAATTCGCATCCGCCAGATGGATCAGGTCGACCACCTTGCCGTCGCTGAGGTCGAGCATGTAACGGATGGAGCGCAGTACGTCGTTGTTGATCATGTTGTTCCGAAGGGACTCGCGGGGGACGCCATGCTACCGCGTCGCGCGTTCGGCGATTAACCCCATTGGCGAGATCCCTGCGTTTCACCCTTCACCACCCGGAGGAGAAACGCCCGATGAACCTGATGACCCTGCTGCGCAGCCTGCTGCTGGCCTTGCTGGTGATATTGACTGGCTGCAGCACCCCGCAACCCACGCTGGACGGGCGTACCGCGGAAAACACCCCGCCAGTCTCGCCACCTATGCCCACCGCCACACCGGCAACCCGTCCGGCCGACGTGCAGCAGACCGCCCCGGTTGCCGATACGGCAGTAAACGAGGTGGTGCCATCCATCGCCATGCCCGCACCCCCGCCGCCGGCACCGCTCGCTGGCGCCATGTCGCGCAAGCTGGTCGACCAAGCCTCACGCGCCTACCCCGCCACACGAATGCTGATGCCGATACGACAGCCACTGCCGGGCGACATCAACCGCGAGAACTACACCCACCGCGACAGCAACCCGCTGCAACTGGTCAGCAAGCAACCGGTCTCCACCTTCAGCATCGACGTCGATACCAGCTCGTATACCAACGTGCGCCGGATGTTGAACCAGGGCCAGCTGCCGCCAGCCGACGCGGTGCGCGCGGAGGAGTTCATCAACTACTTCGACTACGACTACGACTACACGCCGCCGGCGAATCGCAAGCAGCCGTTCAGCGTCACCACCGAGCTGGCCCCGGCGCCGTGGAACGCGAAACGGCAGTTGCTGCTGGTCGGCATCCAGGGCTACCGGGTGCCCGCCGCGTCGATCCCGGCATCGAACCTGGTGTTCCTGATCGATACCTCCGGCTCGATGAACGAACCGAACAAACTCCCGCTGCTGCAAGCCTCGCTGAAACAGCTGGTGCGCGAACTTCGCCACCGGGATCGCGTGGCCATCGTCACCTATGCCGGTAGCGCCGGCGTGGCGCTGCCCTCCACCACCGGTGACCAGCACGCCACCATCGACGCGGCCATCGACAGTCTCGGCGCGGGCGGCTCCACCAACGGTGGCGCCGGCATCGAGCTGGCCTATGCGCAGGCCGAGCAAGGCTTCATCAAGGGCGGCGTGAACCGCGTGATCATGGCCACCGATGGTGATTTCAACGTGGGCACGGTCAACCAGGAATCGTTGAAAACGATGATCGAGGATCACCGCAAGAGCGGCGTGGCGCTGACCACGCTGGGCTTCGGCGAAGACAACTACAACGACGCGGTGGAAGTGATGCTGGCCGATGTCGGCAACGGCAGCCACCACTACATCGACAGCCTGGCCGAAGGCCGCCGCGTGCTGGTCGACGAGATGTCCGCCACCCTGCTGACGATCGCCAGCGACGTGAAGATCCAGATCGAATTCAACCCCGCGCAGGTGCAGGAATATCGCCTGATCGGCTATGAGAAGCGCATGCTCAAGCGCGAGGATTTCAACAACGACAAGGTCGATGCGGGCGAGATCGGCGCCGGTGCCAACGTCACCGCGATCTACGAGATCACCCCGACCGGCTCGGCCGGTGCGCGCATCGATCCGCTGCGCTACGGCGAGCGCGCCGCGCCCTCGGCAACAGGTAACGAGCTGGCCTTTCTGCGCCTGCGCTACAAGTTGCCTGGCCAGTCGCAGAGCCGGCTGATCGCGCGGCCGATCGCCGCGCACGCCGAAAGCCAGGCCAGTGAGCGTCTGCGCTTTGCCGCCGCCGTGGCCGCATTCGCCGACGCCTTGCGCGGCGGCAAGTACCTGGACGGCTTCGGCTACCCGCAAATCGCCACGCTGGCACAGCAGGCCCGTGGCGACGACCCCAGCGGCTATCGCGCCGGCTTCGTGCAACTGGTGAAGCTGGCCAACGGGCTGACGACCACCACGCCGGCTCATGTCGACAGCAATACCGCGGCACGTTGAGCTCTCCGACCCCAACGGAGTCCGCGCGGTGATGACGGCAACCGATTCCCCCGCTGCCGCCTTCCCCCACCGCGCTGACCCGTCGGGGTCGGAACCCGCGCCGATGCCAGCTCGCCTACCCGCGCACGCCTCATTTCGCTTACCCTCCCACCCCATGGATGCTGCGGTGGACACCGATGCGATGCTGATGCTCGCCTACGCACGTGGCGATCTCGCCGCGTTCGAAGTGCTGTACGACAGGCATCGCGGCATGCTGTACCGGTTCCTGCTGCGCAGCGTGCGCGACCCGCACCGCACCGACGAACTGTTCCAGGAAACCTGGAGCCGGGTGATCAGCGCACGCGGCCGCTACCAGCCGCAGGCGAAGTTCACCACCTGGCTACTGCAGATCGCGCACAACCTGATGATCGACAGCATGCGCCGGCAGCGACCCGGCGCCAGTGGCGACGAAGCCGAAACGGCACTGGCCAATATCGCCACGCCCGAACGCGAGCAGCCCGACCACGCCCTGTCCGAATTCGAGCGCCGCCGCCACCTGCAACAGGCGATCGAGAAGCTGCCCGACGAACAACGCACCGCCGTGCTGCTGCGACTGGAACAGGAACTCAGCCTGGAGGAGATTGCCGCCGTCACCGGCGCTGGCCGCGAAACCGTCAAGTCGCGCCTGCGCTATGCCATGACCCGATTACGCGAAGTGCTGTCCGAATGACCACGCCCCTGCCACCCACCAATCCGCCCACCCCGGACAACAAGCTGCCCGGTGAAGCCGAGCTGGCCGCGCTGTACCGGCAGTTGCCGCGCAGCGAGCCGGGCCCGGCGCTGGATGCCGCCGTGCTGCGCGCCGCCGCGCAGGCGCTGAGCGGCGGCGCAAGCCTGCCTGCCGGCATCACCGAGCGGCGCAAGCTGCCGCGCGAGGAGCTCGCGCCGCTGCCAGGCACGCCGGCATCGCCCGCCACCAGCCCGGCGCTGCAGTCGATCGAATACGCCGCGCGCGCCCGACGCAAACAGGCGCCGCACTGGCTGATCGCTCTGGGCAGCGCAGCCAGTCTGGTGCTCGTCGCCGGCTTGGCCTGGCACATGCGCGAATCCGCACGGTCGGTGTCGGAGCCTTCCGCGCAGCTGGTCAACGCGCCAACAGCCGTGGTGTCGAAACCTGTCAGAAAATCGCTGGCGCCCACCGCGCCGCCCGCCACGCTGCGTGGAACGCAACCCGCTGCGCAGCTCGCGCACAAGGTCGCCGATGCACCCGCCATGATCAAGCGGCAGGCAAGCGCCCCGCGTGCCGTCGCCCCGCCATCGGCCACCGGCAACACCGCGAGCACCTTGCCGCCAGCGGTAGCCGAAGAAAGCATGAGCGCAAGGGCTGCCGCACCTCAGCAGGCAGTGGCGGCGCAAGCACTCGGCGGCATGGCGGCGAACGCCGACCAAGCGGCGCCGTCATCGCCCGTACCGGCACCTGTCGCCTCCCCGATGCCACAAACCATGCAGGCACCACCTGCATCCAGCGCAGACGTCGCCGACAAGGACACCAGCCCGCAGGCCGGCGACACCCCGACACGGGAACTGGACAAGATCAACCAGCTGTTCGCGCAAGGCCACGACGCCGAGGCGCTGCAGCGCTTGCGCCGCTTTCAGCAAGCTCACCCACAGTGGCCGCTACCGCCCGAGCTGCGCGCACGCCTCGGCCAGCCATGAGCGAGACGCTGTCCACCCTCGTCCAGCGCAGTCGTCATCAGGAAGAGATCAAGAAAAGCCGCTTCCTCGCCATCGCCGAACCGGTGATCTCGGGCGAACAGGCGCTGGCCTTTCTGCGCGAAGTGGCCGAGCCCACCGCCACCCACAATTGCTGGGCCTACCGCATCGGCCAGGACTACCGGTTCAACGACGACGGCGAACCCGGTGGCACTGCCGGGCGACCGATTCTGCAGGCGATCGAAGGCCAGCAGATGGATGGCGTGGCCGTGGTGGTCACGCGCTGGTACGGCGGCATCAAGCTTGGCGCCGGCGGCTTGGTGCGCGCCTACGGCGGCACCGCTGCCGAGTGCCTGCGCCGAGCCGAGCGCGTTCCCATCGTGGCGATGACCCGGCTAGGCGTGCACGTTGGATTCGCCGAACTGTCCCTGCTCAAGGCGCGCCTCAAGGACCTGCAAGCCGAGGTCGACGGCGAACAGTTCGGTGCCGACGGCGTCGACCTGCAACTGCGCCTGCCCGACGCTCGCGTGGAGGAGGCCAACCTGCTGATCCGCGACATCAGCCGCGGCCGCAGCGTAGCCATGCGGCTCGATTGAACCTAGACCCGCAGGAGCCCGCTCGCGGGCGGTGCTCCTGCTTTGATTTGACCAAACCCAGATCAACGGCATCGCCCGCGGGCAGGCTCCTGCCAGAATCGCGGGTGTTGCGCGGATTGAATCGACAGCGGGACACCCCACTTCAATGGCAGCGCGCTGCGCGCCCCTTCTCCGAGTCATCCTGCGAGAGTCCATGAGCAACGCCACCAGCGACACGCCCCGCCCCGCCCGCCGTATCGGCGCCCTGCGCGGGATGTGGCCCTTCCTGAAACCGCACCGCGCACTGGCCATCGGCTGGCTGGTGTTTCTGGCCATGTCTTCCGGTGCCTCGCTGCTGTTGCCGCTGGCGTTTCGCCACATCATCGACAAGGGCTTCGGGCATTCCAGCCTGACGGTGATCAACCAGACCTTCATGGCGCTGTTCGGCGTGGCGCTGGTGCTGGCCGTGGCTACGGCGGCGCGCTACTACTGCATCACCCTGCTCAGCGAGCGCGCGCTGGCCTCGCTGCGCAAGACACTGTACGCGCAGGTGATCCGCCTCGACGTGAGCTTCTTCGAGCGCAGCCGCGTCGGCGAGTTGTTGTCGCGGCTGAGTGCCGATACCGAAGTGGTGCAGGCGCTGATCGGCTCGGGCGTGTCGGTGGCGTTGCGCAGTGCAGTGATGCTGATCGGCGCGGCGGTGGCGATGGTGTGGACCGCGCCCTCGCTGGCTGGCCTCACCGCCTTGGTCATCCCAGCGGTGATGCTGCCGATCCTGGTGTTCGGTCGGCGCGTGCAGAAACTCTCGCGCGCCAGCCAGGATCGTCTCGCCGACGCCGCGGCGATCGCCAATGAAACCCTCAACGCCTCTACCGCGGTGAAGGCGTATGCGCGCGAAAAGATCGAGAGCCACCGCTACAGCGACGCGATCATCCGTGCGCTGGCCACCGCGCGCCGGCGCATCGGCATGCGCTCGCTGCTGACGATGGCGGTGATCGTGCTGGTGTTCGGCGCGATCACCCTGGTGCTGTGGGCCGGTGCCCGCCACGTGCTGGCCGGCACGCTGGATGCCGGTGTGCTGGGCCAGTTCGTGCTGTACGCGATCTTCGCCGCCGGCTCGGTGGCCGGCCTGTCCGAGGTGTGGGGCGACGTGCTGCGCGCGGCCGGTGCGATGGAGCGCCTGAGCGAACTGCTGGACGAGCGCGCCGAGATCGTCGACCCGGCCCGGCCGCTCGCCCTGCCCCGCCCGATCACTGGCGAGCTGCGTTTCGACAGCGTCAGCTTCCACTACCCGACCCGCCCGGGTACCACCGCCCTGCACGATTTCACCTTGGACGTGCGCCCCGGCGAAACCGTCGCCCTGGTCGGCCCCTCCGGCGCCGGCAAGAGCACGGTATTTTCGTTGCTGCTGCGTTTCTACGACCCGCAGAGCGGAAGCATCAGCCTCGATGGCATCGACCTGCGCGCGGTAACCCTGGACGACCTGCGCGGCGCGATTGCACTGGTGCCGCAGGAAACCGTGATCTTCAGCGGCAGCGCCGCCGACAACATCCGCTTCGGCCGCGATGGCGCCAGCGACGAGGAAGTGCGCGAAGCGGCCCGGGCCGCCGAGGCGCACGACTTCATCAGCGCCCTCAACGACGACTACCAGGCGGAAATGGGCGAGCGCGGCGTGCGCCTCTCCGGCGGCCAGCGCCAGCGCATCGCGATCGCCCGCGCGATCCTGCGCGATGCCCCGCTGCTGCTGCTCGACGAAGCCACCTCGTCACTCGATGCGCAATCCGAAGCGGCGATCCAGCAGGCGCTGGAACGCCTTGAAAAGGGCCGCACGACACTGGTGATTGCGCACCGCCTCGCCACCGTGCAACGCGCCGACCGCATCGTGGTGCTCGACGGCGGTCGCATCGTGGCGCAGGGCACGCACGAGAGTCTGCTGGCCGAGGGTGGGCTGTATGCGGAGCTGGCGCGGTTGCAGTTTGTGGCTTGAGGGGCGACGCATACGCTTCCGGAGCTTGCGCTTTAAGCCAACAGCTACCGTCCAAAAGTGCAATCTGACCCTGAGATCTGGAACGGCTCACGGCGTCCATCCGACTTTCGTCTAGCACTCATGCCATGAGAGACCGGCTTGCCGGGACGTATCATAGGTGGCTGAGCAATCTGGAATCGCCCTGATGGAAACCCGCATACAGAATCCCCAACTGGCGAGCCGGTTGATGCCCGCCGCCCAGGCGGTGGAGCTGATCCGCCCCGGCATGACCGTGGGCATGAGCGGCTTCACCGGCGCCGGCTACCCGAAGGCCTTGCCGCGGGCGCTGGCCGAGCGGATTGCCGAGGTGCGCGCGCGTGGCGATAAGTTCGGCATCCGCATCCTGACCGGTGCGTCCACCGCGCCCGAGCTGGACGGCGTGCTGGCACGCGCCGGCGGCATCGATTTCCGTCTGCCGTATCAGTCCGACCCGGAGCTGCGCTCGCGCATCAATCGCGGCGAGATCGAGTACATGGACATCCATCTGGGCCACGTCGCGCAATACGCCTGGTTCGGCTTCTTCGGCAAGATCGACATGGCGGTGATCGAGGCGGCCGGCATCTTGCCGGACGGACGGCTGATTCCGTCGACCTCGGTGGGCAACAACAAGACCTGGCTGGATCTGGCCGATCAGGTGATCGTCGAGGTCAATCGCGACCAGCCGGAAGGGCTGGACGGCATGCACGACATCTACTACGGCACCGCACTGCCGCCCAACCGCAAGCCGATTCCACTGGTGGCGCCGGGTGACCGCATCGGTGAACCTTACCTTCGCGTGGACCCGGCCAAGGTGGTCGCGGTGGTGGAGACCCGTGGCCGTGACCGCCTCGGCCGCTTCGCCGAGCCCGACGACAACTGTCAGCGGATCGCCGGCCATCTGGTGGAGTTCTTCCGCCACGAGATCGCCAAAGGACGCCTTGGCGAACACCTGCTGCCGTTGCAATCGGGCGTGGGCAACATCGCCAATGCGGTATTGACCGGTTTGCGAGCCGGCGGATTCGAGCAGCTCACCGGCTTCACCGAGGTGATCCAGGACGGCATGCTGGACCTGATCCGTACCGGCACCATCACGATGGCATCGGCCACCGCGCTGTCGCTGAGTCCGGAGGGGGTGGAAGAGTTCATCAGCCACATCGACTACTACCGCCGTCGCATCGTGCTGCGTCCGCAGGAAATCTCCAACCACGCCGAACTGGTGCGCCGGCTGGGCTGTCTTGCGCTCAACGGCATGGTCGAGGCCGACCTGTACGGCAATATCAACTCCACCCACGTCGCCGGCACCAGCATCATCAACGGCATCGGTGGCTCAGGCGATTTCGCCCGCAACGGTTTCCTGTCCTGCTTCCTCACCCCGAGCACGGCCAAGAACGGGGCGATCTCCTGCATCGTGCCGATGGTCAGCCACGTGGACCATACCGAGCACGATGTAGCGGTGGTGGTTACCGAACAAGGCCTGGCCGATCTGCGCGGCTTGTCGCCCAAGCAGCGCGCGCGCACGGTGATCCACAACTGCGCGCACCCGGACTACCGCCCGCTGCTGGAGGATTATTTCGACCGCGCCTGCCGCGACAGTCGTGGCAAGCACACCCCGCACCTGCTGACCGAGGCGCTATCCTGGCATCAGCGCTTCCTCGACACCGGCAGCATGAAGCCCTGACAGTCAGCAACGCCCTGATTCATTCAGCGCAGGCCTGGCCGGGTTGAGGTCGACTGCCAGTATCGGTCGCCAGGGGGCTCATACAAAAATGCAGCCTCGTCGATTTGACGAGGCCGCGTATGCCAGTGGAACGTTACCCACTCATCCTCGGCGCGGAACGCTCGTGCAACCTGTCATTGGCTATGGAGGGTGGATGCCCACCGAAAGAGAAGGGATCAGCGTCTACTTTCTGAAGAGAGCGGCACGACGGATTGAGGCTCCAACCTGGTCATGCAGACCCAGGACAGCCCGCCTTTCGACGAGGCTCAGGAGCTCGGCCCAGCGAGGCATTCCTCGTCGATGACTTTTTCAGCCAAAAAAGGGGGCGGTGAAAATCAATTCGGATTAACTTCCACCGTCCCGACTTCCGCCGGTGGACGGCCGATCACCGGCCGACCTGCGCGATCAGGTGCGCCGGGTAGCGGTCGCCCTGCACCTGGATGTGTTCCAGCGACTCGCGGATCTGGCGCAGGTCGTCAGCGCTCAACCCGACGTCGACAGCGCCGATGTTTTCCTGCAGGCGCGACAGCTTGGTGGTGCCGGGAATCGGGACGATCCACGGCTTCTGCGCAAGCAGCCAAGCTAGCGCGATCTGCGCCGGCGTCGCGCCCTTGCCGGCGGCGATGCGACCGAGCAGGTCAAGCAGCGTCTGGTTGGCCTTGCGCGCTTCCGGGGAAAAGCGCGGCACGCTGCTGCGAAAATCGTCCTTGGCGAAGGACGTGTCCGCATCGATCGTGCCGGTAAGGAAGCCCCGGCCCAACGGGCTGAACGGCACGAAGCCGATGCCCAGCTCTTCGCAGGTCGGCAGCACGTCGTGTTCCGGCTCACGCCACCACAGCGAGTACTCACTTTGCAGCGCGGTCACCGGCTGCACCGCGTGTGCGCGGCGGATCGAGGCCACGCCAGCTTCGGACAGACCGAAATGCCTGACCTTGCCTTCGGCGATCAGCTCCCTGACCGTTCCGGCCACGTCTTCCATCGACACGTTCGGATCGACGCGGTGCTGATAGAACAGATCGATGCGGTCGGTGCGCAGCCGCCTGAGCGAGGCGTCGGCGACCTCGCGGATACGCGCCGGCCGGCTATCCATACCAGACGGCGAACGACCGTCCTTGAAACCGAACTTGGTGGCGATCACCACCTGATCGCGCAGCGGCGCCAGCGCCTCGCCCACCAGTTCCTCGTTGGTGAACGGGCCGTAAGCCTCAGCGGTATCGAAGAAGGTCACGCCGGCTTCGACGGCCTGCCGCAGCAATGCAATCGCGTCCTGCTTCTCCATCGCCCTGCCATAGGCGAAATTCAAACCCATGCAGCCGAAGCCGAGGGCGGAGACTTCGAGCTGGCTGTGTCCCAGTGTGCGGCTTTTCATGTTTTTTGCTCCCATCATGGATGGTTGGTGGACGGCTTACAGTCCGGTCATCTTCAGTACGCTTTCGGGCAGACGCGCGCCCTGCAGCGGAATGTTCGAGGCGGCTTCGTCGATCTCGCGAAGATCCGCGGCGCTCAGCTCGACGGCGAGCGCGCCGAGGTTTTCGTCGAACCGATGCAGTTTCGTGGTGCCGGGAATCGGCACGATCCACGGGCGTTGCGCCAGCAGCCAGGCGAGCGCGATCTGTGCAGGGTGGCGCCCTTGCGTGTGGCCACTCTGCGCACCAGATCGACCAACGCCATGTTCGCCTTCAGTGCCTCCGGTGCGAAACGTGGCACCGCGGTGCGGAGGTCCGTGCTGTCGAACGTGGTGTTCTGGTCGATCGTGCCGGTGAGGACGCCGGCGCCCAGCGGGCTGAAGCAGACGAAGCCGATACCGAGCTCTTCCAGGGTCGGCAGGATCTCGTGCTCGAGCCCGCGCCACCACAGCGAGTACTCGCTCTGGACCGCGGCCACCGGCTGCACGGCATGGGCCCGGCGGATGCTGCCGGCGCCCGCTTCGGAAAGACCGAAGTGCCCGACCTTGCCTGCGGCGATCACACCCCGGTCGCGCACCGGCGCCAGCGCCTCGCCCACCAGCTCCTCGTTGGCAAACGGGCCATAGGCTTCGGCGGTGTCGAAGAAGGTGACGCTGCGCTCAACCGCTGCGCGCAGCAGCGCAATCATGTCCTGCCGGTTGCCCGGCGGTCCGTAGGCGGAGGTCATGCCTATGCAGCCGAGGCCGATGGCAGAAACCTCAAGTCCCGTGTTTCCCAGCTTACGCATTTGCATTGTGCTTCTCCAAAATGGCTGTGGTGACATCACTGCGCCGACTGAGATCAGGCGCTGGCGACGCCAAGGCTGCTGCGTGAATGCAAGCCGGGCGTCATCGCGATCCGCGCGACCAGGTCCGAGACGCTGTCGAGCGACACGTCGTGACCTTGGAACGGTTCGCCCTTGTGCGTGAGGTGGTAGTCCACCGCCTGTCCGAGGTGAACCAGCCGGGGCGCAGAATGGTGTAGTCGAGATCGGACGCTTCGATCAGCGCCGCCGAGTCGCGATAGGGATCGAGCACGCTGCGATAGCGCTCGCCGGGGACTTCGCCATAGATGCCCATCGAACTGATGAAGATCGGCCGTCCGCAGCCGCTGGCGTGCATCGCATCAATGATGGATTGCGCCTGCCCGGCCATCGCGCCAACCAGGCTGGCAAAGACCACCTCCTGCCCCTGCATCGCGGCACGCAGCGCGACCTGGTCAAGCATGTCGCCTTCGACGATCTCCACACGTTGTGGACCGGGATCGGCCAGGCGACTGGCCCGACGCAGATACAGGCGCAGCCGTGTATCGGTGTGTTGCAGCAGGTAGCGGGTGTCAGCGAGGGCAGGCGGTGCCCTGATTGCGAGGCAATGACGACGCCCGACCCACCCGTCGCGATCACGTTGCCGAATTCCTCCAGTACCAGCGCCGTGCCATACAGATCGACTTTCAGGATCGTGGCCGGTGACGCCTGCGACGGCGAGACACCGGCGGCATGGATGAGGCCGGTGATGGTACCGAGCGCCGTGGCTGTCTCGACCAGCGCGTGGACCGATGCGCGGGAAGAGACATCGACGATGGCAGTGCTCACCTCGAACCCGGCGTCGGCGAGGACTTTCGCGGCGGCATCGGCGTTGTCTTGGCGCAGATCGGCCAGCAGCACGTGCTTGCCCACGCTGACGCGTCGCGCAATCGCCTGACCGATCGATCCGGCACCCATGACGACAATCACCTGAGTCATCGCAATCTCCTGTTTGAATCAAACGGCATGACTGGCATCAGCGGTCGATGAAGCCCATGTGCGCCTCGGACAGCCGCAGCTGCGTGACCGGTGCGCGGACCAGCGCAGCGTCAATGTCGTGCAGGTCCTGCGCGTCCAGACGCAACGCCAGCGCGCCAAGGTTTTCGTCCAGCCGCTCGATGCTGCGGGTGCCGGGAATCGGCACGATCCACCGCTTCTGCGCCAGCAACCAGGCCAGCGCGATCTGCGCCAGCGTGGCGCCCTTGCGCGCTGCCACCTCGCCGATCACGGCGAGGAAGGCGAGGTTCGCCTTCAGCGCCTCGGACGTGAAGCGCGGGAAAGTGCTGCGCAGGCCCGTGTCGGAAAACACCGTCGTGTCGGTCACCTTGCCGGTCAGGTAACCCTGGCCGAGCGGGCTCCACGGCACGAAGCCCACACCAAGCTCCTCCACCGTGGCCAGCAGGCCGTCCTCGGGATCGTGGGTCCACAGCGAGTACTCGGTCTGCAGCACGCTGACCGGCTGCACGGCATGCGCGCGGCGAAGCGTCGCGGCGCTGGCTTCGGACAGGCCCAGGTGCTTCACCTTGCCAGCGGCGATCAGATCCTTCACCGCGCTCGCCACGTCCTCGCTCGGCACATCGGGATCCACGCGGTGCTGGTAGAACAGGTCGATGCGGTCGGTCTTCAGTCGCTTCAGCGAGGCGTCCGCCACCAGCTTGATGTGCTCGGGACGGCTGTTGAGGCCGACGATCTGGTGGTCCTGGGTCTCGAAGCCGAACTTGCTGGCCACCACCGCTGGTCGCGGAACGGGGCCAGCGCTTCGCCGACAAGTTCCTCGTTGGTGAAGGGGCCATAGGCCTCGGCCGTATCGAACAGGGTCACGCCGCGCTCATGCGCGGCGCGGGTGACGGCGATCTGTTCAGCGCGGCTGAGGGTGGTCGGCCCGTAGCCGAAACTCATGCCCATGCAGCCGAAGCCGAGGGTGGAAACGGTGAGGCCGCTGTTGCCGAGAGTGCGCTTTTCCATCGTATGGTTCCTGCCGGAATGGGAGATGCGGCTAGTCTGGCCCCCTGGCCGTTGTTTGATTAGACGGGACAATTCGAATGCACCTGTGATTTCAATTCATCAATAGATGGTGCGCGCGCATGGCTCGCGAGAACTACAACGATCTGCTGGCCTTCCTTACCGTGGCACGCGAACGCAGCTTTACCCGCGCCGCAGCCCAGCTCGGCGTGTCGCAGTCCGCGCTCAGCCACACCATCCGCGGATTGGAGGCACGACTGGGGCTGCGCCTGCTGGCCCGCACCACGCGCAACGTGGCACCCACCGAAGCGGGCGAGCGCCTGTTCAACACGCTGACGCCGAACTTCGAGGACATCGATGCTGCGCTCGCCAGCCTGAGCGACCTGCGCGACAAACCCGGTGGCACTATCCGCATCAACACCGGCGAGCATGCGGCCACCACCATCCTGTGGCCGGTGTTGCGAAAACTGCCGCCGGAGTATCCGGACATCCGCGTCGAGGTGATCAGCGACTCCACCCTGACCGACATCGTGGCGGGCCGCTTCGATGCCGGCATCCGCCTGGGCGAGCAGGTGGCACAGGACATGATCGCCGTACCGATTGGCCCACCGATGCGGATGGCGGTGGTCGGCTCACCGGACTATCTGGCCTCGCGCGCCGCAGTCAAGACGCCGCGCGACCTGACCGGCCACGACTGCATCAACATCCGCTTCCTCACCCACGGCGGCCTGTGTACCCGTGGGAGTTCGAAAAGAACGGCCACTCACTCAACGTGCGCGTGGAAGGGCGGCTGGCCTTCAACGACATGCGCCAGATCCTCACCGCCGCGCTCGACGGCTTCGGCCTGGCCTGCCTGCCCGAGGATCGGGTGCTGACGCATGTCGTCGAGGGCCGGTTGAAGCAACTGCTGGCGGACTGGTGCCCGCCCTTCCCCGGCTACCACCTGTACTACCTGAGCCGCCGGCAGCCTTCGCCAGCCTTTTCGCTACTGGTGGATGCACTGCGAAAACGGGTCTGATGGTTGATGCCGGGCATGGTCGGCGACTCGTTATTTTTAACTATCTCCATCCTCCTGGGCTCGCTCTGCCGGCGCATGTTCAGGCGGCGCGACGAGGTCATGAGCGCTTTCACGCTGCCGTTCCAGACACCATGGTCCGATAACGACTGTCTGGATCAGCGCTGAGTGTCACGTGCGGATTCACACGGGTTTGAACGACGCCTGCGCAAGCTGGCGACATTATTTCGTGCAGCACCAGCTGCTAAGACCAGCAAGGAGTTCACCATGATCAAGCGTATGCTTCCCCTGTTGATTGGACTGTCGGTTTGCGGTGCTGCGCTCGCGCAGGACACGCCTGCCGCCGGCCATGCGGTGACCAGCGCCACCCAGACCACCACCACGGTGACTTCGTCGTGGACAACCCAACAGCCCACCGGTGCGTTGAGCGAGGCCACCATCAAGGGAGCGATCGCCACCGCCGGCTACAAGGAAGTCAAGGGCCTGGAGTTCAAGGACGGCGTATGGCGCAGCAAGGCCCGCGGCGGTAACAAGAAGTGGGTCAAGCTGTCGGTCGGTCCGGTCAACGGCAAGGTATATCCGGCCGATGCGCCATCCAAACTCAATGCGGACGAGATCAGCGCCAAGCTGGTGGCTGCCGGCTACCTGAACGTCAAGGAGGTTGAGTTCGACGAAGGCCTTTGGAGCGCTGACGCCAAGACTTCGCGGGGTGACGACGTCGAACTGCTGGTCGATCCGGACGATGGCAGTGTGGTGGCCAAGTCACACGATTGACGCGTTGCGTTTGCGATGAACCCAGAGAAAGGCCCGGCACGGTGATCGCGCAGGGCCTTTCCATTGAGCTGCACGCGGACCATGGCTGGCCCCGAGCAGGTCTTCAGCAAGACCTCCCAACCATCTCGGGCGAAAAGGGAACGGAGGAAATCAATTCGGCTTGACTTTCTCCGCCCCGACATTGGGCTATGGATGCCCGCCGCCGTCCTTGTTGGTGTCCTTCTGGCCCTTGTTTCTGTCAGGCCGCCCCTTGCCGCTCTTGTTGTTGGCGCCGCGGGCCTCCTGTGCTGGTTGCGAACGTCGCTGTTGCTGCTGCTGGGCATTCTGCTGTTGCTGCTGCTGGACATCCTGCTGCTGCCGGGGATTTCGCTGTTGCTGCTGCCGGTCACGCGATTCCGCGCCTTGCCGGCGCTGATCAAGAATCTGCCGGCTCACCGCTTCACGTGGCTGGTAGCGATAGCTACGGGACTCGATCGAGCGCTGTTGACCCAGCTGGCGGGGATAGCGGCTACCGGTGTAGTGCCGTTGATACGTGGGCAATGGCGCGGCCCTGGGCACGGAGCGACGGTTCCAGCGATCCCATCCGCTGCGCTGCCGTTCCCAGTCGCGGCCCCAGTGCTCGCCCCAGCGTGGGGCGGCGTCGGCACGCCAGCCGCGAAAATAAACGGGCGGGCGGCGATAGTAGCGCACCGGAATGCGCAAAATGAACAAGGGCACATAGGCGGGTGGAACCATGTCCCACGGGCCGTTGTACCAGGTACTCGAATACCAGTCGTCGTCCTGATAGACCCAGTACAAGCCATCGTAGAAAAAGTAGTTCGAATCCACTCGCGGGTCGTAATAAACCGGATAGCCCGGAACGCGCACCAGCGTCGGATATGTCGACATCACGAATCCGAGGCTGACGCCGCGGTTTCCGATGCTCATGCTCAGCTGAGTCTGGGCCTGAGCCTGGCTCCAGACCGCCGGACCGAGGAGTATCGCCAAGGCAAGAATCACGTAACGCATCGTCTGAACTCCCATGGGATGAATCGATGTCGCCGTCGCCTCACCACAATCGCCACTCGCTCCTAGCTTCCGCGGCGCCAGAGCTAGTGACAGCCACCCTCGTAGCGCGGTGCCGGAGCGCTCGACATGCTCATGATCAATTAATCGCGCGACGGCGGCGTGATTGTGCGTGGTCGCAAACAGGGGGTTTCGTCGGCGTCCGGCCCCTGCTTCACGCAAGCTTCACGGTGACACAACAAATTCGCCACGTCAGCTTGCGTCGGCCTCGACTGATCCAAGGGTGGGACTACCAGCCAGATGACTATGCCGCTGAACGCGCGCAACCGTGAAGGGCTTACGATCCCCGAGGCAGTCCACGACTGTTCCAGCTATACCATCCGCTGCGCTGCCGCTCCCAGTCACGGCCCCAGTGTTCACCCGAGCCCAGGAACGGGAAGGGGAACGGAGGAAATTGATTCGGGTTAACTTCCCCCCGTCCCGGTTTGCGGGCCGAGCGCATTCACTCGAATGAGTGATCGCCAAAGCTTTGCTTGGCGGATAAATCAACCTGACCCCGATAGTCGACCCGATAGTCACCTTCCTCCGTCCCGTTTTCGGAAGGTCAAGGCGCAACGAAACCTGGCGGGACAAACTCACTACCCCCGCCCAGGCTTTGGCGGTTTGACTACTTGGCGGCGTTCAGCCCCTGAACGTAGGACGCGACCGCGTTGATCTGCTCGACGGTCAGCTTCTGCGCCACCTCGACCACCAACTTGGCGTGCGGGCTGTCGCCCCATGCCTTGCCGTTGTGCCAGCCGGTCAGCACCTGCACCACGTACTGTGCATGCTGCCCACCAATGCTCGGGTACATCTTGGCGCTGTCGCCCAGCCCCTTCGGACCATGGCAGGAAATGCAGGAAGGAAGCCCCTCGGCGGCGAGACCATTCTCGTAAATCGATTTGCCCAGCGCGGGCATGTAATTGTCAACCGGCCCTGGTGAAGTCTTCTGTTGCGAGAGGTAGGCGGCTACGTCGGCAATGTCCTGCTGGGACAGCATCGACGCCATGCCCGACATGATCGAGCTGGCACGCGTGCCACCCTGGAAGGATTTCAACTGATACTCAATGTAATTCGCATACTGGCCAGCCAGCTTGGGATACTGCGGATCCGTAGAATTGCCGTCGGCGCCATGGCAGGCAGCGCATACCATGCCCACCTGGGACTGACCTGCACTGGCATCGCCCACTGGCGCATCCGCAGCCTGCGCCAACGTGGCTATCGACATCAGGCCGGCCAACAGCGCCAGCATCCCCACCCGTACACCCGTTGGCATCTTCATCGAGAGTGTCCCTTCAGCTGACATCGCCGCACGGCACCTGCCGCACGAATCACCCTTTCGATCATACGCTCGAAAAACCACGTCGGCGATCGTTGCAGCAAACCCCATTCGGCGTCGTGCCTGCAACCCTTGGCAAGAAATCACCCCTCCAGGCAATCAAACCGCCGATCCGCCTCGACGTCCTGCTCATAGTCCACATCCGCCCGATCAAACCCGAACAGCTGCAGGAACTCGTGCTTGTACCCGGCGTAGTCGGTGATCTCGCGCAGGTTCTCCGTGGTGACCGTGGGCCACACGGTCTTGCAGACATCCTGCACGTCGTCGCGCAGCTCCCAGTCGTCCAACCGCAGGCGCCCTTCCCCATCGGTCGCCGGCGCGGTGCCATCGGCGCGGTACAGCCGATCGTGGAACAGGCGGTTGGCCTGCTCGATGGGGTTTTCGTGGATGCCCTTCTCCTTCATGATCTTGAAGGCGATCGACACGTACAGCGGGATCACCGGGATGGCGGCGCTGGCCTGGGTAACGACGGACTTCATCACGCCGACGTAGGCTTCGAGCCCGGGATGGCGGCTGCGCAGTTGCCTGGCGGTGTTGTCCAGATGCTGCTTGGCCTGGCCGAGGGTGCCGTGCCAGTACATCGGCCAGGTGATCTCGGTACCGACGTAACTGTAGGCGATGGTCCTGGCGTGCTCGGCCAGCACGCCGGCGGCGCTCAGCGCGTCGATCCAGAGCGTCCAGTCCTCGCCGCCCATGACGGTGACGGTGTCCTTGATCTCCTGCTCGGTGGCCGGCTCGATGCTGGCTTCGATCACGGTGTCCTTGTTGGTGTCGACCGAGGTATTGGTGAAGGTTTCGCCGATGGTCTTCAGCGCCGAGCGCACCACTTCGCCGGTGTCCGGCAGCTTGCGCACGGGCGAGGCCAGCGAATAGACCACCAGGTCGATCGGGCCGCCCATCTCGTTCCTGATGATCTCGATCGCGCGCGCGCGGGTCTCGTGGGAGAACGCGTCGGCGTTGATCGACTTGCTGTACAGGCCGGCCTGCTTGGCGGCCTTGTCGAAGGCGGCGGAGTTGTACCAGCCGGCGGTGCCGGTCTTCTCATGGCTGCTGGGCTTTTCGAAGAACACGCCCAGCGTGGCCGCGCCGTAGCCGAACGCGGCGGTGATGCGCGAGGCGAGGCCGTAGCCGGTGGAGGCGCCGATCACCAGCACCCGCTTGGGGCCGTTGCCCGTGTGGCCAGCGGCCCGGGTAATCTTGATCTGCTCGAGCACGTTGTGCTCGCAGCCGACTGGATGGGCCGTGATACAGATGAATCCACGCACTTTGGGCTTGATGATCACGCGACAGCTCCTGCTGATACTGGCAATCGCTCATATTAACCAAGCAAGGTAGCCATGCGCTGCCGTAGGGTTGATCTGGAAAAAGCGGCGAGTGAATTACCCACACCACAGCAATCGATTGCGATAAAAAACCCCGCACAGGTGCGGGGTTTCAACAGCGCGAGATGATTTTCGCCTGACGTGTCAGGCGGTGGCGTCAGCCCCTTCCACCTCGGATGCCTGGGCGCCCTTGGGTCCCTGGGTCACCACGAACTTCACACGCTGACCTTCCTGCAGGCTGCGAAAGCCCTTGCTGGTGATCGCTGAAAAATGGACGAAAACGTCCGCTCCCCCATCCTCAGGCGCGATAAAACCGAAACCCTTGGCGTCGTTGAACCATTTAACCGTACCAAAACTCATTGCGTGAACCTCTGGATCCATGGAATGGTGCGCCAGGCTCGGTGCGGCTCATCCCCCGGTTCGCCGCCCTGGCCCGAGTGAAAGTAGCAAGATGTGAAGGGCGAGCGCAATACGAAAAATATCCGGCCCGATCAAAGCCTGACTTCTGCCCTATATTTTCGACATGGCCGCGAGGATAACCGGCACCTTGGCGGTGGCGGCGGCCAGATGCGCAAAGATTTCCTCGATACTTATTTCCGCCTCGTCACCACAGCCGGCGGCGAAGTTGGCGACCAGCGCGAGGCAGGCGTAATCCAGCCCCAGCTCGCGCGCCAGGGCGGCCTCGGGCATGCCGGTCATGCCGACGAGGTCGCAGCCATCGCGTTTCAGGCGCGCGATCTCGGCGCGGGTTTCCAGCCGCGGCCCCTGCGTGACGCCGTAGCAGCCGCCAGCAATCACCACGATGCCTGCCTTGCGTGCGGCAGCGAGCAATTGCTGGCGCAGGCTTTCGGTATAGGGCTCGCTGAAGTCGATGTGCCTCACTTCGGCGCCGTCAACATCGCAGTAGCTGGTGTAGCGGCCGTGCGTGTAGTCAATCAGCTGCTCGGGAACTACGATGACCTGCGGCCCCATGTCATGGCGAATACCGCCCACCGCGTTGACACCGACCACCCGCTGCGTACCGATGTGATGCAATGCCCACAGGTTGGCGCGGTAGTTGACCCGGTGCGGCGGCAAGCTGTGACTCTCACCATGCCGCGCCAGAAAGGCCACCCGCATGCCGGCGAAATCACCCAGCACCACATCACCCGAGGCCGGGCCGTAGGGCGTGTCCACGGTGTGTCGCGCGGTGTTTTCCAGGCCCGGGAAGTTGTACAGCCCGCTGCCACCGATAACGGCGAGATCGATGCTGCTCATGCGGATTCCTTCAACGCATAAATACCCGGCAAATTGCGGCCCTGCTCGTAGTAGTCCATGCCGTAGCCGAACACGTAGCGATCGGGCAGCTCGATGCCGTTGAAATCCGGGGCGATGCCTTCGACCAGACGGTCGTGGCGCTTGGTGCACAGACTGGCGATCAACACCTGCTTTGCACCACGGCGGTAGCAGTCTTCGCGCACTTCCTTGAGCGTGTGACCCTCGTCGAGGATGTCGTCCACCAGCAGCACCACCCGCCCCTGCAGCGACACCATCGGCTCGCGCAGCCAGTGCAGTTCACTGCCGGAGGTGGCGCCGCGATAACGCGTGGCGTGCACGTAGTCGAATTCCAGATCGGTGCGTATCGCCAGCGCCAGCTGGCCGGCAAAGACCAGCGCGCCATTCATGACGGTGAGAAACACCGCCCGCTCGCCACCCAGAGCCGCGTCGATTCTTGCACCCATCTGCTGGATCACCCGCTCGAGTTCGGCGCGTTCGTGCAGCAGATCGGACTGGGCCAGCGCGTCGGCCAGTGCAGGCGTTGGAGTGTTCATGCGGTTCCCCGTTCGGCGTTGAGTGCCGTGATGCGCGCGACGAAACGGTCACGCTGTGGGTTTTGGGTCAGGCCATCCCAGCTTGCGCCCAATTCGCCACGCAAGGCAGCGAGTACGGGCTGGATGGCGTGGTCCGTGCCCGCGACGGCGGCGAGCGCGTCCTCGACCACGTCGGGGAAACAGGCAAGCACCAGGTCGCAGCCGGCATCCAGGTGTGCGCGCACCCGCTCGCCGACGCTGCCTGCGGCACCGGCGGCAGCCATGCTGATGTCGTCACTGATCACCGCGCCGGTGAAATCCAGCTCGCCGCGCAGGATCTGCCCGATCCACACCGCCGAGTAGCCGGCTGGCTGGCTGTCCACGGCCGGATACGTGACATGCGCCATCATCACCGCCTCGACCCGCGCCTCGATGCACTGGGCAAACGGCAGCAGGTCATCGCGACGGATCTCATGGAGGCTGCGCGCGTCGATCGCCTGCGCCTTGTGCGTGTCGGCCGCCACCGAGCCGTGCCCCGGAAAATGCTTGAGCACGGCCGCCATGCCGCCCAGATGCATGCCGCGCACATAGGCCTGCGCCAACTCGGCGGTAATTGCCGGGTCAGCATGAAACGCGCGCAGGCCGATCGCCGCGTTGCCGCGGGCCAGATCGACCACCGGCGCAAAACTGAAATCGACGCCACTGGCGCGCAGCTCGCTGGCCATCACCCAGGCGTGTTCCTCGGCGAGACGGACCGCCTCGTCCGCGTCGCGCTCGTACACCGCGCCGATCGCGGCCAGCGGTGGCAGCCGGGTGAAGCCTTCGCGGAAGCGCTGGACCGGGCCGCCTTCCTGATCGACCGCGAGCAGCAAATGCTCGCCGCCGACCCTGCGGATCGCCTCGCACAGCGCGCCCAGTTGCTCGCGCGACTGGTAGTTGCGCGCGAACAGCAGCACACCAGCCACGCCGGGCGCGGTGAGCCAGCGCTTTTCGTGCTCGGCCAGTTCCAGTCCGGCCACACCGATCATCAACATGCAGCGTCCTCCGCGCCGCGCTCGGCCGGCGTCCATTGCCGGTAGGGGTGCGCGATCAGGTTGACGTTGTAATAGCGAAACAGATCGCTCACCTCGCGGCCCAGCCACGACGGACGCGGAAACGAGGCGTCGACGCTGGGCAACTCCACCTCGGCCACGATCAGGCCGCGGTTGTCGCCCTCGAACTCGTCGATCTCGAACAGCACGCCATCGACACGCACGTGGTGGCGGGTTTTCTCCAGCACGCCGTCACACAAGCTGGCGAGCAGGATGCGCGCGTCGGCCAACGGGATCGGATAGTCGAACTCCGCGCGCGAGATACCCGCCGTCGCCGCCTTGATGTTGAGCCAGGCCTGATCGCCCGCCACCCGCGCGCGCACCGAGGCCCGCGCCGTGCCATCGCGCAACGCCTGCGCCCCGACCAGATAACCCTGGGCCATCGACTCGCTGCGCTCGATGCTGCTGCGCCAGCCATCGCCGCTCAACAGGAATTTGCGTTCTATCTCGATAGCCATGGAGGTCAGGGAAGTCAGTGAAGAGAAGTGAGAAACGAGGCTGCAGCCTGAGGCGTCACGTAGATACGGTTGATCCTGCTCACCTCTCACGCCTCATCATTCATTCCTGTTTTCAGCGTTCGAACAGTGCAATCGACTCGACATGCGCGGTATGCGGGAACATGTCCATCACGCCGGCCGAGCTCAACTTGAAGCCGTGCTGGTTGACCAGGATGCCGGCATCGCGTGCCAGCGAGGCGGGATGGCAGGACACATAGACGATGCGACGGGTCTGCTTGTGCGGCAGGTACTCCAGCACCTTGTCGGCGCCAGCACGCGGCGGATCAAGCAACATCTTGTCCCACGGCTGACGCGCCCACTCGGTGCTGCGCTGGTCCTCGAACAGGTTGGCCACACGGAACTTCGCGTTCTCAATGCCATTGCGCGCGGCGTTCTGCGCGGCACGCTCGACCAGACCGTGCTCGCCCTCCACGCCCACCACCTCGGCCACGCGGCGGGCGATCGGCAAGGTGAAGTTGCCCAGGCCGCAGAACAGGTCCAGCACGCGGTCGTTCGGCTGCAGGTCGAGCAGTTCCAGCGTCCGCGCCATCATCAGCTGGTTCATGCCAGCATTGACCTGCACGAAATCCAGCGGCTGGAATTCCAGCTCGACATCGTCGAAACGCGTATCGCCACTGGCGATGCGGAAGGCCAGCCGCGACTGCTCGGGCCACAGCGGATGCACGCTGCTGTTGCCACCGGGCTGCAGGTAGATCGCGAATCCGTGCTGCTGGCCGAACGCCGTGAGCGCAGTGATATCGCTGTCGCTCAGCGGCTGCATGTGACGAAACACCAGGGCCATCGTGTCATCGCCGGCAGCGAATTCGATCTGCGCAATGGTATCGACCGCATCCATTGTGCTGATCAGGTCGGCCAGCAAGCCGACCTTGGGACCAAGCGACGGGTGCATCACTTCACATTGCCGGATATCAGCGACGAGGCGCGGGTTCTGCTCTTCGCGGAAGCCGACCATCACGCGGCCCTTTTTCACCACGTTGCGCACCGACAGACGACCCTTGCGCCGGTAGCCCCAGGGCTCGCTGGTCAGCGCCGGCAGCCAGCTGGCAGGCATGACCTTGCCAATCCGTTCGAAATTCTCCGCCAGCACGCGCTGCTTGGCGACGATTTGCGAGGCTGCGTCGAGATGCTGCATCGAACAACCACCGCAATGCTCAAAATGCTGGCAACGCGGCTGCACACGATGCGGCGAAGGGGTAACCACCTCGACCACTTCGGCTTCGTCGAAATGGCGGTGGCGCTTGCGCAAACGTGCGATGACCTGCTCACCCAGCAAACCACCGCTGACGAAGACCGTCTTGCCATCGACGCGGGCCACGCCACGACCGTCGTGACCGAGGTCAGTGATGTGCGCCTCGAAGGGCTTCTGGGAAACACTGTTGGATCGGGACATGGCGCACGGATAGCGGAGACTGGTCGCCAATTATCACAGATCAGCCCACGCTGCGCCCCGACGAAGATACCGACAGCCCTAGGTGCGCACCCTGTGCGCGATTGCCCTTGTCTCGATTGACGCAGAGCAATCGCGCACAGGGTACGCTTGCAATCATTTTTTCTGCCAGGCACCGGCGGCGTTCTGGTAGTACCAGCCGGCATGCGCCTTCTCGATCCAGCTCTTGGCAAAAGTGGCGCGGATCTGCGACTCCCATTCCGGATGATTGTTGGCGTTGGCGACCTCGCGATACAAGGCGGTGCGATCGCGGTTTTCGTCAGCGACCGTGGCATTGGCCTGCGCGCGCTGACTCAGCGGCACCTTGGCGGCATCGCGCATGGCGACCATGCCATCGTTGGTGAAGCCCACGGCGCCGCTATCGAGTAGCTCACCCAGCGCCCCCTGAAAGCGAGCCTGCATGCGGCTGCTGATGGCGGCCGTGGCGCTGGTCTGGATGCGGATATTCGGCACATCGGCGGCCTGCGCCGTGGGAATCAGCAGATTGAGCAGCATCGCTGAAGGCTGTGAGCCACCACTCTTGGCTGCAGGCTGCTGCTCTTTCGGTGCCGGTGTGGTGGCGGCGCCAGCCGGGCCGAGGACATTACCGATGAACTGGTCAGCGGCCTTCTGTGCCGCGGCCTCGGGGAAGTACACGTTGATGGTGACGCAACCGACCAACGCCACGGCCAGTGAGGTCAGGATGACGTAGGCGAGCTTGCGCATGGTGTACTCCAGCTGGGGGACAAATTGATAAAGTCGACGCGGCACAGTATCAGTGGATTTGTGGCGCTGCGCCGTTCACGGCGTCACGCAGGCGGCGCACCAGGGTCGACCAGTCGACCTGGGATTGATGGCCAATCACCTGCAATCGCGGCAAGCCGCTACCTTCGACGATAGTGTAGCCATCGCCTGCAGCTTCGAGGCCGCTCATCTTGCATACGGTACCCTGCAAAGTGCAATTAAGGCCAATCTGCTTGTAGCCAAAGGTCTTGAACAGCTTGAGCACAGCGCCCTGCAAACCGCCAGCGATGCCGCCACCGCCCACCGAGGTGAGGTTGTTCACGGCACGCTGGCTGATTCGACCGCCGCTGCCGGCGAGCAGGCTGGCCTTGAATGCCACCGGACTCCAGTTGACCAGGCGCAGGTCGTCGATCGAGCCGTCGAGGCGGCCGGTGATACTGCCGAAATCAAACACGCTGGTGATCGCGGCGAGATCCAGTTGTCTCAACGCGATGTCGCCATTCAACACCGGACTCGCCCCGAACGGGTTCTGCACCGAAAGCCTGGTGATATCCATGAAGCCACCGAACAGGCTGGCCGACAGGCCACCTGCCAGCTCGAAGTGATCATCAACCCAGCGCAGCGATGGAATCGCCCCGCCCAGGGTGCCGGGGAATGCTGGCCAGCCCATGGCCTGACTGAAGGCTGCCATGTCGACCCCGGTGACCACCAGCGAGGTCGACAGCCGCTCGCCTTTCGCCGCCGCCGGGCGCCAATCGAGCGTGCCGACACGCAACTCGCCCTTGAGTACCGGCAGCAGCAACGGCTGTTGCAGGCTGAGCATGCCAGCGCGGCTCTTCCAACTCGACTGCGCGGCGCCATTGGTGATGCGGTGGAACTGCAGGCTGCGCCAGCCGAGGCTGGTGAGCGGACGCTCGCCCTGGATCGCCCAATCCAGGCCACCGCGCAGGTCGTCGATTGCCAGACGACCCTCGGCGTCAGCCAGGTCCAGCCCATCGGTATTGAACTCAAAACTGTGCAGACCATCCGCGCGCAGATCCAGGTTACCGCTCAACTCCCCCTTGATGCGCATGTCACGCAAGCCCAGGGCGCTGAGCCAGGCCTGCCCATAGCGCTCATAGGCCAGCGGGAAGCTGGCATTCAGGTGATCCAGGCGCAGTGATTTCAGCTCGTCTTTCGCGTCGAACGCCAGTGCGCCTTCAAGTTGCAAAGCATCAGGATCGTTGACCCGCAGACGGCTCAGTTCGAAGGCGCCGTTCTTGACGTTGGCGTGCAAGCCGAGCTGCACCGCATGATCAGGCAGCTTGGCGTAGAGCGGCCCCAACAGGAGTTCGCCGCCACGCAGGCTGCTGTCCAGATCGATTTGGGTCGGCCCGCTACTGGTATCGAGGTTGAACCGGCCACTGCCGCTAAGCTGCTGGCCCGCCAGCGTGCCGCTGGGGGTGTCAAAGCCGACGCCCGCCATGCTGAACTGCCCGGATGATTGCAGCCCCCTGTCACGAACATCCAGCGCCAACTCCGCATCAACCTTGCCGCCGGTCGGCCGACCCGACCACACCGTGCTCAACAACCCCTGCAGCCACGCTGTCGGGAGGTTGTCCAGCTTGATCTGGGCGTGGGTCGGCTGATCCAGCGGCAAGGCCGCCCTGGCCAGGGCGCTACCCTGGGTCAGGTCGATCTGCAACGTGTTGGTGACTTCGCTCAATACCACCTTGACCTGGGCATTGCTGAGCGCTGCACCGGGAGCACCGGTGAGACGGGCGTTGCCATCGAATATCCAGCGCATGCGTTCATCGCGTTGCAGGCTGCCACTGAGGGCCAGGCCCAGCCGTCGCCAGCCCATCGCCGGCACGTCGACCTGCCCTGCGCGCAACTGCCAATGCACGGCGCCGGCCGCGTCATCAGCGATCGTCACGGTAACCGCCTGCAGGCGCAGGCCACCAGGCAAGCTGATCGACTTGGCAGCCAACGACACGCCTGCTCGCGCTACCGGCGTCCAGACGACGGCACACAGAAGTGCGCAACACAGCAAAAGATGGCTTGAAGTCAGTCGCATGTCCGGCCATTCTGCCAAATTACGATGAACGATACGGATTTCGTCATGAACGACTTACCCTACGGCCCAGAGGGCCAATCGGCCAAGCCCACTCCGCCGCACGTCTTGGTCGCAGACGACGACCCTACCAGCTGTCGCTTCATCTGTGACGGCCTGCGTTCACTGGGTGCCGAGGCAGAGGCCTTTTCAAACAGTGCCAGCGCCCTGGAACGGGCCCGCCAAGAGACATTCGACCTGCTATTGCTGGATTGCCGCATGCCCGGGGGCGGCGCCTTGCACATCCTCAGTGAGCTGCGCCGGGACAAGCACGCGGCTTCCGCCGCCAGCACCGCTGTGGCGACCAGCGCCGAGCTCGATGCACATGATCGCCGCCAACTGCTGAGCGCCGGTTTCAGTGACACGTTACTCAAGCCCTGCCGGCTGGCCGACCTGCAACGCATGCTGGCGATCGTGCAGGGAGGAGACCCACACCGGTGCGTGCTGGACGACCAGGCAGCACTCAACTGCAGCGGCGACATCACCACCATGCGCGCGTTGCGCGGCTTGTTGGGCGACGAACTGATCGTGCTGCAGCAGGAACTGGATTCACTGAGCGGCGATCGCGCCAGCTTCGCTGATCGGCTGCACCGCTTGCGCTCGTCGTGTGGTTTCTGCGGCGCTGCCGCCTTGTCGGCGCAGGCCGTGTCGCTGCAGCAAGACGTATTGCAGGAGAAAGTCACGCCGGCGGCGCTGGAGCGCTTCCGCAAGACCCTGCTGGCGACGCTGCGGGCGCTGAACGGCTAATCCTGGCTCCGTGACACCGCCATCGACAGCACCCGCCACGCACGCAGCTCGCCGCCGCCGAGGTGGAACCGGATGACATCACGCATCATGTCGCGCAACGCCTTCAAGCCAGCATTGTCTGGCATGGCATCCTGCTTCAGGGCCAGCAGGTGAGCACCACGCAAGGCCCTGGGATGACTGCTGGCGCAGGCCAGAGCACCCTCGTCGACCCGATAGAGATAGCTGCCATCCGGCGCCAGCGGCTCGCCGCTGCCGGCGTCGAAGCCCAGCTGCAAGGCGTAGCCGATGGCCTCGAGCATGTCACGCTCGAAGCGGCGCAGGCTCCAGGCCAGTGGTTCGCCAGCGGCCAGACGCCCCAGCGTGCGGGCATAGGCATCGAACAGCGCGAGGGACGGATCCTGCCGCTCGGTGAGGCGCACGACCAGTTCGTTGAGATACAGGCCGGCGAGGCTCACATCGCCGGTCAAGCGCGCCGTGGTGCCAGTCACTTCGACGGCGGTGAGAGTAGCCATCTCGCCGCGAAGCAGAAGATCCATTGCCAGCTGCTGAAACGGCTCAAGCTGGGCCCGCCGCAAGCGTGCCCGCTCACCGCGCACTCCGCGCGCCACCACGCCGAGACGGCCGTGCTCACGCGTCAGGCATTCCAGCAGCAGCGAAGTCTCGCGATAAGGTCGCGCGTGCAGGACATAGGCGGCTTGCTGCTCGATGCGCATGGGTCAGGGCGGGCGGGAGACCGGGCAGCGAACCACAACCTGCGCTGCTGTCCCCGGCTTCCGCGCTCAGTCCGTATAGCCGAATTTCTTCAGCATGTTCTCGTCGTCGACCCAGCCCTCGCGGACCTTGACCCACAACTTCAGAAACACCTTGCGTTCGAACATGCGCTCCATGTGGCGACGTGCACTGCTGCCGATCGACTTCAACTGGGCGCCACCGTGGCCGATCACGATCGCCTTCTGGCCATCCCGCTCGACCCAGATGATCGCGTGGATCTCGGCGATACCGTCAGGGCGGTCGTTGAATTGCTCGATCTCCACCGTGGTGGCGTACGGCAGTTCCTGGTCAAGGCGCAGCATCAGCTGCTCGCGCACCATTTCGGCCGCCAGGAAGCGCTCGCTGCGATCGGTGACCTCGTCCTCGCCATACATCGGCGGCTGCACCGGAAGACGCGTCAGAATCGCCTGCTCCAGCTCCTTCAGGCCCTGCTCCTTGAGCGCACTGACGTAGTGGATTTCGTCATAGCTGTGTTTGACGACCAGCTCGGCCACGAACGGCAGCATCACGGTCTTGTCCTTGTTCAGGTCGACCTTGTTGATCACCAGCAGGCGCGGCGACGACTGCTCGAGCAGCGCGGTATACAGCGCCTCGTCTTCGTCGGTAAAGCGACCCGCCTCGATCACCTGCACCACCAGATCCACATCGCTGATCGCCGAGCGCGCCGCGCGGTTGAGGCTGCGGTTCATCGCACGCTTGGCGCCACGGTGAAGACCTGGCGTATCGACATACATGATCTGCCCGGCCTCGCTGGTGTTGATGCCGAGGATGCGGTGACGGGTGGTTTGCGGCCGCGGGCTGATGATCGACAGGCGAAAACCGATCAACGCGTTGAGCAGGGTCGACTTGCCGACGTTTGGACGCCCGGCCAAGGCCACTGTGCCGCAACGGAAATTCTCATGCGGCAAGGTGCCGGCGGCGGGATCCAGAGGGATGTTCATGACGTGAGATGCTCGGCAAGTCGGATGACAAGTGTAGTGCTTCGCCGGAACGGGTACGGTTGTGCCCGCCCGCCCGCGGGCTGGGGCGGTTCAGCCACCCAGCCTGTTCACGCTGACACCGCCAGCGAAGCCAAGGGATTCAGGGTTTGCGCTGCTGTTCCAGCAATTGACTCAACACGGCTTCAGCCGCGTCCTGCTCGGCGGCCCGGCGGCTGACCCCGCTGGCATCGGCGGATAGCGGCAGGGGTTCGCTGATGCTGCAGCTGACATCGAAAATCTTGGCGTGGTCCTCGCCATGACTGGCCGTCAGCTCGTACTGCGGCAACGGCCAGCCACCACCTTGCAAATGTTCCTGCAACCGGGTTTTGGCGTCCTTGGACGATCGCCGCAGCGCCGCGATGCGCTCGCCAAACAGCTCACGCACCACCTGCCGGCAAGCGTCGAAGCCGCTATCCACGTAGACCGCCGCCACCATTGCCTCAAAGGCATCGGCCAGAATCGAGTCACGCCGAAAGCCTCCGGTTTTCAACTCGCCGGGACCCAGCTTCAGCTCGTCACCCAGCTCAAGCTCTCGCGCCACAACGGCCAAGGCCTGGCCGTTGACCAGTTGTGCCCGCAAGCGGGAGAGCTCACCCTCGTTCGACTTCGGGTGAGCCTCGTAGAGCATCTCGGCAACGATGGCCCCAAGCAGGGCATCACCGAGAAACTCCAGTCGCTCGTTATTCGGCTTGCCGATGCTGCGGTGGGTCAGTGCCAGCTGTGCCAGCGCCGGGTCGCGAAAACGATAGTTCAGCTTCAAGAATTACTGACCCACATTGCCCTGCAACGGCACACTCTTGCTGAAGTGCAGCAGGAAATCGATGTTGTACATGAACGGAATCTGCTTGTCATAGCTGACTTGCAGCGTGCTGGCGCCGCCCTGATCGCGCTGGATCGTGATGTCCGTCGGCTTGATGGTGGCGTCATCGACGTACTGAAAATTCATCTTGAACATTAAAGAGCGGCGGATGTCATCCAGCGATTTGCCGTTGGTGCCATCGGTGGCAATCTGGTTCATCGCCTTCACTACGCCCATGTACTCGGAGTAGGAAGGCAGCAACTTCATCCCCATGTAGGCGAAAAAGCCCACGATGGCCATGATCATCAAAAACCCGATCAGAGTGATGCCCGATTGCTTGGATTTCATAGTCCCCTCGCTATGCCGACTGAGCGGCTTGCCTGTCTTGTGGATCACTTGGATTTATTCGCCCGGCTTGCCACCGGGTGATTCTGGAGAACTCAAGCCGCCATGACGAGTGCCTGTGCATTCTCGCACTGTTGAGCCATATGTGCTGGCAACGGCGACGTCGTCACGCTGTTTCCCGGTTAGCCAGCCTCGGCACACCAAACTCAATGGATGATGCGGCCAATCCGGGAAAAATCGACGCCACCGGTACCCCAGCCCTTCCAGCTCATCCAGATGAGGAACGCCTTGCCGGCGAGATTGCGCTCGGGCATGCAGCCCCACCAGCGGCTATCCAAGCTGTCGTTGCGGTTGTCACCCATCACCAAATAGCAGCCCGCCGGCACCTTGGAAGGCACGCGGTCATTGGGAATCGAGTTGGGCGTGGTGTAAGCCGGCATACGCGCGATGGTGTGGTTGACCATCCCGCCATCCTCGCGCGGCAGGTGCTCGGTAAACACCTTGGCCCCCATGTTCAACATCAGCTCGTCCACGGTGCGTTCGGGGTTGCCCACATAGGGGCCAATCTCGGTCGCATCCACCCGCTTGCCGTTTACCAGCAAGTCGGCGCCATGCACCTCGATGCTGTCACCTGGCAGACCGATCACGCGTTTGATCCAGTTCTGCTGCGGCACCGGCGCCTTCGGGTCATTGCAGCTCATGTCGCCGCTGCGTACCAGCTTGCCGCCGTCGTAACAGAGATAGCCGGGGAAGCGGAACACCACTACGTCACCGCGCTTCGGCTCGCCGAGCTGGACGAACTTGCTGTTGAACGCCGGCAGGCGCAGGCCGTAGGCAAACTTGTTCACCAGAATGAAGTCGCCCACGTCCAGCGTCGGCATCATCGACCCGGAGGGAATCCGGAACGGCTCGGCCACGAAGGTGCGCAGCAGCAGCACCACCAGCACCACCGGGAACAACGAGCGCGCCCAGTCGACCGGCATCGGATCACGGTACTCGTCGCCGGAAGCGTCGAGGCGCGCCTTGCGCTTCTTGTACAGAAACAGCCGATCCAGGCCCCACACCACGCCGAACAGCACGGTGAGACCAAGCAGGATCGCCGAAAAATCAAATTCCATGCCTTAACTCCAGGTTGCCTGGCAGATCATTGCTGATCGCGCTCATTTATCCACTCTCAAGACGGCCAGGAAGGCTTCCTGGGGAATCTCCACCCGTCCGACCTGCTTCATGCGCTTCTTGCCTTCCTTCTGCTTCTCCAGCAATTTCTTCTTGCGACTGACGTCGCCGCCATAGCACTTGGCCAGCACATTCTTGCGCAGCGCCTTGACGGTGGAACGCGCAACGATCTGCGCGCCGATCGCCGCCTGGATCGCCACGTCGAACTGCTGCCGCGGGATCAGCTCCTTCATCCGCTCGACCAGTTCGCGACCACGCCGCTCGGCATGTGTACGATGCATGATCAGGCTGAGCGCGTCGACGCGGTCGCCATTGATCAGCACGTCGGTGCGCACGAACGGGCCGGCCTCGAAGCGATCGAAGTGGTAATCCATCGAGGCATAACCGCGCGATACCGACTTGAGCCGATCGAAGAAATCCATCACCACTTCGGCCAGCGGCATCTCGTAGCTGATCTGCACCTGGGTAGCCAGGTACTGGATCGAGCGCTGCACGCCGCGCTTTTCCTCGCACAGCGTGATCACGTTGCCGATGTAGTCCGGCGGGGTGAGGATGTTGGCGATGATGATCGGCTCGCGGATCTCCTGCACCAGGCTGGAGTTCGTCGGCAACTTGGCCGGGTTGTCCAGCAACATGGTCGTGCCGTCGCTCTTGAGTACCTCGTAGACCACGGTCGGCGCGGTGGTGATCAGGTCCAGGTCGTACTCGCGCTCCAGCCGCTCCTGCACGATTTCCATGTGCAGCATGCCAAGGAAGCCGCAGCGGAAGCCGAAGCCCATCGCCTCGGAAGATTCCGGCTCGAAGAACAGCGCGGCGTCGTTCAGGCGCAGCTTGTCCAGCGCCTCGCGCAAGGCGGGGTAGTCGTCCGACGACACCGGGAACAGGCCCGCGAACACCCGCGGCTGCATGTGCTGGAACCCCGGCAGCGCCTTGTCGGCAGGCTTGCCCGCATGGGTCAGCGTGTCACCCACCGGTGCGCCGTGCACGTCCTTGATCGAGGCATTGATCCAGCCCACTTCACCGGCGCCGAGCTTGTCCAGCTTCTTGCGCTTGGGCGTGAACACGCCCACGTCGCCCACTTCGTGGGTGCGGCCGGTGGACATCACCAGCAGCTTGTCGCCGGATTTGATCTCGCCCTGCATGACCCGCACCAGCGACACCACGCCCAGATAATTGTCGAACCAGGAGTCGATGATCAGCGCCTGCAGCCGGTCGGTATCGCGCGGCTGCGGCGGCGGGATGCGGGCGATGATCGCTTCGAGCACCTCAATCACGTTGAGGCCGGTCTTGGCGCTGATTGCCACCGCGTCGGTGGCATCGATGCCGATGACCGCCTCGATCTCGAGCTTGACCTTTTCCACATCGGCGGTCGGCAGGTCGATCTTGTTCAGCACCGGCACCACCTCCAGCCCCATCTCGACCGCGGTGTAGCAGTTCGCCACCGACTGCGCCTCGACTCCCTGCGCCGCATCGACCACCAGCAGCGCGCCTTCACAGGCGGCCAGCGATCGGCTGACCTCGTAGGAGAAATCGACGTGTCCCGGCGTATCGATGAAATTGAGCTGGTAGGTCTTGCCGTTCCTCGCGGTATACGGCAACGAGACTGACTGGGCCTTGATGGTGATCCCGCGCTCGCGCTCGATCGGATTGGTATCCAGCACCTGTGCCTCCATCTCGCGGTCGGCCAGGCCACCGCAGATCTGGATGATGCGATCGGCCAGCGTGGACTTGCCGTGATCGATATGGGCAATGATGGAGAAGTTGCGGATCAATTCCATGGAGCGCTGGCAACCTGTCAGGCTTGGATCTGCTGCCACACACCATGCGTGGCAGCGCATCACCGTTGAGCGACGCTAACCTCGCATTGTCGCATGGAACCGACTTGTTACGCCGCACTGCGCAACGAACAAGGGAGTTGCCCCGCGCGGGGCAACTCCCTTCGATGGCCCAGCCACAAAACCACCGCCGGAGGCATCGTCCAGCTACTTGGCTGCTGGCACCGTCAGCCCGATGAAACTGCTTTGCTCACCGCGACGCACCAGCAGCAGTACCGTAGTACCCGGCTTCACATCGCTGGTCGCCGCCTTGAATTCCGCAACGCTGCCGATCTTGCGTTGGTTGACCATCAGGATCACGTCACCAGCCCGCAAACCCGCCTCGGCTGCGACCGGGCCGCTAATGTCGCCAATCACCACGCCCTGCCCTGATTTCAGCCCAAGCTGGCTGCGGGTGTCGTTGTCCAGCGATTGCACCGTCAACCCCAGCGCGGCAGAACCGCCCTGGGCCGAGGTACCCGCCTGATTGTCCACCGCGTTGCCGTCACGCTTGGCCGCGCCAACGGTTACATCGAGCATCTGGCGCTTTCCGTCGCGAAGAATCTCCACCGCCACCTTGCTGCCCGGTTTTGTCATGCCAACCAGCGGTGGCAGATCAGAGGCCTGCTGCAGCACCTTGCCGTTGTAGGACAGGATGATGTCGCCAGCCTGGATCCCCGCCTTGGCCGCGCCGCTGCCGGGAGTAACGTCGACCACCGCTGCACCGGCGCCATTGTCAAGCTTGAACGCCTTGACCATGTCATCACCCACCGGCTGCATGGTGACGCCAAGCATGCCGCGCGAGACGTAGCCCTTGCTCTTGAGTTGCTGCACCGCATTCATCGCCACGTCGATCGGAATCGAGAACGACACGCCCATGTAGTCGCCGGTATTGGAATAGATCTGCGAATTGACGCCCACCACCTGTCCCTGCAGGTTGAACAGCGGGCCACCGGAATTGCCGCGATTGATCGGCACATCGGTCTGGATGAACGAGGTATACGGTTGATCGCCCTGGCCCAGGTTGCGCCCCACGGCACTGACGATGCCCTGGGTCACGGTGTAATCGAAACCGAACGGCGAGCCAATTGCCAACACCCATTGCCCCGGCTTCAGGCTGCGTGAATCGCCGATAGTTACTGCTGGCAGGCTGCCACCCGCATCGACCTTGAGCAAGGCAATGTCGTACGTCGGATCGGTGCCGACCACCTTGGCGGTGAGGGTACGCCGATCCTGCAGGCGCACAATGACCTTGTCGGCGTGGGCGACCACGTGATTGTTGGTAAGGATGTAGCCGTCACTGGAAATGATGAAGCCCGAACCCAGCGAGGTGTGTTTCTGCTGCTCGGGCGTGGGCATCGTCGGCATGCCGAAGAAGCGGCGAAACATCTCCGCACCCTGGTCGCCAGGCATGCCCTGACCAGGCATCGTCTGAGCTCGCATGTTTAGCGGCGTGGACTGCGGTTCACCCGAGTACTTGGCCTCGACGTGCACCACGGCGGCCGCGTTGTTCTGCACAATGCTGGTGAAATCCGGCAGCGTGCCCGCCGCCGCCTGCGCCTGTACTGGGCCCAGACTGGCGACAGCCAGCACGGCAAAGCACGCCAGATTGCGCAAGATGGATTGATTCATGGCTACTCCTTGGTTTGACTTCAGCCAATAACGTTCGGAATGACGAATGACTTGGGGCAGGTGCAGCGGGCCTGAGTCGGCACACTACTGAGCGACCCATACGGCGGGTCGATGCAGGCAAGGCCAGCGTGGGTGGGCCGCGGGCAATCACGCGCGGCCTTCCCGGACTTATTGCGCGATCGCGCCAGAACGGCGCCCGCTGACAGAACCCGGTTGCTGAGCGGGGTCGAGCAGCAACAAGTAGGTACCGTCATTGTTGTCGAGCGTACGATAACCACGCATCGTCTGATTGGCCGGCATCTGTTTCGGATACAGCGGGCTATTGCTGCCGAAGGACGTCTCGCCGAACGTGGCCGAAGCCTGCTGACTGAGCAATCCTGCGGAATTCCCACTCAACCATGGCGGCACCGCAGCAGGCGCGGTCGGCAGTCTGGACGCCGGTGCCAGCTCAGCCATGCTAGTGTCCTTGAGCTGCTGGGAGCTGGATGCCGCGGCCATCCGGCCGGCATCGCCGCTTGGCTGGGCAACCATCAGCGCCGCAGCGGCAACACTGGCCGCAATCGCACCACCGGCTGACCAACGCAGCCAATGGTTGCGCCTGGTAGTGACCGCTGGCCGGGACTCCTTTTCGATGGCCAGCATCACCCGCTCGGAAAAACCGGGGCCGACCAACGGCGACAACTCTCGACGCAACCCGTCGCGGGCGACGTGATAGCGATCCCAGGTGTGTTGCAACGAGGTATCGTGATCGAGTCGCCGCAGAAGGAAGCGAAGCTCCTCCTTTGACAGCTCACCATCGATGCCAGCGGAGAGACTCTCCGGAATATTCTGATTCATGCCTGCCTGATTCATGTCTTGTCCTCGCGGTCCGACAACAGGGGCCGCAGCTTTTCATCAATCGCTTCTCGTGCCCGGAAAATACGTGAACGCACCGTACCAATCGGACAACCCATCGCCGCTGCGATTTCGTCATAACTCAGACCATCCACCTCACGCAGTGTGATAGCGGTCCGCAGTTCTTCGGGCAACGCTTGGACAGTGGAAAACACCGATTGTTCAACTTCCTGGCGCATCAGTTCGCGCTCGGGAGTGGCGCTGTCATGCATGCGCTCGCCACCAGACACAAACTCGGCATCGTCCGCATCGATATCACCGGAGGGTGGGCGCCGCCCCTGCGCCACCAGATGATTCTTGGCGGTGTTGACGGCGATCTTGTACAGCCAGGTGTAAAAGGCGCTATCGCCGCGGAACGAGCCGATAGCCCGCCAGGCACGGATAAACGATTCCTGCGCGATGTCCTCGCACTCGGCATGGCTTCTCACATAACGGGAAACCAGCCCGATCAACTTGTGCTGATATTTGCGCACAAGCAAGTCAAAGGCACGCTTGTCGCCACCCTGGACCCGCTCGACCAGTGCGCGATCCAGTTCATTTTCACCCATCCGGGCTGTGTCCATCGTCAATGCCGTCATCCGCTGCGGGTGCCTGTTTTGAACTGAACGCGCCGCTCAGACCGCGCCCGCGCGTCCGAGTTCAGTCTTCGTGAAGATCACGCACCCCAATGGTGCACAACCCGCCGATCGGCGCCGACGCCGGAACCGGCACCTGTCACCCCATACCGGCCATGACAGTTATGGGGTCACCAGCCGCCGCCTCAAGCCGGCTCCACCATCCGCTCATCCAGCAAACGTTGCCGTTCGGCCAGCAAATTTTCGAAACTGATCGGCTGCAGTGGACGGCAAAAAAGGTAGCCCTGCAGCTCATCACAGTGGTGCTCGCGCAGGAATTCCATGTGCTGCTCGATCTCTACGCCCTCTGCCACCACGGCACGTTTCAGCCGATGCGCCATTTCGATGGTGGCACGCACGATGGCTTCGTCGTCGGGATCCACGCCGATGTTGCGCACAAAACTCTGGTCGATCTTGATGCGGTCCGCCGGCAATCGGCGCAGGTAGTCCAGCGAAGCCGCCCCTGTGCCGAAATCGTCGATCGCGATATGGCAGCCCAAACGGTGCAGCGCATGCAGGTTTTCCACCAGATTGGGCGCCTCCTTGATGCTGATGCTCTCGGTAATCTCCATCTCGAGCAGAGTCGGGTCCAGGCCCGTCTCGCGCAGCACGGTCGCCACCGTGTCGAGCAATTGCGGCTCCATCAGCTGTATCGCGGACAGATTCACACCCAGGCGCAAGCGAAGACCAAAGCGTTTCTCCCATTCCCTCGCCTGGTGACACGCGGTGCGCATCACCCATTCACCGATCGAAACAATCAGGCCAGTCTCCTCGGCCAGCGGAATGAAAACAGCCGGGCTGATCATGCCCAGCTCGGGATGCTCCCAACGCACCAGCGCTTCCATACCCACGATATCCTCGGTCTCGGCACTGACCTGAGGCTGGTAAACCACCCGCAGTTCGCCATTGCCCTCGGCGTGGCGTAAACGTGTCTTTAACGCCATGCCGTGCTGCTGGGCGTACTCCGGACTGACTTCGTAGATCTGAAAATTGTTGCGCCCCAGATGCTTGGCCGCGTACATCGCCTCATCGGCATGCTTGAGCAAGGTCTCGGCATCGCCGGCATCATCAGGGAAGAAGCTCAACCCCATTGAGACGGTGACCTGCAACTCCGTGCCATCGTCGAGATGCAACGGCGACTCCATGACCTGGACTATCTTTTCGGCCACCCGGATCACGTCGTCGTTTTTGACGATATGACGCAGCACGATCGTGAACTCATCGCCGGCATAGCGCCCGACCGTATCGGAGGCACGAATGCAGCCGCACAGGCGCTGCGTCACCGCGCGCAGCACCTGATCGCCAGCGGCATGACCATAGGTATCGTTGATGACCTTGAAGCGATCAAGGTCAATAAACAGCACGGCGAAGCACTCGCCGTTGCGGACGGCCTCGCGAATGATCGTCTCCAGGCGGTCGTTGAACAGCAGACGATTCGGCAGGCCGGTAAGCGAATCAACCAGCCCTTCGGCCCGCCCCTGCTCTCGTGTCCGCCCCAATTCCAGCATCTGACCGAAACGGGCTGCGGCACAACGCAATACGGGCTCGATGATACTCATTTCGCCAAAGCCCCGGCGACTGCCCGCGAGCATCGCGCCGATGACGGTGTGCCGCTCGTCGTACAACGGCAAACCGGCGAACCCGGCCAGATCCAGCTGCTGCAGCAGGGGATCCATCACGGCAAGACGCTTGGCGTCGGTGCGATACAGAATGCTCTTGCCCCCCAATACGAGTTGCAGCGAGCTCTGCGACTGGGCCGGCGGCCACACGGAATCCTCGCCGCTCCACAATTGCAGCATTTGCGTCTGCGCTTCCGCGCTATCCTGGCGAACGGACCATACCGCCAGATAGTCCAGCCCCAACTCATCGAATAACAAGCGCCCAGCGGCGATCTGTGCATCAACGCCACTGCTTGTAACAAAAATGCGCGACAGCAGCGACAACGCCGCCTCGGCACGCAGATCGGCCCGATCACTGCGAAACATCAGCGCCAATGCCGGACGACCGGCATGCTGGATACGGCGGACATTGGCTTGGCCGACGTCAACGCCCTGCGCAGATTTACGCTGGCAGGGATACCAACGACGATCCGCATCGACCAGCACCTGACTGATCCCGATGCCTTCGAACCGCAGTACCTCCGGCAAGGGCAGGCCTTCCCACTGGCTGGCGTGCAGACGACTGTGCCTGGCTAGCATCGGACTGACTTCCAGCACGCGGCTGGTCTGGGCGTCAACAATCAACCACTCACTGTCGCCCTCTTCAAAAACGTAGCGGTAGTCTCCCGGGACAACGTTTGACGGGACGCCTGTCGCCGCCGCTGTTGCGGGCTTGCGGCGTGCCTGGATGGCCGCTTGTGAGCGGCGCCAGCGAGCGACCAGCTCGGCGCCAATCTGGGCGGCAGAAATCCAGTCGGCAATACCCAGCGGAAGGTCTGCGGCACTGAGCGGCGACCCCTCCGGCAGGACGGCAATCAACGGTGTACCGGGAACACCCGGCAACCGCCGCAGTTGCTCGAAGCTGCCCTGCGCCTGCTGCTCATCACCGGACAGCACCATCACGACCAATTGCAGGGAAGGCGGCGTCGACTGCCCCTCCAGCAAGATCGCCGCGTGCACCACATCGCGCGCACTGTGAATGTGCGAGTAGCCCGCCTGATCCAGCGCGTCGAACAGGCTGCGGCGCAATTCGCGCTCGGCGGCGATAACCAAAATAGCGGAATTCATCTGCATTCACGCCTCAAACGAGCCACCGACCATCACGCAGGCGCAACCTGCGCGGCAGGCTATCTTCACCGCATAGGCGTACCGCCAGATCTCCCAGATGCTCAGCCAACGCCGCAGGGACATCAATCAATACGACTCGGCGCAGATGCTCTTTGGGTGATCGGGCCAGCTGTCGCAAAAGAGTCGCGTCCATGGCCGACAACGGCAATTCCAGTCCCAACAGAAAGTAGACGCCGAAATGCATGCTCTGCTGCATATAGCGCAGGGCATTTCCCAGTCGCTGACAATCCGGCACACGCACATGCGCATCCCGCAAACTGCCCAGCCCGGTATCGGGCTGCCACAGGTACATCGCCTGCCCGGTATGGCGGGCAATTCCGCGAAACTGGTCAATCAGCCCATGAACATCTTTGCTGTCCAGCACAACCAGGCCGCTCGGGGCGGCCACGATCTTCTCAATAATTTCGGCACCGGCTTGCGGTGGCGCGGAGGCCATTGCGGAATTCATTGCGTCCCCGCCCTGCGGCGTCATTGCACATGCGATGGTGAAACGAGCCAACAACAAGACTGGCCGAGCACAGGTTGGCTGGTTTGACCATGATGCGTCAGTCGATTGTTGATTGGTAAGAGACCAGCTCACCGCCCACCGGGCCGGCCTGGTTCGACTGCATTCCCGCAGCTCATTGGATTTCACACCTGCGCCACGCCCGGGTCAAGCGAACCTGTCACATCTCGCAATCACGGCGACGGAAAGGTATGGTTCAGTGCTTCTGCCACCACCCTTGCATAGCCATGTTTGAAGGACTTCGATTCAGCCACTGGAAGACCCGCGAGGACGACGGGGTTGTCACGCTGACGCTCGACCGTGCCAACAGCAGCGTCAACGCGATCTCGCGTGCCGTGCTGGACGAGTTGGAGCAGATCGTTGAACGGCTGGCCATCAACAAGCCGGCGGGCGTGATCATCCACTCGGCCAAGGCATCAGGGTTTGCGGTCGGTGCCGATATCAAGCAATTCGTTGAGTACGCCCGGCAGGACTCCGTGCGGGAGAACATTGAGCACGGCCAGCGAGTCTACGAAGCACTCGCACGCCTGCCCTGTCCCACGGTGGCCGCCGTGCACGGCACCTGCATGGGCGGTGGAACGGAGCTGGTGCTTGCCTGTCGGCAGCGCATCGCTGCGGACGATGACAAAACCCGTATCGGCTTGCCCGAAGTGATGCTGGGCATCCACCCAGGCTGGGGCGGTACCGCACGGCTCCCCCGACTGATCGGCGCCACCGAAGCGCTGCCCTTGATGCTTACCGGCAAATCGCTGTCGGCGGCACGCGCACTTGTGCTGGGTGTCGTAGACCGGATAGCCCGCCCTGAAGAACTGCTGACCGAAGCACGACTGCTGCTTCGACACCCTGCCATTCGCCCGTTTGCTGGCCGTGCCAAGGCCTGGGCAAGCAACATCTGGCTGGCCCGTCAGATCATCGCTCCGATAGTGGTCAAGCAAACAGCCACCAAAGTACGCAAGGAACACTACCCCGCGCCTTTCGCCATGATCGATGTGTGGAAGCGCGGCGGCTCCGATATCCGGCAGCGGCTGAAGATCGAGGCGCGATCGGTCGCCACGCTGGCGAACACCCCCACCGCGAGAAATCTGATCAGGATCTTTTTTCTGCAGGAGCGCCTCAAGAACCAGGGCAGTGGCACAGACACAGGCATCAAGCATGTTCATGTCGTCGGCGCTGGCGTGATGGGAGGTGACATTGCCGCCTGGGCCGCCCTCAAGGGATTCGACGTCACCTTGCAGGATCGCGAGATGAAATTCATCCAGCCTGCGCTGGATCGTGCCCGCGCAATGTACGAGAAACGGCTGAAGACGCCGGAGAAGGTTGCCGCGGCCATGAAGCGCCTGCGCGCCGACGTCGAGGGTAACGGAGTCGCTTCAGCCGATCTGGCGATCGAGGCGATCTACGAGAACGCGCCAGCCAAGCGTGAACTCTATGGCCGGATCGAACCCCGGTTCCAGGCGGACGAGATTCTTGCCAGCAATACCTCGAGCATCCCGCTGGATCAGTTGCGCGACGGGCTCAAGGCCCCACAGCGGTTCCTCGGCCTGCACTTCTTCAACCCGGTGGCGCAAATGCCCCTGGTCGAGGTGGTCCGCCACGACCAGCTCGATCCGGCAGTAGAGAAGCGCGCGCTGGCGTTCTGCAAGGCCATCGGCAAGTTGCCGGTAGCGGTCAAGGGCACTCCGGGCTTTCTGGTCAACCGTATCCTGATGCCCTACCTGCTTGAGGCGCTGCGCCTTTACAGCGAGGGTGTGCCTGGTCCGGTACTGGATCGCGAGGCCAAGAAATTCGGCATGCCCATGGGGCCGATCGAATTGGCCGACACCGTCGGCCTGGATGTCTGCGCCTCGGTCAGCAAGGAGCTGGCGCCCTTCCTCGGCCTGGAGTTGCCACCGGGCCTCGACGAAAAGCTCGAGGCCGGCAAGCGCGGCAAGAAGGATGGCCAGGGCCTGTATGTCTGGCAGGAGGGCAAGCCGCAAAAGCCCGAAGTGGAACAGGACTATGTTATGCCCCCGGACCTGCAGGAACGGATGATCCTGCCGATGGTCAACGAGGCCATCGCCTGCCTCGACGACGGCGTCGTCGACGACGCCGACCTGCTCGATGCTGGCGTGATCTTTGGCACCGGCTTCGCGCCGTTCCGCGGCGGCCCGATCCAGTACGCGCGCGCTGAAGGCGTGGACAAACTCAAGCTGAAACTGCAGCAACTGGCCCAACGTTACGGAAAACGCTTCAGCCCCAAAAATGGCTGGGATCAC
>Ga0307375_10000176_pt1 | contig 86818 bp, 105 predicted proteins | sample TR1MG_FD_202531 | JGI IMG/M metagenome (GOLD analysis project Ga0307375, IMG submission 202531) | Soil microbial communities from Risofladan, Vaasa, Finland - TR-1 | ecosystem: Environmental > Terrestrial > Soil > Coastal area > Acid sulfate soil | place: Finland: Risofladan, Vaasa | collected... | reverse complement strand
GTAACGTAACGGGTGATCTCACTGGTGCTGTTACCGGGAATGTAACGGGTGATGTTACGGGTAACGTAACGGGTGATCTCACTGGTGCTGTTACAGGGAATGTAACGGGGAATGTGATTGGAAATTTAACCCCTACAGCGGAGATTTTTACTGTGACTCCTGTTGCGGATGTTTCGGGTTCTTTGAATGATACGTATTTTACATTTAGTTCAAGACGTATTGCTTACTACGTATGGTATAACGTAAATTCTGCGGGATCGGACCCCACCATAGCGGGAAAAGTCGCTGTTCCTGTTGCTCTTGCTACCGATGCGACTGCTGCGACTGTTGCGACTGCTACTCAGGCAGCTATTGATGCTTTGTCTGATGTAGGAGCTACGGATGATACGGGTTCTCTTACAGTTACCCTGACAGAGGGTGGTGCCACTACTGCTCCTGTTGACACAGGAGCAACTGGTTTCGCTTTCTCTGTGACTACTGCGGGAGTTGGCGGGTCTGCTAGTGTTGGTACTGATGTAGCGGGGGTTGTAACCGCTCCTAGTTATACGGTTTCCGAATTAGCAGGAATTCCAGCTACTACTAACACTCGTAAAATAGTTTGGTGCTCCGATGGTGATGCTGGAAGTGCTTGTCTTGCGATATCCAACGGAACGAATTGGCTACGAGTTGCTTTAGGTGCGGCTGTTGCTACTTCATAGTAATTAGTTTAGATTTTGGTTGAAGGAGAGTGTATAATATGCACTCTCCTTATAAATAAAGATATGAGGTATGGTATATGGTTAAGCATACGAGTGCGGGGAATTTGAAATGTAAAGTAATGAGGGTGACTACAGCGTATATAGGTAAGATATTCGGAAATTTAGTTGGATCTATTGTATTACCGGAATATACGGCACAGGAATTGCATAATATGATATCGGAAGATAATCTAGGTAAGATTGTAATATGCTCAGATGGGAATCATGGAACTAGTTGTTTAGCTAGGTTTAACGGGGTAAGTTGGAAAATAATTGCTATAGAGGATGATATAATCTCTTCTATAGATTGAGGTATAAAAATAATGCCGAATAAGTATGAAATGATTGATAAAACCATAAGTAATTTGTATAAGATCGCGGATAAATCTTATACAAATTACTCAGACTTGTTGGAGGAGTTTAATATATTGGATTTGAATGATATTCAAAAATTATCTCCTGCAAATATTGAACAATTGTTCAAAAAAACTAACAATATATTAAAAGGTAAAGCGAGCATGGGTAAGAAAACATATGGCGGTAAGGAATTTGATGTAGAATTAGAGAAATTATTATTTAGACAGGCTGTCAAGTTAGCGGCGGAGGAAGAACCCCCTAAAGAAGAACCCCCTAAAGAAGAACCCCCTAAAGAAGAAGCTCCTAAGGAAGAAGCTCCTAAGGAAGAGGAAACTGAGCAGGTAGAGGGAAAGAAGATTGAGGATATTGTGAAAGATCAACAGATTGCATTAATGGATAAATTTAATGCGGTTAAATCCTTTAAGCCAGGTAGATCTGAAGCTATTAACTTCAGAAATGCTATCAGTGAATTGATCAAAGTGTCCGAAGATACCGTTAAGATCATCAATGATTATTATGCTAAAGAACTTGGCGGCACTGAGGAGTAATTATAAACTTAATACCTTATGGAGTAGTCATGAATCAATTAAAGTCAATAGAAGAAAAAGCAAGTTATTTGTATGAGGCTAATAGAGCGTATAGGGAGGGTAATCCTATAATATCGGATGATGTGTATGATTACCTTGAGCGAGAGGTAAGAGAATTAGATCCTGATAATGAAGTTCTAAGTAAGATTCGAGATCATGATTTTGGGGTAACGAAGAAATTAACTATCGCTATGGGTAGCCAGGATAAAGCTCGTAATTTAGAGGAGATGGGTAGATTTTATAATAGGATTGATAGTAATGATCTTATATGTGCTTCTGAGAAATTGGATGGAATGAGTTTTGAGTTGACCTATAAGCATGGGAATTTTGTTAGTGCTATTTCCAGGGGGGATGGAGAATACGGTGTTGATTATACCTCCATCATGATCGGTGCGAAGGATATCCCCCCTAAGATATCTTATGGGGGAACACTTATTGTTCGAGGGGAGGTTTTAATACTTAAAAGTGAGTTACCTTTATTAAATAAAGAGCTTGAAGCTGAGGGTAGAGATACCTATATTAATACTAGAAATGGTGTATCAGGGATTGTTAAGACTTTGAAGAATGTTAGATATTCTAAATATATCACTTTTAGAGCATTTAACGTAATAAAAATAGATTAGGAGTGAAATATTGTACAAAAGTAGTCTTCGCAAGTATAGAAGAAAAAAAGAGGATGATTTAGAACCCTTGAAAAAAGTTCCGGATTATATCAATCAGAAAAAGAGAGGATCTTTTTCTGCGGATAAACATACGGCTTTGAATGTAAATCGAATTTATTTTGTGGATGAAAATTATGATCGATTGATAATATCCTCAGAAGAGGTGCGAACGGGAGGAGATCTTACAAGATTCACAGGTCAATTACCCTTTATTCCTGAGCGGGGGGATATTTTGTCAAATGATGATTTCTCTCGAAGATTTGAAGTTATCCGAAGACATATGGTTCCTCAACTCTCAACAAATATTCCTCCGAAAATTTATATAGTGATGAAAGAAATTAAAGTGTAAAATTTTCTAGAGTTAAATCGAATATATAGTATAAGTCAAATAAATTTAAAAGGAGATTAAAAATGAAATTCTTTAAGGGGATTATAGATTATATTAAAAGAAATATATTATTCATGGGTTATCCTGATCTCACTAATTTGAAACCCTCAGAACTTGATGTAGAAGTACTTAAGGGAGACATAACAGAATTATCCGGAGACATAACAGAATGATCCGGAGACATAACAGAATTATATGGGAATATATGGGAATATATCATAGAGATTCATTGATAACTCAGCTACAAAGGAGTATTATGGAAGAACTATTGAGCAATGTCCGGATGAGATGTTATATACTATGTCCTTTGATTTTCCTTTAGAGTGTGAGAATATCAATTTGAATGGATACAAGGGTCTTTTGATTTACGAGAGTGATGTGGAAGCCTTAAGTTAATGGTCACCGGGGGGACTGAGGGATATAATTCATTATTTGTAACAGAGATAAATATTATAACCTTCCTCTCCTTGGATTAAAAGGTAAGGGGGATTAAACAAATGGAAGAAAATACAGTACTAAAACAGGCTAAAGCCAATCTGGAGCAATTTTTGCAAGAGAACCCTGATATGATTAAATATCAAAGAGAAATAGATTTAGCTTTAATGGGGATTGATGACGCTGCTTTGAGAGTAAGTGTTCTTATGAGTAAGATTTCAAATAATATGTCTGAAATTAGAGGTTTGTCTGTGGAGTTGGCTAATCAGTTATCCAAGGGGTTACCTAAAGAGTTAAAATAGGTCTCCAATAGTTGCGGATTCTAAGAAATAGATTAAATTAAGGAGCAATAAAATGTTAAATAAAGAAAGAATAAAAGCACAATTAATATCAGATGATAAAAAACAAATAAACGTTCACAATGGTATCACAGGATTGCATCATAACGTTTACGGTGATTTCAAAAACGTTATGATGCAATGTATCAAGATTATATGGTTCCGTATCACCAAAATTATCCGGAGATATATCAGGATTAACGGGAACCATATCACCAGGATTAGGGGGTGATGTATCAAGATTATTCGGAGATATATCAAGATTATATGGTTCCGTATCACCAAAATTATCCGGAGATATATCAGGATTAACGGGAACCATATCACCAGGATTAACGGGAACCATATCACCAAAATTATGGGGTGATGTATCAAGATTATTCGGTTCCATATCATCAAGATTAACGGGAACCATATCATCAGATTTATATGGAGATATATCAAGATTAACGGGAACCATATCACCAAAATTATCCGGAGATGTATTGGATTTATCCGGGGATATAACAGGTATTGAGGGTGATGTAAAAGAAATAATAAATATTTTAAAAGGAGAGCAATAGGGTGGATCAAATAAAAAGTCTTGAGGAAAGGTTTAAATACCTAGAGAGTTTGGGCTTCAAGACTCCTGAACATGGGTTAATAAAGGTTGAGAGTATTGAAGACACTTATCAATACTTTATTGATAAGAGGGGTTCCCTTGATTATGGGATAGATGGTATTGTTTTCTCTATAGATGATATGGAAAAAATGGAATCCTTGGGAGTGTTGAATGAGAAACAAAAACCAAAAGGTCAGATAGCGTTAAAATTTCCAACTTCAGTGCACTATACCAAAATTCTAGATGTTGAGCTCAGCTTTAAAGGTACACAGGATATCAGTCTTGTGGCGCATATTGAGCCTGTTGAAATAGATGATACTACGATTAGGAAGGCGAGTCTAAAAAGCTATAGGTGGGCTATTGATAATAAAGTATCAATAGGTTCGGTGGTGGGGGTGATAAAAGGGGGGGATATTATTCCTTGTATTACTGAGGTTATAAATACAAATATAAATTCTTTGTATGTTCCTTTTCCCATCCTTTTAAAATGCCCACATTGTGGAGGAGAAATTAAAACGGATGATACCCAATTATATTGCGAAAATGATATGTGCAATGCTAAGGAGGCAGCTAGGATCTCTAAATTTTTGAAAATTATCAAGGTAAAAGGTCTAGCCTACAAAACTTTATTGAAATATGTAAATGTGGGTGTAGGCTTATGTCATTTTTTAGCTAAGAATTGGGATGAGATTGAGAGAATGATTAAAGTGGATTCTAGAATATCTTTAGTGATATGGGATAGGATTAGAAAATCTTTAGAGGAGTAATAAAATGTTAAATAAAGAAAAGATAAAAGAGCAGTTAATATTGAATGTTAAACAACAAGTAAATGTTCATGATAATATCATAGGATTACATTCCAATATTTATGGTGATTTCAAGAATGTTAAGGGTAACATAACAGGATTATATGGAAACATATCAGGATTATCCGGAAACATGTTACCCTGTTTGTATGGAGACATATCCGATATATCCGGGGATATAACAGGTATTGAGGGTGATGTAAAAGAAATAATAAATATTTTAAAAGGAGAGTAATAAAATGTTAAATAAAGAAAGAATAAAAGCACAATTAGATGGGGGTAAACCAATAGATGTTCCTAAGCAGGTGGGTATCCATATAATATCAGAATGTCAGGGGGGTATATTAGTTGATATACCTTTGGAGGGTCAGGGTTGTGTATTAGATAATGATGCTGATATAGTTATTTTGGAGGAACAATAAAAATGCCACTATATGGGTATGAATGTACATTTTGTGATTTCAAGTTTGAACTGCGGAAGAATATGTCGAAATCGGATGATACAGAGTACTGCCCACAATGCGGGTCGGAATGTAATAAGTTGATATCCGGAGGTAGCGGATTCATTTTAGAAGGTAGCGGATGGGCTAAAGATGGATATTCAGATTCTCACAGTAAAGGGGGGAGCCACGAATGAATCTAGCTAAATTTTTAGATAGTATATCCATTACTGCTGCGGGGGAACTTACCTTTCAGCAATTCATTGATGAGGGGTTTGATACTTTGTATAAGATAAATGAAATGTCTATCGATCAAATGGCGAGTTCGGGCAAATCTAAGAATAGAATATTGGGAGAGAAGACTGCTGAGAAAATATATAATAGTCTACATTCGGCAAGGGTAAGATTATTATTAGAGTTCTCGGATTTATGGATAAACAAATTGGACGATTCTCCTCCACAAGAAGAGGAGAATAATGAGCTCTTAATGAATGTGCGGGGTAAGAAGTTACTTTTCACTGGGGAGGGGCCTTTTTCTAGAGCAACATTAACGGCGATCTTGAAAAGGAATAATGCAATTGTTCAATCCTCTCTTACAAAAGAAACTGATATTTTGATTTTGAGTAATTTGGATAGTACTTCAAGTAAGGCTAAGAAGGCTAGAAAATATGGTACAAAAATGATTACTTACGAGGATGTTTTTGGAGGGCAGGTGTAAAATTTTTAAGAGCCAGATCAAATATATAGTATAAACCAATTAAAAACTTAATATGAGCAATAAAATGACAAATAAAGAAAAGATAAAAGCACAGTTAGAATTGGATGTTAAACAACAAATAAACGTTCACGATGGCATCACAGGATTACACCTCTTTATATATGGGAATTTCAAAAACGTTAGAGGTGATGTATTTAAATTATCCGGAGACATAACAGGATTATCCGGAACCGTATCATCAGGATTGTTCGGGGATATAACAGGATTATTCGGTAACATATCAGAATTATGGGGTAACATATCAGGATTGTTCGGAGATATAACAGGATTATCCGGAGACGTATCAGGATTGTTCGGAGATATAACAGGATTATTCGGAACTGTATCATCAGGATTGTTCGGAGATATAACAGGATTATTCGGAGACATAACAGGATTATCCGGAACCGTATCATCAGGATTGTTCGGGGATATAACAGGATTATTCGGTAACATATCAGGATTATCCGGTAACATATCAGGATTATTCGGTAACATATCAGGATTATCCGGTAACATATCAGGATTATCCGGAGATATATCAGGATTATCCGGAACCGTATCATCAGGATTGTTCGGGGATGTTACCTACTTATCCGGGGATATAACAGGCATTGAGGGTAATATAGAGGATATAATAGATATTTTAAGAGAGGAGTAATAAAGGGTGTAAAATTTTTTAGATTCAAATCGAATATATAGTATAGGCTCTTAAAAACTTAAAATTAAGGAGATTAAAAATGAGTAATGTAATAACAAGTACGGCATCAATTATTGATCATGTTCGATCCAAAAAGAATATCAAGGTAGCATTTGTAAAGAAGAATGGCGATGATCGAGTAATGAATTGCACTTTGGATTTTGATCGTATCCCAGAATTTCATCATCCTGACGATTCAGAGAAGGAAGTAGACCCTATGGAGGAGAAGGATAAAACTTATCTGAAGGTTTATGATTTAGAGAGCCATGGTTGGAGGAGTATCCCTTTGAGGGGGCTTAATTGGTTAAGTGTGGATGATGAGAAATATGAAATGAGCTTGGATTCTAAACAAAATCCTCAAATTCTAAGATAAAGGAGAATAGAATGACCGGAAAGGAAAAATTGATTCAAGAAGCTGAAATAAGATATATTAAATACCTAACCTCTAAGGAGATTAGACAGTTAACATGTACGGAGGTAGAGCATCTCTCCGTACATGAAATTAAAGCTCTATCCCCATTCCAAATAGGTTTTTTCAATTCGGAACAAGTGAAATATATGAGTTGTGAGTTTTTCAGATTTGTGGGAAGGGATCAACTGAAGGTGTTTGTTGATAGGCATATATCGGATTTAACTCCCATTCAATTAGAGGCATTGATTGATTTACAATCAGACATCCTCACGAAAAAGAATGTGCGGATGTTAACTATACCACAGATATCTGAGTTGGATGAGGCTCGATGTGAAGTACTATGTCGAATAATGGAGATCCCAGAGGGGGGAATAAAAATGGCTGAATCAAATATAACAATTAATGGCCATACACTTAATGATCTTGAAGTTCGAAAAGGGTTGGGAGATATGTGTAAGGTGTACATTGAGAATACTAAAAGTATAAAGGAGTTAATTGATGGGGGGAAATAATGAGGATCTCAAGCGAAAGACATTAATGGAGGATATTCAGAGTAAATTATATAAATTCGCAAAGGAGATATATAAATTAATGGAGCAAGGTATTGGGGCAAAAGAAGGATTTGAGGAGGATATCATAAATTATCTTGAGGATTTAATAGAGGATAATATTATTCAGGATTTCCGATTAATGGAATTGATTGTGTATCCAAGCCCTATTACCTCTATAAGTGTCATGTTGTCACTAGGAGATCCGGAAGGAATATTTTCTGAATTTCATGTGGGAGCAGGTTACACTAAAAATAACCCTATTTCATGTGGATGTAGTATACTCTAAAAATAATTTTTAAATAGGGTGTAAAATTTTTCTTCTTAGAATCGAATATATAGTATAGAATAATTAAATATTTTAAAGGGAGAGTAATAATAAATGCTAAATAAGGAAAAGATAGGAATACATCCTTGAATCGAGCTTTATGAAATATTACTGAGAAAACGGCTGAATTAAAGCAAAATTAAAGTTAACCTTGAGGAAGATACGAGGAAATGGGATATTTTCCTCGTATCTCGGAGGCATGAAAAATGCAAGTTAAAGATTATGTAATAACAAAAGTTGTAAATGGAATCAATCATGGGACAGTAGAAATATGTAATTCCTCAAATTTGCTTGACTCCATAAGAGAGTATTTCAAGGATACATCAAAATTGAGATTTTCTCAGGAGGAGAGTAATAAGATTTATATCACGGATGAGAAATATGTTTTAGCGTATGTTTGTACTTGGGGAGAGCCTAAGACGGCTACGGTGTTGACTTTGGAGGATATAGAAAAGATATCTGATTTCATTATGTCCGAAGATCCGGCCTTATTAACTGTGACAGACTCCGATTGGATAAGGTATTTAATTTCTGAGGCTATACGAAAGATAAAAGGCGTCAATTTTCTAGAGGGGGAAGAAAAAGAAATAAGGGGCATTAAATTCTTTGAGGGGAGGGTATAGATGACAACATATAAAGAATCAGGTGTGAATATTGAGGCGGGGGATGATTTTTCAAAGTATATTTACAAAGCTATACAATCCACTTGGGTAGATTCGGGGTGGAGAAAAATGATCACATCCCTTGATGATTTTTCGGGATTGAGATATGTGGATATTTCAAATCTGGATAATGTTGTAATGGGTATGAATTTTGATGGGATTGGCACGAAGGTTAATATTGCGGAAGCTTTGGGAGATTTTTCAACCCTAGGTTATGATCTTGTTGCCATGGTGTGTGACGATGCTATAATTCGGGGGGCAGAGCCGGTGCTAATGGGGTCAATCATAGATCTGAATCATATCCCTTTGAATTATCATTCTCAGTTAAAGGATTTGATCAAAGGTTATGTGGAAGCTGCAAAAGTAGCAAATGTCCAAATCATAAATGGGGAAGTAGCGGAACTTGGAAGCAGAGTCCAAGGGTCCGGACCTTTAAATTTGAATTGGGGGGCCGGGGTAATATGGTTTGCTAATAAGGATAGATTTCAATCGGGAAAGAATATCGAAGTTGGGGATACTGTAGTTTTGTTTAAAGAGGAGGGATTCAGATCAAATGGTATATCCCTGGTAAGAAGAATATTTGTAGTAGAGTATGGAGCTTTTGTCACGGATAGAGAAGGATATCTTGAAAAAATGTTGACTCCTTCTCGAATATATACTCCAGCTATAGTAGAAATGACCGGGGGTGTTTATGGAGAGGTTAAGGTAAATATTTCAGGTATGGCGAATATCACGGGGGGAGGTTTACCTGGTAAATTAGGAAGGATGATGAAACCCTCAGGGTTAGGCATTGATTTGAATGACCCCTTTGAGCCTCCTGATATTATGTTAGAATTTCAGGAGAAAGGGGATGTTAAAAGTAAAGAAGCCTACCGAACTTGGAATATGGGTAATGGGTTTGCGGTGGTTACAAAAGATCCTGATAAGGTTATTGAGCTTGCCAAGAAGCATGGTATCGAGGCCAAAATCGGAGGAAATGTCATTGATAGCAAAATAATAAAGATAAAAGATAAGGGGGCGTTTAGTAAGAATAAAACGTTACTCTTTCCTTTGGAGGAATAGAGATGTATAATTATTTAATCAAATGCCTTAGAATTTATATTTGGAATATCCTGCAATACATTAATCGAAAGTTCCTAAAAACATATTCTTTAATTGAGGATTGCGCCAGATGCAGAGATTGTGGTAGAAATGTCCATGATTATGATATCTCAAATGAGGTATGGTTAAAAGTTATAGGTAGATCTGACGGAGTTTGGTGCTATGATTGTTTTTGTGATAGGGCGGATAAAAGCCTTGGATTTGAATGGCGATTAAAAACTAGTAAGATTAATCTTTAAGGCGGATAAGAATGGAAATTATAAATGAAGTAATTAGAAATAAATCTAATTGGGATTTTGAGAAGAAGAATAATATTGTTGAGGATATAAGGAATGATATTAAGAACATCTTAGATAATTCCTCATCTATCACGGATTTAAGATCATCAATATATGATTATTTGTATCTATATATTAATAACGGGAGCTTATTGGAGTTTAATATCCCTTTGACCCTTTATTCAAGAGGATGGGTCAAAATCATTGTGGTATTTAAATTGCAATCTAATCCTAAGAAAGAAATAACCTTGACTATTAAAAAAGGAGATAAATAAAATGATTAATAGGTATACACATAAAGAAATGGGGGATATCTGGACTGAGAAGAACATGTATAAGACCTGGTTAGAGGTTGAATTGGCGGTATGTAAAGCTTGGGTTGAATTGGGGGAGCTACCACAGAAAACATACAATGAAATTTACGATAAAGCTAATTTTGATGCGAATAGAATTGAAGAAATTGAAAAAGACGTGAAACATGACGTTATTGCATTTCTCACTAATGTATCTGAGTATGTAGGCCCTGAGAACTCAAGATTTATACATAAAGGGCTGACATCCTCAGATATTTTAGATACTTCTTTAGCTATGAGGATGAATCAATCTATAAGTATCATAGTGAGTAAGATCCGAGCTTTAATGGAGGCGGTCAAAAAGAGAGCATATCAATATAAGGATACTATAATTATGGGTCGATCTCACGGTATGCACGCGGAGCCCACAACTTTTGGATTAAAACTTGCAAGTTGGTATGCCGAGATTGAAAGAAGTTTACAAAGAATATATTCCGTTTGGGAGAGTATATGTTGTGGTAAGATATCCGGTGCAGTGGGTACATATGCACATATACCAATGGAATTAGAAGTGTTTACATTAGATATTCTAGGTTTAGAGTGTCCCAAAATATCTAATCAGATCTTACAAAGAGATCGTCATGCTGAATGTATCACCGCATTGGCTATTGTGGGGGCTTCTCTTGAAAAATTTGCAACGGAAATTAGACATTTGGCACGAACAGAGATTCATGAAGTGGAGGAACCTTTTACAAAAAACCAAAAAGGCTCCTCGGCTATGCCACAAAAGAGGAACCCCATAAGATCCGAGAATGTATGTGGATGTGCGAGAGTTCTTCGGGGCTATGCCTTAACCGCGATGGAGAATGTAGCTTTATGGCATGAGAGGGATATCAGCCATTCATCGGCTGAGAGGATAATAATTCCGGACGCTTTCATTTTGTTGGATCATATGCTTTCCAAGATGATCAATATTGTGGGGAATATGGTGGTATATGAGGATAGGATGAAAAAGAATATGGAGTTATCTTCCTCAACCATATTAGCACAAAAAGTTCTATTATTTTTAGTGAATAAGGGGATGGCAAGAGATGTGGCATATAAAATAATTCAGAGTACGGCTATGGAGGCTATGCAATCAAATAAAAATTTCATAACTCTACTAAAGGAGAATAAATTAATAAATTCTTGGATAACTGAGGAGGATCTGAAACAATTTGATTATTCCAGTTATCTTATTAACGTGGATGAGATATTTAATAGAGTATTTGATGAGTGGGAGTAAATTATGGGTAAGAATTATCATAAAATTCAATCAATCTACAAAAGAGACGGAAAAGGGAAGTTTACTCCTGAGTATTCTCTACCCGAATTTGAATTGTTAAAGAATATTAAATGGTCTTGGACTGAAAAAGTAGATGGAATGTGTCTAAATACTAGGGTTAATATTGAAGAGTCCATTATAAATCATCAAGGAAAAACTGATAGGGCTATAATTCCGGATGAATTGCATAATAATCTAAATAAATTTTTTAAATCCAGACTACATTTAATATGTGATGTATTTAATCAAAGTAATATCGAATTTTTAATGGAGGGGTATGGGCCTAAGATACAAAATGGGGGAGGCAATTATAGGGATACGCAAGGTTTTGTTTTGTTTGATATCAAAGTAAATTATAATTTTTTGGATAGGGGTGATGTTGAGGGTATAGCAAATATGCTGAGTATGGATATAATTCCTATAGTAGGTTATGGATCATTAAATGAGGCTATAGAGTATGTTAAATCCGGATTTAATTCTACTTGGGGGTTATTTGAGGCGGAGGGACTAGTGCTACGTCCGAGTATTGAATTGAAAAGAAGGAATGGTGGGCGGATAATAACTAAGATAAAGCACAAGGATTTTATTTTATAAAGGAGATAACTATGTCAAAGATTGACGGTTTGGATATAGGTCAGAGGATTAAAAAGTATAAAATTTCACAAGAAAGGAATAAAATCAATTGAGTAAGATTACAATTTTTGTAGAAAGAGATGGGGTTATAAATTTAAATAGTGAAGCAGTCAATAAGAAAGAGGATCTTGAATTTAATCCTCATATTTTTGAATTGCTTAGAGCATTTAAGGAGCATGATTATAGAGTTATTGTGATATCGGATCAAAATGCTGTGGGATGCTATCTTGATCCTTTAAATCTAAATTTAGATATCATAAATATGCATGTGATGTATAAGATCTTGGGGGTGAAGGGGTAAATAGATAATCTCTATCAATGTGATCATGTTTTTAACATTGATTGTGAGTGTGCTATGCCAAATAACACCTTGATTCAGAAAGCTTTGAGCGATTATCCGGATATCGATATAGATAATTCTTTGATGATTGGGGAGAGTTGGAGGGCTATGAATGCGGCTTCAAGTTTAGGTATGAAAACTTGCTTCCTTATAAATGAATTACAGAATTTACATATGTGTGAGAAGGAGCCTGATTTTTGTATATCAGATGTATTGCAGGCTTCTAAATTAATTACAAAATATTTTGAGAATAAAAGGAAGTTAGATGATAAAAATTCTTAAGAGATATTTTTGGTATATTATATTATCTATGATATATGGGTCAGCATTGTATCTAATTCTAAACGGAATAAATTGGAGCTAAGAAAATGGAGGTATGTATTTTAAAATGAATATAATGGTAGTGGGTTCAGGGGCTAGAGAACATGCTATGGTTTGGGCCTTGAGGAAAGATTCTGAAGTAGGTAGAATAATTTGTGTTCCAGGGAATGCAGGTATATCTAAGGTTGCAAAATGTATAAAAGGAGATATTAATAATATTTCTGAGTTGTATAATATAGCAAAATATGAGGAAATAGATTTAACTATAATTGGTCCGGAATTACCTTTATCGTTGGGAGTGGTGAACTTCTTTAATGAAAGAGGGATGCAAATATTTGGGCCTTGCAAAGAAGTTGCTCAACTAGAGTCCAGCAAATGTTTTTCAAAATCTTTCATGCAGAGGCATAACATACCCACTTCGGATTTTAAGCAATTTGAAGATCCGATAGAAGCAAAGAAATATATTAAATTTATTAAAAACACATACGTTGTGAAAGCGGACGGATTAGCCTCTGGCAAAGGTGTTTTTATATGCCATAATGAATCCGAAGGTATTGATGCTATAAATAAAATAATGATGTATAAAAATTTTGGAGGTGATGCGGGTAAAAAAATCGTTATAGAAGATTTTTTAAAGGGAAAAGAAGTATCTTTAATGGTAGTTACGGATGGGGTTAATATTAAATTATTGGAGACTTCCGTGGACTATAAAGCATTGAGAGTAAATAATATTACGTTGAATACGGGTGGAATGGGTGCGTATAGCCCCTCTGAAATAATGGGTGGGAAGTTATCCGATAATATACTTAGAGATATAGTAATACCAACATTAGACAATATATATTTGGAGACGGGGAATAAATATAAAGGTGTATTATATTTGGGGTTAATGATTGATGAGGAAGGTATGCCTTTTGTTTTAGAATATAATGTTAGATTAGGAGATCCTGAGACGCAAGCATTATTAGTAAGGCTTGAAAGTAGTTTTTTAAAATTATGTTTAGCTACAATAAATGAAAATTTAAATGAGGTGGATATATTGTGGAAAAATACTCCATCGGTTTGTATAGTTGCTGCATCTAAGGGGTATCCTAATTGCTATGACATAAATAAAGAGATATTTGGATTGGAGACATTTAATGAATCTTTTAAATCTGTTGAGATATTTCATGGAGGTACGATTTTTGGAGAAGAGGGTAAAATATTAACCGGAGGTGGAAGAGTACTTTCAATTGTCTCAATAGGAGATTCTATAAATTCTGCCAAACAATTAGCATATGAAGCTATAAGAAGCATATATTTCGATGGTATGTTTTATATTGAGAATATAGGAACAATTTAAATTGGAGGTAAAATTATGTTTGATGATATTTTGAACAGAGAGCCGGAGTTAACCCCGGAACAAAAAAGAAGTCAGGAAATTTCCAGGATGAATGAGATGCGTAAACAATTCATATCATCTCTAATGAGTTTTGTTGAAAATGCAGTGGTATCCAAAAGGAAGGTGGTTGAAATCCCTATATATGCGGGATCAGAGGTTTCTAAATTGAGGCATATCATAAAGAGAATAGCCACGGGGTTTGGATATCAAATAAAAAATATGAAGAAGAGACATATCATCATTGAAAATACAAAATTTGTGATCAAAGTTATCCCTAAACCAAAGGATGTAAAATTATGAGAAGTTAAATCGAATATAATGTAAAGGAGGTAGTATAATGATCCCAGAAAAAGTCAAATATGACTTAAACAAATTAGTGTTCTCTAATCCTGATTTGATATATATCTTAGATGAGTTTATGAAGGGTTACCATGATATATATCTTGTTGGAGGATGTGTGAGGGACACCCTTATAGGTATGAAATGTAAAGATATTGATTTAGTAACGGATGCTTCTCCAGAGGAACTTAAGGAGATGTTCCCTGAGGCCAAATGTCACGGTCAATTTTTGATCACTGTGGTAAGAGGTGTTGAGATTGCTACATATAGGGAGGATATATTTAACACGGGTAAGGCTACGGAATGTAATGTTCGGAGAGTTCGAACGATTGAGGAGGATTTAGCAAGAAGAGATTTTACTTGCAATGCTATGGCATTTGATCCTATAGGTCAAAACATAGTTGATTTGTACGGTGGATATACATCTTGTCTTTTTAGAGAGTTATCCTTTGTGGGGAAACCTGATAGGAGAATTCAGGAATCTAATGCGAGGATTTTGAGAGCTTGTAGATTTGTTGCCGTATTAAATGGGAGCTTTGATATAGACACTTTAGAGGCCTTAAAGAGGAATGCTCATTTAGTGAACAATATTTCCAAAGAAAAGATCATGTTGGAAATAAAAAAGGCTATGAGTATCAAAAGAGCTTCAATGTTCTTCAAGGCTCTACATGCTATTGGAGCTTTACAATATATCTTTCCTTCCTTAGAGGATTGTGTGAATCAAGATGGCGGCCCGCATCATGCCGAAACGGTATTTGATCATTGTATGGAGGTGGGAGATGCTATTACCACAAAAAATTGGAGATTGAAGTTGGCCGGGTATTTGCATGATATTGGTAAGCCTCCTTGTGCTGAGATTGCAGCGGAAACAAATGCTTTGAGATTTAGGAATCATCCCGTAACGGGGGCAAAACTAGCAACCAAGGAGCTAAAGGATCTGAAATTCAGCAATGAGGATGAGGCTTATATCTCTAATCTGGTATTGTTACATATGACCTCCTTGAAAGAGGATTTCACCAAAAAAGCAGTAAAGAAGTTTATTAGAAAATTGAAAGAGAAGGATCTTAGCTATAAAGATTGGTTCAAATTGCGGATAGCGGATAGAAAGGGGAATCGAAAGAGCTTCAATTATACCTTCAGAGAGATTTACGATAGAGTGGGATTGATCCATGATATACTCAAGGAGAAAAATGTATTCTCATTAAAGGATTTGGCGGTTAACGGTCAAGATGTTATGAATATTCTTCATATTTTACCAGGGCCTTTGGTGGGGGCGGTATTGAAAGCATTATTTGAGGATTGCTTCAATAATCCTGAGCGTAATAACAAAGAATTTTTGTTGTATCGAATGAGTAACCTATCTGAGTTGATGTGCGATGATTTAAATTAACGGAGTAAATAATAATGGAAAATAAAAATATAGAAAAGATGAAGGAAGAAATCAAGAGTGTTATATTTGATATGTATTCTGAAGTTGAGGCCTCAGAGATATATGAAAGATTTTGTGAGGACTTGGAAGATCTGGGTTTTTTAGTAGAATCCTCCATTTTAAGTTCATATATGCCAGAGTCTGTGAAAAATAATTGGGGTACTTTGTCCCAGGAGTCTAAGGTGTCCGTCTATTTAACTATTTGCCATATAGTGGGTGCTATATTGTTGCAGGCACAAAGTAAAGACGCCCCAAATATACCTAAGAATCAGATAAATTAAGGAGTTAATAATTATGAGTCAAGAAAAAGGTAGAGAGCAAGTATTTCAATTGGGGGTTAATTATATCAATGGATATATAGATAGAGAATTTCAAGGCAAATTTGAGGGTATGGAGTGGAATCATGATACCAAACTTAAGATGTTGGGAATTGTTCTAGATGGATATAGAAAAATGCGTTCTTCAGCGCCATTTTTGCATATAGTAGAGTATCCAAGAATATCAATCTACATGGATGTAGATAAATTAAAGATAAATGTTCAAGGTTGGGGGAATACTTGTAGGCATTGTCAATTATTAGGGTCTATGCAATATAATAAAGGTACATATTATGATATATATTATTGTAATCCTAATCATTTAGTAGGGGGGGAGATTGATTTAAAGATAAGATATGGAGATAATCCGGAAGAAGTATATCTTAGAGAAGTTAAGTATGCTCAAGATTGCGGCCTTAAATGGAGGGCTGCTGTTCAGTTATTCAACAATAGGGCTGATATCTTGATTATCAATCCTTATGATCTTAGTTCAGAGATTGAATATAAGAAGGAAAGGAAATAAATTATGGGAGATCCTAAAAGATCTATTTCTCGGTTCGATAGCAAAGGAGCTGTCACAAGTAATGCAGTAACTATTAAATCTATTCCTAAGATGGGGAAGAAAGATGAATCTTTTGATGCTTTACTTGCGGAACAATCTAAAGCAGCCTCATTAAAGACTGATAAATTATTAAAGAAAGTTAAATCAAAACCTACTCCAAAACCTACTCCAAAACCTACTCCAAAACCTACTCCAAAACCTGAGGGGGAAATCATTGAATCAATGGATGATATAGATCTATCTTTCTTAGGTTTGGATTCCTCATCGGAAAAAGAATATGATATGGAATCCGCTATTCTCAAGGAGGAGGTGGATAATATAGTAAAAAATCCATCTAAACTTGAGTCTTCTGATGAGAACGTAATTTCAGAGGCCATTAAACCTTCGGAGCCATATGTGAAACAATATTATTATAATGAACCTAATCAAGAGAATTTCGAGTTAAAGGTTGCACCACTCAAAGATATTTGTATAACTCTACCTTCAGGGGGTAGGCGAAATGCAAATGTTCAGATCTTTCATTTATTTAAGGAATCATCATTATGGAGGGAGGTTCTAAATCAAATTAAGAAATCCGGAGGCGAAGTACGTTGGATATATAAAGATTCTTTGTTAAGTAAGATTTTTATTCATGCCTTAGAGGATATATATGCTTGTGATAATTCGGCTTATATGGAATGTCTTCCATATTTACATGTTATAAAGAAAAATAAAAAATATGTGATAGTCTTGGCCTCAATTATTTTTCTTTATTTAGGTATACCTTGTTATGTAGTATGTGAGGTATCTGATTTCAATCGGGGAAACATAGAGGATATATTTTTGGTAGGGGTGGATATAATAGAGGCCATAGAATAATTAAGGATACGAGGAGTTATGAAGATTATATTTGGTAAAAAGGCGAATTATCCAACTTTTCATTTATTGAAATTGGATTTAGAGCCTAAAGGTTTAAGGAAAAACTTTGATTATTTGTATTATGATTTGCAGACAAAAGAAGGGTACGAAGAATTTAAAGCCAGGGGCTTTACTGATTTAGAGTATCAAGATTTTTTAGTTAGTATAAAAGATATTGAATCAAAGTTACCAATAATTTTAGAGGAGGATTAATCATGATAAATAAAGAAAAGATAAAAGCACAGTTAAAAATAGAGGATAAACAACAAATAAACGTTCACGATGATATCACAGGATTACATTCCAACGTTTGTGGAGATTTCAAAAATATTAGAGGCGATGTATCAAGATTAACGGGAACCATATCATCGAGATTATCCGGAGACATAACAGGAGTATATGGGGATATCTCAGGCTTATCCGGGGTCTTATCATCAGGATTGTTCGGAAATATAACAGAATTATCGGGAAAGATATCTTCAAAATTATCGGGAGATATCTCAGGCTTATCCGGAGATGTAACAGGAATATTCGGTAAAATATCATCAAATTTATATGGTAATGTGTCGATAGGTTTATCAGGGGATATAACAGGTATTGAGGGAGATATAGGGGATATAATAAGAATTTTAGAGGAGTATTAATCATGATAAATAAAGAAAAAATAAAAGCACAGTTAAAATTTAATACTAAGTCACAAAAAAATGTCCATGATAGTATTATAGGATTACACCATAATATTTACGGTGATTTCAAGAATGTTACTGGGGATGTATCGAGAATATCCGGAATTATATCATCAAGATTATCCGGTGATATATCAGGATTATTTGGAACCATATCCTCGGACTTATTCAGCAATGTATCAAAATTATACGGTAATATAACAGGTTTGTATGGAAAAATATCATCAGATTTGTATGGAGCCATATCTTCAGAATTATATGGAGACATAACAGGATTATATGGAGACATAACAGAATTATCCGGAGACGTAACAGGATTATCCGGAGACGTAACAGGATTATCCGGAACCATATCGGGATTATCCGGGGATGTATCAAGATTATCCGGGGACATATCAGGATTATATGGAGATATATCATTAGGCTTATCGGGGAATATAATCGGGTTATCCGGAGATGTTTCCGGTATTGAAGGTAACATAGAAGATATAATAAAAATTTTAGAGGAGGATTAATCATGATGGACAATTTTAAGAAGAGTATAATGTTAACACCAGATGCTATATTTGATAATCTTATGGAGGATATGAGTTTAGATGATATGCAGAGGGTATTTAGAGATTATGATAAACTATCAAATATCTCAACAAAGGAAATATTTGATAATGGAGGCAAGTATTCTGTTGTAGACATTCCGAATTCATTATTTGAATTTATGATGAATAAGCTTTTAATTTCAGAGGGACAGATAAAGTTGGCTTCTCATATGCATGTATTCAATAAGACGATGGAAGTAGTATTGTGCCTTCCTATTAGCCAATATAACAAGAATATCTATGAATATAGGATTATATTGTCAAATAATAAAGCAAAGCTAATAAATCAAATAAATCAAATAGCGGATGAGCTGAAATTATTATCGGGTATAGAGTTGGGAGAATAATCAAATGATAAATTTGAGTAGTATAAATAAAAGTTTGATAACCTCAAAGAATGATTTTAATTCTTGGGCGGGGGAGATCTTGGAATTGAGTAAAGTTCAAGGAGGATCTACTTTGGGGTTTGATATCGAGACTAACGGTAAGATTTTTCCGGATACAGAGTTGGCGGGATTTTCCCTGTATAGTAGAACTCTATCTAAAGCTTGTTATGTGCCCATACATCATATAGAGACAACTATATCATATAATGTTTTTTTAAGTGATATAAAATCCAGCCTCCAATTATTATTTGATACTTCCTTAATTACGGTGCATAATGGGGTATATGATTTCTTGTTAATGAATAAATTAGGGTACAAGTTCAATAAGGTATTCTGTACCTATACATTAGCGAATATGCTCCAGTTCATTAATCTGGGTTTGAAGGAGCTTTCTTTGGAGTTTGGGTTGATCAAGTATAATGAGGTTATGACATATCTAAAATTAATGGGTCTATTGGGATTTCCGGAAGATCATTATGATTTCTCGGATATTGATATCACTTCAAGTAAAGAAGCATTTGATTACGCGGTCAATGATTCAATATTTGTGGTTCATTTGGCGGAGATTTTGTTCAACAAATATTATGAGTTGATTGGCAATGGAAATTTAGTACGATTCAATCTAGACTCCCAGTTCAATACCATGCTGCTATTAGCTGAAACATCTACTTCAAAAGGATATTATGTAGATAAGAATTATCTGGATGTTTTCATAAAGCAATTTGGCACGGAACTTGAATCAAAAGAGAAAGAGCTCATGGACAAAGTTAGAACTTTTATGGGGTGGGCAGTTTCGGAGGATAACATGAAATCAATCTCAGCGGGGGTATGATTATGGCCAAGAAAACTTTAGCTGATTTGAAGGATGCATTTAAGGAGGAGCCTCTAAAGAATGTTAAGATAGATGGGGTTAAGAAGAAAGTACCTAAATGGAACATGGATTCAAGGAATTTAATGATCAACTTATTCTTCAATGTTCTGAAGGAGAAACATAGAACGGCTGCGGATAAGTTGCCGAGTATAAATGCTGATGCTTTGGATAAAATGAGAAATCCAATAGCTCAAGAGGTCATTAAATTTCGTTCGGATACAAACTTATTAAATAGCTTTAAGAATGTGGGTTCCTATGTCCATTCTAATAGAAAATATGGGTATTCGGATGAATGGGATAGAGCTAATATAAAATATAATATGGTGGGGTTTGACAATGTTGAGCGAATTTATCCAGTGGCTAAAGAGAGTATTCCTCTAAGTGCTAATAAGAAGGTTAGGAAGGCTTTTGTAATTCCAAGAAGCCATTTGATTTTTGAGGATCATCTAAAGGATGATATACGAAAAATTTTAGACAATTTGAAGGAGTAGTATTATGGATAAGAAATGTAGATTTTGTGGGGAAAAGGCTAATGTTTCAGGGTTATGTGATGATTGTCATGATTGCATTAGACATTTAGAAGAGATTATAAATGTTAACCCTAGAGAGGCTATCAAATATTTAGAGGTGAAACTAGCCTATGCTAAGAGAATGCGAGCTAATAGATATATGTCAAAGGAGGTGTAAATTATGGGGGAGGATAGAAAAACATATCCTACTAAGATTTGGCTTTCTTTTGATTGGAAGCAAGCTGAAATGTATTTCTTATGTTTATTTAGTAAGGATAGTGTATTGAAACAGGCCTTATATTCTCAGGATTTTCATAGCTATGTTGCAAGTTTGCTGGATAACATTTCTATTGAGGATGTAAATCCAACTAATCGGGAGATAGCTAAGGCGATAAGTTTTAATTTGATATATTCGGGATTTAATGCCAAGATCACTATGGCAAATATCCTGAAGAAGAGACCTGATTTGAATGAGGATCAGGTCTCAGATATGCTAGATAAATATCAGAGCACCTTCTTCTGTTTGTTTAATTGGGTTAAGAAATCGGTTCTGGATTGGAGGGATAATGCGGGGTATATGACATATTTCATGGGGGCTAAAAAATTTATACCTATCCCAAAATATGTCACTGCGGATTGTGATCCTGATAAATTATTATACACTAAGCAAGGCCGTTTGTGTATAAATACTTTTGGTCAAAATTCTGTGGGGCTTCTATTAAAGTCGGTATGCTCAAAAATTTTTAGTAATGCTTTATTAAGGGAAAAGACAACTCAATATATTCCTTTGTTTGACTCCCTTAGTTTTTTGGCTGATACTGAAAACTTAGATTATATTCTGAGAGCTGTGGATGAGTATGCTACTCCAATTATAACACATGATGGTTTTGAGATTAGTATGAAGGTGGATTGGTCCATATCGGATAAATCCTGGGGGGATCTAAAGAAATTTGAGTATGTCAACGAGTGTAAAAATAAATTATATTATCAATGGGATATCGTATGAATAGATTATTGAATTTTAAGCAAAAAGAGGATAAGAGGTACACTCCTTCTGAGAATAGTCAGGGGGATAAGATTGTTAAAGTAAAGAATTTGCTTAAAGGGTTAGGGGTTGAGTATAGAATATGCAATCCTAATCATATTAAAGTTGGAAGAGTAAATTATTATGTATCTACAGGTACCTGCTATATCGATGGGGAATTGAAATCATTGTCAGGTAGGGGATTGGATGTTTTTAAACGAGCTTTAAATCAGTATAAAGATTAAAAAAGGAGAATTGATGTTCGAAAATATCAATGTTATGGACGCTAAAGAATTTCGGGAGAAAGGGTATCTCCAAGAATTGAATAGGAGATTTCTACACCCCTTAGGTTTAGCTCTAGAGATAAGTATTGAGGAGGATGGCACGGAGTCATTAGGAAGAATTTGGGATTATCGAGGAGATCCTGAAGGAATTTCCTATGATATAGCCAATCCCCAATATTCTAACGAGGAGCAGGTTGAAAAATTTCAGAAGAGTTTTGATTTTATTGAGGGGGAGATTAAATTTCGTAAGATGAAAAGAATAGATGGGGTAGGATTTTGGGTGGAACCTATTCCGGGGAGGATCAAATCATGAGTAATAGTGTGTATAGTACTTTAGATTTTAACCGCATAAAACCTTTAGATTTTTGTAAACGAGGGTATTTACAAGAAGCCAATAGAAGATTCTTTCATCCTTTAGGGTTATCTCTAGTTGTCATTACAAATGAGGATGGGTCAGAGGGGGTATTTGATATAGTTGATAGAAGAGAAGATCCTAATGGTTGCGTCTTTGATTTTAAAGATGAGTCTCATTTTGATTCGGATAGGATAGAAGAGATTAAACATAAGGCTAAAATTTTTGAGGATGAGTGGGACGCTCGTTTAAAGAGTAGATTAGAGAATTTAGGCTTCACCAACGAACCTTTACCCGAATAATTAAGGATAGGACAATATTATGATATTAAATTTTAATTGTTATATTGTGTTAGGGGTGGAGAATAATGCAAGTAAGAAGGATATCAAAAAGGCCTATCGAGCTATGAGTAAAAAATATCATCCTGATAATTCCGATACGGGGGATATAGATAAATTCAAAAATATCAGTGTGGCTTACTCGATACTCAGTGACGATAAGAAAAGAACTCTATATGATCTGGGTAAATGGTCCGAATTGGATGCTGAGAGTGAGATCGAATTGACGGAGGCGGAGCAGAATATAGTGGCCCTATTTTCAGAGGGTTTAGAGAAGATATATTATGATTTTGAGTATGATGAGGAGGATAATCCAGAACAGAATGCTTATGCATTCAAGTTGATCCAAAGAATTAAGGAGCAGGTGAATAAGGAAGTTATAGATTACGAGAGATCCATATATGATTTAGAGGAGTCCGTCAAATTAATCAAGAGCCTAAAACCATACATAAAGTATAAGAAGGATAATAGTAAATATAATTTGGTGGGTATGGCTATGGATCAGACAGTATCTAATAAGGAGCATGAAATAGAGGATATAAAAGATCAAATCAATTTGGCGGAGAATATGCTAAAGCTATTAGAAGATTTTGAAGTTTGTGATCCGAAATCCGACCTGTTAGGGCTTATAGATTGGGTACATGATAAAATGAAATCAAATACCCCTTCGGAGAAATAAATTATGAATGGTAAAAATTATTTGTACCTAACTAATACGTTTTTTGAGGGGGATACACGAAGTCAAATTGATAATGTTTATAGAGATCGAGAGGAGAAGCCTGAGAAAGTAGTAGAGTATAAGAGAGCTTTAAGATGCGGGGATTGTAGAATTGTATTTAAAGCTCTAACGAAGTATCAAATCAATAAGATTGTTGAATTAGGGGTTATTGAATTAATAAATTATTTAGATTAGAGAGGATAGAATTATGATAATTATCCATCATTATGACCTTGACGGGCAATGTGCTGCGGCAATAGTAAAATATAAGTACCCGGATGCCAAAACATATGAGATGACTTATGGGGATGAGATTCCCTGGGGAATTATAAAGAATAATGACGTTTGTATAGTGGATTTCTCATTTGAATTGGAAGATATGAAAAGAGCGTTAGCGGAATCTCAATCCCTATATTGGATTGACCACCATATTGGGGCTATAGACAAACTCAAAAGTATTGAGAATGATATATTAGGCATTAGAGACAAGGAAGAAAAATTTGCGGGGTGCGAATTAGCTTGGAAATATATCTTCCCTCATGATCCGATGCCAAGGGTAGTCAGTTTATTAGGGAGATATGACACTCACGATTATATAGATGATACAATTTTACCTTTTCAATATGCAATGAGGACAAAGGATACAGATCCCAGTGGTAATTTTGAATTTTGGGTGGATCTATTTACAGATATTGATGGAGATAGTGAGTTTGATTTTTTAAATGAGGAATCCTTAATTGATTCAATCATCGAGGAGGGCGGGCCAATTGAGAAGTTTGTAGAGGGTAGAAATGCTAACTTTGTGCGAGATAATGCTGTATGTGTTAATTTGGAGGGATATAAATTTTTAGCAGTCAACACATATTTAGACAATTCTAATGCGTTGGAGAAATTCTTTGATCCGAATAAATGGGATGCTATGATGGTATTTTATAGGAAATCAGGTGGGTGGAGTGTGTCTTTGTATAACGGAGATGAGGATGCTGGAAAAGTTGATTGTGCTAAAATAGCTCAGAAATTTGGTGGGGGAGGCCATTTTTCAGCAAGCAATTTCTTCTGTGAGCGATTACCCTTTGAGGTATAGATGATATGGAAGATTTAATATTACAAATAGGAGAGGAAATAGAATCCATTGAAGGATATGAGGGGTTATACTCTATTACATCTTTTGGTAGAGCATAATCTGAATAGACCTTTGAATGATTTGCCGGAGGGGATATAAAATATGTTAATACACACTCATAGTATGCTATCAAGTATTTTTCATAAATTATTACATAAGGATCATTTTGAGGGCACGTTGAAAAAACTGAACCCAACGTGCCTGGAGGGTATAGCCGGTATAGGTAAGATATACTATATTAAAGAATTCATACGAGATTGTTTGTGCTCTGAGTATAATCCTTTTCTAAACACGAGAGAGGATTATACTCAAGATTGTTCCTGTAAGGTGTGTAATTCCATATCTAATAATACTTTGGTGGATATGTTTGTTTTAGACAATAAGGAGGATATTGAAGCCATTAGAGGATATTTAGAGGTATTTGTTTATTCTTACCCGAAGGAATACAATTATAAATTTTTGATTGTGCCAGATTTGCATTTAATTTCTAATAGAAAAACGGATATTTTGTTAAAGATATTTGAGGAGTCCCCTAAATATTTGAAAATATTTGCAACGTGTTTGAATGCAAATAAGGCCCCTCAAACTTTAATGTCGAGGCTGAATATTATACATTGTAATCCCTTATCTAAGGATAATTTGAGATCCATCCTATCACTATCATCTACTACAGAAAATCAATTATCTAATCTGGATAAATATAATTTCAAAAGTCTAGATCAAGTTATGGTATATAGTAAATATAGATTTGAGGATAAATTCAAATCTATATTTGTAGAGAGGGCTAATGCCTATACGATAACAAAAGAGGTAAAATATTTGTTGGATATTTTAGATTCCGAGGATCAACTGGGAGAGGCATTGTTATTCTTCATGGAATATTATTTAGATAAGATATATGAATTCTGCGATCTTAACAAGGATACTATCAAGGTACAATACTTTAAGCAGCATATTCAAGAAAAGGTGATACCTAAATTTGCTAAATGCTTCTTTGGGTATCTTGATTCTCCGAAGCAATATCGTATATCTAAGTCCAATCAATTATTCTTATTTCTAAATCTGATAAATATTGCACGATTAACTATTGAGGGGTAAAGGATGATAGATTTGGAATTCATAATGTCTAATCGCAATTCATTCAAGAGATGTATAATTTACTCTTACATCTCTTCAGCGTTCAAATTTGAGGTTACGGAGAAAATAAAATCTGTTTTTGATTTCCGAGGAATTCTACTCAATGAGGCGGATTACTCTTCCTTTCTGGATTCTTGTAATGGATTATCATTATTTGGGGAGTCGCTAATCTTGATAGATTTAGAGAAATTTAAGGGAGTATCTAAATCCTGGGTGGCGGAGTTTGATAAATTTTGTCTGGATTTTGTGGCGGAGAGATTAGAGAACAGATTTGTGGTATTTGGGTTGCAGGATTCATTCGATGGGTTGAATAATTCTAAGAATTTTATTGAGTTTAAAGATAAATCCTCTCTGATTGAGGAGGCTCCTCCTGAAAAATTATCTGCTTCTATATTTTTAGATTATATTAGTTTTAGAAATAAAAATGCATTTGATTTGACAAAGGTAAAAAATTCTGATACAATGTATAAGTCTATCGGTCAAATATTAAAGTCTAAGGAGTTGGATATATTTGAGATCATATCCTTATGTGAGGAGTGCCTATTTGTGGCTTTGAATAATGATAAATTTGATGCTGTTTTGTCTAATCTTTTGATAAATAATGTATCTAAGCAAGATAATTTCATTCTATATGATCTAGTATTTAATGTTCTAGCTACGGGGTCCAAGATATCAAAGGATAGATTATATAAGTATCTCTTAGAACTTAATACGATTGAGGAATTTAGTGTCGAATTAATATCGTATCGGTTTATGAAGGTATACAAGGATTTTCTATATATTAATGTTGAATATGGTCCTTCGGAGGAATACTTAAATACTCTGAACGTTTATTATAGGAAGTATTTAGGGAAATTCAAGGATATAAAGTTACATAAATTATTTCGAGTAGGCATGTTACTTGCAATATATGAATCATTGTTAAATTCAAATAATCTCACAACATTATTATATGAGTTCGTAGCAATGCTGTGATCAGATAGGGGTTATTATGAGTGAGTCTTTAGTTCAAAAATACCGCCCTATCCGCTTTGAGGATATTTTGGGGCAGGATATAAATAACCGATTATTATCCAATCTCATTAAGTTGGGATATATAGGAAAGAATATTATATTACATGGCCCTTTTGGAGCATCTAAGACCTCCTCAGCCAGGATATATGCTAGGGCTTTAAATTGCTTAAAGGCTACGAATTCAGGGTCTCCTTGTAACGAATGTGAACATTGTGTTCAATTTTTCAACAACTCTTATTCGGATTTCATTGAAGTGGATGGAGCTACGCAAGGTAAAAAAGATAAAATACAAGATTTGATTGAGATTATAAGTTCGCCTCCTATCTTGGGGAGATATAGAGTCATTATTATTGATGAGTGTCAAAATCTATCTCGATCAGCATGGGATACTCTACTAAAGATAACGGAGGAGCCACCCTCTTATTTAGTATTCATTTTTACCACTACGGAATATAACAAAGTACCTAAAACTATACAATCACGATGTCATTCCAGACAGGTTTCTTTACTACAGTATGAGTTAGCTAAGAATCATCTAGTAGATATTTGCACCAAAGAAAATATACCTTATGAGAATGCGGCTTTGGAGATTATAGTTTCAATCTCCAAAGGGCACGCTAGAGATCTATTAAAGAATTTAGAGCAATGTTTTTTGTTTGGAGGTGTGACTGAGGAAAATGCTTTACAATTATTTAATCTTGGGTATATACAGCATATTGAGGGTATTGTATTCCAATTATTAAGTGGTGGAGATATATCCCCTATATTTTTAATTCTGGATAATTGGGGGGAAGATGCTACTAGGGTTTTGGGTATTTTGAATTCCTTTGTAATTTACATTTATATGCTAAAATGTAGGAATATCAAATTGAATATAGATCCTATATTTCATTCTATACCTTCTAAGGATATCGAGATAATTTTTGGGGTGGCCAAAGAATTATCTAACTCTTTGAGGGTAGATGTGGATACTTTGTTTGATAAGATACTTGAACTTTTTAAGGGGGTCAATGTAAGATCAAATTTAGAACTATATTCTTTCATTATAGGGTTTTTTAATAGTATTCATAGAATATCATTAAAAGTATTCGAGGATAGTTCTTCCATTGGGGCAGGTAGTATGGTTGGTAGCAAGATTGGCGCATCAAATGTTAAGGGTAGGAAATTCATTGAGGGGTTTGAGGATAAAAATAAAACAACTTCAAGTACTCAAACCAGTTCTAAGTTATATACCCATTCACTTACTGCACATAATTTCAAATTTAAAGATAAAGAACATATGAAGATAGGGAGGGTTTAATATGGCTATTGAGAGAGATAAGACATATATTTTGATTTACGTATCTATATCTTTTAGGAACAATGTCTCATTTCTAAAGAAGATTAAGAAGGTTTTTAATTTTGATATCCCTTATCTGGAGGTCTCCAATTTGTCTGAAGAGCTCAAAAATGTACTTGATTCCTACATATATCTAGAGAAGTCTAAATATGATTCTAAGATATTTGCTCAGCTATATGAGAAATATAAGCAAATGAGTTTTACGGAGTTGGGGGAGATATCCGGGAATGAAATTCAAAATCTCATTGATAGCTGTATAAAAGATATTCAAGACTCTATAGTTATCGGGGAGTATTATAAGATATGTAAACTCCATCCTCTCAAAAATTTAGTTGTTCAAGCAGTCAGTCGAGATGAGGAAAATATGATTGGTGAGTATGAGGTTATGGGGGAGAATAAGAGAATTAAGTTGCCTATATCCAAGGTGACCCCATTCGAAAACAAGTTTTTATTAGAGAAAGAAGCTCAATTTACGAGTTATATTGATATATATAGGGAGAGAGATATGAAAAATGCTATCGTGATAGATGGAGATAATACATTGTGGAGAAATATGTTTGGGTTTGGTAATCTATATACTGCTAAAGATCATACTTTTGTGGGTGGTGCTTATGGGATGTATTTTTCTTTATTGAAATTGAAGGAGTTATATCCTGAGTACGAAATTCATCTAGTGTTTGACGGATACGATAAAGTTAAATTTGAAGCTAATCCAGACTATAAGAAAAATAGAGTTCAGAAAACGGGTCAAGTCAAACAAGATTTCAAAAATAATAGAAGATGGACTAAAGCTATGGCAAGCTCCTTAGGGTTTAATGCGTATCATATCCTGGATTCCGAAGGGGATGATGTCGTGGGCTCCGTGGCCCACTTTTTAGAGCATGATTTAGAGTACAATCATATCTTTATTCAATCAGTGGATACGGATTTTTATTCCTTAGTGTCGGATGTAGTCAACTTGTACGTACCTCGTGTAGAATTTCGAGGTATATCCAATAAGATAACAATGAGGGAAGCCTTGGATAAGTTTGAAATAAATGAGATACGTAAGATTAATTGGGTGCGATCTCTTAAGGGTGATAAAAGCGATAATATATATTCTGTGAATCTGTATAATTTAGATAATGGGATAAAGTGTTCTCGCGTAAAGAAGCAACATTATTTGGATATCATAAATGATTTGGATAATTTCAATGATGTCAAAATAAGATTGATGCAAAATAAAAGATTCAAGAGCTTTGTGGAGAGTGGTCAGATGGATAAGAATTATAACCTACTCACTATAAATACCAATATATTCAAAGGCAAGACTAATCTAGATGATTATTCCAATATCTGTAATCAAGAGAGAGCTATTGAATTATTGGAGGAGTTCTCATTTTATAAGGAGTTAGAATTATTTGATAGAAGCTATAGGATATTTAGAGGGGGGTGGTGATATGTCGAAAGTAATATGTCATGATTTTAAACCAAAACCTATATTGATATGGGAAGACTGCCCGGATAATGGATACTCTAAAACATGGTGGGTTGATACACCCTCAAATATGACTGAGGAGGAGCGTATAGAATTTTATAGGGGGATGAGAAAGGCTTTAGATGAATATAAAGCTAAGGAGGAACGAAAAGATTTTATTAGGAGGTCCAATATCAAGGTAATTCGAGGAGGAGAGTATGGAAAGTAATGCGCAATTTTCGTATGAGGATAATCCCGATTTTTTTAGTAGTGTATCCTCTAAGGTGGTGGCTCCAAATAGCAGAAGTATTTTTAAGAATTTGTTTAAAAATTCTTATTCCTTCATATCTAAGTATTTAACTTTATTATCTCCGATAGACTATAACATAGCCAAATTTTATTATATTGATGGATTGTCTCAGGAGCAAATAAAGAGGGTATTTAATATCTCTCAATCTGCGGTGTCTCGTAGGATACGATATATCACTAATAGGATAAATTTCTTGTTACGTGCTCCTTCTTTAAATCCTATTCAAGTTAGAAGAGATTTAGAATTTTTGTTTCCTGAAGATATGTTTGAATTCGCATATTTCTATTATTTTGAGTTGGCTCAGAATAGAGTTAAGTATTTTGTTCAAGCTTCTCAGTCCGGAGTGGCTAATAAATTTAAGGATATTTTGGAATATTTAGGGAGAGTAATTGGGACACATCTTGTGTTGAAAAATGATAAATATAATAAAGACCTTATGATTCTTGAAAAGAAAAGGTGCTTGGCTTTGACTTACTTGGATTATTTCAGATTCATTAATAACAAGGCTAATATAATTAATTTCTTATGTAAGAAAAACGATGAGGTTAGGAGTAAATCTTTAATCCTTGATGAATTTATTTTATGAGGTATGCTATGAGTTATGATTCTATCTTTGAAAAATGTTTTTTTAATTCTACGGATAAATGCTTTAGAGCTAAGAAGCACGAAGCATTTAGTTTTGGTTCCGATAAATTTGAGGATGAGGTTAGAAGTAATCTCTTGAATTTTGATATCTTGAAATCTAGAGATTGTGATGCGAAGATAACTCAAGTCGGTGAGGGATACAAGATTAAGTTGTCGCGGCCTCATTTGGCATTTAGTATGAAAGATTTGTTATCGGAGAGTAATCCTGGGATAGACTTAAAATTCTCTGAGGATTTATTAGACTATGAACCCGATGAGGATTTAATAATGAAAACGAAGATTCCTTTGTGGGTTATTAAGCCTATGGCGGGTGGAAATACAGTTTCAATTCAGAGAGTATGGTAGAGGAGAGATAGGGTATGAATGAGTTTATTTTAGATGAGATATCTTTAGATCCATTTGAGGTTGAGGATAATTTACTATCTCTTGATTCAGATGAGCCTAATATGGATGGTGACTTTATGGAGTTAGAGTATGGGGATGAGATTGATATTGATTCTCCAATTAAGGAGAAGAGTCCCGAACAGTTATCAGAAGAGATTGAGGATTTATTTATATCTCTATTAGCTCAAGATGATATAAATACTATTTTGGCTTTAACGGGGGAGTCTCCTTATGCTACTGATGTAGTATCCGAAGATTTTTTTAAGGGGTTTACAGGGTCTTATATGCAAGCAGTGTTATTTAATCCGGCTATTAAATGGTACTCAAAATTATTGAAGATGTTACCTGAGGGTAAGTTTGCAATAGAGGGTGGAAATCTTAAATTAAAGATATCTCCTCAATTTTTTAAGAAAACCTTATATCCTTTCCTTGGAGATTTTAAAATTGGATTACGTGAGGATTCTCCTATCGTAAATTTGATATACAATTTAGCAGAATCAGTAAAAGATAAGAGTGTTCAGGATAATTTAGATATTCTGAATCAAACTCAGAAATCTCGATCCTTAGAAGAAGATGGATTAAATCCGGGGAGTATGGATTTTCAGGATAGTATGTTAGATACTCAATCGGTGGAGGCCGATTTGACCTTAGATGATTCCGATTCTTTAGGAGGAACTAGTTTTGATTTTACGGATAATAATTCAATCAATATAAAGCTTCAGGATCTTGCGAATAAGACTATATCTCAATACTTGATTGAGCATAACGTTGTTGATCAAGAAATGATTGTAAATAAATTATCGGAAGAGGGTTTTCCAAGACGGAGAATTCACGAGATTTTAGGTATTATGAACTATATGCTTTTAGAGGACTCCTTACCAAGGCAGGTTGGTAATAAGGGTGGCGGCAATATTGAGTTCAGTTATAGGTAACACGTTATGAAAGAAAATAGAGATAATATAAAAGTCCTTAAAGGGAATAAGCCTAATAAATTCCCGGAATCCCCAAATATATCTTTGGAAGAAATCGAAAAAGATAGGCAAATATTTAAGGATTTTTTGCTGAATATTCAAGAAAAAGATACTTCATTTCAGGATAAGATGGATGAGGTTCTTAAGATGAATGCTACAATAGTGCCATATATCTTTCAAGAGCTCACTAGTGATTTTCCAGATTTAGATAGGGCTGCGGTAGCCTCAAAGGCTATGAGCTCCATAAAAGAAATTTGTAATGTGATCATTAAAAAAAGGGATATGGAGGTATCCGATGATATTAATCCAAATTCTGCTAAATTTCAAGCTGTATTTGGATGGTTTATGGAATTGATTCATGATGTTATTTCTAGGCAAGGCTTGGATACAATACAGATCAATAATATTTTCAGTGAGATTTCAATTGAATTATCAGGATGGGAAGAGATCATCTTGAAAAAATTGAAAGGATTATCGGCCAAAGCCTTAGCCGAGGTTAAAAACCCATTATTAAAAACAGAAAGGGAGTAAAAAAATGAATTACGATGTGGACAAGTTTGTATCAGATTTAAAAGAAGTAAGCAATATGGGGAAAGTTTCGCAAGCATCTAAAAGTAAAGTTGCGGATTTGGATATGATTAACGATCAAATCTTCAGTATTGAAGCGCAGATGAAGAATGTTGTATCTTTTTTGTCTAAAATGAATCTAGAGCGAGCGCTAGTGTATGCGAAAATAGTTAAGACTTCTGCGGAATTATTAGTTAGCAGTATAACTGAGGAAAAGAATAAAAAGAGATAGATTAAGAGTGTAGGTTAGGAGTGTAGGTTAGGAGTGTAGGTTAAGAGTGTAGGCTAAGAGGGGGACGATCATATTATACTATGATCGTCCCAAAAATAAAGATAATGAAAGTAACATATAGAGTAGGTTAGAAAAGTAGGTTAAAGGGAAATTAATTTTAAGCAATGTCATTATCATCAAGAGCAAAAAAATATTCTTCCAATGTATCCGATCTAGATGTAATTGAATTCGCTACAAGTGCTCAAGGTTTAAATATAAATCTATTTCCGACACAAATATTTTTCTTAAAGTTGTTCGATAAAATACCCTTAGATAATAAAATAAAATCCATCAGTATTCGAGATCGATTCAATAAAAAAACTCTTCAAACCCTAACAGAAATTGAATACTATAATTATCTTTTGGATGATGGGCGTATATCCTTACCTTATGATGAATATATGACTCATGATTTTATTCAAATGATGCTTGCTATAGGGCGAAGGGGAACCAAGTCCACTACTATATGTACATGGGTTGCACATAAGGTATATAAGATACTTAATATCTATAGGCCTCAAGAGTATTTTAATATAATCCTGACGGATAGTATGAATATTACTATGACCGCTTTAGGTCAAGATAATGCGAATAAGCTCTTCAAGAAATTTTATGGTATAATGAGGGGGGCTCCATTTTTTAGACCTCATATGCTTGAAAAACCTTCTTCAAATAGGTTGAGATTATGGACTAAGTATGATCTTGATCAATTAAATTCCAAAACAAGTCCGGGGACTTATTCCAATAGTATAGACATTTATTCTTTACCAAATACACCGGGTGTTCGTGGAGACAATAATATCTATGTTATTATGGATGAGTTTGCACACTTTATGAATTCGGCGGGATCATCTAGAGAAAAGCCTATGGATGATCTAATATATGAGGCGTTGACTCCCTCGGTATCAGGTTTCAAAAATCCAGACGGATCTCCTTTTGGTAAGACTCTTATATTATCCTCTCCAAATGGTAAAAAGGGTAAATTCTTTGAGGAGTATGATAGTGCTTTTGAATTGGGTGCGGATTCAGGCACTTTAGCATTGCGGGCTCCAACATGGGAAACTAACCCAGATGTATCCCCAATATATTTAGAGAAAAAATATTTAAAGAATGCTACTTTGTATTTCCAGGAATTCGGGGCGGAGTTTGTTGAGGGAGGGGATAGATGGATAAAGGAGTTAGGAAAATTTTACGCCTGTTTCAATAAAACGGCAGATCCTCAAAGATATGCGGGGGAGTACTCTAAGAAGTATTTCATGGGAGCGGATTTTGCTCTATCCCATGATGGTACTGCGGTGGCTATCTCTCATTATGAGCCCAATTATATTATGACTAAGGCGGATTATCCTTCCGAAGTATTTTCATATGATGAAGAATTAGCCGAATATTTTGAGAAAAATGAAACCTTAGTGCAACCGAGAATCGTAGTGGATTATGCTGAGGTGAGATATGCGGGATGTCCTCCTTGGGAAGATCATAGTGTTTTATTGATAGATGAGTTGCTTGATTGGGTAGAGGATTTATTTAAGAGATGGCCGATTCAATGTGGGATATATGATCAATGGTCAGGTGAGATTATAAATCAGATGCTTCAGAATAGAGGTCTCAAAAGATTGGATATGCTGAATCATACTGCGCTAATAAATGACAGCATGTATAAATTGTTTTCTATGGTGATGCATCAAACTCAATTAATAATGCCCTGGTTTAAAGATTTGGAGAAAGAGTTATTAGCCTTACAATGTTATATTAGGAATCAAGGGGTAATCAAGGTGGAAGCTCCGGCGGGGAAAACGAATCATGATGATATGTTTTCGGCTTTAATACGATCAGTATATCTTTGCTATTCTTACATAAAAAAGAATAAGGTTCTGGCAGGATCATTACCTATGCTATTCAAAGATGGTAAATTGGTTGAGGCTTTGAATAAGTTTAAAAATGTTCAGAATTACGGCCAGTATAGAACCTTACAGAAGATGTATCATAAGACCAATACAGGGCGGGAAGTTAAAAATAGGGGTACAGGAAGATCTATAACTAGATAAATTTGATAGAGATAATAAACACATTATAAAAGATTTGTAGTAAACTACAATAGGTGAGGTGAGGTATGGAGAATAAAAATTCTAATTTGAGAAATAAAGTAAAAATAAGTCCGATAGAGCGTAAGTTAAAGGGTTTAGATTTGAAAGATAGGAGTCTCGTGAATAGGATGAAAGCAAAGGCCTCTAAGGGAACATCTATAGAAAAGAATATTACACAGAAACCTGGGGATAAGTTTGAACCACATATAGCTACAGGAATACACAGCTTAAAAAGTAAGAATGCTTTTGATATATCCTCATTATCCTCTCATTTGTCAAATATTGGATTAGATACTCAAGAGGATGACTTTGACTTATTAGACTTGTACGCTTCACATATCATTGAATTACTCAATGAGGGGGTATATATCTTTGCAAATTTGACCAAACATGAAAGATTTATATTATTTAGATATTTTTACAAGACTAATCCAGTATTAGGTAGAATTATGGATATTCATACTGAGATTCCAATATCCAAGTTAAGATTACAGGCCCCTAAAAATTGTCCCGAAATAGTTAAGGATTATATAGTTCAATATTATGAGAAAATATTTGAGGGATTAAATCTTACTGAAGTGTTAAGGGATTTAGCCTTACATTATTGGGTCTATGGGGAGGCTTATTGTTTAGTTGATGATTATTACAAGAAGTTTGATCGTAAATTGCAAGACCTGAGAACTATTGATGAGAAGATATATGTTCAATCGGAAGAGGATATGGCCTTTATGGAGAAAGTGGAGGATGCATATAAAGAAGATCCGGATAGCATTGGACTAAGTGATAGGTTCAAATATTTGGATAAGAAATTTGGGGGTTTCTTCGTTAAAGGATATACAGGTCCGGATAGAATTAGAGTGCTTAAATTCTATAATATTATGGAATATTATCATAATGAAGATATTGACTTCGAGGCAATAAGAGTCCAGATAAGTAATGGCCTTAAAGAACTGGTGGATGAGGGTACAACGGAAGAAGACCTTTTGGAGATGGGGTATACTCCTGGATATCTGGATTTGATTTCAAACCCAGAGAATACTTCAAGTAATTCGGTCTTGATAGAAAATAATACAAATTCGGGGGAACCTTTTATATTTATATTTAAAAGATATGAATCTACTTCCGTAATGCAAAGGGTATTTGAGGCTTGTCTTGGGTGGGAAAATTCCAAACGAGCTTTGAAGGCTAAAATAAATCAAGTGGGAAAGCTTGGCAGGATTGTAACATCAGAAGGTTTGGGGGAGGAGCAGACTGAGTTACTTAAGATAGAAGTTGAGCAAATGTTGAGTGACCCTAATCATGCTATTGTTGCTAACTACCCAATCGATTGGGCGGAGGTTAATAATTTTATTAAAGAGGAACTTAATGAGCTTATTCAATCCACTAATGATTTGAAAGAAGAGATTGCTATGGGTATGGGCGTACCTGATTCTTTGATCTCAGGGGATTCCCAATATAGTGGGGATAATATCAAGCTTGATATTCTCAATAATCAATATTTTTCTTTCAAGGTTATGATGCAGAATCTCTTAGAGGATAATATTCTTAAACCAATAGCCTTAAGAAAAGGATTCATAAGTGTTGATGTTTGGGGGAGTCCTACATTATTATATCCAAAACTTACATTTTCAAGAGTATCCTTGAGATCCGAGGATTATTTTGATCTTTTGTTTGATTTGTACCAGAAGAATAGTTTACCAATTTCTGTTATTTATGAGATGTTGAACCTTGATGTGGATGATGTCACGAGAGCTATTCAAGAGGATCTATTTACTTTAAAGGACGCTACTTTTAATGATTTGGTTAGGGATATATATGGTCAGATATCGGATTCTATTGTATCCAAGACTGATTTGGTTGAAAAGATCATTGAGGGTCTAGGATTACCAAGGAAAAAAGAAGAAGGTATAGAGCAGAATATGGAGGATAAGGATTGGGGTAATGCGTAAATTAAATATAATATCCGAGAACTTATTCCATAAAGCCCCTAGAAAAAATCCTCCTAGATACGATTTAAGGAAACATAAAAATTTGGATGATCCTGATTTTGAGGAATTAGAGGAAGAAAAAGATCCAGATCTGGAAACAAAAAGCTCTTAATTTGTTAATTATACTATATTTAGGTATATTTGATTTGGAGGTAATTTTAAAATATGGGATTCAAGGTTATAGCAAGTGGTAGGAAAACGGGTACACAAAGTATTGCTAAAGATGTGGCCACGATTGAGTTATCCTCAAATGATTTTATATTCTCCCAAGCTTCTATAGTAACCTCGGCTATGGTTGAACCTAATTCTTATAAGATTCATCCCAGTACAGCAAGATTTATTAATAATAACGGGGATGGGTGGACGAATGAGGCGTTGAAGAATAACTATGATTCTTTCATTGGAGCATATAACTTTGTAAATCATGTTCAAGAACATGATAAAGCGGTGGGGTTTGTTGGTGATGCTATCTCAAGAAGGATTATTATAGATCCTGAAGATAATATTTATGTCCGTTACATAGAGATTCTTATTGCGACAAGTAGAGATTTTCAAACTTTGGTTAATAAGATACTAAAGGATGATATTAAATATCTGTCTATGGGTTGTGAGGCTGAGACTTCACAATGTTCCTATTGTGGGGAAGTTTTTGAGGATGAGGAACTATGCGATCATTTAGCTTATTCTAAGGGTAAGTATTATATTGATCCTAATTCAGGTAAAAAAAGAATTATAGCTGAATTATTAGGAAATGAAAAGAAGGGTTCGATTGAATTTATAGAGGCTTCTTATTTGACACAAGTTCCGGCTTCGGGTATGGCTGTTAAACGTCATGTTCTTCCTATACCTCCCGGATGTAATGTTCAGATTTTTATGTCTAAAAGTGCAATTGAAAAAAAAGCGGTTCAGAAATTTGTGAAAAGTTAAAGTTATTTCGTTAAGTGGTATAATAATTAATTTGTGTAGAGGAGATTATTAAATGATCAAAAGATTTAGTGATTCAGTAACTAGTAACAAAAAGAAAGAGTCCGCTCAAGTTCGTAGAGCTAAACTCTTGGTAGCATCTGTGAAGAATACAGATTCAGAAATTAGTAAAACGGATAAGGTTGTGAATAGTGTATTCGCTTCTTTTAATGATCCTAATAGGAAATTTCAAGAGTCTCAGATTAAAAAGGCTATTGTGGCATTTTCAAAAATGGAGTGTTCTTTAGCTAAGTTATATAAGGGTTCGTATACTAACCTAAAGGTTGCACTTAACGATGCATTACCAATCGAGCGTATTGCTTCCCACATTGAGGATTTGGCTGGATTACGAGCAAAATTAGCTATTCTTAAAGCGAATGCCGCCGCCTCCTTAGGTTTTGTTGGTGAAGAGATTGATGATGAGTTTGTTGAGATGGATGAGGCTGGATTTGATGTAAGTGGTGTGGATGAGATGGATGATGGTGTTATAGAGGATGAGGAGGAAGAGATTCCTGAGGCTCCTGTAGCCGCTGAAGCTCCTGTAGCCGCTGAAGCTCCTGTAGCCGCTGAAGCTCCTGTAGCCGCTGAAGCTCCTGTAGCCGCTGAAGCTCCTGTAGCTGCTGAGGAAATCATTGAGGATAACTTAGAGGGTTTAGAGGACTTAGAGGAGGATGAGTTTGTAGAGGATGATGAGTTATCCGATTCTATTGAATTAGAAGATTCTGGTATTGATGATATGTTGGGGCAGGATATCTTAGGCGATGAGTTTGTAGAGGATGAAGAGGATGATATGGAATTATCAGCCTCAGCTTCTTTAAAGAATAAGAAAATGGCGTCCGCTAAAGTTCAGTCCGGGGGAGTAGCTAATCTCAGTGAGGATAAAATTTTGGCCGGATTAATGGATGAATTGATGATTTAACAATGGTTTAATAAAGATTTAATTAGGAATCATATAGTTAGATTCTAAATAATCAAAATTATAAGGAGGAATAAATATGTTACAAATTTTGCACAAGGGATTACAAATTAGTTTGGATCTTGATACTTCAAGTTTCACGGGCGATGCTGAGACTGATGCAGCTTTGGCTTATATCCAAGGTCTTGATGCTGGCCGTGTTGCGGGGTATAATGTAAGTGGCTATGCTGCTTTGGCCGATGGCGCAATAGCTAATGCTATTTTACCTATTGGATTTATCATAAATGATGCAGCGGGAAATTTCTTTGAGAATAAACCTGCTTTAGCTTCTAAAAAGATCGCTGTCACATTTGGAAATTGTGTCGTGATTACGGATCAGATTGATACAACTCTTACATTTACCCCTGGTGAAAAGGTGTATGTTGGTACCTCCACAAAAGTTGGTTTGATTACTAATGTCCAACCTACCAACGCAAGATGTATTGGTATCACGATGAGCTCCGCAACCTCTGCGGCTCCAAATTTAACAATTGCTGTATTAGGTTAATAAGTTTAATTTATAGAATATAAGGAGATAAAGTAATATGAAACAAGTAAATGCTGCACAAAGACATAAATTAATGACTAAGCTTTTGGCTACAACTAAGGGGCGGAGTCGAATTGCTTCTTCTATGCAAGAACCTTTACGTCGATTAAGAGATTTTGTCTCTAACGGTCGTAAAATGTTGTTTGTGGATGAGCTTCCTGATGGGACTCTACCAATTTATGATAAGGATATTGATACTCCGGCATATGTGGTCGGTCAAGAGGCTGACTCTGTGGCTACTGTTGTAAAGGGTGAGAGAGTTCTTGCCCCTTTGTTTGAGTTGGCAAGTTGGCCTAAAGTTCCTTTTGTCCAGGTAAAAGAAAGAAGGTTCGATATCGTTCGCAGGATCAAACAAAAAGCCAAAGATGAGTTATTTCGTAAAGAGGATAACCTTATTATGACTGCTGCTACTACGGCGGCTGATGCTAATACTACTAATACTGTAATTGCTGAAACTGGTGCTGATTTTGATATGACCACTATCGTAGAAGCATTCGCAAAGATTGAGCGACACGGCCTTCGTGTTGATAAAATTTATTGTAATCCTAATGAGTTTAGAGTATTTAGGAATGCAGGTCGAGATTACATGGATTTCGAAACACAACGTGAATTGTTACGTACAGGATTCATGGGGAGTGTGTACGGTGCTCAAATATTTACCAATGTTGAGTTAACCGCTGGTAGAATGATTCTTGTGACTGAACCTGAATATCTCGGCGTGATACCCGTTAGTATTGATCTCACGGTAATCCCCGCTGATGATCCTGGAAATAGATCATTCGGTTGGTCAATATTCGAGAACATAGGTATACTATTTCATAACGCTGATTATGGCTTGCAAGGTATAACAATTACATATAGTTAAGAATATTAACTATATCTCAATAAGAAAACCCCTATGAGATCAATTCTCATAGGGGTTTTTAATTTTTGTGAAGGTGACTGTAAAAATTTGTAAAGATAAATCGAATATATAATAAAGGGGGTGAAATATAAGTGGGTCAGAAAAGATCTCTTGAGGAGGCTAAAAAATTATTTCTAGATTCAGGGGTTACACCATTATTTAGTGAGTATGCTTCTGCTAACAAGCCTTTAGGGTATAGATGCTCCTGTGGGCGAGAGGATAGTATGTCAATAAGTTCTTTATCCAGATCATTGAAAAACTTTCCTACACTCAAATGCAAGAGATGTAGATTAAATGATCTAAAAGGGATATTGGCAAATAGTTTCTTTGAGCATACAATAAAGCCATATTTCCTAGAAAGAGGGGTGAAGCTATTATCCGAGACATATGAGAATAATCATACTCCCTTAAGATTTATATGTTCATGTGGGAAGGAAAGTTTAGTAACTTGGATATCCTTAAAAAATAATAATTGCTTAAAGTGTAAGGATTGCCAAGCCTCGGATAAATCTAAGAGAATGGAGCAGGATAGTATAAGACATATTGCCTCAAAGGTAGAGGATAATGCTATAACTCAATTTAAGGATTTTTGCGAGGAGTATAAAAATATTTCCTCACTAGAGAAGGGTACGATAATAGAATTTATTGAGGAGACACCTCACCCCAGTTACTTGCTTAATAAGAAGAGGGAGTATAGTGATCAGGGTAGAAATTATATTCCATTTTTTGCACCTGAAATTCGAATGAAACACGATATTGTTTTGAGTATGTCTCGGTATAAGTGGAGGGATATACAAAATAAAATCTTTGCAAGGAAATTGAGAATTGTTGAGGTGAAGGATTTTCAAAAGGTGAGTAGATTTCTAGATGAAAATCATATACAAGGCTCTACTGTATCCAGCATCAATCTTGCATTAATGAATGGGGGTGATATGGTATCCCTTATGACGTTCAATAAGGAATCTAAGAAAGGGGATAAAGAATTTTCATTGCAGCGGTTCTGTAGTAAGATAAATACCATTGTTGTGGGGGGAGCTTCAAAATTATTTAAATATTTTGTTAAAGAATATGATCCTCTCAAGATAACAACTTATGGGGATGTTAGATTTTCAGAGTTAATACCTCAGAATTCGATATATTTCCGGTTAGGGTTTAAGTATTCTCATACATCAAAACCTAATTATTGGTATACTAGTGATGGTCTGAATATGATTTTCAGAAGGAAATTTCAAAGGAAATATTTACCCAAGATATTTAAAAAGGAGTATGATTCAACTTTATCCGAGAGAGATATCATGTTAGCTGAGGGATATCAAAGATTATACGATTGTGGAAACCACGTATTCATCTATGAGAAGAATTAAGATCTCATTTTTCCTCCAATTTTGTAATGATATGTTAAAATATAACTAAGAATACAATTATAAATTATAAAATTGGAGGATTTTTTGTCATGGAGTATGAGGTATTAGTGTCATTTTCACATAAGTTAAATGAAAGGCGTATTGAATTATCTAAGAAGAATGTTATAACTGAAGAGGATATACAGGCTCCTATATTAAGATGGGCCTTGGCTAATAAGTTTTTGAAGGCTAAGGGTATTGTGGAAAAAGCCGTTGTAGAAGGTGCTTCTACAGAGGTTAAAGATCCTAAAGAGAAAATGAAAATTAATCGTGGATCTACTAAGGAGGCTTCAATGATCAATGAAGTGGAAACTGTGATACCTATCAAAAGAAGTTTTGATTTAAGTAAAGAAGGATTAAAAGATTTGTCTAAGGATGAATTAAAATCAATTGCAAATCAATTGGGAATATCAAAAAGGGGATCGGAGAAGACTTTAATTAATAACATCTTAAATTCAGGGGTATAAAAAAAAATGAAAAAATTAAATTTAGAAAAGGAAAGAGAATTTTTGGCGGGAATAAGTAGACAGGCTTCAGACCATTCCATAATGAATTATATTATTCCGGAGAAGGATTTCTTGAATATTGCTATTGGGAAGAAAGGCATTATGGATGAGGAATCACAAAAATTATTGATCCAGGTATATACTACTTTAAAAAACAAATTGAAATTATCCGATAGTGAGAATGGGGCTTTAAATAAAATTAGGAACAGCATTGGACGCGGAAAAGATCTGAGTCCCGCTGAGCATAGAAATCAAATTTTTCATGCCGCAAGCGAGCTGGGTATCAGACTACCCAGTAGTAGCTTTTAAGAAATAAATTAAGTTTGGATTATGTATGAAGAGCTGAGAAATCAAAATATTCTTCAGCTCTTTGATGAATAGATTTTTAAATTGGTTGAATTAGAGAAGTGTGGGGGTTGTATTAAGAGTGTAGGAATTAAAGAACTTTATGTGGTTTTATGGGAGACTTGGTTTGAAAATTGTACACGATCATTTGGCTGAATTTGATAATTATTATATTCCATATTTAAAAGAGATGGAAGAGAAGGCAGCTAAAGAATCAGGCCAGGTATTAGATTAAATATACTTACATAGGAGGCATATGAGAAAACTTAGAATTATATCAAAGAAAATGGGGGTCGAGGGGCCTAATGGAAATATCCTGATAGAATATGAGTGGAGAACGGTTGAGGGTGAGAAGTGGAGTGACTATGAGGGAGGCATGGTTGCTACAAGGGTAAGTGATTGGGATCGGTCTGAGAAATGCATTACCTGTAATAGAATAATTGTTCATATATTCTGGGTTCAAGATAAAGATACTGGAAGAGTTTCCTCTTATGGTAAGGAGCATTTGCATTTAGCTTTAGGATTCAAGAATGAATTATCCAAATCTCAGATAGATAAATATAAGTCTAAATTTGAGGATATCACTAGGATGCGGGGGATAAGAAAGGATGAGCTTCTAAATAGATCCGAACCTTATTTTTTTGATTCGGTTAGGAGTATGCGGAAATTAACAGGATTTTCGGATGTTGCAGATAAAATAGGGTGGACTACTTTGTTTAGAATTAAGGATGGCAGATTTATTACCATTCTTAATGATAGCGAGGAGGATCTAGATATTCTTAAAAAGGAGAGGTTTAAAAAGATTGACCCTCAAGAAGCTAGAAAACTTAATAAGTTCAGTTTGAATAATTAGAAGGAGGGATTAACAATGGGTATATCGGAATCAGATTTGAAATATCTTGCCAGCATATCAGATGCGTCAGGGGAAGTAGGTAAAAAGATTTACAACCAAATAAAATCTATTGATACTATGGCTCTTCCGGCGTGGGGAGCTAAGAATATGATAATATTGGATAAGGGTAAGACTCAAGATGTGGGGGATTACCTTGGGGGATTTCAATTTGATGCTAAAGGGATTGATTTCAAAGGAAGAGTTATAATTTATCTTAAACCGGATGACACCTATACCATATTATTTGGTAAGTTGAGGGGTACGAATTGGAATCCTCTCAAAAAAATTGATGATGTATTGGGGTATAATTTAGTATCTGCGATAAATGAGTATGTAAAATAATTCCGACCAAAATCGAATATATAATAAAGGAGGAATTAAAAAATGAGGAAATTAAATATAGTAGCTGCTAATCAAAATAAACTTGTGAAGATTACATTATACGACTCTCTTACAAAATCGGATAAATTGTACACTCTCACGGACGGCAAAGGTAATTATGCATTAACTCATGGGGGCGTTATTTGGTGGGCGGATAAGGATAATAAATCGGTATTGATAAGGGATGATAAGGTGGACGGTAATCCAAAAAAATCATCCTCTTCTGAATATAGTGTGGCCAAGGTTAATGATAAATTAGGGATTTATGATCTAGACACCTTGGATATGGTTGTAGGGCCTTATAAAAGTATGGATCTCATTGAGGGAGATGTTTTCGGTAGGGGTCATTTACCCTCTAAAGTTCGAGACAATTTGACTTTTGAAAAATAATAATCTTAAATTGTTATTTATGTTATAATATGTTTAGGTGTATATTAAAAATAGGAAAGGATAAAAAAAATGAGAAAATTATCTATTATTGAGGCTAAGACTGCTGAAAATGACAAGGATAAATTGTTAAGGATAGAACTACAAAAGAAGAAATTGAGACAAGATATTGCTAGGCCTAAATTGAAACGAGAAATTGCTAAGATTAACAGTAATTTAAAGGATTTAGCTAAAGAGGTGGATAAAACTGATCTAAATAAAGATGCTATAGATCAAATAATAGAGAGCACTATAAAATCTTTGAAAAGTGCAAAATCTTATATTAGCTTTGGAATCAAACTAGATAGAATCAAACCTGAGGATTGGATTAAATATGATTAAATTCGATAGAATTTGAATAAATATAGAAGGAAGATAAAAATAAGAAATCTATCAATGAGCTTAAATAATACTTTAATGAGCATTTTGAACAGAATGATTAAGATATGACATTACGAGATTTGGTGAGTCTTACCACATATGAATTAAATCATGAACGAGCGAGCAATTCCAAGGTCTTGAAGATAAGACCACGAAAGAATTTTAAAAGATTTTCTTTCGTGGTCAAAGGTAACGAGGATTGGTCTAGTAAAACTGGATGGGTGTCCACACTCTTATACCCATCCCTAAAGGAAGAGGATTTTGAGAGAGGCAGCGGAGTAACTCCTATGGACTCCGATGTCCTTGTGTATTGTACTTGTGATGCTTATTTATACTGGGGGAGTAAATATTGGGGAACTCAAGATGATTATAATATCAAGGTTTATAAAGAGAATAGACCTCCCTACGTAAGAGATCCACATAAAGAGCGTTATGTGTGCAAACATATAATTCGAGCTTCAAGATATATGAGGAAAAAAGGTTTTAATTATTTCAGCCCTAAAATTTTAAATAATTCCTCTTCAAAAGAGTTTGCTAGTATGGATCATATGAGATCTATTATATCCCAATTCATGAGGAAGAGATATAATGCTTCTAATGAGGATGTTGATAATATTATTCTTTCTTTAAATGAAGATAATCTTGAGAGCAGACTTGAAGAGTGTGGGATATATCCCACACTAAGATCTGAGGAGGGTAGGAGTAGTTTGTTAGATAGTATTATCAATAAGGATGTATTATGGTAACAAAGGTGACTTGTTTAGGGAAGATACAAAGATTTCCTGGGCATAGAACGGTAGATTTTGAGGCGTATATGAAGGAAAATAATGTCATGCCGTTAAAGGATTACGAAGGATATAACTCCCATATAACTTATGCATGTAAGAGATGCTCTAAACCAACTATCACTAAATTTTCTTCTTTAAGAATGAGTAAGAATAAATTATTTTTGTGTGAGGAGTGTAGAAAGATATGGTTATGGGAGTTGACAATCAAGAAGGGTCAAGCTCTTACTCAAGATAAAATGGATAAATATTTTAAAAAATACAATTGTAAATTAGTTGATCAATATGTGAATAATGGTTCAAAAATGCGATTTATATGCTCCTGTGGAGAAGAGGGTATAACTAGTTGGGTTTGTTTGAGATATGGTAGGTCAGTCCCTAGATGCAAGATTTGTAGGTCTAAAAATGCTCACTTTAGACCTGGAAAGGATCACCCTAATTATAATCATGAATTAACGGATGCGGATAGAAAATGTGGGAGGAGAAAAGAGGGGGATGTAGCTTGGAAACGTAAAATATTATCTCGTGGTAAATGTTGTATTACAGGGGATACTAAAGGCCCATTTTCAGCACATCATTTGTTAAGTTATAGGAGATTTCCGGATAAGAGAACGGACCTTAATAATGGAGTATGCATATTAAGACGATTACATATTAAATTTCATACTATATATGGATATACCAAGTTTACTCCTCAAGATTTCCATGTTTTTGCTACGCAGGAACATGGAAATCTTACACTCTATTGTAATGAGGAGAAGGAAGTATCTTTATTGAAAGGGAGTGGGATATAGAGAATGACGGATCAAGAGATTTTGAATGCTATATGTGGTTTTTTTGGAGCAGCTACAGCCACAGTGGCTAATAAATTGGTGAATTCTTCCGCTACATTTGTGACTGATGGTATAGTAGCCGGAGATTTATTAATTAATAGAACGGATGCTACGAGTACGATTGTATTAGCTATTGATAGTGAAACAACTCTCTCGGTTCGGGATGATATTTTTGTATCCGGGGAGGAGTATTTGATTGCAGGTCATTTGGAGAAACGGTGGCGATTCAGTAAGCAAGATAATTTATTAGATCAGCCTCCTCTTAAAGAAGAATTAGAGGAAACAGTGGGTAGTGCTCTTGGGGAAATAAATGCTTATCCCCCTGTGACCTCTTGGACTTTGAGTGAATGTTATGAGGATATCGTGGGGGGTCGAAGAAGTTTACTACTGTATGGGGCCGCTAAAAATGTAGTACAACTCCTTTTGAATCAATGGGTTAACGAAGGATTTGATGCCATACTAGGATCGTTGCAAGCTAACTCAAAATTCGGTGATTATTCTTCCATGTACTCACAGATAGAATCAACTTTCAATGAGAGATTAGAAAAATTAAAAACTGCTAAGGGCAAATATATTAAAAGAGCTACAGTATCTGATAATACTGCGAATATATTAAGTACAACTCATTTCTGGGGGTTTAGGTGGTAGAATATGGGGGCTAGTAAATGGAATTCGGAAACAGTTTCGCAGTGGTTTAGAGATAAGAATAGTGAATTGCTATCCGAATATAAAAATTTGAAGGATAAAATAAGATTCAAATGCTCTAGATGTGGGGAAAATGCTGAGTATCATAGTTTTGATGCATTAAAGGGATATAATTCAAAATGTTTGTGTAAGAATTGTAATAAAGAAAATAGAGGTAAACATAATGCTTTAGATCCTGAGAGAGTTAAAAAATGGTTTATAGATAGGGGCAGTGAGTTATTATCCGAGTATGTATCCTCTAGTAGGAGGATTATATTTAAGTGTTCAAAATGTGGAAGTATAGCTGAGCATTCAAATTTAACCAATTTCAGAATTAGGAGATCAGATTGTCTCTGTAAGAAATGCGCTAGGGAAAAACAAGATCAAGGAAATAGACTATCTCAAAAAGAAGTAGAGAAATGGTTTATAGATAGGGGTGGTGAGTTATTATCCGAGTATAAGAATAATTCTACTAAGATAATTTTTAAATGCTCAAGATGTGGGAGTATTGGAGAAAACTATAGTTTCAATAATATGAAGGGAAAAGACTCTCAATGTCTCTGCACAAAATGTGCGAGGGATAATACGGTAGCTTCAAGAAAAGTTACAAAAGATCGAGTTGAGATATGGATGAGAGAACATAACTCAAAATTATTAAAATTTACAGGCAATAGAGATGAAATTCATTATATATGCTCGAAATGCGGTATGAATGCGATATATAGTAATTTTATTCACTTAAGGGAAAGAAATTCCGATTGTTTATGTAGGGAGTGTATAAAAAAAGGATTCACTGAAAAGAGAAGGCTTCCTGAATCCGATGTGAGACAATGGTTTTTGGATCGTAATTCAGAATTATTATCACCATATGAGGGAATAGATTCAGAAATTATTTATAAATGCTCTAATTGTGGGGTATCCGCTAAGGGTCATTCATTCTATAACTTCAGAAGTCGAAATTCAAAATGTTTGTGTAGAGTATGCAGAAAGATTTTTGTATCCGGGGAGAATAATAATTTTTGGAGTCTCACTTTAGACGATAACAAGAGACAGAGTTTCAGAAAATATAACAACCCGTGGTATTTACCTTGGAAGAAGGCTGTATTGCGAGAACATAACTATACTTGCACTATTACGGGGGAGAATAAAGGAGATATAGTTATCCATCATTTATATAATTGGGCCGATTTCCCGGAACAGAGAGTATTTTTAAGTAATGGGGTAGTAATTAGACGGGATCTTCATAAGGAGTTTCACGAGATATATGGTAGGAGGAATAACACTCCGGAACAGTTTATGGAGTTTGTGGAGAGGTATTATGTCAATTAAAAGTCTAACCGATTATGAACTCCTACTAAAAGAGAAAGTAGCATATAAGACCATAGTCTTTTTTCTGAAGAAATTTGGATTGAATGTTACAATAATAAGAGAGAAGAACAACGCTGAGAGACAAGAGGAGAATGCTGAACCCGTAAGTTCTTTAACGGATGCGGCTATCTTAGTTTATGGGGAGTTTAGCGGAGTATCCCCGGCGAAAGCTAACGCGGGGGATACCGATGTCGATCTTGTAAATGTGGCTTTTCCTGCCAGAGTTCTATTTACGAATATACTATCTAATCCCTATGATGCCGCTGCTTCGGGGGATTTTGAGGAGCAGGTCATATATACTTTTGATGATATAACTACTAATGATAGGATTGAATTGACCAGTACGGACGGGTCTAAAAAATATTATCTAGTGATGGAGCCACAAGTAATGGGCAAAACTGTGGACATTTATAAGAGTTTCAAGGTCGTAAATATAGGGGAGTAAGAATGAGAAAGCTTATCATTATTGGAAATCAAGCAGGAGATATGTTGAGAGTGAGAAAGCTTTTGAAGCACTTTTATGATAAAGATCGTGGGGATATGAAAAAAGTGAGGAATGATCTTGTTAATCATGTTGTGAATAATGCATACGTTAGAGAATCAAATGAATTTATAGATTTATTGTGGGAGGAATTTAATAAAATATTCGTAAGTTGAGAGAAGGAATGGAGATAAAGATGAGAAAATTAAGTATTGTAGCGAAGAGTATTGTCCCAAATAGTTGGATATCGGGTCAAGGTAAAGAAAAACGTTTAAATATTGATTTACCAAATTTTAGTAAGGATGTAATTAAAAAATTCCTTACTAAGTTTGGTATTCCTCCTGTGGAAAGCCATTTCTGGGTAAAAAATAAAAATGATAAAGGCTATCTTGAGGTTACTAAGATAAATCCCTCTAGACAATGGGACGATGAAAAAAATCATTTTGAATATATTCCCGGTAAATATGATGTGCATATAATGTACTCTAAGGATGGGAGAGTTTACACTTGGTATAAATTGGATAAAGTATTGAGTAAAAAAGAGGTTGGATTAGAGGATTCTATTGGAGGTTATTAAACTAAAAAATAGTAAGTAGGTTAAGTAAGTAGGTTAAGTAAGTAGGTTAATAGAGATAGGTTAAGGAGAGAGTATAATGGAAGTTTTAACACCCATTCCTTTGATATTAAGTCAATTATGCACTGAGATAAAAACAAGATATACCGCTGCTGAATTCAAATTTGATCCCAATATGGGATATGTTGAATCTGTATCCGGATTGAGATCCTTACGTCATAGCTTGGATGAAACTAATTTTAATCTTTTCCCATTATTCGTTTTCAATCGAACAAATATGGTGCCTGTCGATAATTTCAATAGAAGATTCTCACCCATTGATAAAGATACTCTAGCGGGGACTGCAACGATATACTCAATGAAATTACTACAGTGTGATATTATGTTCAAAGTATTTAGCAAGGATGTGATCTTCGCGGATACTTTTGAGATAATGTATGGGGTCAATGAGTCTGTAAATCAAATACGGAAATTCACGGTAACTCTCCCAGATATAGGGGATTTTGACTTTTATATAGATTGGAAGAATTTGGATGAAACGGAGTATAGTAAGACGGATAATTTCTACATTTCTAAATCTTTCAGTGGAACTCTAAAGGGGTCTTTCTTCATAGTGGATGAGAGCACCATAGGCACTAATCTTATCACTACTATCCGAGCAAAGATTATGAATTTTCATCATCAAGTTTTGGCGGATATTACAGTTCCTTAGAGATCATAATTTCTTGGTTATTGTAATTTCTTGGTTATTGTAATTTACATAATAATATCTCATAGAAAACATTAACAATTTAAGGAGTATAGATATGGTTAAGCAATTATATAGCATTAAAAATACGTTAGGGAATCCCGTGATTATATCTTATAATGGTGAGGGTATGAGATTATCACCAAGGCAAAAACAGAATGGTATTGATAAGAATAAAGTAGGAGCATTACCAAAAGGGGTTGTATTAATCCCTCAGAATTAATACAAATTTTATTTCATTGGAGGTTAGAGAAAGATGGCTAGTGCGAGTGTAACAATAAGAGAGATAGATTTGACAACAAGGGTTCCGGCTTTTGCGGGAGTCTATGTTGCGGCATGTATGGCAGCTAAAAAAGGCTCCATTGAGGATGCTTTTTTAGTAACAAGTGAGGCTCAATTTCTAAGAGAGACTACAGCAAGTGGTACGGTGGGGGTTGGGTATGATTTAGGATACTTTTCAGTTTTGGCAGCTTTACAAAGAACGGATAAGGTTTGGATTAGGCGAGCTATTGGGGCGGGATATACTTATGGTGGGGCTTTAATAGAGGCTGCTGGCGCGGTGGATGATAATGCGGCTTTGGCTGCGGGTGAAGCAAGTCCCACGGCATACACATTCTCAGGGGAAGCTTTGTTACTGTATGGGAAAGATCCGGGGGAATGGAACGATGATGTCGGCTTCAAAATATGGGTCACGAGGACGAATGAGACAATTGATGCTGTGGACGATATTGATTATTCCACGGATGCTATGGTAGTAACTCAGAAATGGGTGGATGGCGAGCCTGTACGGCTAAGTATTGATTCGGATGGTACTCTACCAACTAATTTGTCAGCGGATACAACTTATTACACGGTTAAAGTGGATTCTACTCATGTGAAATTGGCAACTTCTTTAGCCAATGCTATAGCGGTTACTCCTGTCCCCATTGATCTAGTAGATCCAAATGAGATTACAAATGGAACGACTACTGGAACTACAGCGAATAAACTAGTGGATACCGCTGCTGATTTTGTGACGGATGGTATAGTTGCGGGGGATGTGGTTTACAATACTACGGATTCAACGGTGGCTTTAGTAGCTGCGGTGGATGATCTAAATACTTTGTCTTTGGATACGGATATTATGGTTGCCACAGATGAGTATATCATTTATAATGTGGGGGGTTCTGCTACAAGTACATCATCGGATAAGTTAGTGGATACCGCTGCTGATTTTGTGACGGATGAGGTTGCTGCGGGAGATGTTGTGGAGAATATTACGGATTCGACTACAGCTACAATCACAGCGGTTGATAGTTTAACTACATTATCCTTAGATACAGATATTATGGCCTCAGGTGAGGTTTATAGAATTAAAAAACAAGGTACTATTACTTTGACCCCTTTAAAACAGGTTAAAGAGACGGCGGCTTTTACTATTGAGGTGTATAAAAGCAGTGATGAGGTTAACCCCGTGGAAACTTTTACTTGTTCCAGGGTTGAAGGTACAAAAGACGGTTATAATCAAAATATGTATGTTGAAACTAAGTTAGAGGCTTCTAGCTATATCAGGGCTTTAGATAACGTCCTTGTGACTGATACTACAATGCCTCAAGCTCAAGCCACAGTATTATATCTATATGGTGGGGCCGATGGGGCAGCGGTAACGGATTCGACAATGATGACGGCTGCGGATGCTTTTGCAAATAAGCAAGATAAGCCAATGACCGTGTTCCTTGATACTGGATGGGCTACCCCGGCATATCAAACCTATATAGCTGGAATATGCGCGGCTAGACAGGATTCGGTTGCCATATTATCAACTCCATATTCTACAGAAGCTTCCAGCAATTATCTTAATGACATTGTTGATTATCGTAAGAATATCCTTAATCTCGGTGGAAATACGGGTTCCTATGCCGCATTATATTCTCCTCATGTGAAAATTTACGATAAATATAACGATAGAAACCTTTATGTTGCTCCTGATGGGTACGCGGCGGCTGCAATTTCCTATACGGCGTATAATTATGAAATGTGGTACCCTGTAGCAGGCTTCAAACGCGGTATGATGCTAAATGTTCTTGATCTTAGAAGAAGATTCAGCAAAGGCGAGATGGATTATCTATATGATAATGAAGTCAACCCAAACCGATTTTATCCTGGGAAGGGGATAATGATTTGGGGTCAAAAAACCATGTATGGTATTCCTTCAGCTTTAGATCGATTGAATACCCGATTGCTCTTGATTGTTTTAGAGCCTGCTATTGCGGAAGCCTTGGAAGGATTCGATTTTGAGCTCAATGACGAACCCACAAGGGCTATTTGTAAAAACATGGTTGATAATTATATGGAGGGGATCAAGGCGAGACGTGGAGTTTATGATTTTTTTACTGTATGTGATGACACTAATAACTTTGCCACTGACATCGAGAACCACATCATGAATCTGCATCTTTTTGTAAAACCGACACCTTCTCTTGAATTCATAAATTATACCACAATTATTACCCCACTATCAATGAGCTTCACATTAGCACAGACAGCGGTATAATTTTTCTAAGCTAGAAAAGAGGGAATACTATTCAGGTAGTATTCCCTCTTTTCATTATTATGGCATTACATTTGCATTATATATTGTACAAATATAAGTTAGAAAGGAAGTATATAATCCTGAATTATCCGAGAAGGAGAATATGGCACTAAATAACTATAAAATTCTATATGATTGTGGTAACGCTATATTTACATATAAATGATATTTACATAATATATTCTTAACGTTAAAGATTAAATTTTTTAATAAGGAGAGTATATTATGCCGAGACCTACTATTCAACAAGTAAGCGGGATGGGCGATGTTGTCACCACATATCAATGGAATATGTTCTTTACATCTTTTCCCGCCGCGTTATACGGAGGAATTATCCCAGCTTCTGAGGATCTAAATCTAAGGATGACCTCAACAACCGTCCCTATCAAAGGTAATACGGATCAAGAAATCAATGTTAGAGGACATAAAATATCCCAGGCGGGACCAGCGGATTATGGGGATCGTACAATAACCTTGGGATTTTATGAAACAGCGGATATGATCGTATCCAATTTTTTTCTTGCATGGTCCGAGACTTGTGTTCAGACTGGTACAGGAATCCATGGTTCCAATGATAAAGCTAAATGCAATATGCAATTACAGCAATTGAATAGACAAGATGATCCTGTTTGGCTTTATTCACTGCATGGTTGTAGACTATTATCTTATACAAAATCCGATTTGTCCGGGGAGGATGGTACATCTCAACCCACACTATCAATCAAATGGGATTGGTTCGATCAACAAGCATTATAATAAAAAAGGAGATTACTTAATGCAAAAACTTAATTTACAAAAAGAAAGAGAATTTTTAGCAAGTGTTTGTGCAGAGACTATGGAATTAACTGAAGAGCAGAAATGGAGTTTAGCCGATAAATTAGCTCAACCTCTAAAGGAATCTATGATTAAAAGTTTAAAAGAGGATGTTGAGTTAATTACCGAAGCTATAGCAGCTCTGAAAAAGCCGGGGGTTAAATGGGATCTTTCCGATTTCTTAGGAAGTCTTCAAGGTATCGCTAAGAGTATTCAAGAGGTAGAACGAAGAGCTAAAAAGGATCTTAATTATAATTAATTGTATGGTAGGATTATAGGTATAATATGACTAATGGAAACACTTATATCCCATTCAGCATTCAACAATTGAGTGGTGCGAGGGATTTTGCAAGATCATATTTATGGGATATAAGAATTCCTGAAGCTCCAGACCCCTTTCAAGAATGGTTTCCCGCTAGTGATTTGGATGAGAACTTATTCGGGGTTGATAGCGGATTAGTAGAATTTTTTAATTTTTCAATTCAATATCCAAAAAAAATAAATTTACCAAAAATTACTTTAACGATGTATGATCGAGAGGATAGAGTCATTTATAAATGGGTTAGGGGTTGGATAGCGAATACTATGTTTCATATGAATGTTGCGGGATCTTTTCCATGTGTTGAGGTCTTAGAGGAAGTAGTAAAAGAAATGATAGTAGTTAAGCTAACCCATGATAAGAAAATCATTGATATAGTATCTTATTGGGTTTATCCGGAGGCTATAGCTGATAGGAACACTTCCGGAAATGAGCTATCTATGTATTCTGTTCCCTTTATAGTGGCTGGAATGGGTAAAGTTTAACATACTTTAGATAATTAAGTAATAGAATAGATAAATAATAAAGTGAATAAGGAGTTATAATGAGTGGTAAGAAGAAAGGTAAATTTATTCCTCATAATCAGGTTATGTCTAGGAATAAAGTAGAGGAGGAGAAAGTCAATATAACTCCTCCTATCACGGATTTCAAAAAATCGGGTATGGATGTTACGCAGATCAATATTATTGATCTCCCCTCAAAGTTCATGCCATATCCTGAGGGGGCAGTAATCAAATACAGGCCTTATTATTATAGTGAGATTAGGAATCATGATTCTTCTAAGAATTTGACATATAGAGAAGAAGTTGATTTTGTATTGGCGGGAATATATACGAGTTTTCCTGCGTATGATCTCACGGTATCGGATTTTGCATTCATAAATTTATTGAGAAGAATATCTAACATAGGTAATTATGATATTTCAGCTAAATATCGGTGTAAAAAGTGTGGGAATATTGTAAGCAGTGTATTCAAGGCTATGAATATCTTAGTGGATTATTTAGGTGTTCCTAAGTTACCCGTAATGGTGGAATTCTCAAATGGTAAAAAATATGCATTCAACCCTTTGACTATTGGTTCTTACATTGAATTAAAAGAAGAAGGTTTTAAAAATAAGGCTATTGCTATGGTGTCTAAATGCTGTGTTAATGCGGAGTATGGTGAAGTATATGAGTTTTTAGATCATATCACGGATGCTTCTGATGCCATGCTGGTTGAGCATTTGGATAACTTACTTTATCACAGTGTAAAACCTATGCCTGTAAAATGCTCCTATGTAAATAAAGAGTATTTTGCTAAAGATGGATGGTCCGCTGATAAACTACGAAGTATGACCTCTTCTTCGGTAATTGATAAACAAATTTTAGAATTATTTAAGCAGTATGATATAAATTTTACCGAAGGTACAAGTATGGTGAAATACGCTTGTGAAGACTTGATAAAAAAAATGGCTCTCGTCAAAGAAGAACCCTGTGGGTTCATGAATTATTTGGAGCTGGAAGGCGGTGATGTCTTCCTTGGGCCGTTTTGCAATACCGGAGAGCTTATCAAGACTAGAGTTTGCTATGGCTTATAATTTGCATATAGGGCCTGAGGAATTAGGGCGTATGTATTTCAGTGATGTTATCACAAAGCATAAATTATTAAGAAAGCTTTTAAAGAAATAAGGTTAGAGTATGGATATAAATGCGAATATGACGGGGAAGATGTTTGATAAGGTCACAAGTATGTTTCAAAAGGTCTCCTCCGTATTTGATCCTATAGTGGAATTGGATAAAGATCAAAAAAAGACAGTAGATAAGTTAGCTTTGAATTTCAATATGTTGAGTAAGATGATAGAGGATAATGAGGAGAGTATAAATAGAGAAATTTCCTCATTATCGGATCAAGATGAAATAAGTGAGATTAAAGAAGCTATTCTTATGCTTAAAGATCAAAATTCAAAGGATGTGGCTGATTCCATATTAAAATCTAAGGATATCAATCTCACCCAGACTGAGAAGTTGGCGGAGAATTTAGATAAGATTAAACTTAGATTAGGCTATTTAGATGATCATATATCTTTTGATTTGGGGGATATTATCAAAACATCTGTAGCACAGATTGATATCAATCAGGATATCTCGGATAAGAGAACGAAGGATTTTTTCGGGTTGTATTCATTATTAAAGACTCAATCCAAAAATTTAGCGGATCAAATAAAGGGTATTGAGGGTCAGAAGAAGATAAGTGCGGATCAGTTGAGTATATTGGGGGTACATAAGCACGAATTAATAAAAATAAATAAATATTTAGGTTTGATGCTGAATTACACTAAGATGGGGCCTAAGGAATTAAAGTTGCATACAAAAGAGTTAAGGGATCTGGTCAGTCAAATTGGAAATGAGACATTTGAATCCAAAATGTATACTACAATGAATCAAGTAGACTCATCAATAGAGTCCTTATCCGTGGATTCTGAGGTATTAAACGAAACCTTGGGAGATTTGTCGCAAGGTAGGACTGAAGGAAAAGATGTTATTACAACTGGTGCTCAGAGACTCAAAGAGGGAATTAAAGGGGCTACTATATCTGTGGTTTTGGAATCTTTAGGCTTAGGGGGGTTAAATGAGGCTTTAGGGCTATCTGAAAAATTAGCGGGTATGGATATCTTTGGTAAAGGGGGTATAATTTCTAGTCTTACACAGATGGGTAAAAAAGGAATAGGGGGAGTCGGAAGTTTTTTGGGTGGAGCTAAAGCTTTAGCGGGATTGGGTCCAAGTTTAGGAAGTATAGCTTCTGGAGGAGTTGGAGCTATGGCTGGGGCTGCTATAGCTGTGGGTGCTGCTGGTGCTGCTGGATATGCTCTTGGCACGGGTATAAATAAGGCTATTGATTGGGTTGGTGGGGAAGAAAATTTTTTAGGTGGAGTTGCGGCGAGAGCTATCCATGGGGGAGAAGAAAAAGAAGCGGGATCAACTAGTGATATGATAAAAAAATGGGGATCTATGTCGGATAGTATAGAGGGAATAGATTCAGCATTAATAGAAATTGATTCTTTTGTTGAATCCAAAGAAAAGGGTTGGACTACCAAAGCTGAGGAGCAAAGTATAGAGTATGCTCAAAATATGGCAAAGGCTCTTAAAAGAAAGCGTAAGAAATTACTTGAGGCTGAAACAGCTCATAAAGATGATGTAAAAATTACTAATGAGGCCGTGGATACCACAGTTCCTATTGAGCTTTATGAAGCAGGAGATGATCTTTCTTGGGCTAACCCTAATAATTCAAATTATACCCTAGATTCGGATAAATCTAGTATCAAAGATATAAATCAAAATGTTCAGGAAATAAGATCAGTCCCTCCAAATACTATGACAAATAAAATTGAATCCCTGGATCAATATGAAGCAGGAGATGATCTTTCTTGGGCTAACCCTAATATTTCAAATTATACTCTGGAGTCGGATAAATCCGGTATCAAGGATATAAATCAAAATGTTCAGGAAATAAGATCCGTCCCTGAGGATATTCCCGATAATACTAAGATTATGATGGATAACATTAAACAAGAACGAGAAAAAGTGAGTGCAAATAACACACCAACTAATATTGTAATTCCTCCTACTCCTGTATCTAATCCGACGGATAATTCAAAATCCGTGGATGATATTGCATTATCTTTCTTGAACTCTGATATTTTAGGATAAACATATGGCTAATAAACATATGGCTAATAAACATATGGCTAATAAAAATCTCTTTATTTATAAATTAATGAATAACCCTAATGCTAAAATATTAGTATCCGGATTGAGTAAGGATATTGTAGCTTATACAACACAAGATTTTCAGTTTAGGACACAAGCCTCATGGTCAGGAAGAAGTTCAAGTTCTTTTTTGAATAAAATAAACGCATTAGAACGTATTGGAAAAGAAGCATATAATAGATTCTTTGGGTCAGGTGCCTCGGAATTGGTATCGGGTATGATCTTAGATATAGTAGGGTCGATGTTGGATTATCAGGGTACAGAATTATTTGGGTTTTCATTACCTATGTATTTTGTTGCTACCCAATCCACGGATGACGTAAGGACAAAGATAGGATACCTTGCTGAAGGCCAATTCCCTACTTTTGGGAAGGGAGAGGGAGGTTTTAAACGAGTCTACGCTCCAAATAATTATAGGATAACAGAGAAAGCCAATATTGAGGGGGCGGTATCCATCCGAATAGGGCGATGGTTCAGAACAAATAGGATTTTTATCATAGATAGTATGGACTTCTCTGTATCAAAAGAAACCATACCCAGTGGATTACCTCTCTATGCTAGTGGGTCGGTAGCTTTCAAATCTACAAAAATTTTGTCTATTGATCAAGTAAAGGGGATGTTTTTAATTGATTAGGAGAAATTATGCGATATATAGATACTGATTATGAGTCCGATTTGAGATATGATATACCTAAATTTTGTTCCTTAGAGGAGGATGTTTTTGATATCATGGATTCTTTCCTATTTGAAAAGGTGAGTGCTATTTACAAAAGGCAATTTGATGTCAAAGATTTAGCTGTGGATGGAGTATATGAGGTAACAACTCAAGAGTATAGGCCGGATATTATAAGTTATGAAATTTATGGAGATACGCAGTATTGGTGGTTACTTATGGATTTCAACAACATTATTGATATCTTTTCCATTGTAACTGGTGTGCAAATACAATATTTTAGTTTATCTGAATTAGAGGATATTTATTTCTCCCTGAATGGGTTACAGAAGGAGCAAGATCGTACATGATTTCCATAGGAGAGGGAATTATCCTCAAGTTTAAATTTGAGGATAATGAAGATTTCTTAGATGCAGGAGATCTTATTACATTTATGGTTGTAGAGGATGCGGGGAATATTCTACCTACTTTTAAACTCATTTTCAAGACCAGAGATATCAAAGTTATAAGTTACTTGAATGAGGGTGCTACTATTCAAGCTTCTTTTGGGGGAAAGGATCTTGCAACCATCCCCATTAATTTGGTATGTATATCTGTAGTGATGAATAGAACAGGTTATAATTTTTTCAGTATTGCTATAACAGGCATATACGACGCCTTAAATTATTTGATCAAGCCTCAAATAAGAATATTGCCGAATCAATCCGCTATTGAGACCTTAAATTCAGTTGTAAGTGAATATTTTACCACTGATTTTGATCCTACAAGTTCGGAGGATTCTCAGAGTTATATTCAACATAATATAACGGATAAGAAATTTGCTCAACATTTGGTAGAACAGGCTAAATTTTCGGATTCCGCTTGTATATCGGGGATAACTTTTGATGGTTTTTTTAGAATAAGAGATTTAAAGACTTTGGCCTCCAAACCATATGCTTGGAAATTCACAAAGGAGGTTAAAGATTCTGCTAAGGATATTTGCTATACCGGGGAGGCAGTATTGGAGTCTTCCTCAGGTATGTTAAATAGTATATCGGGGTATGGCAGAAAGATATACACCTTAAATTATGATTCGGGGTTGAGTTCAATAGAATCAGAATCAACAACTTCGGTATTTTCAAATTCAAGGGCTCCTTCTAGAAAAGATTCAATATCCGAAAGAATGGGGGCTATAGTTCCCATATCAGAGAATATGGATTCCGAATTTTACAATACAAAATTAAGGAATTCTATGTATAATACGACGTGTAGTGCATATAAGAAGACGATAAGATTCATAAGATGCTTTAAGAGGGTGAGAATATTGGATCTGGCCATGTTGAGTGAGGCCTCCATAAACAATGATAATTCCTTGGATCACACCTCAGGTTTATATGTGATAACTAAGGTGGTGAGGACTCTATCCGCTGGAATATTTCAAACAACTTGTGAACTATGTAGAGAATCCTTAAATGATGCGCGGGGGGATATAGCTTAATGTTATTTAAATTCTCGGATATTATAAAGAAGATGGATAATTTGAAAGTTCCACATAGGGGTAGAGTTTTATATAATGAGGATCCAAATAAATGTGGGAGAATAAAGTGCCAGGTAAAAGGGATATTTGAATCTTCTGATACGGATTTGTTGCCTTGGTGCTTTTCAAAGGCTATGGGTACTGGTGTTAAACCGGACAGTATGGATTTCCATGTTCCGGAGTTATATTCCGAAGTTACAATAACTTTCCCTTATGATAATGTGTATCATCCCATTTATGAATCGGGAAGTATATCGGAGTTAACAAAAACTCCGGGGATATTTGATGAAGATTATCCTAATACCTTTGGAACTATAAATTCGATACCCTCTTTCTTTCGTGTAAACAAAACACAGAATATCACAGAGTATTATAATGATGGAAACCAATCTTGTTTTCGATTAGATGGTGAGGGTAATGTCTATTTAAATATTCCTAAATCTCTTATATTGAATATTGGTGAGGATTTTGCGGTCAAAATCGGAGGAAATTATGCTGTAAAAGTAGCTATGAATTTGGTGGAGGATGTAGGGGCCATTAGAGAATGTAAAGCCACAAGTATTGGGGAGGTAGCCAGTGTTATATCAAATGAGGGGTTGTGCAGCCATTCAACGGGGTTGACCTTTGGACAGGTGGCTTCTCAAATATCTTTGTTAGAATCGAAGATTTCAGAATTACAAGCAAAGATATCCGAATTCAGTTCCCTTGCTCAAGGAGCTAAATCAGCTTCGGATACAAATAAACCTAATATAGCGAAGGTAGATTAGTATGGATTTGGTAACGGATGCTAGTTTATGTAAAATATTAGGTTTTGATCTTGATGCTGAGCTTAGTAATACTCGGAGATATCTAAAAACCTCTATAAAGTATATAAAGGCTGAAATACAATCCGATTTAGATGCCTTGGGGAGTGAGGTTTTAACCCCTATTGGAGATATTACGGATAAGATCAGTGATTCTGTAAAAGATGTACTTAGTTCTATTTCGGATAGTCCACTTGCTACTGCGGCTGAGGCTATAATGACTTGTATAGGTTTAAATATGACCACTCATACTTATAAGTTAGGGTATAATGATTGGAAAGGTATTTTTGATGATTGGATCTCAGATATTTTAGACTCTTATTTAACTTCTTATGAGAAAAGTTTGTGGGGGCTTATGGATACTCTAGAAAATGCTTTAAGTCCATATACTCTTGATAAAATTAGAGCTTTTGCCACTTGTCTGATTGGATGTCCCGGCGTATCAGGAGCAACAACTCCGGGTCCAGATGGGTGGGGCGTGATAACTCCTGATGGGTGGGTATATATAACTACTTCAGATTTTACAAGTTTAGTAAATACATCGGGGTTAGGGCTGGATGGAAAAATAGATTTCACATTATTTGGAGCTTCAGGATCAACCTATGGGTCTCGTATAAGAACGATTCAAGATAGTAAGAATAATGCTGTGAATGCATTGTCTTCAGTGGCCAATGAGTCTGTGGCCCCAAATGATGATGCACAACAGGTTATTGATGATTATAATACTTTGGCGGGGGATGTGGAGGAAAAGTATGCGGAGTACCTGGCTATTAATTTGGATATAAGTGAATTAATTTCCCTGGCTAACGATAGAATTAAAGAAGTTGATATTTACATTATTAAAATTTATAGATTAGGAACCAGAATTTATAAATCTGTGGCGGATAATGGTAAGACAAAGATGCTTTCAATTTATACTGATATGTTGACGTACTATAATGATGCGATAGCGAATGATTCATCGGCTGAGACAGCGTATAATGATCTTGATTTAGATACTTTAACCACGTTGGCAACTACGAATTCAGGATATAAATCATCATCAAATACGGATAAGAATAGAATTATATCATTGAACAATATTGTTAGGGATATGGCAAATGCTCTTGAGGATAAAGGTACAGTAGGGGGATCATATAGTGGTGGCACTAAAATAAGAGGTAGAGCCCCTATAAAATCCGCTACGGGTACAGGATCTTATCAAGAGAGTATTGATAACGTTTAATAATTTAAGAAAGGAATTTTAAATATGGCTATATGCCCATTATATAGTAAGATCTTATATGATAATTTAGGATCTCTTTCAAATGGTTCGGGAACCCATTCAAAGGGGTCTTATTCTATTGAAATGATAGAGACTGAGATTGCTTCAGTGTGGATGGATTGCATTACAACAAATTGTCAATGGTGGGATGCAACACATAGTAATTGCTCAATACCGGTAATGAATTTATTTACATATCATAAGCATGATAGCCATGATCATGCTGTCTCTCACGCTGCGGCTACGGTTCCGGCGGATGCGGGAGGTGTATTATCTCCTCCAGCTCAACAATCTAATGCAAGCTTATTGAGTCAAGAGTACATGCAGGGGGAGGATAAAGACGGCAATTCGGAGGTATTGGGTAAAGATTTTGGTCTAGATCCCACGGATACGGATGTTCCCAAGATGTTATCGTCAATTATTAATTCAACTGATTTTCCGGCTGGTCTGACAACGTACACTTGGGCTGAATACTTGTTAACTTTACCTTAATATTTGGTAATAATGATATAAATTTTGGTAGTAAATGAATTAATTATTAGAATACGATTGAGGGAAGATCATGCATCTATTACATATAGCTGGGGGAAAAAGAAAGAAATTTATTAGAGGGTATACCAATTTATATTCTGTAACTACTCAAGGAAAGATCATAAGCCATAGTGGGGGCAAGGAAGAAATAATGCATCCTACAGAAGATAAGGATGGATATTTAAAGGTTAATTTACATAGGGATGGAAAAAGTAAAACACATAAGGTTCATAGGGTTGTAGCTACAGAATTTATTCCGAATCCTAAGAGATTACCTCATGTGAATCATAAAGATAAGAATAGAAGAAATTGTAAGAAGGATAATTTAGAATGGTGTAGTATTTCTGATAATATGAAACATAAATTTAAAAAGAGTTCAATAGTAGAGTTAGAAAAGGAAGATATGATATATTTGGGGGGTGGGTTATGTCTTCAAGAGTAATGGATATGAATATTGGTATTTGTAATCATAATCTTCCTTGTTGTCCCCATGTAGTCACGGGTATGATCATATCAGGTTCACCGAAGACACAATATGACGGATTACCTGCTGCAAGGTTTGGGGATTCTACGATCAGCGATTGCCCGCATTGCCAGGGACAGGGTGGGATCTGTTTGGGGGCAGCTCAAAAGAATAGTATAGATGGTATACCGGGGCATAAATTAGGAGATCCCGTTTTAGAACCTTTTGGTATGAGTATTACAGTAATAGGGAGTCCTACTTGTAAGGATGGTTAATAAATAATGGCATTATATTCAGATTTAAATCAAACAAATCCAACAACGCAGCCCGTTTTGACAGGGGTGGATGCAATATATCAATCTATTGATAATATATTGTCAACTCCTACACGTACCAGACTCTTTAATATGCCTTTTGCCACGGATATAGAAGCTCTATTATTTGATCCTATGGATGAGACCACAGTGGCTAAAATATATGATTCTGTTATAGAGGCTATCCTAAAGTGGGATAGTAGAGTAGGTATAAATTATAGTCAATCCCAAGTTATCCCTGTTTATGAGGATAATAGATATGATATACTCCTAATTTTTAAGATAAGTGGTATCGAAGATGAATTAGAGTATCATGGTGAACTGATAAGACCCTAGAAGGAATTCAAATATGATAACAATTATAGATCCAAGTTCAATATCTCCAGAGGCTATTAAAACAGATTTAATGGAGTATGTTCAAAGTAAACCTGAATATGAAGTGTGGAGAGATTTTTACGATTCTAGTGCTGGTATGACTGAGATTGAATTATTATCCGGTATCGGAGCACTATTATCATATCACTCCTTGGGGGCTAGAAGAGAATCTTATATTACAACTAGGAAATTAACTTCAAGTGCCATAGGTTTATGTAATACTTTAGGGTATAAGGTTAATAGGAAGAGTACCCCAAGATTGAGATTAAAATTAGATGTAGATGCCTCGGTATATTGGGATAGAACGGATGCCTTAGGGAACTATACAAATGATAGAAATATATCTTTATTGAATTCACAAACAATATCCGCTGGAATAAATTATATAGATGTGGTTGTGGGGGATTGGAATACAACTTCTTGGACTTCCACAAGTACCGAGGATTTTGTTATATTAAAGATAGATGGTTCAAATATTGATAATAACAATGATGATGATACTCTAGAATTATTGATAAATGATTCTCCTATTACCTTAGTGGATTATGCTGAGGATCTTGTGGGTACAACTGTAATGCTTAGAACCCACTATGATGGAGTTCTTTTGATTTTTGGAGACGGGACTCTTGGTAGGAGAATTCTAGCTAATGATGAGGTGGTATTTAACTATATATCAACCTTAGGGGCTCTTGGGGTGTATGTGGTAGATCCTTTGGATATTGATTTGAATATTAATGCCGATGTTCTTGAAGTAGAGGTACTATCCCCAGGGTATGCCGGGGATTCGCTAAAAAAATTATCCATTTTACCCTCAGGATATTACACTACTCGGAGAAGGATGGTTACAGGCTTAGATCATACCTTTATTTTACAATCTTATGTGGGGGATTTGATATCTTCTCAGTATACGAAAGTGGATGGAGAGTGTTGTACAATACGATTATCGTATTTATTTGATGATGAACATCTAATGTCGGATAACGAGGTTAACAATGTGTTGAGTTATTTAGTGGATTTCAAAATGGTGGGGGAGGAAATCCAATTAACTGACCCTGATTTGGTGGGTATTGATATGAAACTCACTGTAGTTGTAGATGAGGGAACAACTGAATCATATATAAGAACCCAAGTAGGTCTTATTGTGGATGCTAATAGTTGGTTATTAGGTACATCATTTTATATAGGAAGAATAGTAGATCAAGTTTCAGAAATTGAGGGGGTTAATCGGATTTATGTAGAGAGACCTGTATCGGATAAGAGTTTGGAGTATAATGAGTATTTAAAATTAGTTCATCTTGATTTAACTGTTACTTCGGATACCACAACTTTTGTCACATCCACTCCAACGAATGAGGGGTATGTTAAACAAGTTCAATTTGGGGTCACGGATAGTGCGGCTACCAATAAATTGATTGATTCAACAACTAAATTTCAAATTAACGGCACTGCGGACGGTACTACTGCCGATAAATTGATTGATTCAACGGCTATGTTTCAAGTGAGTGGGACAACAACTTTAACTACTGCCGATAAATTGATTGATTCAACGGCTACATTTTCCACGGATGGAGTTACAGCGGGGGATTTGGTATATAATACGACGGATAATACGACGGCCAGGGTTGTAACTGTGGATAGTGAAATCCAACTTACTCTAACTTCGGATATTTTTGTATCCGGGGAGGGATATGAGGTGGGTATACGTGTAGGAGATATTGTTTATAATACGACGGATTCCACAAATGCAAGAGTGACAGCTATTGATAGTGTAACCCAGATCACTCTGGATGATGATATTTTCGTATCCGGGGAGGGATACTCATTTGGAGTTCAAGTGGGAGATATTGTATTAAATACTACGGATGAAACCAGAACTGAGGTATTAACAGTGGATAGTGCTACTCAATTAGCTTTGGATGACGATATTTTTGAATCAGGAGATGCATATTCAATTTATACAAACATATAAATTGAAAAGGAGATCATAGTAAATGCCATTATTAAATTGGACAACCTGTGGAGCGTTAAGTAATATAAATAGAGTGGGTAGAATAATTTCTACCCCAAATGGATATATTTATATAGTTGGTGATGATGGTGGTGTTCCGTATGGATATGTACATAAATCAATCAATAGTGGTACATCTTGGACTTCTCAATCCTTAGCTAGTATAGCATATAGAGCTTATGATATAACATATAAAACTAATGATACTCTATTTGTATGTTATAGTGGAACAAGTCCAATCGGATGTAGTGCTGGAAAAACTATAAATCAAGGGACGAATTGGACCGATTTACCAAATGCCGCTGGAACAACACCAAATAGTATATTCTATGACATAGATAATTCTACACTATATATGGGGGAACAAAATTCAACATCTCATATATTTAAATCGATAAATGATGGCGCTTCGTGGATTACAGATCATACTTTTTCAACAACAAATGCTAATGCTAATCAATTTGTAAAATATGGATCATATATTTATTGTTCAACTAATGTTGGTAAGATATTTAGAACTGTTTCAGGAAGTGGAACTTGGACGCAATTAGCTTCATTGCCAAATGTATCAAATACATATACTATTTATGTGGACGGAGATGTAATCCTCGCTGGTGGAGAAAATACTTCTCTTTACTCAACGGTATGGAAATCGACTAATGGTGGAAGTTCTTGGACTGAGGTTCATATAGGTTCTGCTGCGGGTAACGAGGTAAATGAGATAATAAAAGTAGGAAATTATTATGCAGCAGTAATACAGAGTGTTGGCGTATATATCAGTTTAGATGCTGAATCATGGATAGATATGAATCTTATAGGTTCAGGGTCTGATATAAATTCTATATGTATATCAGATACAGACCTATATGTAAATCGTGTATCGACGATATATAAAGCTGATGCATCTGAATTATTTATACCAATAATTCCTTCAAATATAATTTGTACTCCCGGAACCTTAAAAAACACATTAACTTTTACAGAACCAGCGGATGCAACAAGTTATAATCTTTATTGGACGAAAGCTAAGGTTAAGAATGAATATTTTGTGGGGGACTCTAGATGGTCAAGTTCTAATAATGGAGTTGGTGAGACTGCAATAGTATCAGGTGGGCAACTAACATTGGATGTTCCTGATGGAGTTGATGGATTAATCAGAACGGATAGCTTGTTTAATATTGATAATGGTAATACTGAGATAGTAATAGATTTAATATCTTATAATCCAGACGATTCAAGTAATGGAGTAACCTTTCAATTTAGATTTTTGGATGCGTCTGCTTATGCGGATTATGTGACGTTAACTTATTGGCAAACTAGTGGGGGCAATACACATAATGTAACAGCCCTATACAAAGAGAATTCTTCGAATCATTCTACAACAACAACTGTGCCCACTCAACCAACTAAATTAAAAATACAAAGGATAAACAATTATTTAACTATATCATTATTTTATAGTGGTTCGTGGAATGATATAGCCGGATGGGATTATGCATCAAGAGGGGATAATCTCACAAGAATAGCTATACAATTATTAGATAAATCATTACACGGAGGTTCGTGTGTACTTGATAATTTAGTCATAGAGCCATCTGTAAAAGATTTTCAAGGAGATTCATTAACCGAAACTTTTGATAATTTAGATGATTGGTCAATAACTAAAGCCGATGTTGGTGAAACTGCGACAATATCAAGCGGACATGTTGTATTAGATATACCTGACGGTGTAGATGGGTATGTTAATATTGAACATGATGACGAATTACCCAATGGAGATTATGAATGTGTTGTTGATGTAATATCTTACAATCCTGATAATACAACAAAAGGAATTTCATTCTTTTTTGGAAATTTTATAGATCTCACATGGGGGACTGATTTAATACAAATAACATGCCAACAAACTGGCGCTAGTTCATATATAGCGTATATGCAGAGTAAGGTTGACGGAGTACTAGTTAATGGTATTGCTTATTATCCATCTTCATTTCCATCTAAATTTAAAATAATAAGATCTAATAATGTGATTTATTGTTATTATTATGTTGGAACAACATGGTATTTTATTGGAGAGAGATATTTTAGCACAAGAGCGGATCTAGTTGGATCTATGCAACTAGTTATAGGTGATAATACATTAAGAGGCGGATCTATAACATTAGACAATCTTATAATTACATCCCCTGGAACATGTACTAAAATAACAGGAATAACATCGTCTCCATATGATCATGTAACTGTTGATGGGGATGAATATATATATAATTTAACCGCTTTAAACTCTTATGGAGAAAGTTTGGAATCCGATGAGGTTTTCGGAGCTCCCGTGGTATATGACCCTCCAACAAATGTGGGGGTAACACCAGGTGTTATAAAGAATGATATTACTTGGGATGCTGCTGAGGGTGCCGAATCCTATAATTTGTATTGGATGCTATATGAATATTATGATGAGTTATTTGGTGGGGATCTTAGTGATTGGGATCAATATAAGGATAATGGTTCGGAGACCATTGAGATTGATACCGGAGAATTAGTTCTTGATACAACTTCATTATCTACCCCTGGGGCTCATTTAATACGGAAAACGGATCTACCTGCCGGGGATTTCTCCTTAAGTGTTGATTTAACGGATTATGTTGCTGAAACCTCAAATTTCGGTCCGTTCGCTACCTTTGCTATATATGATACCTATTCTCCTGGGGATGATTGGGTAAAAATATATTATTGGGAGACCTCAGATCCACATAGGGTCATTACAAAATTCAATTTAAATGGATCTATAACGACTACAAGCACGGCTCCTGCTTCAAGACCTACAAAATTTAAGATCACACGGGTTGGGAATATTCTCGCAACATATTATTATAATGGATCTTCTTGGGTATTACATGCCACATTGGATTTTTCATCGAGATCCTCTAATTTATTTGTAGCTGCTCTTGAGAATATAATTGATCCCACTGAAGATCCAGGATTAACCACATGGGATAATCTAGTTTATTATAAGGATCTTAAAACTGAGGGTACAAAGATAACGGGAGTAACTTCTCCTTATTCACATACTCCATTAACGGCGGGGATAAATTATATCTACGCTTTGACCTCGGATGGTTATGCCGAGAGTGTTCAATCTGAAATTGAATCCGGAGCCCCTTTACCTGGTACACCAGATCCCCCTACTAGTATTTCAATTATTTCCGGGGAGGAATTAAATACTGTTACTTTTACAGAGGATGGTGAAGCCGATCAAACTAATTTGTATTGGTTGAATTCTCCAGGGGTTTCAAAATTAACAGGTAATGAAATTTCGGATATATCATCTCCATATGCTCATATAGATCTAGATCCCGATTTAACTTATTATTATGTATTAGTATCTGAAAATGTTTACGGAGAGGGGGATGAATCTTCGGAGTATAATAGTAGCCCGTATCCTGCTTTTCCTGAAAATGTTGTGGCCACCCCAGGAATAGAGAAGATAACTCTTACTTGGGATGCAGCTTTGGGGGCGGACACATATAATGTTTATTGGAGTGAATCTCCGAGTGTGACTAAAATCACAGGTACAAAGATAACAGGTGTTACCTCACCATACGATCATACTTCGAGAGTACCGGGTCAAACTTATTATTATGTAATTTGCTCCGAGGATGAAGACGGAGAAAGTTCGGTATCGGCTGAGGTCAACGGAATACCAAATATAGCAGCCCCTTTAAATTCTTTAGCTGAGTTATCTGATGCTTTAGAGATTACAGTAAGTTGGGATTCCGTGGTGGGGGCCACAATTTATAATATATATTGGGCTAAAACTCCGGGGGTTACAAAATTAAATGGTACAAAAATTGCAGGAGCTTCATCTCCTTATGCGCATACAGGTTTGGATGATGGGGATACTTATTATTATGTGATAACCGCTGAGAATGTAATAGAGGAAGGCTCTGAATCAGCGGAAGTAAATGCCGTTGTGGGGGATGTGCCTATTGCCCCGGATAATCTTGTGGCTTCAGGGACGGATATACAAGAGATAACTCTTACTTGGGATGCTGTGGTTGATGCGGATTCTTATAATCTTTATTATAGAACATTAGCAGGAGTTACAAAGATTGTTGGTACAAAAATTACGGGTGCCACGTCTCCATATGTATTTAATGCTTCTCTTGCGGATATATATTATTATTTTGTTGTAACTTCTGTGGATGATGTCACGGGGGAATCAACGGAATCTTCAGAAGTGAATGCATTATCCATACCGCCTATACCTAATCCTCCTTTGATTTCAAGTCTTGTTCCGGGGTCTGCTGAAATAACACTTAATTGGAGTTCAGCTCCATATGCGGATTCATATAATATTTATTGGGATACATCTTCGGGGGTTACACAATTAACAGGGACTCCGATTGTGGGGGCTAACTCAGGATACTCTTTTTCAGTGCCGGATTTGTATCAAACTTATTATTTTGTGGTGACTGCGATAAATGAGTCTGGGGAGTCCACAGAATCTCTTGAAGTATATGGGGCTTCTATAGCTATAATTCCGGATGTGCCAGAAAATGTTATAGGTTCCGCGAGTGCTTCTAATGAAATTACTATTGAATGGGATGAGGTGACTTACGCCACTTCATATACTTTGTACTATGAAAGACTTCCTAATGTATCTAAATCCACAGCCTCAAAAATCGAGGGAATTACGGATTTGTTTAAGGTAATGTTGGGATTGATTTCGGATAGAACTTACTATTTTGCGGTGTCCTCTGTCAATGCTGAGGGGGAATCAGATTTATCTGATGAGGTTTCGGTAAAAGTTATTGTAAGTCTGACGGGGCGGAGTATATTTTATATAAAAACAACTTCTAAGTATAATTATGTTGAAGTTGAGTGGAGTGATTTAGCTCATGCCGATTCATACAATATATATTGGTCTAAAACAACTCCGGTGTCAACATCTACGGCCACTAAGATTGAGAGGGCTTCAAGTCCATATAGACACTATATCACTCCGGCGGATGACCCTTATTATGTTGTGGTGGGGGAAAATCCTTTAGGGGAATCTGATTTGTCAGAAGAATCTTTCTCTGCTCCTATGGAAGTAACATTTCAAAGTATAAATTTCTTACCTGAAAATTTACGAGAATACCCTTTATTTATGGAATTTTGTAGTATTTTAGACTATGTTGTTCAAAAGTATCATTATGATAATGTTGATAAATTATCTGGTTTGTATGATGTGACTCATGCAAGTTTTGATCCAGATTATATTTTGGGATTGATAGGGTCGGAATATTTTCTTTCTTTTGATTTGACTACGGATCAAAAGAAGGCCTTGTGTTTGATGTTATCCAATCTATATGATATGAAGGGAACTCGTAAAGGGTTAGACTATATTTTAAGACTTCTAAATCTTGAGGCTCAGGTTTATGAGTGGTATGATGTAAATGCGGGGGTGTATCCTGAGATAACAGATGTACTAGATCCTTGTGAGATCATATTAGATTTAGGAATAGGGGATTTTCCTTTATTAGAGGATGCTGAGGAGAGCTTCATAACTTTGGCTAATTATCTTTTGTGGGTTTGTGTGAGATTATATGGTATTTTTTGGAGTAAGAGTTTTGAAAATTGGTTTGAAGGTATTGAGGATGATTTAGCAACTATTGATTTAGATGAGTATGTGAATGATAAATTTTGTAGCTGGACATATAATTATCCGGATATGGTAATCATAGGGTCTCCAGTGGAGGGTAATGTAGCTTACATAGGAGAATCCGGTTTAAATATTGGGGATATCGTATTTGATGGAAATCCTTTGTTCATTTCTCCCGATGCTTTGATAGGTGCGGATTATGACGGAGTATGTAATGCGCATTATATAGGGGAATCCGGAATTTATATAGGGGATGTTAGTGATGGCTTATCAAGTTTAACTTATATCATAGAAGAAGATTAAAGGTATTTGATAAAGATATAATAAAGTGGGTTCTTATGTTAGGAAAGGAATAAAATGGATATTAAAAAATTATATCATATAGTTAATAGGTTTGGTAAGAAATTTAAATCTAATGTGGAGTACAGCATTAGAGATAAATATACATCCTATCGTGGGATAGTGAAAGCTGTTATAGAAGAAGATGGCAGGGAGTGGGTGGCACACTATAAAGAGAATCTCATAGTAAGTTTAGCACGTCCGGCAATGGCGGGATTGCTTGCTGAAGCGGATACGGATTACGTAGTTGATACCTTTCAGATAGGAACGCAAGGACATGTTTTAGGTCCACCAGAAGATATTACTACTCCATTATCCCCTAGTTTACCAGATACCAGCTTGATAGACTCCTCACCCTTTTCTAAATCTATTGGAAGCTTCGCATATTTACCTGTTCTTTCACCAACTTCGGTACAATTTACAACTATTATCGAAAAGGCTGAGGCCAATGGTTCGGGGTCAGTAACATATACGGAAGCAGGCTTGTTTATGACAGGGGGAAATATGTTTGCAAGAGAGACTTTTGCGGCTATCATTAAGAATGTAAATCGTCGTGTCACGTTCTATTGGTGCATATTGTTCTAAGTTATTGATTTTAATAAGATATAAAGTATAAATTTTGGGAGGTTAATTAAATGGCAGATTTGGTAAATGAAGCTATAAGTTGGTTGCAGAATGGAGAACCTGTTACGGGAGGTTCCGGGGGAAATTCAGATGGTGTATTAAATAGGCCATTGGTTCAACTTCTAGCTAATGATAATGGGCTACAAGATAGAGTGGATATTATAGCGGATGATGATGGCTTTATTAAGAAACCAATTAGTTCAGTAAAAATTGTTGATACGGATGCGGCTACCACAGCGAGAGTTCAAATAGACGCAACAGGCCTAAAGGCTTGGGATGGCACTAATACGATATTAAGTGTGGATGAGTCCGGGGGTATATCCCTTGGTTATGGGTCTAATGATGTAATCACATTGGCGGCGGGGGTGATTACTTTAAAAGCAAATGAGCTGGATATCACCGGAACATCAAATTCCGGCGCCACTTTCAATAATGCGACGGCTAATGCGATTACAATATCCGGAGCCGGAACTAATGCTATGAGGGTTGTGGATACCACGGCAGGACATGGGATTACGGTAGAACATGCTGCATTAAATGGGTTCATTTGTGATGATGCGGGAAAATACGGTATGTCTCTTGGAAAATGTACCACCGGAGGTTATGGGCCTTTAAGAATGCTTAATGCAGAAGTTGCGGGGGCTTCAAACCTTAATTCAACTTATACCAACGCTGAAGCCGATACATTGGCTATTGATTCTAATCATGATTTGTTCGTTGCTACAGCAACGGCTACTTTTAGGAAAATTGGGGCAACCACTTTAGCGGATAGTAGTGTTATCGCCGATACGGCTACCACGGATAATGCCGTGATTTTAGATGCTTCCGGACTTACGATGCGTAAAGGTAGTGGGGCGGTTAGATTTGACGTGAATGAGGATGGATCTTTTACTTTAGGTTACTCTTCAGGTGCAAATTTAGCATTTACCACGGGCGATGCAATGACTTTAACTAATGCTACTCTCACAGGATGTTCAATTTCGGGAGGTCAAATTAATTCTGGGACGGTTGGGGCTACCTATATTGCTGATTTATCAAGTACATATGCTGTTGTTGCTTTAGGGGTTACTAATGGGGATAGTCACGATCATAATGGTGGGGATGGTGCTCAAATAGATCATGTGAATCTAAGTAGTATAGGATCAAATGCTCATTCTGCTATAGATACACATATTGGAAATAGTGCTTCTGTTCATGGGGTGACTGGATCAGTAGTTGGTACTAGTGACGCTCAGAGTTTAACGAATAAATCTTTCGATACGTTAGCGGGTAGTGGAAAACATATTATTTTAGATCGTACAGACCATACAATGAAATTGTATGGGTTTAGATATACAGGTTCGGTTACGTCTGAAATCTTATACACACTAAGTGACAAAACTTTAGGGAGTTATATTTTAAATATAGGGAATACAACTACCTCAGGGGGTCCAGCTTGTATTGGTGGGATTTATGCAGCGGCGTACAATGCCGTTGGGATTACAGGGGAGTCGGATAATACGCATGGTGTGATAGGTATTAGTAATTCCGGAAATGGGGTTTTGGGGGCATCAACTACAGGGACTTGTGTTAATGCTGCTTCTCAAGGAGCAAATTGTAATTATTTGTTCTATGGCTCTGGTGATGTGGATATGGCTATGCTACGTTTATCTCCTAATAGTTCATCTAATGCTCCGTCACATACTTCAGCTAACGGTTCTTTTTGGTTAAATAGTGAATTAAATCTATATGTGAATACTGATTCTGCCACTACTTGGAAAAAATTTATAAAAGAGGATTCTTATTGTAGATTTAATCATTTTGTAGGGTTTGAGGGGCACGATTCTACTCCTGCGGGATTAACTTTTGTAGGAACCAATGTGGCGGGGACACCTACCAGAATCAGTAGTAATGCCGCTGGAACTGCGGTTACGACTGTACCCGATACAACTAATTTGGTAGATTATAACATCGGGAGTTTGACATATGGATTTAAGCGTATGAATCTGAAATGTGTTGATCAATTGGTTTTAGAGTCCTGGACGGATGTGAATAATTATAGTATAATTATTGTGGATTCTGATTCTGGGACAGCTCCAAATACCGAATTTCGAAGTGTTTCAGGGGGAACTTCAAGGTCCGTATTTTTAGGTTCAGGTGGAGATTTGTATCCGGGTGTAGCGGATACACAGACTTGCGGGGCAAGTGGTAATGAGTGGTTGAGTGTATATATGTTTAACTCTCCTGTAGTTGGGGATTTCTACTTCATGGATACTAGGAAGGAAGGGGAAGAAGAAATAGAGGTAGACGATATTGCTACTTTGAAAGCTATTAAATCCTCCGGTAAACATGATTCTATAACGGGTCTAATGTTAATAGATGATGATACTATCCCGGAATGGCTGAAATTTAAAAATAGAAGTTCGGGAATGACGGAGTATAATAAGGATGGTAAGCCATATTTAGATTTAAAAACTTTAATCTCATTATGTATGGGAGCAATTAGACAATTAAGCGGTCAAATAGAGGAACTACAATCCGAGATAGCCGTATTGAAAAATAAATAAAGCTTAAGAAGGAGAGTTATATGAATAATCAGGATGCAGGGAATATTTTGACTTTATGTAATAAATTCTGTGTGGATAATTTTGGGAATAAGATGAATGAGTGGCTATTGGATGCATTCATCAGCTCCTTAAAAAAGGAGCTGGCTCCTATGGTTCAAAATGATTCTATGAGTGTTGTTAATATTCAAAATAAACTGAATGAGTGTAATGCAGAATTGAAAGATAGGGATAATGTCATTAAAGATTTAGAGGGTGAGGTAGATAAGTTAAAAGAGAGTTTAGATTCAGTAAGTGTAAGTAACTAAAGTTAATCATTAAAATTTAAAAGGAGAGTTAATAAAATGACTGAACAACAAGGTAATAAAATATTGGCAATAGTTGGAAAATTTTGTGATGATAATGATAATAATAAAATCAATTCTTGGTCAAGTAATACGTTGATTAATACGGTGAAGCAGGAATTAATTGAGATTATTAAAGAAGATGTTAAGTTAGCTATTGAAAATAAAAAAACATTCAATTCTGAGGCTGGAAATGAGTTAGATGTTTTGAGTGATGCCGTATAATAATTTGATTTAAAATTATATTGCAAAGACGATAATTCTTAAAAGGGAGTTATCGTCTTTTGTCTTTGTAGGAGAATAGATTATAGATTTAAGATGGGAAAATGTTGAATATATCGCAGTACATTGTTCGGATACATCCTCAAATATGGATATTGGAGCTAAAGAGATAAATGATTGGCATAAGGCCCCTCCTAATAATTGGGATATGATCGGGTATCATATTGTTATACGTAGGAATTATGGTGAATTAGGAGGATTGATTGAATTTGGAAGGCCTTTAGATAAGGTTGGCGCTCATGTGAGGGGCTATAATTCAAAATCTATTGGAATATGTATGGTGGGGGGAAAGGATGAGGGCAGTAAATCCGAGAATAATTTCACTAAAGATCAATTTGAGGCTCTAGAAAAAACTTTGAAATTTTTCACGAGTATATTCCCTAAGGCTATTGTTCAAGGCCATAGGGATTTCCCGAATGTTTTTAAAACTTGTCCCTGTTTTGATGTGAGGGGATGGTGGCTAAAGCAGGGGGTGTATAGTATCTGGAACAAACTATTCAGGTTTTAATTAAATATGGTAAAAACATGATAAAAAACTATCGGTGAACATTAATATTGTAAATTTCCTAGAAAGGTGAAAATAAATGCCTACATATTATAATCCCACTCAAGAAATAATATCCTTACCTTATTCTCAAAATTTGAAATATCGTAATTTTAGCATAAATCCAGGAGAAACTTTAGCTACAACCTATTTCATAACTTCTGCTGAAATAGCGGCTTTAGGTTTAACTCTATTAGATGTAGAGCCTTTTGCCAAAATATCTAACTCAGTGACTAATTTGACATTTAGCGGGGCGGGAACGCAGAATGTCACAGACTTATTAGATTCTAAAATTTTAAGGGTTAAAAGTAACATTGATATTATTATTAGAGCTAATGATGTTACCAACCCCTATTATTATCCTCTAGGATCTACTGAGGGCTTTATTGATATAAGAAATGATAGAGAAATAGATACTTTGTATGCTACGGCTACGGGTGCGGGTTCGGTATGGATAATTGAATTAAGAGATTAAAGGATTAGATAATGATTGTTTCTAGAAATTTGTTTAAATCTAAAAGTGTATCATATTTGTCTAATTCGGCTATTGCTCCCAGTACTCCTTTGGAAGAAGGTTCAGTATTAGGTTTCTATTATCCTTGGATCGATACTCCGGTTCCTATGGGAGAGACCGTATTAATTCTTGAAAACGATGATTACTTTGTATTAGATAATAATGATTATCTAAGTTTAGATGTTTAGCGAAAGGTTCAGGTATGGCTACTAGAAAAATAGTTGATTTAGATGCAATAAGTTCTATCTCTGATGATGATGTACTCTTAATAAGAGATACCTCGGAGAATATGGATAAAAAAACCACTATCACTCAATTAAATAGTGATTTAGGAGATTCTTTTGTTACTAAGGCGTCATATAATGCTAATACAGTTTTAGCGGCTAATGACGATGATACTCCTTTAGCTTTACCCGTGGGTGCAAGCACAATTGTAGGACGTAAAGCCACTGGTAATATATCAGCCATGAGTAAGACAGAGACCCTTACTGTATTAAACGTTGAGGATGGTGCAGACGTAACGGATGCTACCAATGTTGATTCTGCCGGAGCGGTGATGGAATCAGATTATGATGCTAATACAATTCTCAAGGCTGATTCTGATAACACCCCAGCAACCCTAACAGTTGCGGAGCAAACCCTCGTAGGAAGAATCACTTCCGGGGATATAGCGGCTTTAACCGCAACACAGGTGAGAACATTATTGAACGTTGAGGATGGTGCGGACGTTACTGATTCAACTAATGTAAATGCTGTTGGTGCGGTAATGGAGAGTGATTTTGATGTCAACACTATATTAGCCGCAACCTTAGACAATATCCCTGCGGCTTTAACGATTACAGAACAAACTTTGGTGGGACGTATAACCTCAGGGGATATAGCGGCTTTGTCTGCAACACAGGTGAGAACATTATTAAACGTCGAAGATGGTGCAGACGTTACCGATAGCACCAATGTGGATTCTGCCGGTGCTGTAATGGAATCCGATTATAACGCTAACACTATTCTAACAGCTACAGCGGATAATACGCCCTCTGCTTTAACTGTAGCGGAGCAAACCTTAGTAGGAAGGTTGACTAGTGGGGATATAGCGGCTCTAACGGGTACACAAATAGCTTCTATACCAGGGATTGATTTTGTACCTCAAAATAATATTTCGATTTATGTTGATAATTCAAGGACAGATACCTATACCCCTGATGGTTCGATATTAAAACCTTATAAAACCTTATCGGATTGTATGACTGCAATCGGAGCTCCTGCGGATACAGCGGATGCGAGAAAAAAGATTGTGGTTCATATTAATGCGGGGCAATATGATGAGGATGTATATATTCCACAACAAAGGATGATGACTTTGGATTGTATTGGAACTGTTGTTTTGGGGGATGGTGCGGATGACGATTTATACAATTCTACTACTCCAAGAGATCTAATAGTTCAGAATTCGGCTACAGGTGAGCCAGCGGATGCTCCTTCAAGACCGATGTTTGCGGTAAAAGGAGTGACAACTGAAACCTCCTCGACCCATAGTGCTTACGGGGCGGGAAATTTATTAATATCCGGAGATTTGGTCTTTAATCATTTAGATGGGAATACAACTACGCATGAAACTTGTTTGTGTGGAGTAAAAGTTCAAGGTGATGTTGTAGCTAATGCAAATGAGTTAGGTTCTGTTCATAATATTATTTTAGGAAAATGTTTTTTTGATAATACCTTTAATCTTAGCAATTCTAATCTCAATGTTTGTTGTAGTACAGAATTTGATGGATTGATTACAGCTACGGGATTTGGAAGATTTTTGAATTGTGAGATTAGCGGTGGAATCACAGGAGCCATGGTAAATTATTATCCTCCTAATGGATTCTATCATTGTGTAGTAAATGGTGGTACTTGGACAATTACGAATGCTCTTATAGACCATATCACAAGACAAACCATTATAGATAATACCATAACTGTGACGGGGGGATACATTCTTACGGATACAATTTACGGTGTGGATGTTGAATTAGCTAAAATAGGAAGTCCAACATATGATAATTTACAAGAGTTTTTAAATAATAGAAATTCTTCAGCGATACTCGATGGTTCCGGAGAGTTCATTACTGTAAATTCTGCTTTCAATGGTACAATTGATATTGCTGCGATAAAAGGATATATTAAAATTTCTGATTCTCCAACTGCTGAATTGAAAGCTTTTGACATTGCTGCAACTTCTGGAATGTCTTTAGATAACGGATTCAATCATATTTATATAGATTATAATAGTGGTACTCCAATTTTTGCTAAGAGTGCTTCTCTACCTAATCATACTACTCAATTGGCTATTGGATGTGTGTTTAAGGATGCTTCTACTAGTATCTTGCATATTATTAATGGAATGCAAGATTTTGATGATTTTCAAGATAAAGTATTACAAAGGTTTCACAAAGGTTTTGGATTTCAAAGAGTTTCTGGAATTATTACCACGGGGTCAAGTTATGCTCGTGGCTTATATATTACAGAGGGTATAATTTTTCATGGGATAACTGAGGACTCCTTTTCCTTATTTGATAGTGGAGGAAATTATATCATAACAGGAGGTGGAACAGGGGGTACAATCTCCGCAAATAATACAATAGTTTTGGATAGCACTCATGGAGATCTTACAGATTGTTGTGAGTTCGGAAGTGTTATCCGTATACATAGCTCAAGTAATGGCAATGATGGCGCTTACACAGTATACTCCTCTAGTTGGGATAGTACTAACACAACTATAATTATTGTGGAAACTTCTTTGAACACAGGAGATGATACAGGACATGTTCACGATCAGACCTTTACATATTGGTATTATAACGGATCTGCTTGGGTTCCAACTATAGGTAGCATTCAAATAGATAATCAAAATTATAATAATATATCTTCGGGATTATCCGCATTAACAGTGAATAAGTATGGGGTACATTGGGTATATACCGGAGTTGATGGGCATGTTCATGTTATTTATGGTCAAGGGGATTATGTCATATCCGAGGCTGAATCTGCTACTATTCCTTCAGCTTTACCGGATATAGTTTCTAGTTGTTGTTTGTTAGCTGCAAAGATTATAATTCAAAAAAGTAGTGCATCTTTAACCGAAGTATCTACCGCTTGGGAGACATATTTTATTCAATCCTTAGCCAATGATCATAATCAACTTGCGGGATTACAAGGTGGGACAACCGATGAGTATTACCATTTAACTTCAGCTCAACATACGGTTGCTTTAGATGCGGTAACAAAAACTACATTTGATGCTAATACCATTTTAAAAGCTGATACGGATAACACTCCCTCGGCTTTAACGGTTGCAGAACAAACTCTTGTAGGAAGAATCACAAGTGGATCAATTGCAGCGTTATCAGCAACACAAGCACGAACCTTATTGAACGTTGAGGATGGTGCAGATGTAACGGATTCCACTAATGTGAATGCGGCTGGGGCTGTGATGGAAAGTGATTATAATGCTTATACCATCTTAGCCGCTGATACGGATAATACTCCTGCTGCTCTAACGGTGGGCGCAAGTAGATTGGTGGGGAGGAAATCCACAGGGGGTATAGTGGCTTTAACCCCTGCTGAAACTTTAGCTGAATTATCCAGTCAGGCTTCAGCCAATTTTAGTATCAATAATAAAAAGATAACGGATTTAGCTACTCCTGAAAATGCGGGGGATGCCGTAAATAAATCATATGCTGATGGTTTGGCTGCCGGATTAGATCCTAAAGCCTCTTGTAGGGTGGCTACAACTGCGGAATTAACCGCAACTTTTGTTTACAATGGGACAGGAAATAATGGGGTTGGGGATACTCTGACAAATGCGGGGTCTCAAGCAGCCTTGTCTATAGATGGTATTGAATTAATATTGAATGATCGTGTTTTAGTAAAAGATCAAACCACTATGGTTGCTGAGGTTTCGAGTGTGGATACTGTGGCGGATTCTAGTGGTAGCTTAGGCGGGAAATATTTCTTAATATCTGCTTATGCGGGGGAAGGGGCGTTATTCTTTACGGATTATTATGTTTGGTATGATGTAGATGATGGGAGTTCAGATCCCGAAGTGGCGGATCATACAGGAATTGAAGTAAATATTAGTGCGGATGATACAGCGGATACGGTAGCTACTAGTACGGAGACAGCTTTAGAAGCATTAAATACTGGGGCTACTTTTGATGTTTCTATCGCAAGTGGCAATGAGATGACTATCACTAATGTTGTAGGTGGAGCAGTTGCTAATGTGGCTGCGGGGGATAGTGGATTTACAATTGCAACGGATACTCCGGGATCTAGTAAAAAGAAGACGAATGGCATTTATAAAGTAACCAATGTAGGATCAGAATCAACAAATTGGGTTCTTACTAGAACCCTTGATTCTGATAATTCTCCTGATGGGGAGATTTCCTCAGGGAATTATACTTTTATTGAAGAGGGTACAACCAATGCCCATAGTAAATGGGTTATGATTACCACGGGTACGATAAATTGTGGTGATATAGCGGATGACACTGCCTCGGATATATCTTGGGAAATTTTCTCAGTTCCGGATACTATTACGGCGGAAAGTGGAGTTCAAAGAGTGGGGGATGTCTTATCTTTGAAATTGGATGGTGGAACATTATCCGTTAGTGCATCGGGTGTTAAATTAGCTACGGATCAAATAATGAATTCTACTAATGTTGATTCCTCTGGTGCGGTAATGGAATCCGATTATAATGCTAGCACCATTTTGGCAGCCACAGTGGATAATACCCCAGTGGCTCTGACAATAGCTGCGAGTACGATAGTAGGTAGGAAGGCGACCGGGGATATTTCGGCTATGAGTGCTTCAGAGACAAAGACTATCCTGGATATTAAGGCTACGGATGTTGAAATTTCCGAGATTGGAACGTCAACCTATGATGGGTTGCAAGATTTTATAAATAATACAAATTCTTCTATGTATGTGGATGATTCGGATCATATTACTTTGAATGCTGCTTTAGATGGTACGATTGATATAGACGCAATAAAGGGATATATTAAGATAGCGACAACGACCGTAGCTGAATTAAAAGCTTTCGATATTGCTTCTACTTCTGGAATGGCGGTGGATGCGGGATTGAATTATATTTATATAGATTATAATAGTGGCACTCCAATTTTTGCTAAAAGTTCTTCGATCCCCAATCATACAACTCAATTGGTTATTGGACAAGTTTTTAAAGAGACAGGAACAAATATACTTCATATTCTTAATGGCGGCCAGGCATTTGATGATTTTCAGGATAAATCTTTAAGAAGGATGATGGAGGTATTTGGTTTTCAAAGATCTTCGGGGATTACAACTTCGGCTTCAGGATTATATGAAAGAGCTATAGCGATTACCACTGGGTATATTTGGGAAGGATTGAGTAAGTTTACTTTTTCAGCTTTTAATAGTGGTGATTCTCACATTATAACAGGTGGTGGAACAGGAGGCACAATCTCCGCAAACAATACTATTGTCTTAGATAGTACAGAGGGAGATCTTACTTCTCATTTCACTAATGGAGATATTTTAAGAATAAGAAATTCAAGTAATGGTAATGATGGAGTCTATACGGTATATTCTTCTAGTTGGGATAGTACTAATACAACAGTTGTTATTATTGAAACTACTTTAAATACTGGAAGTGATACGGGGTATGTTCATGATCAAACCTTTTATTATTGGTATTATAATGGATCTGCTTGGGTTTCGGTTCGAGGATCAATCCAAATAGATAATTTACAATATAACAATATTACTACGGGATTGGCTACACTTACGGCGGGTAGATATGGAGTTCATTGGGTATATGTTTCTCCTGAGGGACATGTTAATATAGTTTATGGAAGAGGGGACTATATAATTGCTGATGCTAATAATGCAATTCCTCCATCTACATTACCTGACTTGATTTCAAAATTTAATTTGTTAGCTGCAAAGATTATAATTCAAAAAAGTAGTACAACTTTAAACTCGATATCTTCAACTTGGGATGTTAGATATTCTAGTCAACTCATCCAGGATCATAACAATCTTGGCAATATACAAGGTGGAACAACCGATCAATATTACCATTTAACCTCAGCTCAACATACGGTCGCTTTAGATGCGGTAACAAAAACCACATTTGATGCAAATACTATACTTAAAGCTAATTCTGATAATACTCCTATTGCTCTAACAGTTGGTGAGCAAACCCTTGTAGGAAGAATCACTTCTGGGGATATTGCAGCGTTATCAGCAACACAGGTTAGAACCTTATTGAACGTTGAGGATGGTGCAGATGTAACGGATTCCACTAATGTGGATGCGGCTGGTGCGGTGATGGAGAGTGATTATAATGCTAACACCATCCTGGCAGCCACAGCGGATAACACTCCCTCAGCTTTAACTATAGCGGAGCAAACTTTGGTGGGGCGTATAACCTCTGGCAATATTGCGGCTCTATCAGCAACACAAGCACGAACCTTATTGAACATTGAGGATGGTGCAGATGTAACGGATTCCACTAATGTGGATGCGGCTGGGGCAGTGATGGAGAGTGATTATAATGCTAACACCATTTTGGCAGCCACAGCGGATAACACTCCCTCGGCTTTAACGGTCACTGAGCAAACCCTTGTAGGAAGAATCACTTCTGGGGATATTGCGGCTCTATCAGCAACACAAGTAAGAACTTTGTTAAATGTTGAAGATGGGGCAGATGTTACCGATACAACCAACGTGAATGCTGCCGGAGCTGTAATGGATACGGATTTTACAGCCAAAGGGACTTTAATATCGGCTTCGGCTGAGAGTACTCCTGCATTTTTGGCTCCTAGCACTAATGGGTTGGTCCTAACCTTAGATAGTGGTGAAGCTACCGGATTGAAATGGTCTGCTCCGGCTCCTGCCGCTCATGCTACAACACATAAAAATAGTGGGGATGATGAGCTTCTATTGCATGAATTAGGAGAACCTACTTCAGCGGTGGAATTTTCTGGTCAGCAAGCGAACAATTTTGTTGCTCAAAATGTGGCTGATGCAGCGGCTTTGGCTGCTTTAACTCCGGTCTTGGGTAAACTAGCATTTCAAGTTGATACTTTAGAATTTTATGTATGTACAGCAGTATAAGGGGATATAATTAATGGCTACTTGGGATAGACTAGGGTATACGGATGAGATCAATGATATCTCATATACTATCTTAGATAAAACGGATGATTATGAGGCGGTCGTTGGGGATCTTGAGAAAGGTATCTCAATGACGGCTGCCTCAGCCAAATCAATAACTCTTCCAGATGTGAGTATTTCTTATTTGGGGAGGAGAATTCGAGGGTATAATTTAGGAACTTCCACATTAACTATTTACCCTTATTCTGAGGGAAGTATTAACGGGGAGGATGAGATAATCTCGGATATACCTTATGCTTTTGTTGAGTTAGTTATAATAGCTGCTAATACATGGGTCATTGATTCAGTAGGGCCGGGAAAAATTAAATTAAATAATTATTATGGTACTTGGTTAGTAGGGGGTGTATAAAATATGTCAAGTGAAAGATTAGCTTTAGCAAGTGAGTTAGGATCTAAACCTTTTGATTTTGTGGATAAATCAACGGATTATGAGGCCACGATATCAGATTTGGGAAGATGTTTAAATTTAACCGGATCGACGGATAGATTATTCACTCTTCCTAATGTGGGAACGGATTATATTGGTTCTCGGATAAGATGCATGATATCCGGAACGGCAACTCTAACTATTAATCCCTATTCCGGGGGGAGTATTAATGATCTAAAGAATCTCATAAGCAAACATCAATATGCCTGGGTTGAGTTAGTTATTATAGCTGCTAATACATGGATGATTTATTCAAATAGCAATAAATATTCTCAATATAACTTTGGAAGTTGGCATTTATTACCTGATCCTAAATCGGGGTATTCCTATGTTAAAGAAATCAGGATATCTAAGGATAGGGTATCGGGATCTTCGAATATCACGGATTACCCTATGGTCTTTAGCTCGATACATGCTGATTTAAAAACAACAGGGAATGGAGGATATGTTACTGATTCGAATGGGTACGATATAATTTTTACTGCTTCGGACGGGACAACTCAATTAGATCATGAAATAGAAAAATATGTAGTAACCACAGGTGAATTTATAGCTCATGTGAGAATTCCTACTTTAAAATATAATGAGTATACCATTATTTACCTTCATTATGGAAATTCTGGGGTTTCATCCTCTCAAGAAAATATAACGGGCGTATGGGATTCTAACTTTATTGGAGTGTATCACTTTAATAATAATGTTCTTGATTCTACGGATAACGATAATGATGGCACAGACCAAGGAACAAGTGATGCTACGGGGAAAATAAATAGTTGTAGATCCTTTGAGGATGATTATATTCAATTAGATGCAGTTGTGGGGGAAATACTTACAACAAAAGGTACACTCACAGCATGGATCACAATAGACACCACAAGTGATGATCAGCAATTATGGCAGTTATACACTGATGCTGATAATCAAATTTACACAAAATATACAAATTCAACAAATACTTTCAGAATGGGAAGAATTGCTGATGGTACAGATAAATATGTTGAAACCACTGTTATTGTTGAAGGAGGTACTTCTTTTCGTAAAATTACGTTAACATGGGATGAAACCGAAGATGAACTCAAAGTTTATCTTGATGGGGAGCAAATTGGTTCAACACAAACTTCTATTGATGCATTTTCAGGATCATTAAACGCATCCACAAACCTCGGAGCAACATATGATGAATCCGGCACCTGGGAGGGGGATGTTGATGAGGTACGCATATCAGGTATAGCAAGATCGGCGGATTGGGAGCTCACTGAATTCTTGAATCAAGATAATCCTGATAAATTTTATACATTAGCATAGGGGAAGTTAAATAAATGGCATTTAAAAAATTAGCATTTTGGGGAAGAATACACGCTCAACAATTTGAGGTGTTAACAAAAACTGATACTTATACTATTACCACGAGTGATCTAAGTAAACTTATTATTTTAGATTCCGCCACGGATAAGACCTTTACTTTACCCGATTTAGCCACGAGTTATGAGGGGAAAAGAATAAGATTTGCTACAATTAACACTGGAAAATTAACCCTTGAGGCATATGAGGGATTATATATAGATAATGTGGAGTATATTTTAGTTACGGATACATATTGCATCATTGAGTTATTAGTGATAGATACCACGGGTAATTGTATAATATCATCAACTGAGGGTAAAAATTCAAATAGTGTTGAATTAGGCCCCATAGATGGGTACTCATATTATAGACAATTTACAGTATTAAAGGATATGGTTTCAGGTTCTTCCGATTTAAATGATTTTCCTCTCGTTTTCAAGAAGACTTGGGATGATCTTAGATATACAGGAAGCGGAGGATATGTTACAAATTCAAGTGGGTATGATATTGTGTTTTCGGATGAATTCAATCAATTATTAGATTTTGAGGTAGAGAAATATACAAATACTACGGGTGAGATAATAGCTCATGTGAGAATTCCAATTCTTAAATGTAATGAGGATACTATAATCAAGGTTCATTATTCAAATTCTTCAATATCCTCTACCCAAGAAAATATCACAGGTGTTTGGGATTCTAACTTTATAGGAGTGTATCATTTAGATGGGGATGTTTTGGATTCCACTGATAACGATAATGATGGTACGGATCAAGGTACGGGGGATACTACCGGGAAAATATCCAATTGCAGATCCTTTTCAGATGATTATATTCAATTAGATTCTGTTGTTGGTGATATTGATACAACCAGTGGAACACTCACCGCTTGGATCATGATAGATACAACTTCAGATGATCAACAATTGTGGCAGTTATATGCTGATGCTGATAATCAGATTTATACAAAATACACGAATTCTACTAATACATTCAGAATAGGTAGGATTGTTGATGGTACGGATAAATATGTTGAAACCACTGTTATTGTTGAAGCTTCAAGTGAGTTTCGTAAGATAACTTTAACATGGGATACTGTAGCGGATGAGCTAAAGGTTTACCTAGATGGGGAGCAAATTGGTTCAACACAAACTTCTATTGGTGAGATGACTGATTTTACGGAAGGAGACGCTTGGGTTCAGGTAGCACCACAATACGGATCTGAAGATCGTATATATGCAATGGTTGTATTTAATAATAAAATATATGGAGGTACATATGGAAATGCGAACCTGTTAGAGTGGAATGGCACAGACGCTTGGGTTCAGGTAGCACCTAAATACGAATCTGAAACTATTATATATGCAATGGTTGTATTTAATGGTAAAATATATGGAGGTACTTATCCCAATG